>Ga0105092_10001725_pt1 | contig 11729 bp, 6 predicted proteins | sample PPLLak2March2015_FD_87021 | JGI IMG/M metagenome (GOLD analysis project Ga0105092, IMG submission 87021) | Freshwater sediment microbial communities from Prairie Pothole Lake near Jamestown, North Dakota, USA - PPLs Lake P7 Core (1) Depth... | ecosystem: Environmental > Aquatic > Freshwater >... | reverse complement strand
ATCGGGAGACGAGGCGAATGTACGTTTTCGACCCCAGGCGAATGTACGTTTTCGACCCCAAAGGGGTCGCGTAGCAAAGCCCAGGGTTGGCCGCGTTATCTGCGGCCTACCCTGGGTGACCAGGGAGTGGTTCTCAACCCTGAAAGGGTTGCGTATGTATCCGGATACGCAACCCCTTCAGGGTTGGGATCTTTGACGGGCCGCCACCCAGGGTAGGCCGCAAACAACGCGGCCAACCCTGGGCTTTGCTACGCGACCCCCTTGGGGTCGAAATGCGGTCTCACGACTTTTTCCACACCTTCTGCCGACTGACAACTGACAACAGACAACTGACGACTGACACGACTGACGCGGCGGATTCTGACCGGCGAATCCGCCCTGTCCCGAGGCCGTGACCGAGAGCACGCCCCGGGTAGGTTCGTAGTCCGGCTTCAGCCGGCCGAACCGTCGGTAAGCATCAAGAGCCGCTTGTCGGACTTTGAAGGCGGACCGCGCCCGGAACCTCGTCATCGCCAACTCGTGCCACCGGCTGAAGCCGGGACTACGAACCTACCCGGGGCGGCCCGACTTCCAAGTCGGACTCCGTCGGTTGTCAGTGCGCAGTGCGCAGTGGGCAGTGCGCAGTGCTACTCCCGGTGGCGGTCGCGCAGGAGATCCAGTGGATCGAGCTCGGTCGGTTCTGCCTCCTGGCGCTCCGGCCGCTCCTCCTGGGGTTCGGTTTCTCCTGGATTGATGAACAGGTTGGCCTCGACGCCCGCCTGCCGCGTGTACAAATCGAAATACCGCCGTCGCGCCCGCAGCAGTTCCACGTGCGTGCCCTTCTCGACGATCCGGCCGTCTTCGAGCACCAGGATTTGATCCGCCGAGCGGATGGTGCTCAGCCGGTGCGCGATGATGAACGTCGTGCGTCCCTTCATCAGGCCTGCGAGGCCCTCCTGAATGAGTGACTCGCTCTCCGTATCCAGGCTGGAAGTCGCTTCGTCCAGGATGAGAATTCGCGGGTCGGCCAGAACCGCCCGGGCGATCGCCACGCGCTGGCGTTGTCCGCCGGAAAGTTTGACGCCGCGTTCGCCGATGACCGTGTCATACCCGCGCTCCATTTTCAGCGCGAATTCGTCGACGCGAGCTATGCGAGCCGACTCGGCAACCGCCTGGTCATCCGCGTCCGGACGGCCGAACAGGATGTTCTCCTTGATGGTGCCGTCGAAGAGGAAGTTGTCCTGGAGAACGACTCCAAGCTGCGACCGGTACGAATCCAGCCGAATCGTCGAGAGATCGACGTCATCGATGAAAATCGTCCCGCTTGTGGGGTTTGCGAAAGCCGCCACCAGCCCGATCAGCGTGCTTTTGCCTGACCCGGACGGCCCGACCAACGCCGTCGATTTTCCCGGCGTCGATACAAAGCTGATCGAGTGCAGGACCGGCTTGCCAGGTTCATATTCAAACGAAACGTCCTCAAATCGCACATAGCCAACGACTCGCTCGAGAACGAGCTGGCGCCTGGGATCCGTGTCCTCGGGCGTCTCGGCCAGGACTTCGTGCATCCGGTCCAACCCGGCAAACGCCTCGGTGAGCTGGCTGCCGATATGGACCAGCTGAAAAACCGGCGCGACAAGCAGGGCAAGGTAAAGCGAGAACGCAACAAAGTCGCCGAGCGTCATGTCACCGCCGACGATCATTTTCCCGCCGACTATCATGACGGTTATCGTGACGACACCCATCATCAGGGTCGCCGCCATTGACATCAGTGAGGTCGCTGTCAGAGTTCGCCGCACGTTGTCGAACAGGCGCAGCGCCCCGGCGGCGAAGGTCTTGGCCTCCCGTTCCTCGGCCCGGAACCCTTTGACGATGCGGACACCGGAGAGTGATTCCGAAAGGCGGCCGGACACCTCGGCGTGAATTGCCCCTCTCTCGCGGAAAATCGGTCTGACCGACGCGAGCGCCTTCTGGACAAACAAGGCGAACAACATCATGAATCCCAGGGCAACAAAAGTCAGGGTGGCATTGATCCGCAGCAACAGAACGAACGCGAAGACCGCGGTGATGAAACCGCCGAGCAACTCGACGAGCCCTGTGCCGACCAGGTTTCGAACCCCCTCGACGTCGGACATGATTCTGGAGAGCAGCGCCCCGGTCTTGTTCGCATCGTAGTAACGGACCGGGAGACGTCCGACATGCTTCTGTACCCGGATGCGCAGGTCGGCAATCAGGCGTTGCGCCGCCTTGCTCAGCAGCTGGGTCAGCGAGAACGAGGTCAGGGCCTGGACCAGTAGAGCCGCGCCGGCAACCAGGGCCAGGGGTGTCAAGAGAGCGATGTTCCGCTTCTGTACTACGTCGTCGATGAGGAACTTGGTGGTTCCCGGCAGCACGAGACCAGCCAGGCGGTTCACGAGGATCAGCAACAGTCCAAGGCCGAGCAGTCCACGTCGCGGCCACACAAGCTCGCGAAAATCGCGCGATAGACTGGCGGCCTGGATGCGCTCTTTAGGTTTCTTGGGTGGTTCCTTTTCCGACGTGAAGCTAATGTAGCACGGATCAGTGGTGCAGTCTTAAGCCCGAGGTGAGCGTTGATTTGGGGATCGAGTAGACTGCCCCTTTTCCCCCTGTTACCATCGGCGCCATGCGCGGGACACCATTATTCGTTGGATTCATTTTCATTGCCATTCTGACCGACTTCTCAGTCGCCACCCGGGCGCAGCCTGCGCGTCCGGTAGTTGAGATCAGGACCGCCCACACCTCGCTCACGCTCGTGGTCGCTCCCGATGGGCGGCTGTATCAGACGGCTTTTGGACCGTCGGAAACTCCTGTGCGGCCGCCCGGCGGAACACCCGCGCGCGAGCTGGAAGCGTATCCTCCGTACGGCAACGGCCAGATCACTGAGCCGGCGCTGAAAGTCGTTCACGCCGACGGGAATACCTCCACCGACCTCCTTTATGTTTCCCACAAAGAGGCCGGGGACGCGGCGCGTGGGGCCGAGACGCGGATCGAGCTCCGTGACGGCCACTATCCGTTCCAGACAACACTCTGTTTTCGCGCCTATCCTGATGAGGACGTGATCGAGCAATGGACCGAGATTCAACACCAGGAAGACAAGCCAGTGGTTCTCGAGCGCTTCGGCTCATCGTCGCCGGTTTTTCAGGCGTCCGGATACTGGCTTACGCAACTCGAAGGGAATTACATGCGAGAGGCGCACCTGGTGGAGGAACGGCTCACGTCCGGTGTTAAGGTGCTCGACTCCAAACTCGGCATCCGCGCGCATCAGATGCGTAACCCCTCGTTCATCCTGGCGCTTGACGAACCGGCCCGAGAAGAAACCGGGGCGGTCTTCGGGGCGTCACTTGCCTGGTCCGGAAGTTTTCAGTTCGCATTCGATGTCGACTGGAACAACCGGTTGCGCGCTGTCTGCGGGATCCAGCCGCTCGGCTCGACATACCGGCTTGAACCGCGAAAAATCTTTCGCACTCCGAGCATGCTCTGGACATTCAGCACGCAAGGCAAGGGCGGCATGAGCCGGAATTTCCACCGCTGGGCCCGCAAGTACGGGATCCGGGATGGATCGGGAAACCGGCCTGTCCTTCTGAACAACTGGGAGGCCACGTACTTCAACTTCGACGAAGCGAAAATCGTTTCGCTCTTTGATGGAGCGCGTGACCTGGGGGTCGAGCTGTTTCTCCTGGATGACGGCTGGTTCGGTAACAAGCACCCGCGGAACAACGACCGGGCCGGACTGGGCGACTGGCAGGTCAATCAGACGAAACTGCCGCAGGGGCTCGGATACCTCGCCTCCGAGGCGCAAAAACGGACCATCGGCTTCGGCATCTGGATCGAACCTGAGATGGTGAACCCCGCGAGCGAACTGTACGAGAGTCACCCCGATTGGGTCATCACCCAGGCCCACCGTGAGCCGCTGTACGGCCGCAATCAGATGATTCTTGATCTGACGCGGCCGGAGGTCCAGGCCCACCTCCGTAAAGTGATCGACGATACCTTCGGACCCAACCCGGGCATCCGATATACCAAGTGGGACTGCAACCGGTACGTGACCCAACCCGGCTCCAGCTATCTGTCCCCGGATCAGCAGGAACACCTGCTGATCGATTACCAATGGGCTCTTTATGATGTGATGAAGTACATGGCGGACCGGTATCCCGGCGTCATGGCGATGGTCTGCTCGGGCGGCTCCGGTCGGGTTGACTACGGCTCCCTCAAGTATTTTCATGGATTCTGGCCGAGCGACAACACTGACCCGGTTCAACGAGTGTTCATCCAGTGGGGCTTCGGGCATTTCTTCCCTGCGCCTGCCATTTCTGCCCACGTGACCGACATGGGCAGGCGTCCTGCCAAATTCGCCGTGGATGTCGCGCTGAGTGGTGCCTTCGGGATCGATCGGGACGTCGCAAAGATGTCAGCCGAGGAAAAGAAAACGGTGATCGCGGGAGCCCGTTTGTACAAGGAGCGGCTGCGTCCGTTGGTCCTCGGCGGAGACCTTTATCGCCTTCAGTCGCCGTATGATCGTCCGCAGGCGGCGTTGAGCTACGTCTCGGCGGATCGCAGTCACGGTGTGGTGTTCGTGTACCGGCTTGGCGAAGAAGCGTTTCCTCCGGTCAAGCCGCGGGGTCTTGATCCGGCGAAGAGATACCGGGTGCGTGAGATCAATCTACCGGAAGGCGCCCGCTCGCGTCTCTCCATCCACGACCAGGTGCTCGACGGCGCGATGCTGATGGAGCATGGGTTCGCCGCTCCGCTCCGACGTGCCATTGAAAGTGCAGTCGTTGAGTTGACTGAGGACAAACAGCCACTGACGACTGGCAACTGAGAACTGACAACTGACGACTGACGACTACGGAGGAAGCCCGAAAAATCGTCTGCGTGCTGCGGGCAGAGCTGCTTTTTTTCCGGACCGCGCATGCTCGTCGCCCATCGAGCACTGACATCCGGCCTTCTGAAGCGCGGACATCTTGTCCGCACTGGGATCGCGGACGTCCCGTCCGCGCTCCAGAAGGCCGTCGCCGAAATACGCATAAGGAGCCACCTCCGCCACCTCTGCCGCCCACTCCAAAACGAACCGTCACCTGTTGCCCGCCGCGTTTCCGATGGCTTTCAGCTGGACGATAAATGGGTTCGGGATCAGGCCGTTGATTCCGACAGGTATGTCCCAGGTGACGACGCCCTGCTCTCGCCAGACGACGTGGCTGAACGCGACGGCCTGCTCGGTCGTGAAGCGCGGTTCTCCCATTCCCCATGTCCGACCGAGGTAACTTAGAACCTGAATTTGCCTGCCGTCCAGAATTCCCCCTTCTGCCCGGCGGATCTCCAGCCGCTCCGGGTTGCTGATCTCACCGGCGGTGTAATCCTCCTCGGGCGTCATGGATATGAGGCGGGGCACGACTCCGGGGTTGAAAGCGAGGGCGCTGTTCGGGTTGCCCGCCCGCGCGGCTGCCGCAAAGCTGGAGAAGTTTGGCGGTTGCGGCGACCGGTACATGGTATTCGGCCAGTAGCAGCCGTCAAACCACCACCCGGCGATTTTCTCTCCGAAACGGCTGGACCAGTCGCTGATGATCTCCTGCCATTTGACCTGGAACTCCCTGTTCGGATGCATGCCGTTTTGCCACCGGAGAGCCTCTCGGGCGGCTCGATCGCCAGCAGGCGCGCCTGCCGGCAGGTACACGATCAGCTTGATCCCCCGCTTACTCAACGCGACCGACATATCGGAGACCAGGTCTCGCCGCGAACACCGGCTTGGTTTTACGCCGACGAGTCGATCATACGTTTCGTTCGGTGCCAGGTAGTAACCCGAGTTCTGGCCGATTGTGAGGATGTGGTAGCCGGCGCCGACCGACTCGAGCTGCTCGGCAAGTGCCTCGACGTCGAAGGCATCGACCATCTTGTTCCACTGTTCGACGCTCATCGCGATGCTGTTCGTCCGAGCTTGCCAGTCAGCCAGGTAATGCGTCATCACTCCCCACCTGGCCTGCCTCATCCACGCGGTTCGCTCGGGAGACCGATCGTCTGCCCGAAGACCCGCGAGCGTGGTGACCATAAGAACAGGCAACAACATCAGGCGTTTGAACTGGCGGCTTGATCGCATCTCTGTCTCTCCGATTTGTGTTGTGGGTGGCGCATGCCGTGGATACTCAATCGAACCAAATCACCGGGTTACGGACTGGCAGGTTTCTCAGGACCTCCTCGACTTCAGGCGAGTGATCAAGCCGTCGCCAGGTGTCAAACCATCGCGGTTCTCCAAATCGCACCGAACCGAAAACCAGGAACGGATGGGCAACGGGCCAGTCGTCCCAGTACATCACGTCCTTCGGGTAGGGCCATTTGCTCTTGTCCGCGACATACGGGTAGAGAAACGCGATACCTTTCGGGAGGCTCTTGCCGTCCGGAGTCTCGAATGTCCACAGGTTGTCTGAATCATCGGAGAGGATCTGACAGACCATTGCCATCGCGTCCAGGTTGAAAAGCGAGTAACCGTAAGGCTTCGTCCTCCGGAGCTCGAGCGGGAAACTGCCATCAACGGCCATCTGGTCGGGAAGGAGGACCTTCTTGAAGCGGTCGCGGCAGAAGGACATTGTCTCCTTGTCGCCGGTCAATTTCGCAAACGACGCCACCTGCATCACCCAGCAGGTGCCGTGGTTGTTCTTCGCTTTCATTTCGTCCTGCCCATAGGAGTGGGTCCTGAGCCACGTCACGTACTCGCGAAACCAGTCCTTGGCCGCAGAGAGAACCCGGCTGTCAGCGCCGGGGCTCCTTGCCATCACCAGGATCCCCTGGGCGACTTCCATCAGGTGGATGGTGTCGATGATGCCGATCCCTCTGCCCGTCGCCCTCCCTTTGATCGCCTGGGCATACAAGAGCGATGGATTCATCTTGGTGGACGGATTGACGAACCAGGCGTCGATATGGGCGAAGGCGTGGCGAACGAACTTTTCGTCTCCGGTGATTTTATAAGCGGACGCCAGGCTTCCGACGACGCGGCTCAGGCGAACCATGGCTTTCCGGTGGGCAACGAAATTGTCCGGGTTGGTCATCCCGTCGCGCTGGATGTACGGACCGTCCGGGTGATCGGGATCAGGCCACCAGTAGTCTCCCTCGGAATAGAAGTCATGTTCTCCGCCGGCACTTCGCGGGCAGACGGACGCAGTCACCGTTACGGGCTGTTGCTGCATCGCCCAGGAGGCCTCGGCCAGGATCTCCTGGCGTAACACTCCTACCAACCGGTCCTCGGCCTTCGTGTCTTGGCCCAGCGCGGCTGCAAGTGTCATCAAGAGAACAACCAGCTTCATTGCTTACCTCGCGTATGTAGATCCGACTTCCAAGTCGGACACTGGTTCGGACTCCCCCAGGTTCTTCTATTGCCTTTCCCCGTTGACCGCGATTTCGAACGTGCCTGCGTCGCGGTCAATCGTGACCGTGGTTCCATCCGCAAAAGTGCTGCGTTCCTTCCGGAATTTCTTATCCAGGAACTCGTGATTCGTGATCTCCAGCAAGGCAACTTTGCTGTGCAGCTTCTGAATCTCGAGCACGCGGGCGATATTGTCCTGGTTCCTTCCGACAGTGGGAAAGCCGCCGTTCAGGAGGCAGCGAAGGTAGTCCCCGGATCCGCCTTCGGGCGTCATGATCGCATCGTGATAAACCAGGGTATAGAGAGGTGCCGGGATGCATCCGCCCGCCCTGGCGTCCGACGCATAATCCACGTAAGGGACCACCCAGTCCGCGCCGGCCTCAGTTCCGACGATGCCGAGGTTGTTTCTAGCCCAGCGGAAACACTGGGCCTGATATTTTATGGATTCGGTGCGTGTCAGCGGGTGTTCGGGGTTGAAGTCTTCAGTGGGTGGGACATACCCGAAGACGTCGAGGTAGCTGCCCTGCATTTTGACGCCGTGGTCGAACATAATCTGGTAGTTCTTCACCAGGTGCTCCAAGGCAAAACGCATGTTCAGATAGGCCATCTTCCCGCCGTCCCAGTAATCCATGAAAGGAATCTGGCCTTCTTTCCAACCGCCGAATCTTGTCCCCGGGAACGCGGCCGGCTGGCTCGTGGCGTCTTCCTCGAAAGTGGCGAACTGAGGGTCGTACGAAGGAGCATCGACGTAGTAATCGCGATACTGATCGTGGAGGTTGTACATGTAACCGAGCTCTTTGCACGTATCCACCCATCGTTTCAGACCTTCCCAACCTCCGGCTACCGGTGATGGGGGCAGCACGTCCGGGTGCTGCCGGTCGTAGCCCATGTATGGCCAGCCCGCGAGCGTGACAAATGCCCGGTCGATCCCTTTGGCTTTCAGTTCGCGCAAGCGCTGGGCCAGTGTGTCGAAGGTCGCGAGGTTGTAGTTGCTGCCGGGTGTTTTGGGATCGAAGCGATGCGAGCCAGGCTTGTAGTTCCTCAATGCATGCTGGCGGATGTGCGGTGTCCCTACGAGCTGTGCCACCAGCGGTTCGCGCGCAATCTTCTCTTTGAGCGAGACAAACTGCCCGGTATCCATAACGTGCCGGCGATAACGCTTTGCCATGGCGACATAATTTGCCTTCGGCAGAAAGCACATGCGTACCGACCGCGGGTAACCGAGCTTTCCCAGCGAGGCCAGCCAGCGTGGCCCTATGACGGTCGGGCCACCGGCCGGATGAGAAAAGGTGTACGCGGCGTCATCGGGCGTCTGCACAATAACAACCATGGCCGATTCGCCCTTTTGAAAGCCCCACCAGGACATCGACCAGCATTCGATCAGGTTGCTCTGAATAACGCTCTTGTCCGCCGCGATCAGAGATTCCTGTCCGCTCGGGACATTTCGGTACGGGTGATATTCCTGGGGCCAGTCGCCGGGCAGCAGGTTGCCTCTGACGTGGTTGAGCGCGGTGTAATTCACACCACGGGCATCGACCGGTTGCGGCCATTCCAGTTGACGTACGGATGCCTCGCGCTCGATTGCCACAGCTTCGCAGACCAGTTCCTCATCCTTGCCTTCCAGGCAGACCGTCAGGCAGAGGGCCAGGTCGAGGTCTGATCCCGATTTGTCGCGAAAGCGGTCGAGGCGGACCTTCACACCGGTTCTCGCGCCGGTGTCATACGGAACGATCTCGACCTTGGCCGCGTCGGCGATGCGAAGGAAGAGGTCCTCGCCCCGCGAACGAACCAACACGTCATTCGCGGAAGACGGTCCGAGCATCCAGCTGACGGACCCGGCTTTCACCGTCATTGCCAGGCTCGACTCGTCCAGGGTTACCTGGTTCTTGCGCCCGGCGATCACCCAAGCTCCAGACGAGTGGGACACGACGACCTGTGGAGCGCCCCATTGATCGCGGGGAACGCGAGGGAGCTCCTCCGCGAATACGCAAGAGAGGAGACCGCCCAGAGCCACGATAGCCAAGGTGCATCGAAGATTCATGACACGCTCCTGTATAGGTAATCCCTCAAAACCGAATCGAGGCTGTTTCGCCATCGGGGATGTTGATCGGCGGAAGGGATTCTCCATTGTTGACAACGACTGTTAACGATAACAGTGTTTTGATTTGCCGGCAACGGGAAGTGATTTTTGCGGGCGTCTAGCCAAGGGGAGGGAAATCATGGCCAACATCAGGGCATCGTGGGGAATTACCGGGGCAATCGCGATTCTATCTATGCTGATTGTGCTCCGCGGGCTCGATGTCCCCGAGAATGCATCCATCCGCTGAGCCTGAATGGAGCGTAATCGCGATCGCAATGTCTCGACTTAGCGAATGACTGGTGGTCCGCTTACTCTCGCTCACTGCCGTTCGCTTTCGTGCGCGGCTCCATTCGATCTCGCCCTTCGCACGACATCAGCCCATAACAGGTCCGTCAATACCTGTGGGCCGAACGCACTTCTCCAACCTCATTCAACACCCTCGTCGCGAGGGTGTTGAATGAGGTTGGAAAGCGCGCTCGACCGGCGGTTTATTGACAGTTTTCAACGCCGAAGGCGTTGCGTAGCAAAGCCCGGGGTTGCCCGCGTTGTGTGCGGGAAACCCCGGGTTGACAGCGGGAAGGATCCAACCCTGTAAGGGTTGCGTAGCGCGGTATGCAACCCTTTCAGCATTGGCTGGACTATAAGAAGTCCGCAAATCGGACCGGGGAAGCATTGAAGACCCGCCAAACTCCCTCCATCCGCCCGCATCATCCTGCTTCAGTTCCAGGGACGACGGGAGCTTCAGCTCGCATCCTCTCCAGCCCGTCGTCTGGAACGTGAGCGTGTTGCTGTAGTGCCCACCCGCGTCGATCAACTGGAGACTTACGGTGGAGGTCCCGTGAGAGGCGTTCTCAACCTGTACATTCAGATGGAACGTTCCGGATGTTATTCCAGGTTTGTTGATAGTCGTGCCGGAGAACCTGTTGGTCGAGCACGTTACGCTGAAAACGACTGCGGCGCTCGCGGCAGCGTTGTTCGGGGTATAGATAATGTCGGCGTCCGGATCGCTGAAATCAAAGCTGACCGGCACCGTCGCGGTACTACCGTTCCACGTCACCGTCCCGACCGTGACGTTGGAGATCGTGGGCGCCGTCCCTCCCGATCCCGGCCCAACAATCGTCATCGTGAGCGTGTTGGAAGTCCCGCCCTTGCTCGTAACGGTAACCTGGCGGGCCCCGAGCGGCGCGCTTGCGCTCACGTCGAGATCGGCGGCGAGGTGCTTGTCAACAGACGATTTGTTACTGATCGTGAGCCCGGTTGAAGGCGTAATAGTGAGGGTTGTGTCCCAGTCCATGTTGGTGCCAACGATGTTCAGCCGGTACTTGACGCCCTGCGTGGCATTGGCCGGCGACAGCGCGGTGATCGTCGGAGGCGGTGGAGTATTGACCGTGAACGGGAGTCCATTCGACGTCCCGCCCGGGGTATGGACCGAGATCGAGTAAGTTCCCGGGGTCGCCGAGGGGAAGAAATACAGGGTGGCCGTCATCTGGGTAGCGTTGGCGTTGATCTGAGAGTAAGTGGCAGAGACATAGGGCGTGAAGTCCACGGAATTGGCCCCGGACAGGTTCGTCCCGGTAATCGTAATGTCGGTGGATACCCCTAAGTTCGCGTTGTTGGGAGTCACCGAGGTGATCACGGGCACGGTACTGGGTACGGATGCCTCAACCGTGAGGGTGAGCGTGTTGGACGTCCCGTTCGCCGTCGTTACCGAGACTTGGCGTGCCCCGATCGTCGCCGTCGGACTGACCTGGAGAGTCGCGGAGACTAAGGTCCCCATAGCGAAAGGATCGGTCACGGTGATCCCGTCCGGAGGCGTGATAATGACGGTCACCTCCCCGTTGAGATTCGTGCCGAAGATCGTCAGGCCGGTCGTGTTCCCCTGGGTAACACTCGTCGGAGACAGAGACGTCATTGTCGGAGCGTTTTGAACAGCCGGGGGGTTGATCTGGAACGGCAACGTGTTCGATGTTCCGCCGGCGGTCTGGACGGCGATCGTGCGGCTCCCCGTCGTCGCCGCACTTGAGACGGTCACCGAGGCCGTCACCTGCGTCGCCGTCGAGTTGATTGAGCCGATGCTGACACCCTGGGCAGGATCGAAGATCACCGCAGAGGCGCCGGCCAGGTTGGTTCCGGCGATCGTGATCGTGGTCGTGGTTCCGGCGGTTGCGTTGTTAGGAGTCACGCTGCTGATCACCGGTGCGGGGACAACCGGCGGCGTGCCGTCTCCGTTCAACGTAACGTGCAGGGAGTACGTGAAGGTTGAGCCGCCCCGTTCAGTCCACTCGGTGACCTGCAGATAGT
>Ga0105092_10001718_pt1 | contig 11748 bp, 6 predicted proteins | sample PPLLak2March2015_FD_87021 | JGI IMG/M metagenome (GOLD analysis project Ga0105092, IMG submission 87021) | Freshwater sediment microbial communities from Prairie Pothole Lake near Jamestown, North Dakota, USA - PPLs Lake P7 Core (1) Depth... | ecosystem: Environmental > Aquatic > Freshwater >... | reverse complement strand
TGGGACAATAACGGACGTTAAGAACGAACCCCTGGTCGGCGCCAATGTGCAGCTAAGGGATACTTATTTTCAGACAGTAACTAATGAACAGGGCAATTTTAGTTTTGCCGGAATCAAAAAGGGCAATTATGAGCTCCAGGTGAGCTATATCGGGTATCAGGGGATTGATGAATCCATTGACATTTATGATGATATGAAACTTGACCTGAAGCTGAACGAATCAGCGGTAATAACCGATGCAGTTATTGTGTCCGCTGTGCGGGCCTCACGTAATACCCCCACAACATTTTCCATAGTCGGTAGGGAAGAAATCTCCAGGCAAAATCCGGCACAGGACCTGCCCTATTTACTGGGAAACCAGCCTTCCGTGGTTGCAACCTCAGATGCCGGAGCAGGTGTCGGATACACGGGGCTTCGTATACGAGGCAGCGATATTACAAGGATTAATGTGACAATCAATGGGATACCGCTGAACGATCCCGAATCCCATGCGGTATATTGGGTAGACATTCCTGATTTTGCCAGTTCGGTAAATTCTCTGCAGCTGCAAAGGGGGGTTGGTTCTTCGACCAATGGTGCGGGAGCTTTTGGCGCATCCATGAATCTTGAAACAAGCGGGGTTCAATCCAAACCCTATGGCATCCTGAGCGCCTCTGCAGGATCATATGGCACCTACAGAACCAGTTTCCGGGCAGGAACAGGACTGATCCGTGAACACTGGTATTTTGAAGGAAGAGGATCCGTCATTGGATCGGATGGATATATCGACAGAGCATCATCCAATCTGAACTCATTTTATTTACAGGGCGGATATGCAGACAATAAAACCCTTGTAAAGGCCATTGTCTTTGGCGGAAATGAGAAAACCTACCAGGCATGGTATGGTATTGACGCATTCACGATGAATAATGAAAGGACTTTCAATTGGGCTGGTGCGGTTTTCAATGATGACGGCAGCATATGGTACTATAACAATCAGACCGATAATTATAAACAAGACCACTACCAATTACACATTTCACACCAGTTTTCCCCATCAATCTCAATAAATCTTTCAGGTCATTATACCTATGGAAGGGGATATTATGAGGAATACGGGCAGGATGAACATTTTGCAGATTACGGGATGCAGAACCTGTATTTTGGAAGAGACAGTATCGCTGAAGGAAATTCATACCGTTATTTCTTCCACGATTCTGTGACCACGACTGATCTGATCAGGAGAAGGTGGCTTGATAACCACTTTTATGGTGCCACATGGTCGGTAAGAAGCAAAAAGAAAAATACGGATATAATTCTTGGCGGTGCCTGGAACAAGTATGATAATGCAAGGCATTACGGTGAAATAATCTGGGCGCAGTTTGCCGGCAACTCAAAACCCGACAGCAAATATTATGACAATTCTGGCTTCAAGACCGATTTCAATGTTTTCCTTAAGGCCGGCTGGACGCCTGTAAGAGCACTAACCTTATACGGTGATCTTCAGTACAGGAATATTGTCTATAAGGCCAATGGTATTGAAAGCCAGGCTGAACAACTGAAAATAGACGAATCATTCAGTTTTTTCAACCCCAAATTCGGTTTGACATATGATGTCAGAGCCGGTACACTGTATGCTTCATATGGTATTGCTCACCGTGAGCCCATCCGGGATGATTATAAAGATGCTGCGCCCGGTGAAAAACCCGAACCTGAGACCCTCGGTAACCTTGAGATGGGGATAAGAAAATCCGGAAACCGGATCAATTATTCGCTGAACTATTTCCTGATGAATTATCATAACCAATTGATCCTTACTGGTGAGATTAACGACGACGGTGCCTATATCCGCAAAAATACGGGCAAAAGCTATCGGACCGGAATTGAAATTACCGGCAGTTACAAATTAAATTCCCGTTTCATCCTGGATGGCAACCTATCCCTTCTGGTGTCCAAAACCGACTACCGGAATGCCAATTCCAATGGTGAGATTGTGGAATACCGGAATGTTGATATATCATTTTCTCCCAAAATTATCAGTGCTCTCCAGTTGAGGATTATTCCCGTCAGAAATCTTGAACTGGCATGGCAAATGAAATATGTGGGCATGCAGTTCCTGGATAATACCGGGAACAAAGATCTTGTTCTCAATGACTACCTGATAAATGACCTGCGGGCTGGCTACCTTTTATCGCCTCAGAAGATGGGCCAGGTTGAATTTACGGTATTGGTAAACAATCTTTTTAATGTTCTTTATGAATCAAACGGCTATGTGTATGATAACACGCCTTACTATTATCCCCAGGCAGGCACCAATATAATGGTCGGTATTACGCTAAGATTCTGAATCATATGGCCTGAAAAAAAAAGAACTTAAAATTTCTTAAAAACCTCCGTTTATGTAACAAGAATGGCACGATTTTCGTTATATATTATATGGGTTAATAATTAAGTTTATATTGGGTTAAAGTAGTTTTTTCAGGGTTTTTCGTAAATTTTAGGTTTAATGGTTAGGGTGAAAAGCCAGGGATCGATCAGATTCCTGGTTTTTTTATTGATTTACAGACCCGCATGGGTAATTCAAATAAATAATACCGCATCTGTATAACAGTAATACAAAATTTTTACTTCTTTTGTAAACTATATTCAACCCTGCATTGTGAAATGGTGAGCTTATATAAAATTACGTGGAAGGCAATCCATTCTTCAGTCTGCTCTATCCGGTTCCTGAATGAAAATGACTTTGAGATTGTGTCCCTCACGGGATTCAAAGCCGGAGAATACCTTTTCACGCATGATATGATCAACCGCCTGCACAACAAGGCCGAGTTTGTCGAAATCAGGTTTGTAAAGGAGGATGGTCATACTACAGCAGCGTTCGAACGACTTTCCATGCATGATTTCTCGGAACACATCATTACCTCATACAACCAGGAAATCACGGGATTTGCTGTAATCTCCCTTGCCGACCTGACCTTCAATACCATTCCATCACTGCAACTTGCGGTAAACCGGCATATATATATCGGACAAGCTGTTGCATTGGTGGGCTACCAGTATGACAACCCCTGCCTTACCATTAAGTCAGGAATCCTGTCAACGGTTTTTCACCGCAACGGCACGCGCTACCTGCAATTTGACGGTTCCACCATCTGGGGAAATTCCGGCAGTCCGCTCATAGACCTGAAAACCAATGAAGTGCTTGGAATAATCGGGTATAAGCTGGACAGGAAGAATAAGTCATACGAAAAAATGACCGAGATCAGCAATAACAATATAAAAAGCCTTGAAAAAGCCCTCGGTGAATTCGAAGTTTCCGGCGTAGATCCTATCCAGGTGCTGATCGCCTGGCAAAAACAAATACTCCAACTGGCCGGGGAGATATATAAGAATTCCGGAAGCGGCATCGGGATTGCCATCGATGTAAAGTCCATCCGCCACCTGCTCAAATCTTCGGAGATTGATGTTGAATAAGGCAGGAAGTATTCCCTATTCCCCTCTTAAGATATTGTCCCCTGAATCGGAGGAAATATCACCTATTAAGACAGTCTGAAAATAATTGCTGCCTGTTTGCAGCGGACTGAATTCAACGGGTACGTAGTGTTCGCCATATCCTTTAGCCTGCCCTGATTTCATTACCTTTTCTACCAAAACGGTCTGCTTATTGCCTTTGAACAACCGACGGTATTTTAATTTGTTTTCAGATGCCAGATCACGGATGATGAGGCTCCGGAGCTGCCTTACCTTCTCCGGGATCTGGTCGTCCATCCTTTCAGCCCGTGTACCCCGGCGCACCGAGTATTTGAATGTATGGACATGACTAAAGCCTATCTGCCGTACGGTATCGCAGGTGGCATTGAAATCATCTTCCGTTTCGGATGGAAAACCTACCATAATATCAGTAGTAAAATTGAACAGGGGATGCCGCCTTTTTATCTGTTCAACAATTTCCAGATAGGAAGCTAAATTATAAGTCCGGCGCATTTTCATCAGAATACGGTCCGAGCCGCTCTGCAGGCATAAATGAAGATGCGGGCACAACTTTTCATGTGAAAACAGGTCATAAAAGTGGTCTCCGAATCCTTCCGGCTCAATGGATGAGATGCGTACCCTGAATTTTCCCTCCATGAACAGGATCTTTTGCAGCAGGTCCGTAAATTTTAATCCCGAATGATCGTAGCGGCTGATATTGACACCGGTCAGCACAATCTCCTTGTACCCCAGGCTGATCACCTGCCTTATGTTCTCAAGAATATCCGAAGGAGGCCGGCTGATGGCCCGTCCCCGCACCATCGGAACAATACAGAATGTACAAAAATTATCACAACCGTCCTGGATTTTGATCATACTGCGTGTATGAAAACTCTTTTCGGCCACAGTGTAGCCAAAAACATCCTCTTTTAGAAATTCATTCGCGGGCAATTCCCCATGAAAATGCGCTTCCACCAGGTTCAGTATACCTGCCTTGCTCTTATTACTGACCACATAGCCAATGTCACCTCTTTTTTCAAGGTATTGCCGCTCATTTTCTGCCATGCAACCTGTTACCACGACCAGTGAACCCTCCTTGCCGTGTACGGCCTGGCTGATGGCCGTCCTGGATTTGTGATCGCCCTGATTGGTTACTGTGCATGTATTTACGACATAAACATCCGCCGGTTCATTAAATTCCACAATTGAATATCCTGATTTATGGAAATCCGTTAATATTGAATCGGTTTCAAACTGGTTTAACCTGCAGCCCAGTGTTTTAAAAGCAACCTTGCGTTTCATGGCAATACCGGCTCAATGACATTGTCCGTAATGAGGTTTCCTTCAATTGAATACGGAGCCGCACCTGTAACCTCCAGCCATATAAATTTTCCCGGGGGAACCGGCGACGGAGTGAAAAACCTTACAATAATCCGGCCTTCAGTAATTCCTGACATATATCCCTGCTTGCGGTCGTAACCGGTTACCAGGACTCTGAGTCTTTTTCCGATAAGGATTTTGTTATATTCAAGTGTATGCCGTGTAAGTTCCTCCGTCAACACATGCAACCTTCTTTTCTTTTCAGCCATGGGAATATCATCTTCCCATCTTGAGCTGGCAGCACCCGGGCGGGGTGAGTAGACTGCAATATATGCCATGTTAAACCTTATGGAATCCATTGCCCTGCGTGAGTTTTCAAATTGTTCCAGGGTCTCTCCCGTAAAACCGACTATGATATCCGTGAAAAGGGTGGCGTCCGGAAGAATTTGCCGGATTGAACTTACAACCCGGTTATAGTCTTCCAGGGAATGTTTCCGGTTCATGCGGATAAGCACTTTATCATCACCCGATTGAAGGGGCAGATGCACCTGTTTTGCCAGGCAGTTGTATGTGGCCATCATTTTCAATACCTCATCACTCATATCCCGTGGGTGAGGAGATGTGAAATATACCCAGAATTCATGTCCTGACCGTGCACCAAATTCCCCGATCTGACCCAACAGGCCCGCAAATGTGACTTCACTCCCGCTTTTATCAAGCCCATATGAATTCACATTCTGGCCCAGGAGGGTAATTGATTTGTATCCTTTCTGCACCAGCAATGTCAGTTCATCCATGATCGCCTGCGAAGGCCTCGATACTTCCCGTCCACGGGTATAAGGAACGGCACAAAAGGTGCAGAATTTATCACAGCCGTTCTGGATCGGAATATAAGCTTCAAAGTCTGAGATATAGGATGGCTGCAATTTCCAGAACTCGCGTATTCTTTCTTCCGGTCTTATTCCTGTTGATCTGCCCGGAGAATTCCCGCCTGCACCGGTTACAATGCCGTATTGTGCGATCATGTCCGGTAAGCCGGGCAATTCGCTCATGTTAAATACCAGATCGAATAATTTCAGAAATTTATTCCTGTCAGCAGGCAGTACACAACCTGAAACAAAGGTAAGCAGGCTGCGGGAATTCTTCCATTCATTCCAACGGCTGACACGGGAATACACCTTATCAATTGACTTCTGTCTGACCGAACATGCCAGAATGCCAAGCAATCCGGCCTCCTCTTCATCATCCGTCCACCTGTAGCCCATCCCCTCAATCACAGTGCGCACTCTTTCGCTGTCGGATTTGTTCATCTGGCAGCCGAGTGTTAAAATATGATATTTCATCAATGATCAATATATTGAAGCGATACTAGAAATACACTTCTGTTTTGATATTTCCCGAAGGAAATCCGCGGGAAGTCAACAGATCATAAACATCGTAGATCATATCGCAATTTCCGCAAAGATAAACTTTTGTTTCCGGATTCAGATCATGCTGTTTCAGGTAATCAGTTACTCTCCCGGCAAAATTACCGATCGTGTCACGGGATGTGCATAAAATATGGCGATCCTCCGGATAATATGATTTATCATAAGCTTCCCGGCCATATCTTACACCATGCAACAAGGTGTATTTCAACCCGGGATAGGATCCGGCCAGACTATGGAATGGCGCAATGCCCGTACCTGTCCCTACAAAAAGATATTCTCGCTGCATCCATTTTTCATCCAGGGTAAAATATCCGAATGGCCCCTCAACATCAAGCAGCTCTCCGGGAATCAGCTTGTGCAATTGCCTGGATACGGTTCCGGTATCAACCTCCTTTATGAGCACCTCAAGAAAGGGATCTTGCTCTGTGCTGTATATGGAATATTCACGGACCTGATTATTGCCTGGTATTCCCAATGTAATATGCTGACCTGCCCTGAAAGACATATTATTACGGTCAACCCGCATCACATAAGTATCTTCTGTGAGATTCCTGATCTTTTGCAATCTGTAGATCTTTCTCATGATCAAAGTATCAACAACAGGCTGCATCGGTTGCAAATTGCGTACTATACTGCTCTTGCCGGCCTGATTTTTCGGATGTATATGCATAAAACCAATTACTATTGATGAAATTAAAAACATTAACAACCAAAAAGCTTAATTTGTTTTATAAGATTTTAATACCTACTATTTTCGGCTAATTTTGCAATAATAAAACAGGAGCATAATTTGATATATCCTTCAAATTTTGAAATTAAGACCGGATTTGACCAGATCAGGGAGTTGATCAGAGAGCTTTGTCTTTTTACGCCCGGCAGACAAAAAGTGGACGAAATCGGTTTTATAAATGAATTCAGTTCAATTAAAGAAATTCTTGGCCAAACTTCAGAATTCAAGGAGATTTGCCTGTTTGAGAATAATTTTCCGACCGATAATTTTCATGATCTCGGACCCGGTTTAAAAAAAGCAAGGGTTGAGGGAACTTATCTTGAAACGGAAGAAGTTTTCGATCTCAAAAGATCGCTTGAAACCATAAAGGCTATTCTCCGGTTCTTTAAGAATACCGCCCAGGAAAAATATCCCCTCCTGAAAAAGCTGGTCAGCAATGTAAAATATTACAGCTATGTTGATGAACGCATTGATGCAATAATTTCAAAGCAGGGAAGGATCCGGGATAATGCTTCTTCTGAACTGAGGCGGATAAGGAACGAAATGACACAGAAACAGGCGTCTGCGGGCAAGAGACTGCAAAGCCTTCTGAAAAAGGCGATTGATGAAGGATTGGTTGAAAAAGACACGGCTATTTCCATCCGCAACGGGCGGCAGGTTATCCCCGTTCCGGCTTCAAACAAAAGAAAGATCAGCGGGATTGTTCATGATGAATCTGCAACCGGCCGTACTGCCTATATAGAACCCGCGGAGGTCGTGGAACTGAATAACGAACTCAGGGAACTTGAAATTGCCGAATTCCGTGAGATCATTAAAATATTGATTGCTTTTACGGACGACATACGGCCTTATATCGATGACCTGCTGGCGACATTCGATTTCCTGGGCACAGTTGACTTTATCAGGGCAAAAGCGCTATTCGCGCTGAGGATCAATGCGGGCATGCCGGCGTTGATCAACAGTCCGGGATTCCGATGGAAACAAGCCATACGTCCTTTGCTCCTGCTTCATCACAGGCAGGAAAACAAAGAGGTTGTTCCCCTGGATATTCAGCTTGATGAAAAAAACCGTATACTCCTCATTTCAGGGCCCAATGCCGGTGGAAAATCCGTATGCCTCAAAACAACGGGTCTGATACAGTACATGCTTCAATGCGGTTTGCTGGTTCCCATTGTGGAAAGCTCCGAAGCAGGAATATTCAGAGATCTGCTGATCGATATCGGCGACGAACAGTCGATTGAAAACGATCTCAGCACCTATAGTTCACACCTTCTCAATATGAAGATCTTTTTGAAGAATTCATCACCTCAAAGCCTTATCCTGATTGATGAATTCGGGTCGGGAACAGAACCGCAGATCGGAGGGGCCATTGCTGAGGCCCTGTTGGAGGCTCTTAACCGCAACGGCACTTACGGGGTCATCACAACACATTATTCAAACCTCAAGCATTTTGCTTCCGGTGCCGAAGGGGTTACAAATGGTGCCATGATGTTCGACACGGGAAAAATGAAACCCCTTTTTAAACTTGAGATCGGTAAACCGGGCAGTTCATTTGCCATCGATATTGCCAGGCAAATTGGACTTCCTGAAGATATCCTGGGCAATGCAGCCTCCAGGGTGGGGGAAGACCACATTAATTTTGACAGGCACCTGAGGGAGATCCTGCGTGATAAACGCTACTGGGAGGAAAAAAGAGACCGGATAAGAATATCCGAAAAACGGCTTGCATCACTCCTTGAAAAATATGAGGAAGAATTGGGACAAACCAAAAAAATGCGGAAGGAAATTCTGGAAGCCGCCCGCCACGAAGCCGAAAACCTGCTTTCCAATGCCAACAGGGAGATTGAAAAGACAATACGGGTGATCCGTGAAACCCAGGCTGAAAAAGAACTTACCAAAGATGCCAGAAAAGAACTCGTTACATACAGGAACAATATTCCTGAACTTCAATCCGAAAAGGAAAAACAGCTCGATGATAAGATACTGGAGGTAAAGCTCAACGCCAGGAAACTCTCCGCAGAACCACCGGAAAAGGTACCTCCGGTTAAAACGGAAGCAAGGACCGAAATCCGTGAAGGCGACGAGGTCAGGATCAAAAACCTCGGAACCGAGGGCTATGTTCTTGAGATAAACGGTGACAATACGCTTGTAACGTATGGCGAAAGCATGATCACTTCGGTCAAGCTTTCAAATCTTGAAAGAATGCAAACAGAAAATCACCATTCCCGGCATGAAAGGGTAAAATCAGCCGGGTTCGACTGGAATATCAGCCAACGGAAACTCAATTTCAAATCAGAGATTGACATCCGTGGCAAAAGGGGGGAGGAAGCCCTTGAAATAGTAAGGAGTTTTGTGGATGATGCCCTGATGGTAGGGGTCCGCGAATTGAGGATATTACACGGAAAAGGAAATGGAATCCTGAAGAATCTGATCCGTGAGTATCTCAATGCGCTGGATGTCGTCCGCACATGCAGGGACGAACATATCGAACGCGGAGGAGCAGGTATTACACTCGTTACGCTTGATTTCTGAAAAATGCAGATGCCTGGCAAAATAATACTGGTCAGCAAGGCCAATACAAGGAGACTGGAGTATGTTGCCGGTTTTCTATCCGGTGTTCTTGGCATAAGTGTGGATATCATCCCGTCGGACCAGCTTGAATGGGACCCACAGACACTGGACTGGGCAATTGTACATTACGGACCGGAGCCTGTTGAGGGGGCTTTTAATATCTTTTCTTCGGGATTGCTGTTTGAAACCGGGATAAAAAAGCCGGACACCGGTGTTTTCAGGGATCAGGATCTGACCTTCCTCTTCCCTGCCCCAGGCGGCTTTTCCCTGCACTTTGACATATTCTCGGCAATATTCTTCCTCATTTCCCGGTATGAAGAATATCTGCCTTTTCAACCCGATCATTTCGGCCGGTTCGAAGCGGATCAAAGCTTATCATACAAGCATGGTTTTCTTGAAGATCCGGTGGTTGACCTTTGGATTGAAATTTTCAGGGATAAAATTAATGAGAGATATCCGAATCTTGAATTCCACAAACAGGAATTCAGGTATATTTCAACTTTTGATATTGACAATCCATGGGCTTATAAATATAAAGGATTGGCCCGGATTACGGGCGGAATATTAAAGTCTCTCCTCCATTCGGATATGGAAGACCTGCATACCCGGCTGGATGTTTTGAGAGGAAAAAAACAGGATCCCTTTGATACATATGCATACATAAAGAGTATGGAGCTGAAGTATGATTTCCGGTCCCTGTTCTTTTTCCTGACCGGGAACTACGGCGGGTACGATACAAATTATGCGCTTAATACATGGCATTTTAAGGAGCTTATGCATGACTTGAGCTTCGGAAGGCCAATCGGGATACATCCGTCCTTTAAATCACATTTCAATTATAACCTTCTGGCTGCGGAATATAAGCGCTTTTCCAATATTCTCGGAAATAAACCTGAAATGAGCCGTCAGCATTTCCTGATGATTGGTTTTCCTGAAACCTATCGCCAGCTTATCCCGCTGGGGATTAAACAGGAATATTCTATGGGATACGCATCCCAACCGGGTTTCAGGGCAGGAACAAGCAACCCTTTCAGATTTTACGATCTGGAGCAGGAGAGCGAAACGAAGCTTATGATCCATCCGTTTTCCATAATGGATGTTACGCTCATGCAATATCTGCTGTTAACTCCTGACGAGAGCATTGCATGGATACTAAAGATCATTGGCAAGGTTTACAAGGTTAAAGGACAGTTTATCAGCCTTTGGCATAATGAATCCCTTTCGGATTCAGGCGTCTGGAAGGGCTGGAAGCGTGTGTTTGAGGGAATGGTGGAAGAGGTGCGGAGGAGGAAGTAAGAAGTTGGAAGTGGGAAGTTGGAAGCACGAAGTTGGAAGCACGAAGTCGGTAGCATAGATGACCAGGTACTTAGATCATAAAGACATTGACAAGAAGAAATGGGACGACTGCATTGAGCAATCGGCCAATAGGATGCCTTATGCCCTGTCGTGGTGGCTTGATGCGGTTTGTCCGGAATGGAAGGCACTGATCAGTGACGATTACAGGGCTGTTATGCCTTTAACGCACGGTCATAAATATGGAATTGACTATTTATACCAACCCTATTTTACCCAGCAGCTCGGAATATTCTCTGCCAACGGACTATCGGGGGAACTGGTATCTGAGTTCACATCAAAAATACCCGAAAAATACAGGTACATAAGGATCCAGTTCAACACTGAAAACAGGATTGATCAAAAGGAATTTTCCCTGTCATTCAGGAAAAACTTCCTGCTTGATCTGACACCAGATGCCCCGGAACTGGCAGCCAGTTACCACCGGAATTGTCGCAGAAATGTGCAAAAAGCCATCCATGCTGGCATAACGGTCAGGCCTGGTCCCGGCGCCACAGTTTTTACTCACTACATACGGCGTCATCTCGACAAAAAGCTGACCGGCAGTATGTCCGGATTTTATCCGGCTCTTAACCGTGTAACCCTGGCGAGTATCCTAAACGGGACAGGCGAAATAAAAGGAGCTTACAGCTTAACGGGAGAACTGCTTGCCGTAGGATGGTTCATAACAACCCTGGGGAGATGCCTTTTCCAGGTTTGTGCATCCACCCCCAAAGGGAGGCAAAGCAAGGCCATGTACCTTCTTGTGGATCATATGATAATGAAACATGCAGGTACGGGACTTGTCTTTGATTTTGCAGGCTCAAACATACCCGGTATTGCTTACTTCAATGCAGGTTTTGGGGCGAAGCAGACCTTTTACCCCGTGTTATACAGAAACAAACTACCGTGGCC
>Ga0105092_10001716_pt1 | contig 11749 bp, 8 predicted proteins | sample PPLLak2March2015_FD_87021 | JGI IMG/M metagenome (GOLD analysis project Ga0105092, IMG submission 87021) | Freshwater sediment microbial communities from Prairie Pothole Lake near Jamestown, North Dakota, USA - PPLs Lake P7 Core (1) Depth... | ecosystem: Environmental > Aquatic > Freshwater >... | reverse complement strand
GGGACCCATGTCATCAGAAAAAACGGAATCAGGATTCGTATACTTTTAAACAAAAATCTTATCAGATAGGCTGTCATAATTAAATAAATTTTTTCTTTAAAGGTTAAAGTCAAATTGATTTCAGTTGATCCCTGTTCTCATATATCTTCATGATGGCGTTGACAACATCATCCATGTCCTCCCTGGTTCCGATCAGGGGCCCGGACGCCCATATCATAGCCACTTCATCAATAACCCTGTCGCAGTTGGGACAGTTTATTTCATCCCGGTATTTTTGAAGTCTGGCCGGGGAAAACATTTTCTGATACACCTTCAGGCCCAGGATATGATCCACCCATGGTTCTTTGTGCAATCCCTGCGGAATATAAGGTGTCATGCTGACTCCTTCTGCTTCCAGCGCCTTAAGGAATTTACTCCGGCTGTTGTTGTTGAAATGATCTTTATGATAGGCTGTTGCATAGATATAGAAGGAACCGCTGTCTGTTCCCTCATAAAGCTTCTGGGGTACGAGACCGGGAAATCCGCTGAGCCTGGAATTCAGGTATTTTGCATTCTCATTGCGACGGGCAAATCGCTCTTTTACACCGGAGAGCTGGCTGAGCAGGATGGCTGCTTCAAATTCATTCATCCTGTATTTCGGTCCGATGGTTTCTGTCCGGCCTTTTCGGGATGTACCATGATTCATGACTGTAAAGCATTTATCCATCAGTTCTTCATCATTTCCCACTATTGCTCCCCCTTCACCACATGCAATGGTCTTACTGGACTGAAAGCTGAAGCATCCCAGATTGCCAATGGTCCCCAGCTTTTTCCCCTTATATTCAGCGAGATGGGTCTGGCAGGAATCTTCAATCACCCTGAGGTTGTGTTTTCCGGCTATTGCCATGATCCTGTCCAGGTTACACGGCTGACCCATAATATGCACCGGCATGATCGCCCTTGTATTTTCCGTGATCTTCCTTTCCACATCATCCGGATCGAGCTGAAAAGATTCCGGATCAATGTCAGCCAGGACCGGAAGGGCACGGGTGGTCAAAATTGAAGAAATCGTACCCGGATCGGTAAGGGGTGAAGTGATAACCTCATCGCCTGCACCTATTCCCATGGCTTCAACGCAGGTATTCAGCGCCTGCGTGCCTGATCCTGTGCTTACACAATACTTAGTGCCCATAAGCGAAGCGAATTCCTTTTCAAATGTGGGCACAGTACCTGTTTCAGATTGTATCCTGCACCATATACCACTTTTTGCCGTCTTTGAGATGGCTTCCACCATCTTATCATCTACATAAGGCCATTCCGGCCATTTCTTGTTTTTCCTGACAGGTTCACCTCCGAGAATTGCCAGTTTACCCGTCACATTATTGGTTTTCCCGATGAAAGGAATGGCGCCCGATGCCATGGCAGCAACGGAACTTGCTGAAACTGTGGCTAAAAAGCGCCGCCGTGTGTAATCATTTTTTTTCATTTGGTACGATATTGGTAAATTGTATGTCGACCGATAGTCAAACCGAATTATATCCTGATGAAAATCTTCCGTTTATAAAGGAAGTAGCAAATATACCAAACCATGGCAGCCACAACGGTAATCGTCACCATGTTTATGATCATTTCATTACTCCAGCTGAACAGCCTGTGGGTAAATGGCCGTGCCATGCTTGCCAGAATATCTTTTCCGCCCCGGTGGGAAAATATATAAATGAAAATCGGATTCATCCCCACTATGGCAAAAAACACCCCCAGTTTCCTAAAGTTCATAACATCAATCAGCCAGTAAGAAAAAGCCATGGCGACCAGGCACCAGCCACCGCTGACGATAATAAAAGAACTGGTGCATATATGCTTGATGATCGGAATAAAGGGATTCATGCCATAACCGATAATTATACCGATTGTGCCTGTAATAAGAAGCGTGATGATCTTCCTTGTGGGGGTCCATTCCTTCATCAGCAGCCATCCGACCAGTACACCCCAGATGGTATGGGCAGACGTGGGGATTGCATTGAAAGAGACCCAGCCTCCCGGTCCCAGGTTCCCGGTGATGGCAATATCGACCCATGATCCAAAGTTGTGGTCCGGTGTATAGGGCTGGTTAAAGCCCTCTACCGGCCAGTATTGATACAGGAGGTCAGTGATCAGGATCAGAACAAAGGAAACCAGAAGCTGCCACGCAATGGGTGCCCGCATGAGCAAAAAGGCCACAAGGTAGGTAACCGACAATTGGGCAAGTACATTGCAGAGATTGTATGTGGGACCATCTGCCTCAACCATAAAGCCCAGCAAAAGCAGCAAAAATGACCTGAATATGGCATGGCCGAAAGCTTTATTCCAGGAATCCCCCTTTGCCAGCCTTTTGGTAAGCGAAAAAGGCATCGCCACACCGACGATGAACATGAAGAAAGGCTGGACCAGGTCCCACGCATTCAGCCCGATCCAGTCCACATGGTCGAGCTGTTTCCCGATGGCCGCGATAACGGGACCTCCCCTGCCATGTTCCATCATCTCGAAGAACAGGCCGGTTATCCCGCTAACCAGCATAAACATTGTGAAACCGCGGAAAAAGTCAATCGAGAGGACCCGGTTTTGTTCTTTTTTTAATTGAATCTGTTCAGTCATTTATTTCTGTTTTTATGATAAGAAGTGCCTGGAGTGCCTGGAGTGCCTGCTTAAGGCACTTCCTTTTCACATACCACCCTGAAACCAATTCCTTTGACGTCACTGTACCACCATATGCTCTTTGGATTCTGGGGATCCGTTACCATCCATTCAATTGATCTTGTTTTGTCGCGCCTGGCCGACCTTAAGTCTTTGGGGTCAAAGGAAAAATCTCCGCCTCTTACAACCCGTTCCGTTCCTTCCTCCGGTCCGTGCGGATCGGTTATGTTCAAACCTGTAGCGGAATAGGCATCTTCGGAGTACCAGTCGGAACAGAACTCCATCACATTGCCCGTCATATTTCTAAGTCCCCAGGGATTGGGTTGAATGAATTCGGGATTCCGGGACCTGCCTGATGAATTCATGGAATACACCACATAGCGGTTGATACGCGTGGTATCCGGCCTGAATATCCTGTTGAGAAGTTTGCTTTCCGTAAGCCGCTTTGGATCACCCTCGAAGAAGTAAGGAGTTTCAGTGCCACCCCGGCAGGCGTATTCCCATTCGGCTTCGGTTGGAAGCCTGTATTTTTTTCCGGTAACTTTTGACAGCCATTGACAATAAATACCGGCGGCATAATGAGTCATTGTTATGGCCGGGCGTGTTCCGCCGCCCCATCCCTGATCGGGAATTCCAAACGGGGGTGTGGGACCTGAAATGGCATCCGTTCCGGATTCATTTTGCTTTTTTGCCAGAACGGGATCCATTCTTCCTTCAGACATTGTGGCAGCAAAAAAGGACCAGTATTCATCCCATGAGACTTCAGTTTCTCCCATGAAAAATGATGAGACTTTAACTGTACGCACAGGGCCTTCATCCGGCCTCCGGAAAGGTTCATTGTCCGGACTTCCCATTTTGAATGTACCTCCCCTGACGGCCATCATTTTAAATGAAACCGTTGTATTCGGGATTTGCTCCGTAAAATTTTCAAAGCGCGTTATGCGGGCAGGTTCCTTAAATACTGTCCCTCCCACCTTTGAAGCGGCCACTTTCATTTTTCCATGTACATAATCCGGATTGAAATGACCTGCGTCAAGGTGGCAGTTAATACATTGCAACTTAAGTTTTTCAGTATTGGTTTCATAATACAGGTGGGCAATTCCTCCTTCCGTTGAAAGATCCTTTGAAAAAATGGTTTGATGACAACTGATACATGATTTGTTGTAAACAATTTTCACTGCGTGGCTGATCAATCTTTTGTTTTCCCAGTCAAAAGAAGCACTGTCCCGGAAATAGAAACCATAAATATCCTTCAGTCCGGTCCTTGCCTTTTCAATCAGGTATCCTTTCTCTTCCTTTGGCGGGAGATGACATTCAACACAATGGACCCGAATCCCTGATTTATTATAATAATGCGTTGATTTTTTCCATGAAACCTCGGCATGCGGATGAATATGGCACGACATACAGTATTCGTCAGTTGACGTCTTCTTCATAATAAAATTTCCCCCCATTAGCAGGAAAAATCCCGCAAGGAGACCTGATAAGAATAGAAGCGAGGGCCATTTGGTTAATTTTAGATATAATTTCATTTACCTTGCCCTCACCTCAGTTTACACATTTCCATTGCCGTTGGCTTCAGCCAACGGATAATATGATTCGATTGAATCTGGTTTTAGCCGCATTTCAATTTTAATGTGGCTAAAGCCGGGTGGCATAAGATTCAAACTATTTCCGTCAGCTAAAGCAGACGGCAATGAATGGCAATTCAATCCTTCCATAATCTTCAGCTTTTCAGAATCCGCACCAGCCTGTCGCGGAGGTCCTTTAAACCGGTTTCACTGTAACCTCCGTCCTGCTCAATGGTTGCCCATCCCTGGTAGGCGGTATCATCGAGCGCTTTCATCACGGCAGCCCAGTTAACGTCACCTTCGGTGAGCCTGACGCCGAATCCGGCAAACTTGCCTTTCGTGTCGGCGATCTTACGGCTGAATTCCTTAATATGGATCCTGGCAATCCGGTTGCCGAGGATCTTTATCCATTGCTCAGGCCAGCCAAAATTCACAACATTGCCACAGTCGAAATAGAACTTTACGAGGGGATGGCTGAACTGATCAATATATCCGGCTGCTTCCAAGGGACTGAGGAGAAAACCGTTCCAGACATTCTCAATCCCTATTTTTATATTTAGTTTTTCGGCCAGTGGCAGGGCCTTTTTTATTTCAATCACAGTTCGGCTCCAGCATTCATCGTAACTGACTGTTTCCGTTACCTGCCCTGGAACAAGCAAAATCGTATCAGCTCCATAGGCACCTGCATCTTCAAGGGTAATTTTCAAGGCTTCCAGGCCTTTTTCCCGTACTGCGGGATCGGGATCCGATAGAGGAAAATTCCAGTGTTCAGAACCACAAACACTTGGAATCACAAGTCCGGTCCTGTCCTGTGCCTTTAGTACTTCGTTCCTGTCGAGATGAGAAAGCAATTCAACACCGTCGAAGCCGGCCTGTTTGACAAATTGAAATTTTTCACCGACAGTCTTGCCAATTTCAACGGATGCCCACATGATGCCTTTCCTGATATTCCTGCCTGCAACCGGCAAAAAATTTGAAAGGCCGGGGACGGTACTTACTGATGTAAAGGCTGTAGCCATAATAGTGTTTTTAGCAAATTGTCTCCTTTTCATAATCGGATCGTTACCGGAATATCATTACACGTACTGTGGTCATTCTGCAGCTGAAACGGTTCCGATCACTGGAGCTGTTTCCTGAATGCCGGGCACAGGACCCAAAACATATGTTTTTGGGCCCAGGTAAAGGTCGGAATTCATGACTTCATCCCAGGTTACATCCTTTCCCGTGTAGGCAGACATTCGCCCCATGATTGTAACCAGTGTTGAATTTACAAGGGTTTCAGAATCGTTAATGATCTTGCCGGTGCGGATGGCCGTGACTAGGTTGACATGTTCCTGAACATACGGATCATTCACCTTCCATTTTTCATCGCTCTCGTCCTCTTTAGGGTATGGATATTTCCAGATTTCATTTCCTGCAGGATCATAAAGCGTACCGCTGCAATTGGCGTATCCTTTTGTCCCGATAATGATCTCTTCTTTAAGGTTGGCGCAATCGTTGATCTGCCTGGTTGCACAATGGGCACGCATTCCGTCTTCATAAAAATATTCAATGCTGAAAATATCATACTGGTCTCCTGATATCCTTCTTTGACGGCCGCCCCAACCGATTGCTTTAACCGGTATCCTGCCGATAAACCAGTTCATTACATCTATTTCATGAATAAACATTTCCACCAGGTTATCCCCACATAACCAGCAGAAATTAACCCAGTTGCGAAGCATATACTCCATGTCTGACCAACCGGGATTCCGGTCACGTCTCCATAATGAGCCGCCATTGCGTATCACGTGGGCACTTACAATATCCCCGATTTCACCATTGGCGACCCTCCGGTATGTTTCCATATAATCCTTTTGGACCCTCCGGATGGTTCCGCTTACCATGCATAATCCCAATTGTTCCGCCTTTTTTGATGAAATCAGCACGGATCGTGCTCCAACAGGATCAACAGCACACGGTTTTTCCATGAAAATATGCTTTCCCGCGTTTACAGCTGCTTCAATATGGGCAGGGCGAAAATGGGGGGGTGTGCAAAGCAGCACAACATCCACACCGGAGTCGATTACTTTTTCAAAATTATCAAAACCTGTAAAACATTTGTCATCAGGAATTTCTATATTCCTTCCGGTTTTAAGCGCTTCACGGCAACTGTCGATCCTGTCCTGGAAAACGTCCCCCAGTGCGACAATCTGAAGATTGGGACCTGCATCCACGAAATTCAGCGCTGCTCCGGTTCCTCTTCCGCCGCATCCTATCAGACCTGCCTTTAATAACTTGCCATCCGGGGCACTTTTTAGCAATGCCGGTAATTTCAGGGAACCTGATTTTTCCTTTGAATGGCTGCAGGATGATATCAATCCTGCAGTGCTTATGGCTCCGAGTGTTCCGATGGCCGTACCGGCGATAAACTTACGGCGGCTGAGATCTTTCATGTTTTTCATTGGGAATAAAGGTTAAAATCGAAATCTGGACAAAATTCTAATAAACCGAAAGGTATTTAATTTTCGTTTCTTTTCTTCCGAAAGATTTTTATTTATAAGGTCGTCAGGAACCCGCATGAGGTTATCCTTAATTCAATTGGTCGAAGTCTTGTTCATGCGGGTTTCATTCGACATTAAAAATAATGAAAATTAATCATTGTTTGCAAATGCCCGTTATTTTAAGGATTGCCTTGAAGCAGTTTTTGAATGGCTGACATCAGCAGGTCTTCCGCTTCACGGGTCACACCTGAGGCGGTACCCGCTTCATATCCTCCCTGTTCATATGCAATGGCGGTACAAATGTATTCGGGGCCATAATCGCCGTAGGCGGCCATGGCTACGTGCATATCAGGACGCATGGCCTTTGCTGCAAGCTGATATTCCACAAACAACTCACCTGGCATATGAAGAATCCTCACATTGCTGATCCCAAGGCTCGTCAGGTCCAGCAGTTTTCCGGCTTCGCAACGTTTCAGCCATGCCAGTTTGGAAACATTTGCAGTAAGCGAGGCTGTGTCATAACTGTTAAGATGGCCCTCCATTGCCTTGAAATTCTGCGCCGGAGGAAGGGCTACCTTTTGTATCATCCAGGTGATGTCGCCTGCATTTATGCGCATTCGGGTGGTTCTATCCCAGGCTCGCTTCATTCCGTCGGCAAGACGTTCGGCCAGTATTCCCCGGTTCACATGGGATCCGTCGTTGTATTTTCCTGCACCAATATTTCCCCCGGCTCCATTGAAATGTATATGAAGGGCATCAGGCACCGCAAGTTGCCTGATAAAACGTGCTATACCCGGAAAATCAGGGTTGGCAATGCCGGTCTGATAGTAACTTTGCGGATGGGTGGCATAATAACTGAGTACCGCCACCGGCCGATCATGATTCCAGAAACTGACGAGGGAGACCATCGGATCTACCAGGCCTTCGGGTTCTGCCCTGATCAGGGAGTCCTCGCATGTCGTGAACCGCATGGCTTTAACATGACCGTCCTCACCCAGGATCCTCCGGTTTGAGGCTACACCGTAAACTTCGGCTTCACCAAATCCAACTTCAGTGATCGATTGGGCATGGCTGATTGAGTTTTGAACTGCGGTTTTCAGTCTTCTGATCACTTCGCGGGCAAAACTGCCCTCATAACAATTAGGATCAAGTCCCTCATCCAGAAGAAGTTTTTCTGCCCCAAAATCGCAAACAGGTGCATCATGCTGGTGAATGGTATGAATTGCCACCCTCTCCGGGATTGTCCCTGCAGCCAGGGCGAGTGCAGTTTTAAAGCTGTCCTGACTTTCGTTGGCAATGCCTATCCAGTCAACCGAGCATATCACGATCGGCTTACCCGATCCAAGCAAAACCATTCCTTTGGCCCGGAGTCCCAAATCCCATGTATTCGCTACCGGATTATATGCCATGATGCTGCCGACCGGCGGCGTGACATCCATGTCAAATGTGGCAATCCTGAGACCCGAAGTCCCAGGATCTTTCTGAACCGGAGCTCCTGCAACGGCAATTCCGGGTCGGTATGATCCTGCCAGAACGATCAGCACCAATCCCAGGATTTTAATGGGATCTAAAACGGCCTTTTTTTGGGTTCTCATCATGAATTCAGTTAAAAGATGTTCTACCTGTTTTACCACAGGTTTTTCTCATGTTATCAAATTCAGAACGGTATTCATTCAATTTTGCTTTGCTTATCGTATTGCCCGACATTGTAACCGGACTGATAAATGTAATATCCTTTCCGCTCATGGCGGCTGCCAGTGATATATCGCCCCAGCAAAGAAACCCGGGGAGGTGAATTGCCATACTGAAAAAGTCAATGCCTTTGCGGCTGTCGAACAGGTAACTGGGAGGTGCTTCACGTAAAATCACCTCAGAAACACTGTTTCCTTCCGTTGCGGCATAAAACAGGGCAGCAAGGCCTGCCTCCCTGCTTCCGTCAATACTTATGGAAGCGGGTTGATATTCCTCTTTCAGAAATTCAACAATAAGATCAAGTTCTTTCACCCATTCGCCCATGGCGGTTTTTCCCAACCACAGATAAGCCCGGGACAGGGTATGGAAGTCACCCACACCGCCTTCGAATGCTGTCGCAGTTGATGAAACATTCTCTCCTGTGCCTGTCAGGTCAGCCAGGACAATCCCCGAACCCTTGGCAGTTAGGTCGTTCAGAAGAACGGCAGGAATGTTCCGGTTCCCCTTCGGATTGCACAGAATTACATATCCTTTCCATTTATCCCGGGGAGCGATATGCAGCAATGGCAGGAGCCTGCCATCCGAAGCTTCCAGGATCATCCGGTTCCACCCTCCCAGGCGGGGATAGTGATAAACACGGGCAAGGCCAGGATTTTCATTGATACGCAGGATATCCTGCAATTCCTTTACCTTCCTCTTAACATTAAAAGATTTCGTTTCCAGGAACGATTTTCTCAGTTCCTTACCGCTTTGCCTGAGGAATTCTTCCATGTTGGCGACCTTAAGGTCAGGCTTTCCATCCGGAAATGCCATCAGTTTCCCCATTGGTAGCGTAATAAAAGATCTTTCTTTCATGGCTTCCCCATTTCCGGTTCCCTTCAGGTGCCTTTCAAACCAACCCAGCATGGCTTCCCTGTCCTCTTTCGCATAATCGTGCTCCAGGTCGAACAGCCGGTACCCTATAGATTCCCCGGCCCCAAGTAAGTCAAAAACAGGCTTTGCAATGTTATAACTCCGCAGCATTTCAGCCGGGAAAAAGGTAGGATTCGATTCCCTGAGATGGTTACACAGCATGACAGCCCTGGGTGCCATGAGGGCCAGTATGCCCGATTCTTCAGTGAGTGTCAGCCCGTCAGGCAAAAGCTCACAAACGCAATTGGATCCCATAATATATGATTCGAATGTGCCAACGCTCACAACGGGAACAGCTGCCTTCACCCGTTCATCCAGGGCTGTCAGCCACATGGTCTGGTTCCCGCCTCCGCTTGCCCCTGTGGCTCCTATGCGTTTAGGATCGACAACCGGAAGGGAACAAAGGAGGTCAATCCCCCTCATATTCTCGGAAACCTGTATTCCCAGCAGAGTCTTTCCCACATTCATCAGGGAAGCCCCCGGGTTTGCTCCATGATAATCAAAGGTACCGTGCACTGCGGAACGCTCTCCGGCCCCGAAGGCATCAATGGTCATAGTTACATAGCCCTGGAGAACCAGAGCAAGAGCAACCGACTGGACCGGGCTACACAAACGGGCTTCGGTCCAGTGCCCGTGAAGTACCATCACAGCCGGAAAAGGTCCTTGGCCATCGGGAATGTACAGGTTGGCAGTTGCATACAACCCCGGGAGTGTCTGGAAAATAATGTTTTTGATTAAATACCCGTTCAGGTCCGAATATCCCTGTTCCTCCATTTGCAGCGGCAGATCATGATCTACTATGATGCCGGCCCTGTCATTGATCTGTTCCTTCAGACTTGTCCGGAATTCCTCCAACTCCTGCTTTGTTCGGGGTAATTGGAAACGGACAAACCTGTTGTATGCTTCATTCTTCAGTCGCGCGGCAATGATGTCCGGACGACAGCAGGCAAAAACAGCCGGAATGCTGTCTGTGTTCACATTCAGATGCGCCGTGATGAATTTGTCACCTTCGGAATTGCCAGCGTTCCGGCAACCGAATGTAAGGAGACTCAATGTTGCAATTATAAAACTTAAGCCTGGTGTTGGTTTCATGAGCCGGTACTTCTAAAGTATTTTTTTACATATTCTCTTGCAGTCATGTCTGTTATCAACCTAAACTGCCTGTTAAAATGAGAAATATTGTTGTACCCGGTTTCGTAACCAATTTCAGAAATGGTCATATTGCTATTTAACAGTAGTTTACAAGCATGAGCAATCCGTATTTCATTTAAGAATTGTGAACAGGTCTTATGGGTCCTGCTTTTAAAATACCTGCAGAATGATGATTTATTAAGACTGACCAGATCTGCAATTTCCTGAACGTTAATTTTCCTGGAGTAATTTTCCATCATGAAACTCATCACTTTGTTTATCCTCTCAGTATCGGTATTTGTGATTGCATTTGCATATCCGATACTTGAAAGCAACTCAAAATCCGGTGTTTTGGCTATCGTCTCCAAGGTTTTCAAAAACAGGATCAACCTTTCAATGCCAGAAGCATGATACACTGCTTTAATCAATTCCGATATTCTTCTATGATCCTTTCCATGTATCAATACACCTTGCTGACCACGAATAAATAGGTTTTTGACTTGTGTGAATTCCGGCAGATCAAAGAAACCATTCATAAGAGCATTCTCAAGGAACTGAATGACATACACATCAACAAAAAGGTCCATGTTGCCCTCATAAAACTTCTTATCGTTTCGCCAGACATGGGGCAGGTTCGGGCTGATAAACATCAGATCGCCATCAGTAAAGTTTCCGATATGATTCCCCATTAACCGGATACCATAACTTTTTTCAACAAAGATGATTTCGAACTCAGGATGATAATGCCATGGATAATCCATGTAAGGCGTGATCTCTCTCTTTACGGCAATTGAAGAGGACAGGTGAACCGGTATTTTCTCCAGTTTTGGCTTCATATTTCCCGGTGTGAATGGTATGGGAAATTAAATAAAAGTATCAGTTTATGCAAATACAGTGTCATTATTTGAAAAAGAAATAGTTTTCTGTGACATTTTAAGACAATAAATTTGATATGAATGTAAATAATGGTATAACTGCATAAGGGAATAATTTATGAGATTAATAAACAGAGGAACAATCCTTGCAGGAATCCTGTCTTCTTTTTTGATAGTCTTATCCTTCCTTAGTTTGCAGGGACAGGTTTTGCCTTACAGGAACCCGGATCTACGGGTAGAGGAACGTGTGAAAGATCTGATGAACAGGATGACGATTGAGGAGAAAGTGATGCAGATGCTGAAACTTGACCTGGCAGATTTAAAATCGGACGACCGTGGTAAGGTTACCGGGGAATCTCTCGAAGCGCTGTTCAAAGGCAAAAGTATCGGATGTCTGGATCCCCCGATTGCTGACGTTGTCAGAATAGCCAGG
>Ga0105092_10001712_pt1 | contig 11761 bp, 9 predicted proteins | sample PPLLak2March2015_FD_87021 | JGI IMG/M metagenome (GOLD analysis project Ga0105092, IMG submission 87021) | Freshwater sediment microbial communities from Prairie Pothole Lake near Jamestown, North Dakota, USA - PPLs Lake P7 Core (1) Depth... | ecosystem: Environmental > Aquatic > Freshwater >... | reverse complement strand
TGGGCGCCAACCCCAATATGTTTATTGTACCTGTCCTTGCCCTGATATGCAATTGTTCTTGGTGATTGGGAAGGGGGGCAAATCCATCCAAAAATCGACTTTTTCTGCCCCCGAATACAGCCGATTTTGCCATACATCAATTTACAGAGCTAATACGACCAGCAGCCCGAGGTGGTCTGAAAGCCGGGCTGCGGCGGGAGCATTTTCACCCTCGACCAGGTGGATTTCCTTCAACATCTCGTCAGGGATTTCTTTCACCCAGGCGTAGTCGATGCGCATGCCGGGATGGTCGGATTCGAACGTATAACCAGGTTCTTCCGGGCGCAGGTGCGACCAGACATCTACCCAACCATCATCGATAAACCGTTTCAGAAGCGGGCTGTTGGGCTGAGTGTTGAAATCGCCGGTCAATACCTTTGGCCCCACAAATGAGTTGAGGTACAGGAGCGCCTCAGCAATATTCAAGGCCGCCTGCTGCTCGACCCACGAGAAATGCGCGTTGAACAGGTGGAAAGGCTGCCCGGAGACTTCGATCGCCGCGTGCATTAAGATGCGCGGGTTGTCATCTTCGAGGCCGGGTAGAAGGGTCAGGGCGATGTGGTCGATGGCGTAAATTTCCAGCCTTGAGAGAAGAGTTGAGCCATCCGCGATGCCTCCTGGGCGCTCGATTGCAGGTTCGAAAACCACATAACGATACTCGGGCAGCAGGCCGGCGAGCTGAGTTGCCTGGTCGGCCGGGCTTTTGGCTTCGGGATTTCTCCGCACCGCCTGCAATGCGATAGCGTCGGGTGAATGTTCTTCGATAACACTCTGTATGAGCTCCCTGCGCACGTGCCAGGGACCATGCTTACCGGTATCGTAGTTGATATTCAACGTCATGATTTTGAGCATGATTAAATCCCCTCTATAATTCTTGGTTTCCGAACAAAGTGCTGCTGCTTTATTGAGTGAGCGCTGCTCAGCAGCGCTCACTCAATAAAGCGAACCAAATCCATTCTTACGGATAGATTCTAAACCCGCAGCCACCACAGGCCGGTACATTCCGGCAGAATGACCCAATTCTGGTCGAGCACTTTCTGAGCCAGCCCATCTCCAAAGAAAAAACGGGCCAGGGTCACAGCCTCGTCCAGAGACTCGAAACGGTAATCGGTCCGCATCCAGGTGGATGCAAACCCCTCCTTTTCTAAGTAAGCATAATAAGGCTTAAGGCTATCAGGGGGCGTTGGGCTTTCGAACCCGGTGCCCAGGGTTTCTAATATGATCAGGGTCCCGCCCGGCCGTAAGACACGCTTCATCTCGCCCAATGCGCGGCCAAGCTCTTGCTCCCAGGTGGAAGGGTAATCGACCACCATGTAACAGACGCTCCAGCCTGAGATGACAATATCCGCCGACCGGTCGGGCGCGGGCAAGCTGCGGTGATCGGCGACGCCGGTTTGAACCTGCGACCACCCGGCCGCCTGCAGCTTCGTAACAGCCACCTGGAGCATGTGCCCGGAGACGTCGAACGCCCTCAGGCTGCGCGCCAGAGGCGCTAACAGCATCGTCAGCCGGCCTGTGCCTGCCCCCAGCTCGATCACATCCCTGTTTTCTAGAGGGGCAATGTGCTGCAGGGCGCCTGAAATATTGTTCTGGTAGTCTTCCCGGCTGACCATCAGGTCATACTGGGAAGCGTGCTGGTTATAGATGCTTTTATAATCGGGCATGGCTACGTCTCGGGCGGCTTGGGGAGCGAACGGTATACGCGGTCGGCGTCGGGTTTGAAATCAACTGCGGCGATCACTGCGTCCAGGTTGAGGGGGCCGTAGAGGTGAGGAAAAACACCATCGGCATTCTGTGCCCAGCGCACTTCGTCGCGCAAGCGGGTTGGATTCACCCACAGCATCACCAGGTCCGGCGCGTCCGGGTAATAACGGTTGGCAACCTCCACGATCTGCTCGGGCCGCGAGAAGTGGATGAACCCCACGCTCTCGAGTGAGCTTGCCCGGTATTCGCCGCTGTTCCGGGCCGCGTCCCAATCTGGAGGCGGTAAAAGATGAACGATGAGACCTTCAGACCCCGCCATGACCACTCTCCTCGGGTTGGGCGGCGATCCCCAGCAGAGCCAGCACCTTCTCCAAAACCACAGCCGCGACCTCGTCTTTGCTCATCAAGGGCAGCTGCTCGGTCGCTCCGCTGGCGTCGATCAGGGTCACCCGGTTGGTATCAACGGCGAACCCGGCGTCGCGGGCGGTGATATCGTTGGCAACCATGAGGTCGAGTTTCTTTCGCTTCACCTTGCCCCGTGCGTTTTCCAACAGGTTCTGGCTCTCGGCGGCGAAACCCACCGTGATCCTGGGATGCCGGCTCTCCGCTTTGCGCCCGGCGACGGCGGTGAGGATATCGGGTGTGTTTTCCAGCCTGATTTCAGGCGGCCCGGCCTCTTTCTTGATCTTTTGGCCTGCAGGGGCGGCCGGCCTGAAATCTGCCACCGCAGCGGCCATGAGCAGCGCATCGGCCTCTTCAATCTCAGTGAGTACAGCCGTGAGCATTTCCTGGGCGCTGCGAACGTCCACCCGCCGCGCCCCGTAAGGGGTGGGCAGGGAGGTGTTCCCGGCAATCAGCGTCACCTCCGCTCCCAGGTCAAGAGCGGCCTGGGCCAGGCTGAAACCCTGCTTGCCCGAAGAACGGTTCGTGATCGAGCGCACCGGGTCGATGGCTTCCTGCGTGCCGCCGGCTGTCACCACAACTTTGCGCCCCGCCAGCGGGCCGCCCTGGGCGAGCAGCCTGCGCACCTGCCCCAGTATTTCGACCGGCTCGACCATGCGTCCGATGCCCGCCAACCCGGATGCCAGGTGGCCTTCGGCAGGCCCCACCACGTAGGCTCCGCGCTGGCGCAGGGTCTCGAGGTTGGCCTGGGTAGCCGGGTGGGAGAACATCCCACCGTCCATCGCCGGGGCGATCAGCAGCGGGCAGTTCGCCGCCAGCGCGGTCACGGTGAGCAAATTGTCGGCGATCCCGTGGGCCAGCTTCGCCATCGTATTGGCCGTGATGGGAGCTACCACCACCAGGTCGGTGCTGTGGCCCAGGCCAACGTGGATCACGTGGGCTTCGTGGCCCCACAGGTCGGCGTCGGTAAATGCCCGCCGCCCGGTCACCGATTGGAAGGTGAGAGGTGTGATGAATTGGGTTGCGCCGGCAGTCAGGAGCACATCGACCTGCGCGCCGGCCTGGGTCATTTTGGAGGCCAGGTCGGCTGCTTTGTAGCACGCAATCGAGCCGGTCACGCCCAGGATAATGTGTTTGGATTGGAGAGGATTATTCATAGATCACTGAGACACTGAAAGAGATGAATTACTGAGGAAATGAAGGGTCGGGCGCTTGCTTTATGTCCGTTCATGTTCGATAATTATAGTGTTATCACCCCATTTGGGGAATGCATAAAAAGCAAGAGGGTGCACTAAAAAGTTGTTGAAAATTTCGATTTATGGGGCATACCCCAAGAATTTATGCATGCCCCATAAATCAGCTCCAACCTTTGAGTGCTCCCAGGCAAGATCCTCTGGGAGTTTGGAACATTCATGCCTGACCAGTCGTCTGATTAATGTTCGGCATGGAGGGCTAAGAATATGGCTGTTTTAATCCCGAAACCCACTCGTGTTTTCATCCACCTTATTTTGCTCATTTTGGTGCTGAACCTGCTTGTGGGCTGCGGCCCTGCGGCATTTGGCGGCTCGAATGTTCCCCGTGAGAAATCGCCCAACGTCCCTGGCGAGGATGCACGCCTGCTCGTCGACGGGAACACTGCATTTGCCCTGGATCTCTATCAGCGCTTGATCGATGATGGCAGCAATCTCATCTATTCACCCTACAGCAGTTCGCTGGCCCTGGCCATGACATACGCCGGGGCAAGGGGAGAAACCGAGCAGCAGATAGCCCAGGTGATGCACTTCAGCCTGCCGCAAGAGCGCCTGCACCCTGCTTTTAATGCCCTCGACCAGGCTCTTGTCTCCCCGGACAATTCCAAATCGGAGGAAGGCGCTTTTCAGCTCCATATTGCCAACTCGCTGTGGGGCCAACAGAATTACGAATTCCTGCCTGAATTCCTCGATACTCTGTCAATGAATTACGGCGGTGGCCTGCGCATGGTCGATTTTCAATCCTCGCCAGATGTTGCCCGCCAGGCGATCAATGATTGGGTCAGTGACCAGACCAAGGAAATAATCAAGGACATTCTCCCTCCCGGTTCAGTTTCTGTCCGCACCAGGCTGGCTCTCGCCAATGCGATTTACTTCAAAGCCAATTGGTTGAATCCATTTGAATCATATAGAAGGCCGGATATCCGCTTCAATTTGCTGGACGGCAGCCAGGTGATACCAGAGATGATGTCACTATCCGAGGAGTTAAAGTACGCCAGCGGGGATAGTTACCAGGCCGTGGAGCTTCCCTACGTTCCCTTTAACGGGAACAGCCTCTCCATGATCATCTTGCTCCCCGATCCCGGCACGTTTGCGGAGTTTGAACGCTCTCTGGATACCGCTTCCCTGGATGAGATCATGAGGTCTTTCCTCGACCGAAATGTAGACTTGAAAATACCCAGGTTTGAATATGATTCGAGCGTAAATCTCAGAAACACCTTATCGGATATGGGCATGCCGGATGCTTTCAACCAAAATAATGCGGATTTCTCCGGCATGGATGGTACACGGGGATTATTCATCGACTCAGTCCATCATAAAGCCTGTATCGCTGTTGATGAGTTTGGGACCGAAGCCGCTGCTGCGACCATAGCGATAGTTGCTCAGGGTATTGAAATTTTCACGCCTGAGGTTGAACTGACCGTCGACCGCCCGTTTATATTCCTGATCCGCCACCAGGAGACCGGGGCTATCCTGTTTATGGGCCGCGTCCTGGATCCGACCCGGTAGGACGCCTCTCAACCCTTACCAGCCGGTCTCGCCCGGCCAAATCCTGGATCAAACGCACTTCTGCGTCCGGCAGCGCCTCCTGGGCCAGCCTGCGGGCGGCCTCGCCCTGGGTCGCCTCGATCTCCACTAGCAGCAATCCACCCGGTGCCAGGGCGACAGGCGCTAATTTCAGCAGCCTTCGAATGACATCCAGCCCATCCTCGCCGCCATCCAGAGCCAGGGTGGGCTCTTTTTCATAAACTTCTAGCTCACGGAGGGTTGCAGTGGGGATGTAGGGCAGGTTGGCGCAAATCAGGTCGAAATCCACCTCACCTTTGGGCAGGAGATCGCACTGGGCCAGGGCGACCCGCTCTGCGACCGCGTGCCTGCGGGAGTTACGCCCGGCTACTTCCAGGGCCTCCGGAGAGAGATCGGTCGCCAGTACGACCAGGTTTGGGGTGTGGACCGCCAGCGAAACGGCAATGCACCCGCTTCCTGCGCCGACGTCGGCTGCCTTGCGAGGACCGGGATGCAGGCGCAGCCAGGCCAGGGCCTGCTCCACCAGCAGCTCGGTCTCGGGTCGTGGGATCAGCGTCGCGGGGCTGAGCTCGAAATCCAGCCCGAAGAACTCCCAATGACCCAACACATAGGGTAGGGGCTCGCCCGTTTCAAGCTGTCCCAGGGACTGCTCGAGGGCCAGGCTTTGCGCGTGGCTCAGCTCAATTTCCGGATGAGCCAGCACCCAGGCGCGCGGCTCGCCCAGTATGTGGGCGAGCAGCACCTGGGCATCCAGGTAGGGGGTTTCGGTGTGAGCGCGAAGACGTTGGTTGGCCTGTTGTAAGCAAGAAGCGATACGGTTAATCTTCGACCCCAATCGCCGAGAGGCGCTCGGCCTCGTCGCGAGTAGCCAGCTCTTCGATGAAATCGTCCAGGCTGCCGTCCAGCACGCTGAACAGGTTGTAGGAGGACACGTTGATGCGGTGATCGGTTACGCGTGACTGCGGGAAGTTGTACGTACGGATCTTTTCCGATCGCTCGGCGGTGCCCACCTGCGAGCGCCGGTCTGACTCTCTTTCGGTGCGGTTTTTCTCTTCTGCGATCTCGTACAGCCTGGCGCGCAAGATGCTCATAGCCCGCACACGGTTTTGAAGCTGAGAGCGCTCGTCCTGGCACTGCACCACGATCCCGCTGGGAAGGTGCGTCAGGCGCACGGCGGTGGCGTTTTTCTGGACGTTCTGCCCGCCCGCCCCGGCCGATTTGAAAACGTCGATGCGCAGGTCGCTCTCTGGGATGTTCACCTCCACCTCGTCGACCTCTGCCAGCACGGCGACGGTGGCGGTCGAAGTATGGATGCGCCCCTGCGCCTCGGTGGCGGGCACGCGCTGCACCCGGTGGACGCCTGACTCGTATTTCAGGCGTGAGTAGGCGCCTTTGCCCTTCACCATGGCAATGACCTCTTTAAACCCGCCGATGCCAATCTCGTTGGCATCCAGGATCTCGACATTCCAATTCTTGCGCTCGGCGTAACGGCTGTACATGCGGAACAGGTCTGCGGCGAACAAAGCCGCCTCGTCGCCGCCAGTGCCGGCGCGGATCTCCAGGATCACGTTGCGATCATCACGCGGGTCTTTGGGGATCAGCAAAGTCTTGATCTGGTTTTCCAGGGTCGCCAGCTTAGGCTCGAGCTCACTGATCTCGGCCTCAGCCAGCATGCGCATTTCCTCGTCTTCTTCGGTCTCGAGCAGCGAGCGCGCTTCTTCCACGCGCTGCACGGCCCGGCGGTATTCAGCGGCCTTACTCACGATCTGCTCCAGGCCGGCGCGCTCCATGGCAAGCTCGGCAGCGCGCTGGTAATCGTTACCCACTTCCATTAATAATCGATTGATTTCTTCGTATCTGTCTTCGATTCCGGCAAGTTTATCTAGCATAACCCAGGATTATACCACCGGAACTTTTTCACCTTCCTCAGCGTCAAAGATACATAAAAATTTTGCCACAGATCCGCACCGATGGCACAGATAGCCATAGGTCTGTGGTATTGAGCAAAACCGGAGGCAGAAATGAAAACCAGGCGCTTGCTTGCCAGTATCTTTGTCCTTTCCCTTGTCACTCTTTCCCTTTTCTTCCCAAGCCCGGCGCGCGCCGATGGCATCATCATCCCCGAACCGCCCATCTGCGATCCTGGCCCCTGCCCACCTTTTCCGGTCGAGCAGCTCAGCATCCGCTACCACCACGTGACTGTGACCATCGAAGACCAGGTTGCCGTGACTCACGTCGACCAGGTCTTTTATAATCCCAACGATTGGCAAATCGAAGGCACGTATATGTTCCCCATTCCGCTCGACGCGGCGGTTTCTTCCTTTACACTTTGGGTCGACGGGCAGCCGGTAGAAGGCAAAGTCCTCGACGCACAGCAGGCCCGCCAGACGTATGAAGAGATCGTGCGCGGCTTGCGCGACCCGGCTTTGCTCGAATACGCCGGGCGTGGCGCCGTCCAGGCGCGCATCTTCCCCATCCCTCCCCAGGGAGAGCGCCGGGTCGAGCTGGAATACACCCAGGCTCTGGCAGCCGAAAACGGCCTGGTGCGTTACGTTTATCCGTTGAGCACCGAAAAATTCTCGGTCACGCCGCTTGAAAACGTGTCCATCAGCGTCGACGTGCGCTCGCAAGCCCCCATCCGGGCTGTCTATTCGCCTTCGCACGAGGTGGACATCAGCCAGGATGGCGACCGCCACGTCACGGCCGGATACGAGGCCTCCAACGTCCTGCCGGACACGGATTTTGCCCTCTACTACTCGACCGGCGAGGAGCAGGCATTCCACCTGCTCACTTACCGTGACCCTGGCGATCTGACCGACCCAGACGGATTCTTTATGCTGCTCCTGGCACCCCGGCCTGATGCCGGCAGCCAGACTTTCCCTAAAGACGTTTTGCTGGTGCTCGACCGCTCGGGGAGCATGGACGGTGAGAAGTTCCAGCAAGCCCAAGAAGCTTTGCGTTATATCCTCAGACACCTCAACCCTGAGGACCGTTTCAACATCATTACCTTCAGCACCGGTGTCGAATATTACGCCAGCGGGCTGCGACCGGCCTCAGAAGCGAATGAAGCCCTACCCTGGGTGGACCGCCTGAGCGCCCAGGGCAGCACCGATATCAACCGCGCCTTGCTCGAGGCCGCCTCGATGGCCGACCGCGAGCGCCCCACCTACCTGATCTTCCTGACCGATGGCCTGCCTACTGAAGGGGTTGTCGAGAGCCAGCAAATCTTGAATAACCTGTCTTCAGGGGCTCCTGCGAGCCTGCGCCTCTTCGCTTTCGGGGTTGGCTACGATGTGGATACGTTCCTGCTGGACTCTTTGGCGCAGGAACATCACGGCGCCAGCCAGTACGTCCTCCCAGGCGAGCGTTTGGATGAGTCGCTGTCGGGTTTCTATGCCAAGATCAGCACGCCGGTGCTGACCAACCTGTCGTTAGATTATGGCGACATGCCGGTCTACGACGTTTATCCCAACCCACTGCCAGACCTGTTCATCGGATCGCAGATTATCGTGGTTGGGCGCTACCGCGATGGGGGACCTGTCACGGTAACCCTGACCGGGGATGTCAACGGCGAGATCGAAACCTTCCGCTACGACGACCAGCGCTTCGAAACCGAATCCAGCCGCCTCAGCAGCACGCTCTCGGCCCTGCCCCGGCTGTGGGCCACCCGCAAGATTGGCTACCTGCTCAACCAGATCCGCCTGGAAGGAGCCGACCAGGAGACCATCGACCAGATCGTGCGCTTGAGTGTGCGTTATGGGATTGTTACCCCCTATACGTCTTACCTGGTCACCGAAGTGATGCCGCTGGGCGCGGATGAGATGGACCGTATCGCCGAGGAAGAATACAACAATATGCTCGAAGCGCCCGCGGCGGAAGTATACGGCCAGGAAGCGGTCGAGAAAGCGGTTGAACAGGGCGCCATGTCTGCCGCGGATGCTGCCTCCGCTCCCCCGGCCGAGGCCTCCGAACAGGTGCGCATTGTTGGCTCTCGCACCTTTGTCAGGGTCGACGGGGTGTGGGTGGATACAGGCTTTGACCCAGGACAGATGCAGACCACCCGGGTCGCCTTCCTTTCGGACGACTATTTTGCCCTGGCGCAGGCCAGCCCCGACCTGGCTGCGGCTTTTGCCCTGGGTGAGAGGGTGATCGCCCTCTCGGATGGCGCCGCTTACGAAGTTGTGGCTTCAGACGCTTCCACTGAGCCGGTGGAAATCCCCGCCACAAACACGCCTGTTCCGGATGACGACCCGGACTCGCCGGCCCCGGCGCCGGTTTCCAGCACTAAGCCAGGCCAGGCGCCATGCCTGGGTGGCCTGCTGCCCCTGATTTTACTGGCGCTCGTGTACAGGCTTGCGAGTATTTACCGGGGTGAAATCCACATTTGAATATGCAGAAAAAAATCGATTCTTTGGATGGATTTGCCGCACGCATGTACGGCAAATCCATCCAAAAATCGATCATTAGGCGGGCGAAGCCCACTCCTCAAAGCTGGCCATACCATCTAATTTGCTCCCAAAAAGGTCAGAATGATGTTCTTTAAAACTCTTGCAACCTGATCTTTTGCATGCTATAATGTGCTTGTCGTTTCCCCTCCCGGCGCTTTGCTTCTCATTCTCTCTTTTGGTGCGTTCCATTGCATCAATGCTGCTGTCTGGCAAAGTACGCTAACATCATCCATAGTTAGGCCTTCCGCCGTGTCTCGCCTCTGGCCCGGCTCGGTGGATGAACCCCATATCATTCCCTGGAAAAATAAAACCTAATCACATAATCTATAGAGACAACCAAATATGAAAGTTCTTGAACTGGAAAATATTCCCTTGGCCACTCTACGCCAGATGGCCAGGGACCTCGATGTATCAAACGCTAACCGCCTTAAAAAGGAAGACCTGATTCTGCGCATTCAGCAAGCTGAAGCCGAACGCGAAGGATTGGAGCTGCGCGGCGGCATCCTGGAGATCATGAGCGAGGGGATTGGCTTCCTGCGCTCGGGCCATTACCAGCCCGGTCCCTACGATGTCTACGTCTCGCAATCTCAAATCCGCCGCTACAGCTTGCGCAATGGAGATCTGGTCATCGGGCATGTCCGTCCACCCCGTGAATCTGAGAAACATTACGGCCTGCTCAAGGTGGAAACAATCAACGGCCTCGACCCTGATGACGCTAAGAACCGGCCGAACTTTGAGGGGCTTACCCCCATCTTCCCCGATACCCGTTTCGACCTCGAAACCGATCGTTATACGCTCTCGACCCGGCTGATCAATATGGTCACGCCCATTGGGCGCGGCCAGCGCGGGTTGATCGTTTCACCTCCCAAAGCGGGGAAGACGACGATCTTGAAGCAGCTTGCTAACTCGATCTCGACCAAATATCCCGATATCCATCTCATGGTCGCCCTGATCGGCGAGCGCCCTGAAGAGGTGACCGACATGGATCGTTCGGTAGACGCCGAGGTGATCTCCTCGACCTTCGACGAGCCTGTTACGTCGCACGTGCGCGTGGCCGAAATGGTCCTGGAGCGTGCCAAGCGGTTGGTTGAAGTGGGCCGGCACGTGGTCATCCTGATGGACTCGATCACTCGCCTGGCGCGCGCTTACAACCTTGTGGTGACCCCTTCCGGGCGCACTCTATCAGGTGGTATCGATCCTTCTGCGCTGTACCCTCCCAAGCGTTTCTTTGGCGCAGCCCGGAATATCGAAGAAGGCGGCTCGCTGACCATCATTGCGACCTGCCTGGTCGATACCGGCTCGCGCATGGATGACGTGGTCTATGAGGAATTCAAAGGCACCGGCAATATGGAGCTTCATCTCTCTCGCCGGCTACAAGAACGCCGCGTGTTCCCCGCCATCGACATCGAGCGCTCATCCACACGCCGTGAAGAGCTCCTTTTGGGGCCTGATATCACCCCACGTGTCTGGCTGATGCGCCGTATGTATGACCAGATGGTTGGCTCGCCTCCATACGGAGCCGGGTTAGATCCGGGCACCGCTACTGAGGCTATCCTTCAGCGGCTCGGTCGCACCGAAAACAACCTGTTATTCCTGGAAACGCTGCACGAGGACAGTAATTGAAAAAGAATCGGACCTTAGAGGGCGAGGCTGGCTCCCCAATGAACGCAAAGGAAACAGCGGCCTCTACTTCAGGGGAAAATTCAATCAGAAGTAGTCATACAGCCTCCAGATATGTAGAGAAGGCCGACCGTTTAATCCTATCAGGCGCCTGGCTGTTTGCCTTGAGCCTGGTGATCCTTGCTGTTTATGTTGGCTACCGCACCCGGATCCAGCCTGGAGGCGCCATCCTCCAGGCCTCGACCGGGGGCTGGGGTTCGGGCGAGGCCCAGGCTGCGATCAACGCAGCCAGCCAGCCTAACAATAATTCCCCGTTACCTCTTAACCTGTCCGGCGATGGCACCGGAGCAAAGGTCGAGATGCCTGCTCTGGTTATGGGCGCGCCCCTGAGCGCCGTGGCGCGCACGGCCAGCCTGCACACAATCTTCCCAACACGCCCGCGAGAAGAGGTCATTACCTATACCGTTGATACCGGTGATTCGGTTTTCAGCATTGCCAAGAGTTACAATATCAAGCCTGAGACCGTCTTGTGGGCCAACTACGACCAGCTTAACGACAGCCCAGACATGCTGACTCCGGGTATGGAGCTGCGCGTCCCTCCGGCCGATGGTGTTTACTACACCTGGGAAGAGGGAGATACTCTCGAAGGAGTAGCTTCGCGCTTTAAGGCCGAGCCAGGGGATATCGTCAATTGGTCAGGCAACCGCCTTGACCTGGCGAGCCCGCAGATCATCCCCGGCGAAAGCATCTTGATCCCCGGTGGAGAGCGTG
>Ga0105092_10001711_pt1 | contig 11761 bp, 12 predicted proteins | sample PPLLak2March2015_FD_87021 | JGI IMG/M metagenome (GOLD analysis project Ga0105092, IMG submission 87021) | Freshwater sediment microbial communities from Prairie Pothole Lake near Jamestown, North Dakota, USA - PPLs Lake P7 Core (1) Depth... | ecosystem: Environmental > Aquatic > Freshwater >... | reverse complement strand
TCGGGGACGGTCGGGTTGACGACCTAGGTAGCGCAATCCAACCGGAAAGCGATCTTTACCACGTGGAGATGACTAATGAAAAAAGCATGGTTGGCAATTCCGGCTATGGCGATGTGTATGGGTTTTGCGCCCGTAGCATCGGCCCAAGTAGGAGAGGAGATATTCAAGTTTGAAGATTTTTTCAAGATGGCCGACACCAATAAAGACGGCATGATGACCAAGCAGGAGTTCATGAATGCCGCCGGCAAGCGCTATGACGCGATGATGGCCAAGATGAAGAAAATGCCTGGCGACAAGGGCAAGATGATGATGAAGGGCGACATGATGACCAAGGAAGGCGCCAAGATGTTCATCGACGAGTGGAAGGTCTACAGCGGCTCGTAACCGAGCAGACAGAAAAGAGGGCCCCTGCCGGGCCCTTTTTCATAGGGCGCGCCGTTTGAACCCCCCGCCGCGCAGCGACGCTTTGGCGCGTTTGCGGCGGAGGTGTCGATGCCTTCGCTGGTCGAGCCGGAAATAAGATTGGCCGAACACGCGGGAATCGCTGCAGTACGATGTAAGGCGTCGCCTCGGCCATCGAGCGCACCGTCCACCCACCTTTTGGCCGCATCCATTAATTCTCCGGTCGCCTGCATCCGATGACCCCATCGGATTCCAAGCTATCGCCGGCGGTCCTAGTCGCTACCCTTGGTATCGCCTACGGCGATATCGGCACCAGTCCGCTTTATGCGTTCAAGGAAAGCCTAAGCGGAGAACATGGGGCGGGCGTCACAGCGAATTCCGTTTTCGGCGTGTTGTCGATGATCTTCTGGGCAGTCACGCTGATCGTATCGATCAAGTACATGCTTTTGGTTCTGCGCGCCGACAACGACGGCGAGGGCGGGATCCTTTCGTTATTGGGCCTGGTGTTGCGGCAAATACCGGCTGCCGGTCGCGTGCGCCAAGTCGCCATGGGTGCGGGGCTGCTCGGTGCTGCAATGTTCTTTGGCGAATGCGCAGTTACTCCCGCGATTTCGGTGCTGTCGGCGGCCGAAGGTCTGCAAGTAGTGTCGCCGCTGTTTGCGCCTTATGTCATTCCGCTTACGCTGGTCGTGCTAATCGTGCTGTTTGCGGTGCAGAGCAAGGGCACCGCGACGGTTGGCCATGCGTTTGGTCCGATCATGCTCGTCTGGTTCGTAACGCTGGGTGTGCTCGGGCTCTGGCAGATCCTGCGCCAGCCGCAAGTGCTGCTTGCGCTCGATCCGTTGTACGCATTGCGTTACGCCGCGGCCGAGCCTGGGAAGTCCTTTTTCGCCTTGGGCGCAGTGTTCTTGGCGCTGACCGGAGTCGAAGCCTTGTACGCCGACATCGGCCATCTTGGCGCGCGTCCGGTTCGCACCGCATGGTTCTGGCTCGTGATGCCGTGTCTGGTGCTGAACTATTTCGGTCAGGGCGCGCTGGTGCTGACCGACGAAAAAGCCGCATCGAATCCGTTCTTTCTATTGGCGCCGGGTTGGCTGCAATTCCCTTTGGTGATCCTGGCGACTGCCGCGACAATCATCGCGTCGCAAGCGGTTATCTCCGGCGCGTTTTCCATTGCGAGCCAGGCCATCAAGCTTGGGTTCCTACCGCGCATGCAAATCGATTACACGTCCGAAACTAAGGCGGGGCAGATCTACATGCCCTTAGTGAATTTCTTGTTGCTGCTAGTTGTCGTCGCGCTGGTGATCGGGTTCGGTAGTTCATCGAATCTTGCCGCAGCGTATGGACTTGCCGTCGCCTCGACGATAGTCATTACGACCCTTGGGGTGAGCATGGTTGCGCGCTTCAAATGGGACTGGTCGGCTTCGCGCGTACTCGCGACATTCGTTCCGTTGTTCGCTCTCGAGGTGCTATTTCTCGCGGCCAACAGCACAAAGATTCCCGACGGCGGCTGGTTTCCAATTACGTTTGGAGCGGGGCTCTACTTGATCTTCGTCACCTGGAAGCGCGGCCGCTCTCTAATCAATCGAAAGATGAAAGAGGGCGGCATCGAGCTGCAGCCGTTCCTAAAGAGTCTCGCGATCTACCCGCCACAGCGCGTGGAAGGCAGCGCGGTGTTCATGACGCTCGAGCCCGGTTACGTTCCGCACGCGTTGCTCCACAATTTGAAACACAACCGGGTAATGCACGAGCGCGTGGTGTTCTTGACGGCGATCAGCCGTACCGTTCCGCACGTGGATCCGGCGGACATGACTGAGATCCAGGACCTGGGCGACGGTTGCTACGCGGTTAAGGTGCAGCTCGGATTTCAGGATCCGTTTGACGTCACGTTTTTTCTCGGGGTGCTGGCGAAGTACCACGCCTTCGAATTGATTCCCGCCGAGACTTCGTTCTTCCTGTCGCGGCAAGCCGTCGTGATCGGCGGCAAAAGCACAATGGCGGCGTGGCGACGTCGCCTGTTTGGGTGGATGCTGCGCAACGCCCAACCGGCGTCTGATTTTTTCCGTATTCCGCCGAATCGTGCGATCGAGATCGGGACGCAGGTCGTTATTTGACGGGTGGGCGAGGCTTCAAACTGCCACAATCGCGGCATGCAGGTCGAGCCGTTCTTAATAGAGCCGCAGCGCGCGCGTGATCGAGCGCGTGTGATCGAGTTGCTGCAACAAGCCAAGTTGGTGGAACAAGACCTCCAAAGCGGCCAAGCCGCGGTCGATTTCCTCGTAATGCGGGAAGCGGGACAAGTGATCGGCGCAATAGGACTGCAGAGCGCCAACGGCGCCGGCCTGCTGCGCTCGCTGGTAGTGATGCCATCGTTGCATCGACAAGGTCGTGGTGCCGCGTTGGTGGCCGCGGCAGAACGGCTTGCGGCCCGACGCGGTATCGACGACATGTTTCTGCTGACCACTGAAGCGGCCGGCTTTTTTGCGTTGCTTGATTATCTTCGGGTCGATCGCGCCAGCGCACCACCGGCGGTGCAACAGACTTCACAATTCTCGTTTTCGTGTCCGGCGTCCGCCGTCTGCATGCACAAGAAGTTGCGCGCCTAAAAGTAAAAGCGGCCGGCAGTAGGGTTTAGCACCCTGTCGCCGGCCGCAGCAAGTAACACCGGTTTAGCGAACCAGCGCAACCTGCTCGGGGGCCCTACGCTTGCCGACGATCTCGACTTTTTCCATCTGAATCGTCGGCATTGCGACCGCCTGCTGAACAACCGGTCCAGCACTGAATTCCTGCATACCTACGACCGCCGCCAGTGCAAGCGCGCTGACAGTGGCAGCGAAAAATAGTGCGGTTTCGAATTGCTTGATCATCGCCTGCTCCTGAAAGTGGTTGCTGCGTAATTTGTCGATGAACGCACTGTAGGCAGTTCAACCAGCGTAAGCGACGCGTTTGCGATGAAGTGCATGAAAGCCGGCGTGGATTGCATTTTGTGGCGGTAGACGGAGACGAAACCGGCGATACGGCGACGAACCGCCATTGCTGTCGACCCAACCCCGCAACCGGCTTAACCGTCTTTGCCGCGCTTCATTTTCATTCGTTGCTCGGCCGCTCGGTGTCGAATCTTCCACATTGACAACTGCTCGCGCCGCTGCAGCGGCGTCAGCGTGTCGCGCCGGATCTCGCGCAGCAGCTTCTGGTAGTTGACGAGGCGGTCGGCGGCGACGCCCGCGCGCACCGCGCAACCGGGCTCATCCCGGTGCCGGCAATCGCGAAAGCGGCAGCGCTCGGCCAGCGCTCGTATATCGTCGAAGCTCGCTGCAAGATCGTCTTCATCGATATCCGGCCGCAGGCCGCGCAATCCAGGCGTATCAATCACGCAGCCTCCAATCGGCAGCAGATGCAGCGATCGCGACGTCGTCGTGTGCCGACCGCGGCTATCGTCTTCTCGCACTGCACCGGTGGATTGCACTGGCGCCCCGAGCAGGGTGTTGGTGAGCGTCGACTTGCCAGCGCCAGAAGATCCCAGCACGACGGTGGTCTGGCCGGCGCCGAGATACGGCGCAAGCTCGATCGCTGTCGTCGCCGCGCGGGCGTCGACCGCGTGGACGGCGATGTCGTGCGGTAATCGCTCGCGCAGCGCGTCGAGCCGCGCGTCGACGTCATCGCACAGATCCCGCTTGGTCAGAATTACGATGGGCCAGATGCCCGCTGGTTTCAACATCGCGAGATAGCGTTCGAGCCGGCGTAAATTGAAGTCGCCGTCGAGCCCCATTGTCAGCATCGCGGTGTCGACATTGCTGACCAGCGATTGGCGCTCGCCGGACGAATTGCGTCGCACGATTTGCGTGAACGGTGGCATTCGACCGCGTACCCAGGGCACGCCGTGGTCGTCGTGGTGCACCCACAGCCAGTCGCCGACAGTCAATGCATCGCCGGCATCCACAAGCGAACGTAGCAATCCCGGCAGCGGTCGCGCCGAATGCTCGTCGACGCCGTCGACGACCCGCACCGTTTCGCGATGTACTTCAACCAATCGCATCGGCAAGCCGGGCATATCGCCGAGCGCGTTGAATGCGCCCATCGCTTGCGCCACTGCCGGCGTGAACCCGATCGGCCGCAGCCGATCCATCAAAGTCCTATCCATTTGTTCCGAATCCTCGAGACGTTTCCTGAGACCGCGCGCAAGCACGCAGCGTCGACTGCAAACGAGCAATTAGAGAAGTGTCGCGGCCGCCTTAAAGCGGCGCAGGAATCGGAAAAACCGAGTCAGCGCGTGTGCGGCCGACTAGAGAGCGGGATCAGTTCTATGCATGGCGCCTCCTGATTGAAGCGCGCTCGGACGAGCGAGGGCGCGAGCTTCGCGCAAACTGGTCGCGCGGTCAACAAAAGAAGGTGTGAATAAGCGTCAACCTATGCGAAAGTCGTACGCTACTTACTTGATGAACGAACTGCTTCGAAAGCTTGCGATAGGGGCTGTGGTGTCCGTACTGACCGCGACCGCACATAGTGGTGACAAAGTCGACGTCTGGGTCCTGCTGACCGAGCCTCCGGTTGCTTCGGGTAGTACGCCGGAGTCGGTCAAGCAGCAGCAGCAGGCGGTAATGGCCGAATTGAAGGCACTGGGCGCCGTCGAACTCGGGCGCGTCAGCACGGCGCGCAACGCGATCGCGGTGTCGATCGATCAGGATAAGTTGCCGGAAGTTAAGCGGCTTTCCGGTGTCCGATCGGTTTCTCCGGTGCGGGACATCTGGCGCGACCCTGTGCCCCCTCGGCCGCCCGTTCGCTGATCCTGCCTAAGAATCGCAGCGCAACATTACTTTGCCTTGTTGTGCCGTCACAAAAAGGCGATTTACCAGCATGTGGGCCTTTACAGGGTCTGTGTCGGGCGAATAAATTCCTCGCCCTCAAGAAGTAAAAAACCCCAAGGAGGATTCCATGAAACGCATCGCGATGCTGATCGCGGCTGCGGCATTGCTAAACGCGTGCGGCGGCGGATCGGATCAGGCTGAGTCACAAGCTTCGGCCAGTAATGAGTCAATGGCAGGCACATCGGCGGCAGGCTCGATTTCCAGCAGTCCGTATCGTGTCGCGGCGCCCCAGGGCATAGTCGTCAACCGAATCGACCGCCGCCTGCACGGCGCGCGCGGTTCGGTCGACGTATGGGTTTCACTCGAACAAAACTCGGTCGCCGCTGAACGCGCTGCGCTCGCGGAGTCAAGCGGAATGGCGACGGCTCAGGGTGGTGAGTTGGCCAAAGCCATGGGTGCGGTACGCAAAGCGGCTGCCGATCATCGTCAACGCATTGGCGAGTCGCAGGCAGCGCTGGCCAGCAATATCGCCTCGGTCGGCGGACGCGAGCTCGCGCGCGTGCAGGTCGCGCATAACGCGATCGCGGTGCGCATCGACGCTTCACAATTAACTCAACTCGCCGCGATATCAGGCGTCGCCCGGGTTCGGCCGGTGCTGAACTACGAAATGACGCTCAGTGAGACGGTGCCCTATGTCGGCGGAACGGCGGTTCAAGCGAGCGGGCGGGATGGCACGGGTGTCACCGTCGCGGTGCTCGATTCAGGCATCGACTACACGCATCGCAACTTCGGTGGCCCAGGAACGGCGGCCGCCTATGCGGCGGCGTACGGCGCAAATCCAGCCGATCCAAAGAACACGACGCGCGACGGTCTGTTCCCGACCGCCAAAGTGATCGACGGCTTCGACTTCGTCGGCGAGGTCTGGCCAAATTGCCCGACCGACGCAGACTGCCGCAGCGAAGATCCCGATCCGATCGACGCTCCGAGTACTCCGCCGACCGACGGTGGCCATGGCACGCACGTGGCCGACATCATCGCGGGACGCAGCGCGGATGGCACGCACAAGGGCATGGCCCCGGGCGCGAAGCTGGTGGCCGTCAAGGTGTGCAGCTCAGTTTCGACGGCCTGCAGCGGCGTCGCGTTGCTTAAGGCCATGGACTTCGCACTTGACCCGAACGGTGACGGCGACACCAGCGATGCGGTGGACATCATCAACATGTCGCTCGGTTCGGACTATGGCCAGATCGAAGATGACCTGACGCTCGCCTCGACCAACGCCGTCAAGCTGGGTGTGATCGTGGTGGCCGCGGCAGGCAATGGCGCCAACAAGCCGTACATCGTCGGTTCGCCGTCAATCGCACCAGGGGTCATCAGCGTGGCGCAGACCGAGGTGCCGAGCGCGCAAGCGATTCCGCTGGTGGTGAACACACCGGCTGCGATCGCGGGTATCTATGCCAACACAGCGACCGTCGACTGGGCGCCGGTGGGTGCCGGCGTGACGGGTGACGTCGCCTTCATTGGGCGCGGTTGTCCTGCCGGGAGCATCGCACCTGGAAGTCCGGCGGATCCGATATTGAACAGCCCCGCCGGGAAGATCGCACTGATCGACCGCGGAGCTTGCTCGGTCAGCCTGAAAGTTGACTATGCCAAGAACGCCGGCGCCATCGGCGTCCTGATCGGCCTGGTGGCTCCAGGAGATGCCGTTTCGTTTTCATTCGGCGGCGGTACCCCGCCGTTTCCGCCGACGCTGGTGATTCAGCAATCGCTGTCCACCGCGATCAAGGCACAGCTCACCGCGGGCCAGACGGTCAACGTTTCGATTTCCCCAGCCGCTGCGATCCCGCTCGTGGGCAGCATGGCCAGCACTTCGTCGCGCGGACCATCGATCAGTGGGCAGAGCATCAAGCCCGAAATCGGGGCACCAGGTGCCTCGGTGTCGGCAGAAGTCGGGACAGGCACCGGCGAGACGGCCTTCGGTGGCACTTCAGGTGCATCCCCGATGGTCGCCGGTGCAGCGGCCCTAATGCGGCAGGCCTATCCGAACCGCTCGCCTGAGAAAATCAAGGCGATGCTGATGAACAGCGCCGAAACGGCGGTGTTCACCAATCCTGCGTTGTTGCCGGGCGAACTTGCGCCGATCACGCGCATCGGAGCTGGAGAGTTGCGGGTCGACCGCGCGATTGCGCAGACCGCAATTGCATGGAACCGAGCGACGAAGTCAGCGGCACTGTCCTTCGGTGCACTCGAGGTTGAGTCGCACATGGTGGTGGAACGCACGCTGAGAATCGAGAACTTCGCTAACACGGCGCGCAACTTCACCATCACGCCTAGCTTCCGCTATGCCAGTGATGAGGCCAGCGGAGCGGTGAAGGTGCAGGTCAGGTCCAGGGTGCACGTTTCAGCAGGCGGACACGAGGACATCGACGTCAAGTTGATCATCGATCCGAACAAGCTGTCGACGTGGACGCTTAACGGCGGCTCACTGGGCGGCAACGGCGCGGCGCTCAACGGCCCAGAGTACGACGGCTACATCACGCTGACGGCCGGCAGCGAGAAAATCTCTGTGCCTTGGCATGTGCTGCCACGCAAGGCCGCCGAGACCGACGCCACGCTGAAAGAAGCGCATGGCCGTTTCGGTCCAACCGTGAAGTTGCGCAACAAGGGCGCTGAAGTCGGTGAATTCGACGTGTTCTCACTGATCGGCGTCAGCAAGAAGATCCCGCGTAGTGAGTTGCCCGGCCCAGGCGACAGCTTCGCAGTGATCGACATGCGGTCGGTCGGGGTGCGTCATCTTCCCGCAGCCGTGTTTGGGGCTGACTTCCTCGAGTTTGCGATCAACACCAACGGGCGGCGCGCGCACCCGAACTACCCGGCCGAGTTCGACATTTATCTTGACACGACCGGCGACGGGAAGCCTGACTTCGTGGTCTTTAACGCCGAGAACGGAGGCTTCGGCGCGACCGGTCAGAACGTCGTGTTCCTCGCTAACCTCAGCACGAACACGGCCACCGCAGTGTTCTTCACCGATGCGGACCTGAACTCCGGTAACGTGATCTTCACAGTGCCGATGAACAGTTCCGCCGGGTCGGTGAACCTGGGCGTGGCGCCAGGAACGACGGTGGGCATTGACGTGTTTGCCTTCGACAACTACTTCAGCGGCAACCTGACCGACGAGATCACCGGCATGCGCTTCACGCCGGGCATCCCCCGCTTCGGCGTAGTGGGCCTTCCGTTCGGTGGCGTCGCGGCGCATGGCTCAGCCGACTTGGACGTGACCACGGCAAACGTGCCTGACACGCTCAGCAGCGAGTTGGGCTTGCTGATGATGTACCGGCGCAACGCCGGCCAGGAGGCCGATCGCGTGCGTATCCGTTGATCCCGGACGGCGACGTTAGAGCGCCGCCGCGATGTGGAGACGGCCGCTATTGCGGCCGTTTTTTTTGCTGCATCGACAATGCAGGTAACAGATGAAAGCCCTAATGGCCCCACGTTCCATTGATTACGAGTTGCGCGAAGACGAGATCGAACTTCTCGCGATCCGCGCGCAGGGCGCGGGCGGGCAGAACGTCAACAAAGTGTCGAACGCGATTCACCTGCGTTTCGATATTCGTGCGTCATCGCTGCCTGACCAGATCAAGCAGCGATTGCTGGCCAAGCGCGACCGGCGCATTAACGACGACGGCGTGGTCGTCATCAAGGCTCAGACGTATCGCAGTCTGGAAAGAAATCGTGAGGACGCCCTAGCGAGACTGGATGCACTCGTTGCGACCGCCGCAGCTATTCGTCTCAAACGCCGTCCGACGAGGCCGACCGCATCGTCGCAGAAAAAACGCGTTGAAACGAAAGTGCGCCGGGGCCAGATCAAGGCCCTGCGGCGGCGAATCGACGACTCGAGTAAATGAGAGTCAGTTGACGAAGTACAGCACAGTCACGAAGTGGCTAGCGCTGCCGCCCATCACGAACAGATGCCAGATGCCGTGCGCGTGTCGCCAGCGACGGTCGTTCAGATAAAACACGATGCCGGCTGTATATAACGCTCCGCCGGATGCGAGCCAGCTCAGCCCTTCCATGCCGAGCTTGTCGATCAGCGGCACGACCGCGGTAACACCGATCCAACCCATGATCAGATACGGAATCGGTGACGGGTCGCCCCCGTCGTTGCGCAGCCATGTTCGGTACATTCCATACAGCGCCATCGCCCAGATCGCCGCAAACAGCGTCCAGCCGAACGGCCCGCGCAAACTGACCAGCATGAATGGCGCATAGCTCGCTGCGATCAGTACGTAGATCGCAGCATGGTCAATTTTGCGCAAGATGATCTTTGCGCGGCCGCGAAACGAGTGATACAGAGTCGAGGCTCCGTAGAGCAGAACGAGTCCCGCACCGAACGCGCTGAAGGCGATGATCTTCCAGATGTCGCCTTGTTCGCTCGCTCGGCCGATCAATTCGGCGGCTCCGGCAATGGCGAGCGCAGTGCCGGCCAGGTGCGTCAGGCTGTTGAATCGTTCGCCGTGATACATGCGGACGAACATAACGGGTTCACGTGACCTTTCAGTCAGCGAAAAGCACTCGAAACCTAGGGGACCCAAGCGCCGTGCAAATCACCCGCAATTCGCGGGTTAAGCAACGGGCCGCGTGCGAAGCGTAGCCTCAGGCGGCAGTGTCGGTCTCGGGCGGTGTGGGTTGAGTCTGCTGATCAACGGGCGCCGGTTCGTCGGGGGCGCGCTGCACCTTGCGCTGACGTTTCTCGTCTTGTTTCTTTTTGCGCGCGATCTCGCGCTGGCGCTTCTCAAATGAGTAGTTAGGCTTGGCCAGGAAAGTCTCCTCAAACTGGAATGGCGGGCGAAGCTTACCCTGCTGCGGTTTAAGACGTGCATCTAAGAGGCTTGAATGAAACGCGCAGAGTGGGCTGGCGCCGTGCGTGCCGAGTCGAACGACATTGTGATGGTCGAAGGGAACGCTTACTTTCCTCAGGCCGCCATTCAGCGTCTGGCATGAGAAATGCATCCTATCGTCGGCGTCTGCGATGACGCGGCGTAGTGGCTTGTAAACCGGGTGGTGAGCCGCTGCGTTACGCGACCCTCTTGGGCTGCCATGAAGGCTCAAGCCTAGCTTTTATACGTACATTCCCACAACAAGGAGAGGATTGATGATTCCAACCAGTGTGCGCACGTGTGCGCAAGTTTGTGCATTTGCGGCCGCCGCTTTGCTGGCGGGCTCTGCCGCTGCCGTCACGAAGGATGAATATCGCGCCACCAAGGATCGCATCGGCACGGAGTACAAGGCCGCCAAAGCGAAGTGTGATGCCTTGTCCGGGCAGCCCAAAAGTCTGTGCGTAGCTGAGGCAAAGGCCGCTGAGAAACGGGCGAAGGCGCGCGCCGAGGCGGACTATGAAAACACGCCGAAGGCGCGTGAAAAAGCGGTGATCGCCGATGCCGAAGCCACGTACATGGTGGCCAAGGAACAGTGCGCTACCAAAACGGGCAATGAAAAGGACGTTTGCGTCAAGGCAGCGAAAGCCGCTGAAACGAAGGCCAAGGCTGACGCAAAAGCCGCGCGCCAGACCACCGTTGCCAAGGCCGACGCCAAGGACACCAAGCGGGAAGCCGATTACAAAGTCGCACGTGAAAAATGCGATCCACTGACCGGTGCCGCCAAGGACAAGTGCGTTGCTGACGCCAAGGCCAAGTACGGCCAGTAAGTCGACGTCCTTTTTGAGCAAAGTGCGGCACGCCACGGCGTGCCGTTTTTTTGGTGGGGCGAAAGAGCCGTGCGAAAAGGGGCTGTCGAGGTGACAGGTCAGCCGAGGCGGCCTAAGCTCGCCGCAGTCAAAAAACGTCAAGGAGACTTGTCATGAAGCGCCTGGTCGCAATTCTTTGCTTGCTCGCGACGCCGGTCGTATTCGCGCAGCCGTGTCCCGAAAAGAATGTTCTTTATTGGCAGGCGTTTCCGCCCGGCGGTGAATCCGATATTTCGGCGCGGCATCAGCAGGTTGTGCTGAAAAAGAAATGCCCGGCGATCGACACGATTATTCAATACAAGGCCGGTGCAGGCGGCGGTTTGATGTGGGCGCAGATGAATACGTTGCCTGCCGATGGCCTGAATATCGTCGGCGTCAATCTCCCTCACATCGTGTTTCAGCCGCTTGAGGGTCAGGTGCAATACAAGACCGAGGATGTGACGCCCGTGTACTGGTATCACTACACGCCGGACGCGTTGGTGGTGCGCGATCAAAGTCCGATCAAGTCGTTTGCGGACTTCGTCAAGTTCGCGAAGGAAAATCCGGCCAAGCTCAGTCTCGGCGGCTCAGGGCTCAACTCGGCAAACCATGCAGCGCACGAGCGTTTGAACGCCGCATTCGGGATCAAGACGACCTACATTCCCTACAAGGGAACCGGCGACATGACCACCTCAGTGTTTGCCGGGCATGTTGACGGCGCGATGTCGTATACCGCGTTCGCTGTCAACAACAAGGGCAAGCTGCGCGCGCTCGCGGTGGCGATGGATAAGCGCCACCCGCTGTTGCCCGACGTGCCGACGTTCAGGGAGCTCGG
>Ga0105092_10001710_pt1 | contig 11765 bp, 6 predicted proteins | sample PPLLak2March2015_FD_87021 | JGI IMG/M metagenome (GOLD analysis project Ga0105092, IMG submission 87021) | Freshwater sediment microbial communities from Prairie Pothole Lake near Jamestown, North Dakota, USA - PPLs Lake P7 Core (1) Depth... | ecosystem: Environmental > Aquatic > Freshwater >... | reverse complement strand
TGGTCGCCAATTCCGCCGGAGACAGTATCAACTTCAGCCTCAACCTCGTGCCTGAAATGGATCGGCAGGTCCTTCTGGATGGGTACAAGCGAGTGCTTCGCACGATCTACGACCCCACGCTCGAGAACTACTTCAAACGCTGCCTCACGATGCTCGGCAACCTGAAGTTCTCCGAGCACAGCGTGCGCCGGGTCGGAAAAGCCGAAATCCTCGCATTCGTCAGATCGATCCGGCGCCAGATCTTCTCGCGACAAGGACCTGCCTATATCAAGTTCCTGACCAGGGTTTTGAAAGACCACCCGAAGATGTTCCCGGAGGCGGTCCGGCTGGGCATTGTCGGATATCACCTTGCGAAAATCACGAGCCAGCAGATCGCAATTCACGAGTTCAGGGACTTTCTCCGCGAGCAGCTGGAGGCGCTCCGGAGCAGGCTTGCAGACTGGAGTGAAGCCCCAGGGCAGGGGCTTGCCGAGGCGCATGCTTACGTGCAAGAACTGACGGTAAGCACCCGCAGACGGTACGTCCAGATTCATGCTGACTTCCGGCATCACGTGCAGGACGCGCTCGAGTCCTTTCAGCAGACCGTGACGAGCTGCCTGGAAGAGCTCAGCGAGACCGTCTCTCCACAGTCCTGAGTGTTTGACAGTACGGCCAGTTCGGCGCTCGCCACGTCGACAGAGCGGCAGCGCCCTTAGCGTATCGCTTCAACACCACTCGTTGGAGAGAGGCACAGCAGGCGTCGGCTTCGAATGCCGATTTTCGGCCCTGGGGGCGACTTCGAAACTTGTCCGGCTCAGGCTTTCGCTCGGCCGTTCTATTGAATCGGAGGTCATCTGCGACCTGCGGGACCACCTCAGCAGGGGTGGGAACCTTCGATCCATCGCTGCCGTCTCTTCTCCATAAACCTAAGCCAAAGGTGAACGTGGAAGGGAGGTATTAATGACCAAAACACTCGTCGCCGAGGCTGAACAGGCAGCAGCGCCTACGTCGGCAGCAACGCTGGCGGGAGTGACGCTTCGACCGGGCCGTCCTGAAGACGCCGCGCCTTGCGGCCGAATCTGCTACAGCGCATTCAAGACCCTTTCGGAATATCACCGGTTCCCCCCGGACTTTCCGTCCCCCGAAACTGCAACACAACTGCTTTCCTGGTTACTCGCACATCCGAAGTTCTATTCGGTTGTCGCCGAAGTTGATGGAAAGGTCGTCGGCAGCAATTTTCTCGATGAACGCGGGACGATAGCGGGTGTGGGCCCGATTACGATCGATCCATCAACGCAGAACCAATCGATCGGCCGCCAACTCATGCTGAATGTGTTGGATCGAGCTGGCAAGCTCAATTCTCCTGGAGTACGTTTGGTACAAGCGACCTATCACAGCCGTTCCCTCTGTCTCTATTCGAAGCTCGGGTTTGTGGTTCAGGAGCTTCTGGCTACAATGCAGGGCCAAGCCCTCGGCTTCCGCATCCCCGGGCACAAAGTGCGGAAAGCAACCAAGGGCGATTTGGAGGCGTGCAATCGTTTGTGTCTTCAAGTCCACGGGCATGAGCGCGGGGAGGAACTGATCGACGGCATCAGTCAAGGCAGCGCCACAGTCGTGGAGCACGAGGAGCGAATCACTGGATACGCAACATCAATCGGGTTCTTCGGACATGCTGTCGGTCAAACCAACGAAGATCTGAAAGCGCTGATCGGAGCGGCGAAGCAGTTTGCAGGTCCTGGTTTTCTGCTACCGACGCGCAACTCCGAACTGTTCCGGTGGTGCCTGGAGCACGGTTTGCGTGTTGTCCAGCCCATGACCTTAATGAATCTGGGCCTGTATAACGAGCCAAGGGGCATATTCCTGCCTTCAGTTCTGTTCTAACCGGAGAAGCTGCCAGGTGTGGCCGATGTGGGTGGACCGGGCTCATAGTATGGCAACAGTGTCGTCCGGTTCAGTTCACTCGGCCACGCGGCCCGCTCAAATCCGGGCAGGGGCAGGACTAGTGCAGGTAGGGTGGCTCCGGGCATGGTGGTGAGCCGCGTTGGAAACAGAAACCGCAATGGACTATAATCGGAAATCAGACGTTTAGCCACGTGTTATTTGTGGCCAACGACACTAAAGTCATCTATTTAGCTATCATCACTACCGCACGCTCGATAGGGCCTTTAACCGCACTCTTTCTTAACTAAGGGGTGCTCGTTGGTCGTCTTTTGACTTGTCGCACATTGGATTCGATTTTCCTGTAAGGAGGAAAGGGCAATGCGACATTGGCTAATCGGCGTCGTTCTGGGCTTTGTCCCGTTTCAGCTCTTAGCTCAAACGGTGGGGGACCATGCTACCAATGGCTTCACCAACAACCGGACTTTTCTCAATTCCGAGATCGGTGACCTGGCCCCGCCGTTGGAGCTATTCAGTACCGTATCCCTAACGGGAGTCACCTCTGCGGACATTCTGCTCGTATTTGGGAACGCGGGCGCCAAGTATCTGCTAGTCGGCGAAGGCCGCCCCGACGCAATCAATTATCACCTTTTTGACCGAACCAAGGAGGCGCCGCCGGCACTCTGGACCCGGAGCTTCTCTCCCGGTCCGCTCGCAGGTCTCAGGCTTACCTATACCCCAGCTTATTCCAATGGTATCGTCCTCCTCGGCGGTGCGGCTCAGTCGGTGCGGGCGGTGCGAGTCGCGGACGGGGCACAGCTTTGGACAGACGATGGCGTCTTCTCCCCGGTCTCGCCAGTACTAACCCCGAACCTGGCACTCTATGGCGGGTTAAACCGGATTGTGGCTGCGAACCCAACCACGGGGGCGCCGTTCTGGCAGTCCTCGGTTACCGCCGCGCAACCAGGCGTCTCATTGGCGCTCGAGGGCGACCGGCTCTATGTTCCATCATCGGGCGACATATTGGCTTTCAGTGTGTTCGATGGCACAGACCCAGATCCCAGCTTCAGCGCCCCCGTACTCTCGAATGGTGAGAGTGCCAACGTTATTCCCGTCGGCCAATACGTCTTCTTCTCGGACCCCAAAAGTGCAACTGGAACTGTGGGTGCGGTTCTTGCGAGTAATGGGGGTTCCGCCTGGAATTCTGTCAGTTTAGGCCAGAATCCGACTCTCGCCTTGGGATACGATCGACTCTTCGTTTTCTTCGAGGATCTGTGCGAAGGGGACCAGACTTGTCCCACCGTGTATGCCCTGGACCCCGACGCTCGCAGCGTTCTTTGGCAACGGCAGGACCATCTGGCAACGGGAAACACCCAACCGCCCGCCAAAGGCGCCAGATCCGCCGTGAACGGGGTGATTGGGAACAATGTCGTTTACTACTACGATCAATTGAACCAGTCTGTTCGAGCACGGGATGCGTTCACAGGGACGCTACTCTGGAGTGCGAAGAAATCCGGAGTCAGAGCCCTGTCGCTGGCCGACGAATCGCTCTTCCTCCTTTTCTCGAACAGGGTGGAAATCTACAAGCGTTCGGAGGAGCTCTTTCTGGCGCACTTTGCGGATGGGACCGCAGCAGCCGACACGCAAACGACCCTCATCGCTCTGACTAACCCGGAACCCCCTACCCTGGCGGGACCCGCTCCCCCGGCAGCACAGGGCACTATCCATTTTCTGGATCAAAACGGGGCACCAATTGCAGTGCGCCTCCGAGGGCAACAACAAAGCGTGACGACTTTGGATTTTGCCGTGCCGGCTGGCGCCTCGTTCCAAGCGGAAAGCTTGGGGGAAGGTGACTTGAAGAGCGGCTGGATCAGCGTGACAGCCAACCGCCCACTTCGCGGCACCTCCATTTTCCGCCTTGGAACGAACCAGGACGTACTGTATGAAGCGGGCGTTGCCGCTAACCTACCAGCTGATGAAATTTTTGTCTTCGCCGGGGTATCGCCGCTCGTCGAGGGATCGCGGATTTTCAATACTGGTGTCGCGATAGTCAATCCCTCTCTGGATGAGGTTGCCGAAACGACTCTTGAGCTTCTCTCGCCATCTGGCGTCTCTTTAGCTGTTGACACACTCTCGCTGGAACCCCGCTCCCACGAGGCAAGGTTTGCGACAGAGCTCTTCGACACTTACTTTAGCGGGCATCCCGAAGAGTTCTCGGGGAGCATTCGGGTTTCAAGCCGGATTCCAGTCGTGGTGACCGCGCTCAGGACGAAAAACGGACGCCAGGCGTCCAGTTATCCTGCCGGTGCGGCCAGCCGATAAGGAGGCTCAGCGTTGCCCTCACACGGCAGTATCTCGACCGACCGATACTGTGGCGCGCTCGGACGACTCGCCTGGGGCCATTGACCAGCGTACGACTGCGGCCACAAGGTGCTGCAATGCCAGTTGCTTACATAATTACTCCAGCTGAGCGGTTTGATGCGAGGTGAGACGATGGGAAAGTCACCGCGCATTTTCATCGGCTACGCCGCCAAAGACCAACAGGCGGCTCGCATGATATTCGCAGATTTGAAGCAGGCCGGGGCGGACGCGTGGCTTGACGAGGAGTGTGTCCTGCCCGGGCAATCGCGCTTCCATGCCATGAAAGCAGCTTTGGAAGGCGCAGACTGTTTCCTCGCCTTGGTCTCCGCAAAATCGGTCAACAAGAAGGGGGCCGCGCAGGCAGAACTGAAGGAGACTTTAACGATACTTGATGAGTATCCTCAAGGGTCGATCCGGGTGATCCCGGTCCGGTTGGACGAGTCTTTCTGCTCCCATCCGCGAATTAAAGGAATTCAGCCAGTTGACATGTTTCCGTCATGGGACCAGGGTGTCGACAAGATTGTGCGCACCTTGGGGGTGACAGCGGGGGAGACGGAACAAGCGCAGACCGGAAAATCTGATGCAGCAAGTCCGCCCCAGCCGCTTCCGGCACTCACGTATGTGGTCATTTCTTCTGTCACCTTGATAATCGGGATCGGCTTTCTCTACCTTGCGATAGCGCAGGGTTTTTTTCAGCAAGCCTATTTCCTGATTCTTATCCTGTGGGCTCTCGGCACTGCTGCCTTCCTGTTTGGTGCGATGCGGAGCGTCGCCTCGCTCACGCACAAAGATGTCGATAACAGGGTTGTGCGATTGGGGGGGCCGGCGGCTGTTTTTTTCATACTCCTCGCAGTGGGAGGCCGAATGGCACCAGGAGAGACTTTTACGCTTAAGATCCGGCCGCTGACCGAAGACGACCAACGGATTGAAACCAAGGGTACGATTGAGCTCGATTTGGGAGGCGAACTGAGACCCGGCTATCTAACGGAAAGGGGCGACATAAACTTCGAAAATATCCCCAGCCAATTCCGGGGCAAGAAGGTGAAAGTCTTTCCGAAGTACAGCGGTTATGATTCTCATCAACAGACGATCGAAATCATCCCACCGGTTGTCGAGGTCCGACTCCGGAAGGTTACGCCTCCTCCACCGCCACCGGCATTTCCCGGTTGGGAAGAGGATTTCATAATCGACCAACTGCCTGCCGTCTGGAACGCCACCCAGTGGGACTATCCAAGGGACCAATGGGGTGTCGAACGAGGTGAGGGCGACTCTCCGTCAGACTATGCGCTGCTCGTGAGGGGCAGTGGTGTCGGACTCCGCAAGGTGGAGAGCTCAGATTTCAGGCTTCAGTTCCGAGCACGCCTTGTGAGCGGCAAGAAGATCGCCTGGCTGATTCGGGCACAGCCCGACAAGATTGGCGGCTACGTGTTTGAGCTCGAGCAGCGGGGTCCGATTCTTGACGAAAAAGGCAGGACGCATTGCAACTATTACCTGAATGGTTATTTGCGCCGATCAAACGCGCACATGCAGCCGTTGGGCGAGCCGAAGCACGTCCCTTTGCTCGATTGTTGTTCGTCAAAACAGGATGCGTTCGAGTTCTGCATTCAGGTTCGTGGCTCTCGATTCCACCATACGCTGAGGCACTTTAGTAAGGAGGTGCTCTGCGAGGCGACTGTTGGTGATGCCGTTACCCTTGGCTTTGAGGATGGTGCCGGCACTTTTGATCGCGGTGCAGTCGGCTTCCTTCAAACGGATCCCGGAGGGGTAACCAAGATCGAGCACGTTTATGTAAGTGCGTTGAGTGGGAACACCCCATGCGCGGCAGAATGAAACACCTTTGCCTGAAGCTTGGGCTGTTATTTTCGATTCCTTTCCTCTGCCAATCTGGGGCGCAAGCCCAGGAGCACTGCTGCGGTAACGTGAAGGGAGTCGTCCTTCTCGGGAATCGGACGCGATCGGAACCCCCGAGGGAAAAGGTGCTCATCGCGGCAAGGAGTTTGTGGGGCGAGAGTTACTGGTGGACCGATCCAGACGGAAACTTCACCAAGCTTAGCCTCAGGGTCGGACTGTGGAACCTGACCCCTCTCAGGACCGGATGGGTTGCTGATCCCGAGACTATCGCAGTCAGCGTCGCTGAGAACCAGGACAGCCCACCTCGTCAGAACCCGATCTATTTGTCACAGACGAGGAAGAGGTCCGCGCGACGAGCCACGAATGCGGTCCGGTTGGTGCTGTATCTGCGCGAATTGCACGATATGCATCGGCGAACGGGCGTTCAGATACCCACTCGTCTTGAAGGATTTCTCGCAGATGAGGCTACCCATCGACCAATTGCGGGGGCGGTAGTCAAGGTGGCGCTGGTGGAAGGGGAGGCAGTGCGAAACTTATCCCCGGACGGTTGGACTGACAAAAACGGCCGCTTTGAAAGACTTTATCCGCCGCAGGGTCGGTACAATGAGTTTATCTTCTCCGTCGAGAAGCAGGGGTATTACCCCTATTCGATCATGCTGCGCAGAGGAGATGCTCCGCCCAGTCAGATCGTGCTGAAACCGCTACCTGAAGCTCGCGAAAGGTTCTTCATCCGGCCGGCAAGCTCTGAAGTTACACCTTTCGAAACCTTGACACCCTGGCAGATCGAGGCTTTGCCGCTCCCAGGCATTCGCAGTTTCGATTCTCTAGCCCTTCTGAGCCCGGGCGTTCTGCCGGCGCCAGAGCCGGCCCAGTCTGCGACCCCGGTTCTGGGATCCGGTATCCAAAGAGCGGGAGAGTTCTCAGCCAACGGGCTCCGAACGCGTGAGAACAACTTCACTATTGATGGAGCGGACAACAACGATGAGGACTTGGGGATCAGGCGCCGGGGATTCGTGGCTGTGAGTCCCCAACCCGTCGACTCTATTGAAAATTTTCAGATTGTCACGCACCTCGCCGATGCCCGCTTCGGTCGCAATCTGGGAGCGCAGGTGAACATCTTGTCAAAATCAGGCGGGCAGCGATTGCACGGTTCTGCATACGGATTCTTTACTACCGACTGTCTCAATGCGAGGGACTTCTTTGATCTAACGGCGAAGGGTGCTCCACCGTCGTTTCAACTTGCTCGCGCGGTCGACGGTGCGCCAATCAAACTCGATGGCACACCGGTCGTTTCTGGCAATCCGTCCGGGTCGGAAAACCCGCTGACTCAATCACAGTTTGGCGGGCAGCTCGGCGGTCGTTTAGGTAACTCAGACTTTCATTTTTTCAGCGCATTGGAGGGCCAGCGTATTTCTGCAAGTAGAGAAACTCATTTTGCAGTGCCCACTATGGAACAAAGAGGAATATCCCTGACTGGCGGAACCGGGTTCGTGCAATCAGCGACCGGTCAAGATTGTTCGGACCAAGGGGCAGGATTTCCGTGCTCTCTGTTTTATCCCTCGACGGTTCCGGGTAGCGCCGTGTTCAGCGTGTACCCTTTGCCCAACAACCCTCTTGGACCATACGGACCAAACACGTACACGTCGATTCTGCCTGCCGGTGGCGACGGCGGGGTCTTCTCGACAAAACTGGACGGGACCTTTCCTGGCTGCTCCGTTTGCAGAAACCTGGCCGAGAGCTTCAGCGGCCGCTACAACTTCACTTCCGACAATCGAACTTTTCCCGAAGTTGGAGGAAGCCTTTTTTCAACCCTTAGGGCCTCAGCTCGAACTCAGAACTTCGCGCTGTTCCTGATCAAGAACCTTGCCGCCTCCAAAGCAAATACTTTTCGCGCGTCGATAGGTCGAACTGGCATCCGATTCCAGAAATCTGGGGGGCCTTCGCTTCTGCCTTCCACTTTTGATCCAGCCGACTCTTTTCTACTGAATGCTCCGTTGCTCCTGGACTTGAGCTCTCCTAACAGGGATGGCTCTCTTGCACAACCAATACTGGTGTCTGCCTCGAGCGATGAAGGGCGCCTAAAACTCGCGAGAGCCGGGTACAAGGGGTTTCCGCTCACCACGGAAGATATTACGGGCCCTTTGGCCGAACTCGGGATCGCCGGTTTCAGCCGCATCGGCTCGGATGTCTTCAACTTCCCTCAGGAACGCACGAACAACACCTTCCAATTGGCCGATACCTACTCGACGCTGAAAGGTGACCATTCCCTTGCGGCAGGCTTTGACCTGCGTCACACGCAAATCAATAGCTCGGTCCGGCGAAACTTCGCGCCAGCGGCGTTTTTTCACGGAATCCTGGCATGTGAGTCATTTGTGCCCGCGCCGTGTGCCACTCTTGGTAGGCCTCGTGAGGTGCTCACCGGGACTACGCTGGCATCGATGGGCGCTCCGACGGGAATGTTCCACACTCTCGCCGCGGTTCCCAATTCGCACCTGGGCCTGCGTCTCTGGCAGTTGAACTTCTTCATCCAGGACAAATACCGGTTTCGCTCTGATTTCCACGTAGCTTTCGGACTGCGCTACGAATTGAATCCCGTGCCTCGCAGTGCCGATCGTCGTCTTGAAACGTCTTTTGACCGTAACGCCCTCTTTGATCAGGCGGAGGAAGCAGCCTCTGAGACGATCTGCAACGTGCCGTTCGCAGCCCGCTGCGCCGATCTGGTCACAGCACTCGGCCGGGCCTTCCCCGAAGACTTTAGCGTCATATTCGGTAGTGATCGAAATAACTTCGCGCCCCGGCTCGGCTTCGCCTGGGCCGCAGGCGGGCGGAGCGAGCTAGTCCTGAGAGGAGGTTATGGCGTGTATTTTGGGCAAGTCCTTGGCACTGTGATTAACCAGGCGCGAAATACTTTCCCAGACTTCTTGCCGCTTAACCTGGCACGCTCGCCGGAATTCGATCCGTCAGGCAACCTTCCCCCGCGTCTTTTCAATATTGCCAATCCGGGCTTGGGCAACACCTGTTGTCTTGTGCCTGGCACTATCAACACCTCGAGTGTCACTAATCCTGTTTCTCTGTTGGTCAACGATTTATTCAGATTGCGCCGGCAACTATTTGGACCACAGCTTGGCCCCATAAAGACGTTCTTCGGTCTTAACCTGGTGCTGCCCGACCAGAAGCTGAAGTACCCGTATGCGCAGCATTTTGGACTTCGCCTGGAAGCGAAACTCCGGACGACTACTTTTTTGCGGATTGCCTACGTCGGGACTCGCGGCGTGAAGCTGCTCACGGCGAGGACACCCGAACTGGGTCCGAATCGAAGCGAGTTGGGGAAGCCTCAGCCTAACATGGTAGCTGGTGAGCTCGACTCGCAAGACCCGACATTGCGCAGGGGGTTTCCCCACTTCGAGGTTTTGCTCAAGTCCCCCCAGACGCCTATCTCCAGCGCGTTTGCAATGTCGCGGACGCTTTTCGGCGGTAGCGGTTCCTCAACGTATCACTCCTTCCAACTCGACATTGCCACCAATCACTCGGATGCTTTTCATCTAAAAAGCGCTTTCACTTACTCTCACACAATTGATGACGCTTCGGATATTTTCGATACAGCGGGAACGTTTGCGCTTCCTCAGAACAGCCTGGATATCTCGGAGCGAGGACCGGCTAACTTCGACTTGCGTCTGAGATCCGTGACAAGCTTCATTTGGGACCTCCCGAGACTCGCGAGAAGAATCCTGCGGGGGCGATCCCAGCTTGTCGGGATTTGGAGGCTTCAAACCGGGCAGCCATTCACGGTCAACACTTCTGTTGACATAAATCAGGACGGAAATATGACTGATCGTCTCAACACAACCGCGGGTATCATCACGGAAGGACTGGATGGCCCGACCCAGTTACGCTTGGCTCCAGGCGTGGATCCTGCCAGTCTCTTGGCAAACCCGGGCGAGGACGGCCGCGTCGGGCGCAACACTTTCCGAGGACCGGGCGCCAATCAATTGGATTTAGCCGTCTCGACGGAGTATGCGGCCAACGGATCGAGTAAGCTCCTCTTTCGGGTGGAGGCCTTCAATGTGCTTAACCGTACCCATTTCGGGATTCCTGTCAGAATTTTGGAGGCTCCCGCATTTGGCAAGTCCGTGTCGACCACGGTCGAGGCCCGGAGAATACAGCTCGTCTTGAAATGGTCTTTCTGACATCGATGGCACCGGCTTCGATCTGCCTCTCCGTCGGAACTAACTCTGGTGAGGGGATAGGACTGCGGATTTGTCGGTGGCGCGGCGATGGGAGCCTGAAGAGCAGTGCGTTCAGGAGGTGATATGGCCGTCACTTTCCGTGTCAATGTGACCTCGCTGAATCTTCGGACGGAACCAATTGTGCGTCCTCGGAATCGGCTTGCCGTTCTGCCCGAGGGTCATCTGGTAACTCGGATTTCCGGAGAAGATGTTGGCAGCTGGTGGCGAGTCTTGACCACCCTCGCCGGGAATCGAGTGGAGGGTTTCGTTGCCAGTCGATTTCTGGTGCCAGAAGAGGAGTCCGAACTTCCGGCAGGGGAATCGGGGATTCGGGCTGTTCACCTCGAGGAAGGTCGAGCAGCCGTCACGCGGGGAAATCAGTCACTACTTGCCTTTCCGCTTGGAGAACCGGATCGGCCGGAACGCGATGCTGCCGGCTCCGTCACCGCGACGAACGCGCTACTGCGGATTGTCAATTATCTGGAAGTGGACCTGAGCCCGCGGTATCAGCAGCGGAACAACCAAACATTCTGCAACGTGTACGCCTGTGATTACTGTTACCTGGCGAAAGTTTACCTGCCTCGCGTCTGGTGGACAGGTTCAGCGATCGAACGTCTCACCCGCGGCGAAGCCGTGCCTGCTCGCTATGGCCTGACTGTCGGAGAGCTGAACGCTAACTCTCTTCTTGACTGGCTCCGGGACTTCGGAGGACGGTTTGGCTGGGCAAGGACTCTATCAGAGACCGAGCTGCAGGACCACGCAAACCAGGGCGGGGTGTGCCTGATTCTCGCGCAGCGGTCCTCACTGAACTTCGCCGGTCACGTCTCGGTAGTCGTTCCTGAAAATGGATTCAACCGGGGGTTGCGTGCCGGCGAAGCGGTGACTGTCCCGCTTCAAAGCCAAGCCGGGGCCCGGAACTTCCGATTCGGAGTATCGACGGGCAGGTGGTGGTCACAAGCAAAATTCCGAGACTTCGCGTTCTGGGCCCACGCATAGCGTGCAGACGGAGGAAGCGATGACTACGGTTGGAGGAAGACAGTGTGAGGTCGCCTCCCGAGAGAGCATCACCTTTACGGGCACACCTCGCCCGCTGATTCTAGGCGGACGCCACGACTGCCTGACGACCTTGTGCATGCTGAGGGCAGAGGATGAGAGGGTTCTTTGACCATAGAAGCCCGGCGCTCTCAAAACACCCTGACCACGGTGAAGCTATCTCATTGAGACCAGATTGCTCCAGGTTTCAAAAGAGGAGTCAAATTACGGCAACGGTTAGCGGGTACTACCGGGCGAAAGCGGGCGACAGAGGCAGAAAACGGAAGCTGAATCGACCAACTCGACCAAGCGAGTCGCGCCCGTAACCTGTTGATTCTAAAACTGCCCGGGACGGGAATCGAACCCGTACGGGGGTCGCCCCCCACAGGATTTTAAGTCCTGTGCGTCTGCCAGTTCCGCCACCCGGGCGTGCTTGAT
>Ga0105092_10001709_pt1 | contig 11766 bp, 24 predicted proteins | sample PPLLak2March2015_FD_87021 | JGI IMG/M metagenome (GOLD analysis project Ga0105092, IMG submission 87021) | Freshwater sediment microbial communities from Prairie Pothole Lake near Jamestown, North Dakota, USA - PPLs Lake P7 Core (1) Depth... | ecosystem: Environmental > Aquatic > Freshwater >... | reverse complement strand
AACGGATCAAAGATAGGTTTGATTGATGTACGCCGTAATACCGGTTCCTCTTTCATTAAAAGAACATAATTACAATCAATCCGCTGTCGTTCATCGATGGCCGCGGGAACGGTGATAGTGTTCACGGTGACAGGGCTGATCGCTTCAGTCTGATGGTTGGTTACCACCAATAAGTCTGGCGGTCCTGAGTCTCCCCTCCCAGGAGAAGCTGATACAAGTGTGACTGACAACACCAGAACAGCGATCAGGTATGATAAGAATTGTTTCATGCTCTGAAGATATTACAGAATCCCTTCATCTGCAAAAGAGAAGTAACTCTCATCTGAGATAATAATGATGTGATCCATTAATTGGATATCATGTGTGGCTGCAGCTTCCTTTAATCTTCTGGTCAACTCTTCATCTGCCTTGCTTGCCTGCAGGCTACCGGAAGGGTGGTTGTGGCACACTGCAATATAAACTGCACCAGATTGTATTGCCATTGCAAGGATAACCCTGATATCCGCAACTACACCAGTGATACCACCACGGGATAGGTATGTATATCCTGTCAGGCTTTTACTCCGGTTGAAGAATGCTACATAGAAGTGTTCAACGATATCATCTCCTTCAACAGCATTAAGCTTTTGGAAGAAGACACTCAGATCCGCTGATGTATTGATCTTTATCCTATCCAGCTTTACAAGTGGTTTATCCAATACCAACTTGTATTTCTGTACATAGCGGCTGTATGGCTTGAGGTTCTCATTCATAGTATGAATTTAGAATGGTAAATCAGATGCGATGGCTTGTTTGTGTATTCTTGGTATCTCCGGATACTTCCTCATTAGCTCCAGGATCTCATTATTACTCCATTTCATTCTGTCTGGATACTTAGGATGCGGCACCAGTGTATTGACAGAGCTCACAGAGAATATGATACCACATCCACAAGCGCATGCTTTCTTCTTGCACTTGTCTTCCTGATGATTGGCTATCTCTTCCTCAGACATATACTCCTGAAAGAAGTACTCCTGCAATGGGCGGTCAAAGCCCCATGCTATCGGATTCCCGTTCTTGGCTATTGCTGTATAGCGGCTCACTGTATATAAGTTTTGATTGTTAAAGAAAGGGGCCAGTCCAAACCAAAGACTGACCCCATGTATTACTACCCATCCTTCATCTAAAAGGCTCTTACTTCATAAAACCATATTTCTTCTTGAGCGTGTTTAAGAGCAATAGACTGAAGCTGGCTGAGATGTACTGTTCAATGACTGCAGAGTACATGGCGAATGTCTCATAATTCATCGTGGTAGTTACACCACCTTTCGGATGTTCATCAGGATCGCATTCTTTTGGATCGCCTACAGAGAAGTAATTCCTACATACAAATGGCCTTACCTCATATATCTTGCACAGTCCCTGGTCATCAAGGAATACACACTTACGGAATGGGCTCATGAAGTGATTCTCTACTGTGAGTGGTATCTGGCCTTCAAGCTGCTTCTGTGATACCTTGATCTTCTTCTTAGCCATGTAATCGACAATGAGATCCACTTCGATCTGTGTGGCCTCTACCTTGATATTACAGCAGAATGAGCATCCTTTCTTGCAGGTTACAGGCGGTCCTTCCCTGCCATTGAAACGCTCATTGCTCTTATCAATGCCATCATACATGCCCCGCAATGCTGCTTTCTTATCCTTGATATCCTTCCACCACTGCCGGTAATGATCACCCATCTCTTTGAGTATTCGAGTCTGCTTCTCTGTCAAGCAGCTGAATATCTGGTCAATTGTCATCATCTGATTGCAGTTTAAGTTGTGAATGATATATGACCATGCGGCACTGATCCTCATCAAACATACCAATATGTGTCTCTGCCATGGGCGTACCCATCTTATCAGATAGCCATTTGTATGCCTCACTCCTTGCTACGTTCTTGGTCACACCGGGATGTAGCAGCACCTTCCACAGATTATCAAAGTACATGTGAGCCTCTTTCTTTAAGCTCCTCAGTTCTTTATTAGCCAATCTGCCTAATGGTTGGTCAGTTCCCTGATGTACCCCTACATACGCATCGCATGAGCTGCAGTGCCAGAACTTGCCATAGTTGGTATGATTACCATATATGACCTTCCCATCTACTAATTCCGGTTTCTTGTTGCAATAGCCGCATAACTCACCGGCAAGTATGCGGCGCCTGTGAAGCTCCCTGTTGATCTCCCGGGCCTCTTCACGTTGTTGCTCTTCAAAGAACATAGTATTCATTTGTTATCATTTAACGGTAATACAATTGTTTTGGGTCTGTGATATCGCTTACGGTTGCCGCTGTTCTCTATGCAGTTGATAAGACCTTTACGCTTCAGCTTGGCAATGAAGTTGTGGATGAATGTCTCAGTCTCATTTATCTTGGTCTGATATGGTACATGAACATAGCCCATTGCTGTCTTCAGATCATATAGCCAGAAGAACTCCTGGTCATTGATCCACTTTACTATTTGCTCTTCCGTTACCATATCACTTGATTTGATAGTACATACCACTGATCTTATCCACCTGTTTCCATGCTTGTATAGCTTCCATAAAGAACCAGCTGCCTAATGTCATAAAGGCCATATTCCATTCCTTGCTTGAGTGCATATCAACCTTTGGCCAGCTCGGGCCACTACGATCATCAGGCTCTTCCTGTTTCTCGAAATAGGGATTACGCAATATGTACTGCAGCTTGCGATACATCTCTTTTGTACCATTCTTATCAGCCTTCTTCTCGATCTCAGCATGTACACCAATGATCTCAGTAGTACCTAAAGATACCCCAATCATCGGCAGATATGCCCAGTGTGTGGCATCTGGCTGTGGTGGTAGCTGTGTCTTAACGAAGAAGTAGACTGTCTGACCTATGAGTTTCATAGCGTACTCAAAGTCCTCCTTCGTATATAACTTGTCATCCATTGTTAATGTGGGTGAAGCTCCCTTAGTTCTCTCTCCAGGCCTTGAGCTTCTTTACAGCCTAGTAGTTGTTTTAATCGTTCTATTTCCCTGTTGGCCTTCTCAAATGCAACAATCACCTCATCCCTTATAATGATATGGGTGAGCCTGAATTCAATGTCACGTTTGAGATCCTTTAGCTGCTGTGTCCTTGCAAGCAGATCCTTGGTCAATACTGACTTCTCATACTCATGCACCTTGCAGGATGCACACGGCTTCTTATTGAGCCTTGAATCCCACCATTTGAGTATCTGCTTATTCTGCAGGTGATGCCATTTGCCAAAGATGTAATGGAACTGTCCTTCGACACCATCCACATCCTTAGCCTTGTAGAATCCATCTGTTTGTGGGCTGGCATACGCTGCCATTATCCAGGCACCTTCCCTGCCTGAGTTGGCCCAATCATAGATCTTATTCCTGATCCTGCTGTCTTCAATTAGCTGCTGTTTCAAGCCGTCTGGCATAGTTGATTTGTTCTCATAGATGTTCTGCCAGATGATATCTATGAAGCTCGCAATGATGTTGTTTAGTTCTTGGGTTGATGTAGTAATAGTTGCCATGATAGTTTGGTTTTATAACTATAAAGATAGAAAAGGGAGCCACCGATTGACGTTATGGCTCCCTTACATGACTGTAATCATCCCGGATTAACAGGCAGTCACGACCAGCGCACCCAGAGCTTGAGCAGATTCTATTGCATATGGGTCACCCCGCAAGGATTCTCTGCTGTTCTCCTATTGTAACATACAACGGCTAATTGTCGGTAACCCGTCAAGAAATCACTTGGCTGTATGCAGATGATGGCTTTTACCTAAGTTAAAAAGTACTGTGGTTCCGTAGCTAACCGCCCATAAATGGACAGTGGGGTACACGAGTTCCCGTTCTTCTGCTTTCAAGGCAGCTGCTCGCTTAGTACTTCCGTTGATCAACGATTTATTAAAAGAAGAAGTAATCTTCTTGCATTGTCTATGATACCTGATGCAACAGGGCCAACACCAATTGGGGTTATACCTCTGGCAATGGATTTGAATGCCAAGCCTATCTTTGATGATCTGATATCCTTGAGCCATATCTTACCCCACTCATTGTAATCATCACTGCTATCGCCTCTCTCAAGCTCATAACCCTGCACCAGCTCGATACGTTGCAATTCATCATTCTCATCATCATAAGCTACCAGATAGGTATTAGGACGCTTTGCAAGCAGGCCCTCGTATATACCACGACCAACCTCCACAGTTATGTCATCATCGTCATCATCCTCTTCATACTTCTCACTCAATATACCCTGACATAAGTAATCCAGTGAATTAGCTGGCCTTGGGAATACAAGAGTACCATCAAAGTGCTTACCTATCTGCAGGTGAGCCTCCCATTTGACAAATGTATGTCCATGCTCTTCCGCTACCTTCTTGCAGGTATCATAAACCCATCCTGGACATTGCTTGTCCTGAAGGATTAAGAACCTCATAGTTTAACCTCCTCATCTGCATCACTGAACCACTCGCTCAGTGTTTCGTTAGCGATCTTGAGCTCAGCTTCTGCAAGAGCCAGCTCAACCTTTGTCTTATGCAGATCCTCCACCCATTGCTTTGGATTCTCCACAACCTGACCCGTAGGCTTCAGGCTTTGTGTATTATCAGGGCTGATGTCGGTCATCTTGATGATGTTCATTTTCATGTCATCGATCCTGCCCTCAATTGAACGTACCAGGTCTTCCTGTGCACGTTTGGCCTGACCTGCTACGATCACGGCCCTGTCCGTTAATACTGAACTGTTCTGACTGATGTTCTTTGTGAACTTGTTTGTTTTTGCCATCTTGATTGATGTTTTAGTTTATGAGTAATAATAATGACCTATTCTTGATGCATGATTCAACCTTATCGAAGCCATCCCTCATGCTCGGATTGCTCTCGAACTTCTGTACCTGTACAGGCATGAAATACGCACAATATCCACGCCTGCCCTTGCCATTACAGTCTGTTGTGAAGTTAGTATTACCCACTGTCACGTTTTCATTGACTGTATTCCATATCCTGTTATCGAATTCTACTGCTATCTTATCGCCCAGTGATGTACTGCCTATTATCTTCCCAGTCATTGGTGGCTTAAGGAGGCAGATGCCTTGCCTGACTGCATTAGTGAGCCAATTGGGTACTGTAGTGACATACACACGCTTGCCCAGATGCTCAAAGTTATACTCTGTCTTGTGCATTGTAATGCTTTTAACTGTTACTGATTTAGTTCCTCTACCATTTTAGTAGCTGTAATGAGATCCTGCTCTGCAGGTGGGCATGTACAGCACTTGCTACATTCCTGACATACTCTGCATACAGTCCTTCCATATGCACCGTATTCACGTCCACAGCCCGGACATGATACCTGATCCCTTGGGTGACCAGGATGCAGCTTTGACATTTCAATACCATCCATTGCTAGTGAGTTTAAAGATGATAAAAATGGGAGTAGTACGGCCCTACCCCCTTACTTAACCGCCCAACGGTATTTCTACCATATATCCTTAGTAGGCATTGATATGTCAGTATCAGCCTTGTTGTAGTAATACTCTCTGCTATGATTCTTCTTATTGTATTTCTCATACACATACAGATACTTGCAGTCATGCTCTTTGCTGGATCCTGTGCCTATGACTATATCATTTGGATGGCGTATGCCTATTTCAATGCAGGCAAGACGTAATGCTTCAGCCCTGAATGGGTGTATGTATACAGGATTAAGCACTTTGCCGGGTATCTCCGGAGTGCTTGCGTAGTCCATTAGCCAGTAGATAGCGAAGCCAATGGCTACATTCAGGAATGCAAGCATGCCCAACTGTGCAAGCCAGCCTGATCCTTCCCATGGCTCTATGGTCATAAAGAATAACAGGTTGATGCCAACAAGTGTGGCTGCTGTTATGAATATCCTGAGTGTTCTGAATCGTGATAGATCTCTAGTTTTCATCTTTTATCGGTTTTGATTGTTTAAGTTTAGTTGATTTCTTGGGTGCGGGTATAGCCCGCTGTTGCTGCTGTATCTGCTGTTGCCGCCGTTCCAGCTGCTCTTCTGTTCGCTGTTCTTCTCTCTCACGTTGCTGTTGTGCACTCATACAAGTGCCAACAACCATGAGTAGAACGAAGCCTATAATGCAGGCCGTAATCGTCCATGCAAGACATCCTATTGCTGTTTTCATTGCTTAATTGATTTAAGAACAGTACCGGGTACCTGGAGTAGGTAGAAACAACAGTTCATTGTGGTTGTGTAGCACAATCTCTTCCATCTTAAGCCCGAAGGCGTAGAGGAGTTTCGAGACCATCAAAGCTATCGTAACCCGGCACTGTATAAGTTTACTTCCTGCCACTTTCTGATTTCCAAAAGTAGATAATACCGTCAGCATGGACATAGAACATACGAATAGCATATATCGTTACATGATAATACGAATTGTATGTGCTTCTTTCAAACACCAATACCTCACCACCATCTCCATCACTTGTGACCCTATTCGGTGCTCCCCATTCAAGGATGAGGGATTGCTTGGTACTACCCAACCAGCTGTCCATTGCTTTCTTGGTAGCCTCCCTGCTGGATACACAGGAAGCTAGTAATACCGTAATCAGTATTACTAGGCTTGCTCTTATTCTCATCGTAGTAGCAGCACTGCTTTCATGGTATAATCCGATGTGTCGTCGATCATGTAGGTTGCCAGATTCAGCCATACGGTATCTGTGGCTCTGTAATGCTCTGCCTGCAGGTGAGTGAGCTTGGCAATGACGATCGTTCTATTCTCCAATATACGAGCCCTTACATAGGTCGTATCAGCAGGTTTATCTGCTACTGTTATCAACTGTTGCTCTTTGAGCTTCTGACCTGATCTACTACTGCAGCTGACCAATACTATGGCCAGTAATGCGAATACAAATGCTTTCATGTTAATGAATTGTTTTAGATGAATATGTGGTTTGAATTAATACCTGGTTGATGTAACTACACGCTGATAGCCCCACTGATCTGTGTATACAGTTCTGGTTGTAGTAGGACGCTTGCTAATGGTTACCGGAATGACGTTCACTTGCCCGATGTATATAACTGGCTGTGTTATGGTCTGACTCTCCTTGCTTAATACTACAGGAATGCTTGGTGGCTTATCAGCCATGTGTGCTATCATCATAGAATCTCTGACCTTAGCCAGCATATCGCGGATAGGCTTCTCGGCTGCTTCCTGTTCTCTGAATGCCTTTCTCTCAGCCACCCAATCATCCTGCATCTGGTGCAGTTCATCGAAGAATGCCTGGTCGGATGCACTCATTGGTGCACTCTTAGGCTGCTTGTAAGTGCTTGTAGTGGTCTTCACTGTAACACTTGTTGTAGTGCTTTTCTTGGTCTGTGCACTAGAACAGACGCTGATGCATACCATCAGTAGTAATAGTAATTGTTTCACTTGATTTGATTGATTGAATTATTAAATGTTTAGGTCATATATCTTGATGAATCTATAAGGCACGCTATCGGCTACAGGCTCCTTCACATGCACACGCTTGAAGCGCACTTCCACACCCTTGTCCAGATAATGTACGATGTTGATGTTGACAATATCATAGTTCTCTTTGGCATAATAGGCACGAATGAGCTTGGCTGCATCCACCCCATCAAAGAACTCTTTACATACTGGCCTGTCCACCCATATCACTTCCGGCTCATGTGGCTTAGCAAGCAGTTCATTGAGATCCTCTGATATCCGCCATGCCTCACTCTCACTGAATACCATGCGTACCTCCGTATCCAGCACGCTGTTCTTATCTCCCATGGTGCTATTGGTGACAAATGTGAGGGTCACGAATCGCTGGATATCTGTTTGCAGGATATCCATACTGCGTAGCTTAGTTGTAGTCATATCTCAGGTTGGTTGTTTTACGTGATTGTCTGCATCGAACTCAGGATCTGGCTTATTGTCCAGAAACTCCTTACCTAAGTCAATGAACTTAGCAGGGCCACCATCAAGGTTGTAGTTGAACTTATAGCCGGAGCCATCTTCGAATTCTATACCGGTCACTTCCTGACCCGGATTCTGTTTCGCAATCTTCTTAGCAGCCTTGCGGAGTAGCTGCGTAGTCATCTTTGCCATTATCTTATTTGGTTTGATTGTTTACTTATTTGCTAATACCTAATATACCTGCAGCAATACCGCTGCCACTATTCCATTTGCACACCGGCGCTTCATATCCATTGCTTGCTCACACAAGCAATGAGCATATAGGATAATATACAAAACCTAATGAGTGAGACAATAGCTTGGATTCCATGTTAAGCGATAGACACACCCGCTTGCTGGTATGTAATGATCCAGGATATCAACGGATATGGAATGGAACTACTAATACCCGCCTAAGAGATTCAGTCCATGTCTTTGCGACTTGTATCGCTCATCTCACATCACATAATCGATTCATTCATAGATAACAACAACGGGCTGGCGCCCTCATAACACGCCAGCTCCGAGTTGGTGTACGGATCATCCCCATTGCTGGGGAACGGTCTTAGCCGTTGATACAGAAGATGGCTTCTTTGCCCTTGGCAACGCGTATCTCGCTGTCGGAAGGCCAGTTACGCATAGCAACAAAGGTACTAATGGTCAAATCAGCATCTTCGTCAGGCGTGATACCACTCCTATAGCGCAAGGTGAACGGTAGGTCATTGACCGTAAAGGTCGCTTCATGACACGTCCACGGCTTAGGATTAGCAGCATTGCCGGCTATCTCCCTCGAAGAAACCTCATAGTCACCTGATGGAATGGTAACCAACGTCTTATCTTCCTTGTAAACAGGAGACTGAGGCACGAACTGAGCACCTTGTAGCTTAGCTAGAATGGCACTCGAAACTTTGATCTTACTCTTAGCTCTTGGCATAAGTAATTTAATTTAAATGATTAAATAATGAAATCTCTAAACTTACGGGAGGGGGTCTGATTCCCGGGAGGGGTCTATGAGGTAGACCGGGAAGTGCCATTTCTCCACAGGCTGGAGACCGATTTGCTGCAGGAGACTCTCGTGAGGATATCCACAGGAATAGGAAGTTTAAAGATGGGTGTGTTTTGAAGTTGGCATATTCCCTATCATTAGGTTTTGTGTGTGGTATAGCTCTATTAGGTTTGATTTCTACAGGAAGAGGGTGGGGTGTCTGGAGAGAGGTACCCCTACTTGCGTGAAGGCGATAGTTCTTATGTGATGGTCATGTGATTCTTCTCTTGCAGGAGGCACAATAAATGTGCAAGCGTTGCGGGGGATGAGAAGGGTACGGATGGTTTGCGAATGACAAACAGGAATCAGATCTTCAGGAGTCCGCTATTGGCGAACAGGATCAGGATGATGAACAGGAGGAACAGGATATTGAGGGCACGTTGTGAGACCAGGGCCGGTGCTGCAAGTACAAGAACAAGGAGCACTACGGCGGCGACGAGTAGGACGATGAATAGTATTGACATAACATTAAAGTTTAGTTAGGTGTAAGGTACGCAACTTGCAAGCCAGTTTGTATATTGCACCTAATACGCTCAGAATAACCAATGATCGGCCTGCATGCTCCCCGCTGCAGGTCTTTCTATTTCATACCTTGCAGGCATGCATCCAAAAGTCAAATATCACGGAGATGGTCGTTACGCATTCTGGTGTCCGGGCTGCAAGCATGATCATATTTATTATACGGTGCCGCCACATCCTAATGGTGCCAGCTGGCAGTTTAATGGAGATATCCTGAATCCTAGTTTCACACCATCCTTACTGAACAGGTGGGGCATCCATGCAGATCCCAATTGGAAGCCACCGGAGAATGACTTCGGGAAGGACTATGGCAAGATGCCTTATTCCGGTATCTGCCATCTGTTCGTGACCGGTGGAGTGATCAACTTCTGTGGTGATTGCAGCCATGAAATGAGTGGGATGCAGAATGTGCCGATGCGGGAATACACAGATTAACCTATATTAGTGCTTTGAAGCAATCAATTTATCAATGCCTTTCGAGAAGTCATTGAGCCTGAAATTAAGTTACAGACCTGCATCCCTCTATGCGGGTCTCTCTTTTATAGGGAAAGCCCCATGTAGAAACATGAGGCCTCCGGTTTGTTTGGTCTGATTAGTAGCGGACAAATGTAGTATATTAGTGGCTTCATAAAATTAAGACTTAAGTGAAGGGACGCCGGGTATCTACTCGGCTTCTCTGCTTTTCATACCTTTATATATGTATGGCACAAGTAGGTGATAGATTAACACTGCTGACTTCTCCGGAAAGTAAGTTCTATCCAGGGCTCGAGCTGGAGGTTATTGAGGTAGCGCCGGATGATGGTAGAGTCTTGAAGGCAAAAGCGATCGTTCCTGATGAAAGGCTTGGGAGACTGGGATTCCTGAAGGAAGGTGATGACTACGTAATTGTGGAGTGGGATTGGTGTAGTAACTGAAATTCGGTACATAGTGCAGTAGCGGCTTGGGCGGTTCCTCGCTCACATCGAGCAGCTTGTCCATGATGGAGCGTATCACTTCAAAATCATCAAAGCATAGAGCTGAATGGAAGGTCCGGAAGTTATCATCTGAGAGGTAGATGTTATTGAGCCGGCGTATACCGGTGAACTTTGATTCTCTCATATTATTGAGTATAGGGTTTGCCTGCACCACAAGGGTGAAGCCTGCTTCTCCATAGTCAAAGCTGATCTTCATTGTAGTAAGAATGCAATGATGTTATCAATAGTAGTCTCGCCCGTGTTCTTCATGTCTTTCTCTATGGTATCGTTACCCTTCTTCTTCCATACAGTAAACCCATTGATCTTGCCTGCAGATTGTTGCCCTGCTTGACTCATGAAGGGTGACTGAGTACCCGCAATGAATCCGAAGTCCTTAGTGATCCGAAGACCGGTTGCTACCTCTATCTTATTTATATATTCAAGTTCTGTCATACATCAAAGGTTGTGCACCATCTTTCAAATGAATCGTAACTGATCTCTTGCAGGGGCCGTATCCAGGTCGGCACATCATCCCGCAGCTGATAGGCTTTCTTATTCACTCTGTCAAGGCCTACCATGGTACGCTTTCCATCGATCACTACCCATGCAAGTTTGACGTTCTCATCTTCTTCTGGTATTCGCTTGCCGGTAGTACCGAATAGCATTCCGTTCCAGAAGCGATTCTGCCAGTCTCTCCATAGTTCGAATTCAGCTTTAGGCATCCAGGCCTGTGTCTCTTCTTTCATATTAATAGTTTCCGTAGTTAGCGAAATAATCATGCTTGATTGCATGGATTCTCTCCCAATTATTGGTCGTAGGCTCAATGACCTTATAATCAAAGGAGTAACCTTCCTTTTTGGCGCCATGCTTTAGTTGGTCAATTGTGGTGGATTCGTGCCTGAAGACCATACCATATTTGTTATCGATCTCCGAGAACTTCTCGAGGGGCAGGTCGGTCTCTACTTCGTAGACGGTGCCTTCATGCCCGAGCATTGTGGTTTTGACGATGAACTTATTCATGCTTCAAATGTATAACAATAAGTGTTATATTTATCACATGAAACAGATCGATATTATCGAGGTCAGGGATGCTGCAGAGCTTATGAGAATGGTCTTCGCTGGCAGAGAGATCAACACCTTGAAAGAGATAAAGCTCATTGTCAGCCAACAAGCAAAGGATATCTATGACCAGGCGATCTACAAGTATGCTGCAGATAATGGTATTATAAACAGCGGTAAGGACTTTCCTACTATCGGCAGTGCAACCAAGAACACAACAATGGTATTCCCATCAGGGATCAAAGTAACTGTT
>Ga0105092_10001708_pt1 | contig 11768 bp, 10 predicted proteins | sample PPLLak2March2015_FD_87021 | JGI IMG/M metagenome (GOLD analysis project Ga0105092, IMG submission 87021) | Freshwater sediment microbial communities from Prairie Pothole Lake near Jamestown, North Dakota, USA - PPLs Lake P7 Core (1) Depth... | ecosystem: Environmental > Aquatic > Freshwater >... | reverse complement strand
GGCTGTTCCGATCACTGTTTCGCGGGCGAGAGGATGTCTACCCACGCCGGTTTCAGAGTCGAAAGACAGGCAAGGCCGGTTATTCCCCAGTGTGCGGGAACGAATGGGTCCGGGGCATCTGCGAAAAGCCGAGGATCAAGTGCACCCAGTGCCCAAATCAGCGCTTCCTCCCTGTCACCGATGATGTGATCCGACATCACCTTGCCGGTCACGACGAACTTGGCCGCGAGTTCGTTAACGACCCATTCTCCGCAGCTGCTCGACGCATTTGATGAAAGGCCGGCGACCACGGTTGTCAAATGGCAGGGAGGCGAGACGAAACTCCAGCAACTATCAGAACCAGATCTGGAGTACTGGTTGAAGGAGTACTCTTTGGGAACGCTTTTCAGGTCTGGAGAGCTGGAGGCCATGCGATGAGATTTGTCCTCTTCGTCGAAGGCTATACGGAGAAGAAGCGAATTGCGAAGGGCGATGACCTCCCCAGCATCTGGAAGCTGTTACCGACCGGAAGGAGGCGAGGGCCTTGGCTTTCGGACTTGTGTACAATCCAAGGCCATGAAAGCTGCGAAGCGGTTTGGATCTCGTTCTTGCCCTTCGGTTCTCGGATCTTTCTGCCTGGCGGCCCTTGTCGGATTACTGCAGCCGATTTCGTTCGCTGCCTTGCGAGCTGACCTGGGCCTGGTGGTTGACGAGGACCAGACGCCAATCGGGGGAGCCCGACTGACCCTGCTGACGGCACAAGGCTCGGTGGTCCTCGAGACGTCTACGACTACCGACGGTCACTTCTCAGTTCCCAGCCTGGCGCCCGGGGATTACCTGCTCAAGCTAACCGCGCCGAATTTCCACCCGCGCGAACTGCGGCTTACCGTGCCCGCTGAAGTGGCGCCAATCAAGATTATTCTGATCCGCGAGCTGCTCTCCACAAAAGTGACAGTCACCGCGAACCGGGGCGCTGCCATGGGGGTAGATGAGGCCGCGCAGTTGATCACGGTTTACGAGAAGCCGGAGCTCGACGCCCGCCCGGCGCCCACCGTGGGCCATGCGCTGGAAGGAAACCCCGGGATCGCGGTGCAGCAGACCAGTTACAGCCAGGTTTCGCCCTTTCTGCGTGGATTGACCGGGTATCAGGTTCTGAACCTGATCGACGGGATTCGCTTCAACAACTCCATTTTCCGATCCGGCCCAAATCAGTATCTGGCATTTGTGGAACCCAGCCAGGTTGACCGGGTCGAGGTCCTGCTCGGACCAACCAGTTCGCAATATGGAAGCGATGCGATGGGTGGCGCCATCCAATTGCTGACTGTCGACCCCCGTTTCAGCGGTGACAAGAAGCTTGATGTTAACGGCGAGGTGCAGTTGTTCGCGGCCAGCGCCGATGTGTCCGGCGGGGCCAACGCCCGCATCTCGGTGGGGAGCGGGAGCACCGCCTGGCTGTTAGGAGCGACCTCGCGGCGACACAATGATTTGCGCGCAGGCGGTGGAAACGATTCGCGCCATGTCTTTAAACGTCTTTTCGGTTTGTCCGGGGATCAGGTTCGCGCGGCTTACGGGTCGCGGCAGCAAGACACCGGCTTCACGAGCCATGGCTGGAACACCAAGCTGGCGCGGCGTTTGAGCGGCGACCAGAGTATAGGGTTCTGGTACCAGCAAACCGAGGTCGAGCAAAGCCGCGGACACAAGGACGTGTGGGGTGGGTTGGGGCGCCTGCGTTCGGAATTTGCGCCCCAGGGACTGCGCTTCTTCTACGGGCGATATGAGAAGATGCGCCTTGGATTTCTGGATTCTCTGACAGGTACCTTCTCAATTAATGACCAGAGCGATGGTTCGGTCCGCCAGGGGTTGCGCGCCTCGGACAGGGTAGTGACGGACGATGTCGGGGTTCGTGTGTTCGGTTATTCGCTGCAGGGTTTGACTCACGTGGGCAGTCGGCACGCCTTGGTGTTCGGCGCAGAGCTGTACCAGGAAGATATCCGGTCGCAGCGATCGGAGACCGATCCGATCACGCATCTGAGTACCACAAAGCGCGCGTTGTATCCCAACGGCTCCAGTTACATGACATACGGTCTGTTCATGCAGGACATGGCAGAACTGGTGAGAGGGAAGTTAGTGGGAACCCTGGGCGGACGATTGACCGGCATTCGTTTTCGCGCGTTCGCCGATCGAAACCGAGATGCGTCGGGCGCCAATCTCGGTGTCACCGACGCGAGGCAGGAGTATCACGACATTACCTTTCAGAGCGCCCTCGTCTACCACATGAGAAAGTCTCTCTCCCTTAGCCTGGTGGCCGGGCGCGGTTTCCGAGCGCCGAACCTTAACGATCTGGGGGCACTCGGGTTGAATGACCTCGGATACGAAATCCCGGCGGAGGAAGCAATAGAGGCGGGTGGTTTGGTTGGTGAAAGCGACGGAGAGAGCTCGCTTTCGACCGGAAAGCGCGTTAAAGGGCTGTCGGCGGAACATCTCTACAACGTCGAGTTTGGGGTGACGCTTCGCAAAGAGCGCCTGTACGCCCGCGCCCAACTCTTCGATGCAGAGCTGAAAAACCCTATCGCTCGGCGGACGTTGCTGTTTCCCTTCGACCGTATACCGACGTCCCTCGCCGGTATTCCCGTGGAAGGACTCTCGCCGACCACAGGGCAGCATTCGCAGGGCGTTGTCACGGTACGGACGTCAATAGACTCAGACCCGCGTGCAGTTAAGGCTTTTGTGAACTACGGTCAGGCAAGATATTACGGTCTGGAAACTACCTTCCGCTATTCGATTTTGCCCGAATGGCTTGTCCAGGCCAACTACAGCCGCCTGACGGGGCGCGAGCTCGACCCTGACCGTTTCGTACGCCGACTGCCGCCCCAGCAAGGGTTCATGGCTGTCCGGTACCAGCCGACAGGCAGAAAACCGTGGCTCGAGTTGAGCACAGTCATGGTTGGCAGTCAGGAACGGCTGAGCGCCGGTGATCTGACCGATGAGCGCATCGGGGCAGCGCGACGGAGAAGCGACATTTCCGACTTCTTTCATGGCTCTCTGGTGCGCCCGTTCGTCGATGCGGGCGCAAACGGAAAATTTGCCGATTCCGACGACATATTTTTGCCAACAGGTGAAACGCTGGATCAGATCCGCGACCGCGTGCTGCCGATTGGGGCTACGGTCAACGGTGTGAGTATCCTGGACGATAATAGTCGAGTCCCGCTCTTCACGGCGACGCCCGGGTTTGTGTTTTTAGGAGTCCGATGCGGGATGCAAGTAAGTGAGGGAACTTGGCTGAATCTGGCTTTGATGAACTTGTTAGACCGCAATTACCGAACGCATGGCTCTGGAGTCGATGCGCCCGGAATCAATATGTTCGCGAACGTGAAGGTGTTGTTCTGAATGATGAGGCATGCCTTTTGGCGTTCGTCTCCGGCAAGGTGGGCATGGTCGCGCTATCTGCTTCGCTCCTACGGCGCCGCATAGGACTGGTCTATCGGGTCTCGGGAAGCAATCGCTTTCGGCCTCGTCGTTCCCTTTCGCCGCGGGCTGTTGAGTCGTTCGTCCACTGTTTTTCAGGCAAGCTATTCGGAGTCAGAGCTGTCCAGGGAGAGGGCCTTGCGCTCGAAATCGAAATGGATCCGTTTTGAGCCGAGGGCAACGGTCGCAAGGAATCCGTCAAGTCGCGACTTGCCGCTCCCAGCCTCGAGGATGACCACAGTCGGGTGGCTGATTACCCGGTTTCCGATTCGCAAGTCGGGAACCGTGATCTGACGGGCTGGGACGCGTCCGCCGCTGTGTGCGAGCAGTACCTGCTTCTCGCCTCGGGCCTGTCTCCCCCAACCTCCTGCCGACTTCTGATAGATCACCGTTGAATGAGCTCCCGTGTCCACAGCCAGCCGGACCGTCTGACCGCCTATTGTAGACGGAACGACCAGCAAGCCCTCCGCGTCCTCCAGAACCACAGACGCCTCGTTGCGGCTTCGGGCTCCGAAAACCAAGTTGGAACCCTCGTAGTCGATCGTGAGCGAAGTCGCGCGCAGGATGTCGAGGCCTGCCACGATGTCGATGTCATTCCATGGGAGATCGGCAGCCAGGCAAGACCGAGTGATCAACCGGCGCCCGAGCTGGAGCTCACGCACCACCACGCGCTCCACTTTGACGGGCGAACCGAAAGCAGCCGACTTGATTCCCATGTTGGGCAAGGTGCGCAACCCAACGCGCCGCGCCAGCTCTCGGTTTACGAAGGTGGTGGTGGCGCCGGTGTCGATGAGAATGTTGACCTTCCGATCGAGACCCGGGAGAGCCCCCTTCAGGATTATCAGGTGACCGTCCCGGAGTTCGAACGGAACCTGATCCACGATCTCGTGGTTGGATGACCCGTCCAGCTGCTTGGGTGAAGATGAGTTCGCTTCAGCCGGAAACAACAACCTGACGAACACCAAAGGACAGAGGTAGCCCAGACGGTGTCGCATTGCGCGCCCTCCCCGATTCGCACCCGGGTGGGAGGGGGCAGAGTGGGCTCTAAGGTCTCCGGCGGTTGGCCTCAGGACACTTGGAGGTCTCCCATGAGACAGAAAACGTTGCTGTCCACACTACGACCAGCGGATGCGTCATAGGTTCTGGTTTGATTTGTTTCTCCGAGAACCCGGGTTCGAGCCGTGCACAGAACGGAGGGCGATCGTTCACGAATCTCGTCGACTAGCCGCTAGACCGGGCCCGCGACGGGCCAACCGAGAAACATCGGATCAGATGATCGGAGTTAAGAACGTCGCCTGCCTAATCGGATTAACGAAAAGCGATTGAAAACCGAACAGCAGGAGTGCCGCTTTCGTGAAACCGGCCGTTGGCGGGCTATCAGGCGGGGGGGCAATTTGTTCATCAGGACTTTGGCAGGACTCTGTTCGGTTTTCCTGCCGATTTCGTTAGTCCAAGAGAAGGCAGGGCCTTCCCGGTCTCTATTCCAAGAAAGAGGTGAAACATGAAGTTGAGGATTCTTCAGGCTCTGGTTCTCCTGGGTGCTGCTGGCGCAGCAACAATCTCCGTGCAGGGGCAACAGCCGGTTTTCTATGAGCGGGTTCCACTGGTGCTGACGCTTGACGATTCGCCAGGCTACGCTATTGGAAGCGATAGCCAAGGCACGTATGAAGATGGAGTGGACGGTGTCGAGGCCTGCCTGGACAGCAACGGAAACATGGTTTTGAACCTGGCGGGAACCCGGACAAGGACCGTGTTTTTCGATCTCTCGCAGCCCTACCTGCCGTCCGGTCCGAACAACTTGCCTGCGGCGGGATTGCAGGAGCGCGTCTGGATGGGAAGCGCTATGCTTGATCCCAATAACAAGGCGCCACTGCAGAATATGCTGATCGGCAGTTCGCAGTGCATGCGCCTCATTTGGCACTTCACTTTGAACGACAAGAAGCGGACCCAGTGGCGCATAGGTTACCGTCGGGCGGAGTTGGTGGAGGTCGAGCAATCGGGTCACGTGGTAGTCACGCGGGTGGACGAGGATACCTGGGTTCTGGAGTCTGCGACGCCGTCACTCCCCGGATGCCAGGGTAACCCGAATGTTGCCAAAATCACCGACACCCCCACGGTCGGGAAGACCCTGATCACCGATCACGGCTACTACGTGGTCCCATTCAGATTAGTCGCGACCCGCAGGCTGCCTTAGTTCGTGACGGAGTCCACCGGACTGACATGGATCAGGCGGCGTTCGTGTCAGTTCGTGGACGTCATCTGAAATCCTCCGCCATCATCAGATCGGAGCCCACATCTTGTCGGTTGTACCCCACGACAAGGAAGGACCGCTCGTCCGGCGAGACCGAGAAGCCCCAGCCGCCGCTCGGTGGCGGGAAAGAGAGGACCCGGCTGGTCTTACCGGTTGCGAAGTCATAGAAGTCGACCGGGGTGCCTTCCCGCTCCCGGCGGGGAACGAAGTAGATCCCGTTTTGAAACACGGCGAAACTAATAACGCAGACCGACTCCAGTACTTGACTCTCATCGCCGCCGCTGGAGCGCGCCTTCCAGAGCGGCACCAGCCCCTCTACCGGTGATCGCTTCAAGTAATAGATCAGCTTACCGTCCGTCGATTCGATGGCCGCGGTCCCGCCGTTCGCGGTAACCTGCAGAGGCTGACCGCCGCCCCCCACGGGGCTCTTCCAGACCTGGTAAGATCCGCTTCGGTTCGATCCGAAGTAGATCCAGCGGCCGTCGCGAGAATAGCTCGGCCATTTGTTGTCGCACCGTCCGCTCGTCAGTCGACGAAGATTTCCTCCATACGAATTAACCTGGTAGACATGACTGCCCTCCTCGTCAATCGCAGAAAGGACTATTTGGCCTCCGTCAGGTGACCAGGCCGGCAACTCGGCCATCCCCAACCCGGTCAGCTGTATGGGCTTGGATCCGTCACGTTGACACGCCCAGATCTCAAGGCTTCCCGAGCGGGCGGATTGAAAAGCGATCCGGCTTCCGTCAGGCGAATACTGAGGAACCATGTCGACGAAGGTTGACGGCGCTGGATACTTCGCGGTTAGCCGGGCGCCCGGGGCGGGTTTATCGAATTCCCAGAGATCGGCTGACATGCGATTGTAGGCGTACGCCAATCGGCGGCTCGAGGGTGAAACGGCGGGCACCATGCTTTGACTGGTGATCGGGACGCGATGAGGCGTCTCTTTTTCGAATGCGGCCACCCTCCAGAGACTCGCCGCCCACGGAACCCTTCTCACAAAGAGGATGTCTCGGCCGTCAGGCGCCCAGACCGGGGCTTGACTGTCATGGCTCTTGGTCACTGGTTTCGGCATCGCCAGCGGAGTCAGTTCCTCAGTCAAGGCGAGCAGGTGAACATCCGGACTGTTCTCGCCGACAAACCTCGTAAACGCGAGCCAACGGCCATCCGGAGAGAATGCGGGGTCGGCATCGCCGGATCCCTCGGCCGGTGGAAAAGTCAGTTGCCTTCTCTCCTCAGAGGTAATAGAAACGCGATACAAAGCTTGCCGACCGTTGCCTGCCGTATCGCACAGAACTAACCACTCTCCGGCCGGGTGCCAGGTTATTCCCCTATTTAGACCGACGAGACCCGGCGATCTCCCGACCTCGGTCAAAGGACGCTCGAGACCCCCGATCGGCGGCTTTAAAACTACCGAATATCGATCAGCACGCAGCCACCGTACAAAAGCAATCCAGCGGTTATCCGGAGACCAAGCCGGGTCATACTCGGACCTCGGATCGTCGGTCAGACGTAATGTCGAATCCTCGGAACCCACGAGTTTGACGTAAATATCTTGATTTCGGTTATTACCGTTCGACTGGAAGGCCACCTGACTGCCGTCAGGCGAGAAGGTGGGAAAGAACTCCCAAGCAGGGGAGCTGGTCAGTGGAACAACTGCGAGCGCGGACTCCGGCCTCTCGGCTTTACGAGTCGACAACGTCCAAAAGAGCGCGCTTGAGAGGAGCAGGACAGCGATCCCTGCGTAGAGGAACCGCCTGATCCGGCCACGGTTCAAGGCCTGTGTCACCTCGGTAACGGCCGACCGCAGTGCTTTCTCCATTTCGCCTGGAGAATGAAAACGGTTTGCCGGTCGCGAAGACAAAGCCTTTTCAACCACCTGGACAAGCCCGTTCGGCAGGTCGGGACGGATATCGGCAAGAAGACGAGCTTGCCCTCTCGCGTGTGCCTCGGCAATCTCCTCGATTGTCTTTCCGTAGACCGGATGAGTCCCGGTTAGAAGAAAGAACAGCAGGACGCCGAGACTATAGATCTCGGATTCCAGTGACGGTATGCCACCAGCCAGGAGCTCGGGAGCCATGTAGAGAGGAGTGCCGCTCACACTCCCGGCGCAGTCCTCAAGCGGGCGTCCGATTCCAAAATCCATGAGGACAGTTCTTCCACCCCGCTCGCGCATGACATTGCGAGCTTTAAGGTCGCAGTGGAGAAAGCCTGCGTCATAGACCGCGGCGAGCGCCCTGCACAGGTCGACACAAATCGCGGTCGCCTCGGCGGGACTCATCGGCCCTCGATCCAGGACGCAATTCTCGAGCGTTTCGCCTTCGATTAACTCCATCCACAGCCCGACCGATCCGTCCTGCGCTTCAGCACCGTAGATCCTGGCCACATTCGGGTGTCGGACCTGAGCCATTCGGTGAGCTTCGGAGATGACCGCCGGGGCTGACCGCGTCCAACCGGGCTGGCGAATGAGCTTCAGCGCCACCAGATGGTCCAGCCAGAGGTCACGAGCGCGAAACACCTGAGAGAAGCGACCTTCATCAATCTTTTCGAGGATCGCCAGGTGTCCCCAGGATCCCGAGGCGGCCGTCGACTGCATCTCGGCGTCAGCAACGACGGGCGGTGGTTCAGACATCTCCGACAGAGCTCTCAATTTCGCCGCGACCTGCCGTTCGCGTTCACCTGACAGGCTTGCCTCAACCGCGTTCCAGTCAATGCTGGCGCCATCGGAGACGAGCTCTGCGAGGTGGCGGAGTGTCGGAGACCTCCGGCTCATCGGGCCATCTCCTCGGCAACCTGGGATACGGCCCGCGCCACAGCCATCCGGGCAGCGTCCGGCGACGATTTCCCGAAACCGCGGGCGATCTCCTCGTAAGACATCCCGAGCTCGAGCCTGGCAATGACCAGCTCTCTGTCTTTTGATTTCAGTCGACCCAGGGCCTGCTCATACTCCTCGTGAATTTGCCGCTCGATGACCTCGGCGAGTGGAGACTGCTCTTTGTCCGGTTGTTCTTCCCCCATCGTTGTCTCCGCCGGCCGCCGATCGGCTCGGCGGATCTCATCATTTATGTAGTTTTTCAGTGCCCGGCGAAGATAACGGTGAAGCGCGGCCTCGTCCCGGTATTCGAAATCCGGAAGATGCCGAAGCGTGTTTATGACCGTCTCTTGAACCAAGTCTTCCGTGTCCACCATGCTCCGGGCCCTGAGGGGCAACCGGCCACTCGCCCACCGCTTCAGTAATGGGATGTAACGCCGGAAGAGCACGTTCAGCGCCTCCTGCTCTCCCGATCGGGCTCGGTCGAGCAGTTCGACAGTTGAATTCACTCGTTCGGCATCATCAGCGGATGAAATCTTCTTGGAGCTGGCACACGAAGAGAAACCCTTCGGTGCAGGACTCTGCATGGAAACTCCCCCTGAAATTAGGTCTTACGAATATATTGACGCGAGGTAGCCGGGTGATTCAAGTCGATGAACGGCGAGGTAGCTGGACAGGATGTCGGTCTACTTAACTTCGCGGTGACCACGCGGGCATTGTGAGCGAGGGAGGATTGACGTGGCTGGTCGATCGTCGGAACAAAATCGGAACACTACTCGGCGAAAAAGGCAAAATCTGGGGGAAATCTACCGGAAATCGGGGGATTTTCTCCCCGCCGGTTAGTGCTTGTGAATGCGTTAGAAATCGGGGGCGTTGGTAGATAGTGGGGGGATATTGGCAGATATCGGCTTGAAGCGCCAAAGACTCAAAATCTGGCGAGCCTTACAGCTCGTGGGGGTTCGACTCCCCCCTCCGGCACCAATGGAATCAATAACTTAGAGACTGCATCTGGCCCTAGTGTCTCGACGCATTTTTCCCGCGTCTAGTGGAGTCAGTTGCACAAGTCGTGTTTGAGGCTCCTCTTGCTCGACTCGTCGGCGCACTTGGGGGCTTATCTCCAAGCGTTCAGAAAGGGCGGGGGGATAATTACCAGGTCCGCTTCAGCGCGTAATCGTACTTCCGACGCAATCGGGTAAACTATTTGATGGTCGACAGGCAACCCTTCGTCGACAATCATTCGCCCCCTAAGCGAACCCTGGGGTACGCGAAGACCCTCGCGCGGGTCCTCAAGCCCACGAATGTTCTCGTAGCAGCCATATCAGTTCCGGTTCTTCAATGTGAAGAACCCCGGCTGTTCCGGCCGAGTTCCCAGAGACGGCTTTAGTCACTTTGAGTTAGCGTCCACGATACGATACTATAAACGGTGTAAGGTCTACCCTGGAGGACGTTAAAAGATGAGAGAGGTCCAGCCACCGCCAGTCCCGATCCCGGTTTCCCGTGCCCTGCGGAAGCTCGGACACGACATTCGTGATGCTCGACGCCGGCGGCGCATACCCGTCGCCATCCTTGCCGAGCGGGCCTCCATCAGCAGGATGACACTAAACAGGATTGAGAAGGGGGATCCGCGCGCTTCGATTGGGGCATACGCAAAGGTCTTATTCGCGCTGGGTATGGCGGAGCGACTCGCCGACCTAGCCGATCCCAGGCACGATTCCGTCGGACTTGAACTTGAAGGGGAACATCTACCAGAACGTATCCGGCTTTCGCGCCGGCGGAAGCCAGCCAAGCCAAAAGGCAGCGGAGGCGGGTGATGGACAAGGAAACCCTCGTGTACGTAAGCGGGAAGGGGCGCCATTTCTCGCCGAGCACGGCCCGACGAAGATCCCGCCGCTGATCCAGCTGCCCCGCTTGCTCTCCGCTGCCGATCACGTTCTCACCGAAACCGATAGCGACGAGGATCTGCGCCTGCTCCTCGCACCCGGTTCATCGCTCGGCGGTGCCCGTCCCAAGGCTTCGGTCCGGGACGGCGACAGCCATCTCGCAATCGCAAAGTTTCCGAACAACGGAGACGAATGGAACACGGTCGTATGGGAGGTCGTCGCCCTGACGCTTGCGCAGAAAGCCGGCATTCCGGTTCCCGCATGGCGGCTTGAGACCGTTGCCGACAAGCCCGTTCTTCCATTGCGCCGTTTTGACCGGGAGCAGGGGGCGCGTGTTCCCTTCGTCTCTCCCTTGAGCATGCTCGGCGCGAGGGATAACGAGGCCCGCAGCTATCTCGAATTCGTCGATATCCTCCGCCAGCATGGCGCGGCCCCGAAGGAGGACATGCACGCGCTGTGGCGCCGGAGCCGGAACGTATCAGAGACGGTGTCTACGTCGTCGGCGCCGGATTCTCAGCCGGTCTCGGCTATCCACTCACGAAAAGCCTGCTTATCGACGCCTGGAGTCGGTTGGACGAGGAGCCCAGAACCCAGCTTCGAAGGATCATTGAATTCCATCACCCCTATTTCACCATGAAGCGCAAGACGACCTTTCCTGATATCGAGCAGCTTCTTACTGAGATCGCCGTGAATCTGGATCTGTTTGACGCGAGCCGACCGGCAGAGGGGACCTTTTTCCGGTGCGGTTTCCACAATCAGATCGAGGGACGATTGAAGGAAGAGGCACCAGGTATCCGCCCACCGGTGCCGCCAAGGTGCTCATCGTCAACCCTGACCAGGACGTCGCCCGGCGGGTTGACGCCGTCGCAAACCCGAGGATCGCGTGTACATGGATTCCGAAACGAATTCAAGACTGGTGGCTTGAACAGGCCTGATTGAATTTTGGGAAGCTGGCCGACAGCCGCGTTCACGGTGTGTTTCTAAGCCACATCCCCAGTCTCTTTCGCGTGTGTCAGTGGGTGCGCCGGCGTCGTGGCAGGGGCGCGCTCGCCACTCATCACACTCCGCGGCTCTTTAGGAAAATTACTCTCCTAGATATGGGGGTTCCGGAAAGCGAGGAGAAATAATAACCGTAGATCGGATTCTTTCCTTGAGACCTCCGAAGACTTCGCTCAGGTAGTTCTGTGTCTCCTGGACCGGTTGTCTTCGATGTAGAGGATCCTTGGAAGCTTTGCGCTATATCTCACATTCTATCGACCAACACCGATCTTATGGTTCGACAGAAGTGACTGAAAACTCGACTCTTATAGTTTTATCGACCAAAGTCTATCGTACAGAACACATGGATAAGCCCGGTTTTGGTCGATAGCTCATTCCAGAGGCC
>Ga0105092_10001707_pt1 | contig 11771 bp, 7 predicted proteins | sample PPLLak2March2015_FD_87021 | JGI IMG/M metagenome (GOLD analysis project Ga0105092, IMG submission 87021) | Freshwater sediment microbial communities from Prairie Pothole Lake near Jamestown, North Dakota, USA - PPLs Lake P7 Core (1) Depth... | ecosystem: Environmental > Aquatic > Freshwater >... | reverse complement strand
TGCTGATGCCGTTTGGCTCGATCCTGCATAGGGGAAAGCGGCGTCGCCTCGAGGCCTGATAAAGCGTCGGCCTCTCGTTGCCGCCGCACTCCAAAATGGCCTGGCGCCCCCGCGCTCCAAAAAAGTAAATGGACATTTGGCGTCTCGCCTGCACGGAGGACTCTTGCTCGACACTCGCTCTCGCCCTCCGCGCTATAATTCTTGTTTCGCCATGCGCGCTTTAGTTTTGCTACTACCTTTACTGTGTGCGTCACTTCTTGCCCAGTCAGGACTGAGCATCACCATAATCGACGAAAACAAGTTGCCCGTTGAGGCCGCCCTTATAACGATCAAGAATCAGAACACCGGTGAGATTCTGGAGGCCCAGACGGATCTTCGCGGCCGATGTGTCTTAGAGGCGCCCTTGACGTTCGCTTTTGAACTTCGTGCAGAAAAGAAAGGCTACTACCCGACGGTCATGAAGAGCCAGGAGCTAACCGAACAGGCGGGCACGGCCGAACTTGAAATTGTTCTGGCCCACGAGCAGGAGCTGTCGGAACAGGTTGAAGTTGTTTCTTCGCCGGCTCACCTCGATCCCAAGGAAACGGTTGCGAGCCAGCAGATCTCGAGCACGGAGATCATCAATATCCCTTTTCCGGCCACACGAGACATTCGAAATGCATTGCCCCTGATCTCGGGAGCAGTTCAAGATCACGACGGTCGTATCCACGTGGACGGCTCTGCTTCTTCACAGACTCAAATCCGCCTCGACGGGTTCAAGATCAATAATCCTGGAACGGGCCTGTTCGACACCCGGATAACGGCCGATGCCGTGCGGTCGATTCAGCTGCAGTCCTCCCGCCTTTCGTCCGAATACGGCAACGCTCCCGGGGGAGTTTTCGATCTCACATCGGCAGCGGGAGATGATCACTGGCGTTTCTCGACCACCGATTTCTTCCCTTCGTTTCAGAACCGCCGGGGCCTTCATCTGAACAACTGGACCCCGCGGCTGACCTTTTCCGGTCCTCTCGCCAAAGGCCGGGCCTGGTTCCATCAAGCTTTGGATGGCGAGTACGGGATGGACATCATCAAAGAGTTGCCGGAAGGGGAGGACAGGAACCAGACGTGGCGCATCGGCGGACTGACCAAAGTGCAGGTCAACCTGGGCCGCTCGCATGTCCTGACCGGTACGTGGCTCGCCAACCAGTTCCGAGCCGATCATTCCGGGATGAATGCCTTCAATCCGCAGGAAACAAGCCTCGATCTCCGCCGGAGTGCCTATTTGGCAGGCCTTCGCGGCGTGTCCTATTTCTCTAACGGGCTGCTCGTCGAAACCGCCCTGGGAATGAACCAGAACCGTAACGACGACATTCCCATGGGCGCTTCCCCATACGAGATCCACCTGGAGCGCACCAGCGGAAACTTCTATCGTTCGTCCGGTTCCCTGGCTCGACGGTTTCAATTCATGGGCAGCGTGACCTTTCCTGCCCGTGACTGGCACGGCCGTCACGAGGTCAAAGTCGGGGCGGAGGCGGATCGCGTGGCCTATCACGTTTCAACCGAACGGAGGCCGATACGGATCTTCGACTCCCGAGGCGGGGTCAGCCGGGAGATCCATTTCTCAGAGGCCTCGCCTTACGCATTCAGAGATTACGAAGTGGGGATTTTTTTGCAGGACCGGTGGGCGCCGGCGGATCGTGTTGTCCTGGAACTGGGCTTGCGATTCGACTGGGAGGAGATCCTCTCGGACTTCTACGTCTCACCGCGCATATCGGGCAGCTACCAAGTGAGGCAGCGAAGTAAAATCACCGGTGGTGTCGGCCTTTTTCACGATGCCGTCCGCATGGACCTGTTGGCCCGGCCTTTCTCGGGACGGCGCTTCGATCTCCCGATGACGATCGTCGCCGGGGGGGAACAGGTGGAGTCGGCTTTTTTCGCCGATCCAGGCAATCTTAAAGTTCCACGTTACCTGAATTGGAGCGCGGGGTGGGAGCAGCAGGTGAGGGACGCCCTCCTCCTTACTCTTCAGGTGACCGGAAAGGCTGGATGGGAAGCGTGGGTCTATGAACCGTCCGGGCGAAGCACCCTCCTGAGACGCGAGTTCTACCTGGCCAGCAACCGGGAGGACAGATACAAAGCGGTGAAGCTCGGGATCGCGGGGACGCCCCGACCCGGCCATACTCTTTCCGTCTCCTATACCCTGTCGTCGGCCACTTCCAGTCATCTGCTCGACCCGGATGTCGACAATCTGATTACTGGGGCAGCCGGAAACGGACCGGTCGCCTGGGATACTCCCCATCGCCTGCTGGGATGGGGCTGGTCAGCGATCACGAAGCGCCTGCAGCTGGGATATTCAGTCGAGTGGCGGTCTGGCTTTCCCTTCAGTGTCGTTAATCAGGAGCAGCAGGTGGTGGGAATGCCTCACTCCCTGAGATTTCCCGACTACTTCTCGCTGAATCTGCACCTGGAACGCCGTTTCCGCTTTGCGAACTATGAATGGGCCTTTCGCGGCGGGTTCAACAATCTGACGGATTACCCGAATCCCTCGACGGTGAACAACAACATCGATTCGCCAGGTTACCTCAGCTTTACCGGCCTGCAGGACCGGGCGTTCGTGGGCAGGATACGGTTTCTGGGGAAGAAGTAAGCCGATTCGTGGACAGTACATCGCCTGGCGCTGGTTCTACCACAGATCCATGCCGTACTTATCCGAGAAGCTCCGGATGAAATGCAGGGCCGAGGCGCAGGCGACCATCGCACCGGTCGTCAGCGTCTGAATCGAAGCCGGCATTAAGTAGGCAAAAAGCCCCCTGGTCGGTATCAGGGTCTGCCAAAACCGGGCGGCGTAAAGACCGCTGCCACAAAAAGCCAGAACCGAGAAAATCAGGTAAAAAGACAGGGCATACTGCAGAGTCCGCATCCGCAGAAGCAAGCCCGACCCGTTGGCTCTGCCGCCGCCTCGGACAATGCGCAGCTCGTTTCTTGCGCCAAACCAGCCCGCCACAATTCCGAGCATGAGAACAATCGGAATTCGCCAAACCATCAGACTATCGTACATACCAGACCGCTATTCTTCTTTAACCACCAGATTAGATGCCGGCGTGGAGAATTAGTTCCGGGATTTGGAGGACCCAATAGGGACCATCACGGATGGAGGGTTGGAGGGGGATCTTCCGGTCTTTCAGGTCCTTCAGGTCTTTCAGGTCCTTCCGGTCTTTCACGTCCTTCCAACCCTCCGTCCGCGGTGGTCCCTGCCCGTTACGCTTCCGACTCCGCGCCCGGGCGCGGGTGCGCAACCGGTCGGCCAAACCGCGCACGGACCCAGTCACGCCACCCGGCCAGGATTTCGTAGAACGTCGGTATGACGAGGAGCGTCAGGAAAGTCGAGGTTATCACCCCGCCGATGACAGCAATCCCGAGCGGGCGGCGGAAGTCCGCGCCCTCTCCCAATCCCAGAGCGACCGGGATCATGCCGGCAATCAATGCAAAGGTCGTCATCAGGATCGGGCGAAGCCTGACGCGCCCGGCCTCAATAAGCGCTTCGCGCAAACCCATCCCCTCCTCGTGCGACCACTTGGCGAAATCAATGAGCAGGATCGCGTTCTTGGCGACGATTCCGGCCAGCAGAATCACGCCGATCAGGCTCATGAGATTTAAGGTGGCTCCGGTTATGAGCAGAGCGAGCATGACGCCGATCAGCGAAAGCGGCAGTGAAGCCAGGATCGCCACCGGGTCAAGGAACGACCCGAACTGAATCACCAGGACCAGGTACATGAGCATGATCGCCAGCGCGAGCGAAGCCAGAATCCGACCAAAAACGTCCTGCTGATCTTCGACTTCCCCGCCCTGCGTGATCCTGTACCCCGGCGGCAGGGCTGTCTTAGACAGAGTCCGGTTGATCTCGTTGACCACTTCGCTGAGCGGCCGGCCGGCGGTATTGGCGCCGACGGTGATCACACGATCCCGATTCAGGTGGTCAATACGAGCCGGTCCCCGGCTTTGATTAATGCGGGCGACTTGAGCCAACGGAACCGAGGCGGATGCCCCATTCTGCCCGAAAACCATGAGCGGCAATCCCTCGATGTCGCTCATGTTGCTCCGCGCTGCCGGGATCAGTCTAACTTCCACGTCCCTGGTTTCACCTTCCGGATCCACCCAATCCCCGGTGTCGATTCCCGCAAAAGCCGGGCGCAGCGCCTGCGCCAACTGTCCCACCGTGATCCCGAGACTTCCCGCCATGGCGCGGTCGACCTGAATGTTCAGCTCCGGTTTCTGGCCACGGGTCGACAGTCCGACATCGACCGCGCCGGGGATCTTGGCAACATCCGCAGCAACGCGGTCGGCCAGTCTCGCGAGTTCCCGTGTGTCCGGGCCGCGTAACTGCAACTGAATTCGTTTCATCCCGCCAAAGTCACCGGTCCCTATCGCTGCAGTCACTCCCACCAGCCTGGCGGTACGACGCCTCAGTTCATCGGAGACCACCTCCTGGCGGAGGGTGCGCTGGTCTTTCGGCTTCAGGCGCACGTAGACCTTGCCCTCATCAACCGAGCCGGAACGACCTCCGATAGTCGTGTAAGTGTAGGCAACCTCGGGCATTTCGCGAGCCATGCGTGCTACTTCCTCGGCCTTGATCAAGGTGTACTCCAGGTTGGAGCCCGGCGGCGTCTCGATGTCGATGTTGAACTCGTTCACATCCTGAGTCGGGAAGAACTCGGTGCCCAGGATACCAACGGCAGGCAGCGCCAGGGCGGCGACGAAAACGCCGACCGTTATGACAATAACCGCAAGCCGATGATCCAAGGCCCAGGCAACGACGCGTTTGTACCTTTCCGCCTGAGCTTCAAACCAGTTGTTAAACCGGTCAAGCACCCGCGTGATCCACGCCTTCCGACCCGCGTGATGAGGGTCCGGCCAATAAGCGGACAGCATCGGATCCAAGGAGAACGATACGAAAAGCGAAACCAGCACCGAAGCCGCGATGGTCAACGCGAAGGGGGCAAACCATTGTTGCGCCAGGCCACCCATGAAGGCGATTGGCACGAAGACAACGACAATCGAGAACGTGGTCGCAGCCACTGCCAACCCGATTTCGGACGTCCCTTCTCGGGAAGCCTGGTAATGGTTTTTGCCCATGTGGACGTGCCGGACGATGTTCTCCCGGACGACAATCGCGTCGTCAATGAGGATACCTATCGCGAGCGAGAGACCAAGCAACGACATGACGTTCAAAGTGAAGCCGAACGCCCAAACGGCCATGAAAGCGGCCATAACCGAAACGGGCAGAGCCAGGCCGGTTATGACGGTTGAGCGCCATGAATTCAGGAACAGAAAGACCACCAGCACCGTCAGGATCGCACCTTCCAGAAGGGCGTTCTCAACATCGGACACGCTCTGCTCCACTCGCACCCCGGCATCCCGCACGATTCGAAGCTCGACGCCTTCCGGCAGCGTTTTCTGAATCTCGGCGACCCGGGCCCGAATCTGGTCCGCAACAGTCGTTGTGCTGAAGCCCTTGGACTTAACCACGTCAATTCCGACGGCTGGGCGCCCCGAAAACAGGGCCGCCGACCGCGGCTCTTCGGTGCCGTCGGTGATCTCGGCCAGGTCACCGAGGCGAACCAGCCGCCCGTTGCTCTGCTTGACCGCGATTTGCTCGAAATCCTGGGGGCTCTCCAGGCGTCCTCTCAGCCGGATGGTTCTTTCGTCAAGCTGGCCCATCAGGCGGCCGACCGGTGCTGCCAGGTTCTGGCTTTGAAGCGACTGAACCACCTCACCGATACTCACTCCGGCGCTCTTGAGTGCCTCCGGTTTGAGCCCGACCACCAGCTGTCGTTCTACGCCTCCGACGACGTTGACTTCAGCCACTCCCGTGACGCCCCTCAGTGCGCGGGTTATGCCCGGATCAGCCAGGCGCGTGAGCTCAGGCGGGGCAACGGTTCGCGAGGACAGGGTCAACGAGACGATCGGGAGATCGGCCGGGTCAAAGCGAGTCAGAATCGGTTCTTCCATTTCGGGGGGCAAATCGTTGCGGATTTCCGAGATCTTATCCCGAATTTCCTGCGTGGCCTGGTTCACGTCTTTGCCGAACACAAACTCGACCGTGATGGTGGCGAAGCTGTCGAGCGAGGACGAAAAGATCTTCTTGACCCCGCTTATTCCCGCGATGGCCTCCTCCATACGGTCAACGACCTCGCGCTCCACGATGTCGGGAGAGGCTCCCGGATATGGGATCGCGACATTGACAATCGGCGGTTGAACATCCGGGAATTCGTCCGTGTCCAGCGTAGCCAGCGCGAAAATACCGAACACGGAAAGGGCCAGCACCACGACAGTCGTGATCACGGGCTTCTGAATGGCGTAATCGGAAATGAACATAACTGAGTTTAAGGTTCTGGGTTCTGGGTTCTGGGTTCTCGGTTCTCGGTTCTCGGTTCCTTGAAGCGATGTCCTAAGGACCCAAGCACCACTCGTTCCTGGTACCGCCCCGCTGGGAGCGCAGGCGTCTCGCCATTTTCGGCGAAGCCTCGAATCTAAGCGGCGGTTGAGTGGCGCGTTTTTTGCGCTGTATCGAAACCCCGCGCCTCTGGAGCGCCTATAGTGGCAAAATTGCGGGCGCTCCAGAGGCGCGGGGTTTCGATACAGCGCAAAAAGCGCGCCACTCAACCGCCGCTTAGATTGGAGAAAGAAGTAAATGCCATTTGGCGTCTCGCCTGCGCTCCCAGCGGGCGTCTACCAGGAACGAGTTGTGCTTGAGGCACCTGTTGTTCACTTCACTCTGCTCGTGCGGCTCCTTCCGCCACCTCCGCCTGGTCTTCAGGCGTTGGACCCGCAGCACCCTCAACAGTAACCGGCGTGCCGGGCGTTATATGCTGCGCCGCGCCGACGAGGAGGACTTCACCCTCCTTGACCCCGGACACGATCTCCACTCTCTCAGTGCGCTTGTCTTCAACGCCGACGCGGACTTCAACACGTTCGGTTCGGCCATCCCGGACGCGTAAGACCCACGGGTTCGCATCCGTCATTTCGACAGCATCAACGGGCACGACCAGGCTCCTCCGCCGCTGTGTCGCCACGCGCCCCTCGGCGAACAGGCCCCCTACCAGGCGGCGGCCGGGATTGGGCACCTGAACAAAGATCGACACCTGCCGGGTCAGGGGATCGGCGACCGGGCTGATCCGATCGATCCGGCCGGTGAAGTGCTCGCGGGAGGCGCCCCGAATCTCGAAATCGACCATGGTTCCGATTTTTAGATGGGGAAGCTCCTGGGCCGGCACCGACGCCTGGAGCTCCAGCCGAGACGGATCCATGATCACAAAAAGAACCGTACCGGAAGTCACGTTATCGCCCGCATTGACCGGCCGCTGGGCGATAACCCCGTTCAAAGGCGCATAGACGGTGGCTTTGGCAAGCCGCTCCCGGGCGGCAACCAGTCGGGCACGCGCATCGGCAAGCTGCGCCTGAGCGCCGGCCACCGCACTATGGGCCGTCTCCAGATTACGCTCGGCGAGTGCCCCGGCCTCCACCAGTCGACCGGTCCTCTGCTCCTCCCGCACGGCCACTTCGACCGCATTCTGCGCGGATCGGACAGCCGATTCGGCCGACAGTACGTCGTCGTTCAGGGCGCCCGCGTCAATACGGGCCAGGAGAGCCCCTTTACGGACCGGCCGTCCCTCTTCCCCTGCGACCTGCAAAACCGCCCCGCCGACCTCGGCGCGAACGGTCGCTTCTTTCTCTGCCTTCAACGTCCCGGAAATCAGCGGTCCGGTCAGAATTTCCTGAACGGCCGCCTTGGTTGTGTTCTCGCGCCCCACGACAACTGATTTCTCCCGGGGGGCAGCCGGCCCGGCGGACTCAGTTGTTTGACAACCGGTCAACGGGAAGAGGACCAAGGGCAACAGTCGCAAAAGATTTGTCTTGTTCATTATCGTTGAAAGCCTCCCGTACCCGTTGTGCCAGGCATCGTGGTCGTGCCTTGGCCCTGGCCGGTTTGAGCTTGTGGCTGGCTTGAAACAGAAGCCGTCGTCTCCATTCCGGTGAATGACTGCGTTTGACCGGCAAATCCAACCCCGGCAAGGGGCAAGTCAGGCAACAGGGCCACCCGGACACGGGCGACCTGGAGGTCACGAGCCGCCTGCGCCCGGTTGACTCTCGCCTGCTCGAGCAGAAGACGGGAATCTGAAAGCTCAAGTTGAGTCGAGATGCCTTCACGGTAACGGACCTCCGCAATCTGGTAGGCCCGCTCGGCCTGCCCTACGGTTCCCGCACTCGCCTCCCAGGTCGCACGCGCGGCACGCAGCTGCTCGACTGCAACCTGGGTGTCCAGCGTCGACTGGTCCTTCACCTGTTTAAGCCGCGCTCTCGCCTCGTCGACGTTGGCGCGGGCCGCCATCTGGTCCGCCTGCATCCTTCCCCCGTCCAAAAGCGGTATCTGAAGACTGAGGCCAACAGTCCAGTTCGTTCGAAAATCACCGGGAGTGGGAACGACCGTGGGGTAGGCCACCGGACTGAGCAGCGAGTTAAGCGAAATTGTCGGCAGTCGCTGAGACTTTGCCACCTGCAGGTTTGCTTCCTGCATTCTCAGGGCGAGCCCCGCCTGGAGGATCGGCGCCCGAGCCCGGGAGATCCGCTCAACATCGACCTCCTCCGCGACATTTTTGAATTCCTCCGGCAGTCCCTGGCTGTCGCCCTCCAGCTGAGTGGTCAGATTCAGGGCCGTGCCCGCCGGCAGGTCGAGCATCTGTCTCAACCGCGTGTAGGCGATCGCGCGATCCGAGCGCCGCCGGATGACCGCAGGACGCTGGTTGTCACGCGCAACCTGGGCCCGCAGCAATTCGAATTCCGGTTGCGCGCCGACTGATCGGGCGACCCGCACCTGCTCCAGCGTATCCTCCGCCTGCCGGAGGCCACTCTCGGCAATGCTCAACAATTGATCGCTCAGAACCGCGTCAAAATACGCCTGGACCGCGTCCAGTCGGACCTGCGCCCGGGCGGAATCAAGCGTTACCTCGGCCGTCTCGCGAGCCGCGCGCGCAAGCCGCAACTGGCTGCCGATACGGCCGCCGGAGTAGAGAAGCTGGGAGAAGGACAAGCTGGTCCGATAGATGTTGGACCGACCAAAAGGGAGGTCAGAGAAATCTCCGAAACTCGTGGAGGAGGTCCCGCCGCACTTCAGAAAACGCTCAAGTTCGGTGATCCGCTGATCCAACGGAGCCGACGGATCGGCATTCAGAGGCGCGCACGGCGTCCCGGATGGCGCCCGGTCGAATACTCCCTGAAATTCCGATCTCAGCGTCCGGTCGTAGGCCGCGCCCGCATTCAATTGAGGCAATCGCTGGCTACGCGTTCGCAGATGATCGGCGGTTGCCCGCGTTATGCCTGCCCTCGCCATTTCGATCTGCTCGGCACGGTCTTCCGCAATTTGCAGTGCTTGATCGAGACTTAGGCTTCGTCCCGGCGCGGCTTCGGACCTGACATCTTGCGCAATGACAGCGCTCACACAGGTAATCAGCATGGCCCCGAGGAGGCCAGTGAAACGGCTTTTGATTCGCATATGATGGCTAAACCCCGGTTTTCCACCCGTGCAGTATTGTGTCGACCAGCGAGTCCGCCAGGTCGTCTGTCAGATCAGGCCGCCCCGTAATCAGATAACCGGACAACGCTTCACCCATCGAACCCATGAACACCAGCAATCGAACCTGGGTCGGCCCGGGCGCGATTTCTTTGCGGGCGACCGCACCTTCCAAAGCCGAACCGAGCAATTGCATCGCGTGGCAGTAGGAACTGTGGAAGACCTGGTCGACCACCGGCATTCGCGGCGTCGCCCAGACGAGGCTGAACATGAAACGCCATCGCTGGGCGCGTTGACGAGCATCGCCGAACAGGGTGCGAGCCACTCGCTTGAATTTGCGCTCCAGGGTCTCCTCGCCCTCCAGGCACTGGGCAATCTGTTGGTGAAATTCAGCCGCCGCATCTTCAATCAGAGCGCGGTAAATCCCCTCTTTGCTTTTGAAAAAGTAATAGAGAGTGGGACGGGTAATGCCGGCACGCTCACAGATTTCACGGACCGAGGTGGCGTCGTATCCCTTCTCTGAAAAGAGCTCGAGGGCGGCATCAAGAAATCTCAACACGCTCGGGGAGCGATCTATTTCGGCGGGCATGTACCGATCGGTAGATATACGGAGCATTATTACAGATGACGCAACTGGCGAGGTGAGAGTTTCGCGAAACTCGAAAAGACCTTAAGGACCTCAAAGACCTCAAGGACAACCGTACTCACTGATGTCCTTGGGGTCTTTGAGGTCCTTGAGGTCCTTTGCCGTCCTTTCCCCAAACGCCAGCTTTACGATAAGATTCCCCGATCGTGCTTTCTGCAAGGTTTCTTGTGGCTTTAAGCCCCCTGTTTTTCCTGGCTCTCGCGGGTCCGGAGAGGGCGCCGATTACCATGCGCAACCTGGCGCCGGGGAACGGTTTGGATTTCAAGCAGGTGAACTATGCGACTGAGACAAAGTACCCCTTCGAGACTCTCGGCGGGGCAGTAGCCGCTCTGGATTTCGACAACGACGGTCAACTCGATCTGCTGTTCCTGAACGGGTCCCCGTCTCCGCAACACCTCAAGAGCGATCCAGCCTCGTTCAACCGCCTGTACAGAAACCTCGGCGGCGGCCGGTTCACCGACGTAACCGCAAAATCCGGGCTGAGCGGACAGGGCACGACCGGCTATCCCCAGGGTGTCGCGACCGCCGATTACGACAATGACTGTGACACCGATGTCTACGTCACTCAATTTGGGGACAGCATCCTTTACCGGAATAACGGCGACGGAACGTTTTCCGACGTGACCGTTCAGGCTGGAGTCGCGATGAAGGAGCACCCTTTCAAAGCGAGCGCCTGCTGGCTGGATTACAACAACGACGGTCAATTGGACCTTTTCGCCACCTACTATTTCCAATGGACTTTCAAGGACAACACCGACACCTGGTGCGGGGACAAGAAGACAGGCTTTCGCACTTACTGCTCGCCGGATGTTTTCGCACCTTTGCCCAACGCGCTGTTTCGCAACAACGGTGACGGCACTTTCACGGACGTTTCGGAACAGGCAGGAATGCGGCGGACTCTGGGGAAGGGTATGGGCGCCGCGATTGCCGATTTCGATAACGACGGCTTCATGGACATTTTCGTCACCAACGACAAAACCCCTAACTTCCTTTATCGCAACCAGGGTGACGGAACTTTCAAGGAAGTAGCGACCGAAGCCGGGGTTTCAGCAAACGAAAACGGCACGATGGTGTCCGGGATGGGTTGCGATTTTAAGGATTTCAATAACGACGGCTTCCCCGATATCTTTTACACGGATCTCGCCGACGAGTGCTTCACGTTGTTCCAAAACGCGAAGACCGGGTTCTTCCTGGATGCCACCTTCTCGTCGCTCGTCGGGAAACATTCAGCGAAGTTCAGCGGATGGAGCAACAAGCTCGCGGACCTGGACAACGACGGCTGGAAGGACATCTTTGTGGCCGGCTCGCACGTCGTCGACAATGTGCAACTTTACAATCCACGACTGCGTTACAGGGACCCGTGTCGAGTCTACCGGAACCTGGGGAACGGAAAATTCGAGGATGCGTCGGACTCCGCCGGCCCCGATTTCCAGACGCTCGGCGCCTGGCGGGGCGTGGCAGCCGGCGACTTCGACAACGACGGAAGCCTCGAGATCGCCGTTTCACGACTGAACGACGCTCCCTACTTCCTGGACAATCAGCCGTCGAAGCAGAGTTGGGTCCTGCTTCGGCTGCGGG
>Ga0105092_10001706_pt1 | contig 11772 bp, 9 predicted proteins | sample PPLLak2March2015_FD_87021 | JGI IMG/M metagenome (GOLD analysis project Ga0105092, IMG submission 87021) | Freshwater sediment microbial communities from Prairie Pothole Lake near Jamestown, North Dakota, USA - PPLs Lake P7 Core (1) Depth... | ecosystem: Environmental > Aquatic > Freshwater >... | reverse complement strand
TGACCCACCTGACCAGCGATCGCGGCCAGCGACACGTCGAGCGCGCAGGGTACTTGCCCGCTAGGCAGTCGATTCGCCAAATTTATCTCACGCGGCACCCGCTGGGCAGGAAGTCGAACTAACCGGTCTAAGGAGGCCCGATGTCAGCGTCTTGGAAATTCGCCCTGGTCGCGGTAGTCGTTCAGTGTTTGGTTACCTCGCCGAGTGGGGCGCAAAAACAGTACAGCTACGAAACCGACCCGATCCGCATCGGCACCAAGGCGCTCGAGAAGAACGAGCTCGGCGCGGCCAAGACGGCGTTCGAAGAGGCGGTGGCGAACAGCTACCAGCTCGCGAAGGCCAAGTTCGGACTGGCCGAGGTCATGGTCCGCACGGGCCGCTTCGATGCGGCGGAGACGTTGTATCGCGAGGCGCTGGATATCGACGCCAGCGAGGGCAACAAGAGCTTCCCCGAGGCGCACGCGGGACTCGGCATCGTGCTCGTCGACGACGATCGCTGGGACGAAGGCATCGAACACATCAACAAGGCCGACAAGCAGAACTCGGGCTATTGGCCGGCGATCTACGGCCAAGCGCGCATCGAGATCCGCAACAAGAAATGGGACAAGGCCAAGTCCTTCCTCGATTGGGGTGCCTCCCGGCGCGGAATCGGTCAAGGCGAAGACCTCTACCACCGCGGCCTGGCACTGCTCGCGATGGGACGTAACGACCTACAGGCCGCGGAAAAGGAAGCCCTCACCGCGTTGCACCTGAATCCGACCGACCCACGCAACGGGATCTTGGTGGCGCAGGTCTACGAAAAGCGCAACGTCCCCGCCTCGGCGATTGCCGCTTGCGAGGAAGTGCTGCGCACTCCGGGCGTCGAACCGACGCCGTCGTTCATCCACTTCCTGGGGACGCTGTACCAGAAGGCCGGGCGTTACAATGAAGCGCGCGATCGCTACGTGCAGGCCGTCGACATGGATTCGACGTATGCACCGGCGCTGAAGGACCTCGGCGATCTCTACGTCCTCGCGAAGCAATACGACCGCGCGTCGCAGGTTTATCTGCGCTACGTCGAAATCGATCCCGACGACGTCGAAGCCTACGTGGGTTTGACGGAATCGCTCGGCGAATCAGGCCGCTACGCGCAGGCGCTGCAAGTCGCGAACAAGGCCATGGCGCTCGACAGCACCCGCGCTGATGTTCGCCTGGCGTACGCGCGTACCGCGCTGCGGAATCGCGACAAGGCGCTTCGAGCGCGCGGCGCCGACATGTATGCAGCGCTCCCCGATTCGGTGTCCCTGCAGGCGGAGGACCTCGTGCTCTTGGCGGGCTACGAAATCGACATCGGCCGTCTCGACGAAGCGCGGCAGCACCTCGAACGGGCGGAGAAGGCGGATTCGTCGTACGCCGAGACTTACTTCCAGTTGGGCATGCTGGCCTTCAAGAACAACCAGCCCGACTCCGCCATCGCCAGTTTCGAACAGGCCATCAAACGCGACCCCAAGGTCTCCTTGTACCATTTGAATCTCGGCGTCGCGTATTTCCAGGCCAACCAGATCGAATTGGCGAAACCCGCGCTGCGCCGGGCGATCGCGCTCGACAAGCGGCCGGTCATGGGCCACGTGCTGCTCGGGCAGGCATTGGTGTCGAGCGACTCGCTGCCGGCGGCGGAAGCCGAATACCAAAAGGCGCTCGCCCTCGATCCGAAGAACGCGCGCGCCTTGCGCGGGCTCGGGTTCACGTACTTGTGCACGGCTTCCTTCGACAAGGCGGTCGACGCGTACACGGCCGCTACGGACGCCGACCCCCGCAACGCGGATGCGTGGGCGGGCCTGGGCCAGTCGTACCTGGGGCTCGGGGACTTGTCGAGCGCGGAAGACGCGTTCAGCAAGGCGCAGTCGATTGACCCGAGCAACCCGTCGCTCAAGCGCGGTCGCGACTTGTTGAACAAGGCCAGGAAGGGCGGATAGGAGCGCTAAGCCCGTTTTTCGTTTGACGATAGTTGTGAGGACAAGTACACTGCTTAACTCCCGCGAACGTTTTTTTCGCGCGAAGCAGCTCGAGGGCGGGCCCCACCCGCACGGTACATCGGAAGGAGAGAAATGAAAAAGTTCATATTCATCCTGATTTTCTTCGTCTCCGTGGGCGTGTCCTACGTGATCTGGGACAACTCGCCGGAGTACTTGAAGCAGGGTGGCCCGCTGCTCGTCATCGGTCTGACACTCTTGTTCCTCGCGTTCACGTTCACCGTCGAGCGCTCCTTCGTACTATGGAGAGCGGGCGGCAAGGGCGGCGTCACGACGCTGATGCGGAACATCAAATCCGCGGTTCAGGAAGGCGACATCGAGCGCGCGGTCGAAGCGTGCCGCAAGCAGGGCGGGAGCCTCGGCAACGTCGTCGGCGCCGGTCTCGAGCGCTACTCGATGGAGAAGGAAAAGCACGACCGCGCCAAGGACCTGCTCGAAGAGGCCAAGCACGCCATCGAAGAAGCGACCGCTCTCGAAGCGCCCATCTTGGAGCGCAACTTGAGCGCTCTATCGACCATCGCTTCCATCGCGACCATGATCGGGCTGCTCGGCACCACCATCGGTATGATTCGCTCGTTCCACGCCATGTCGCACGCCGGTGCGCCCGACGCCGCCGCCCTCGCGGTCGGTATTTCGGAAGCGCTCGTGAACACGGCGCTGGGTCTCACGACCGCCATCATCTCGATCATCCTGTACAACTACTTCGCGACGCGCGTCGACAACTACGAGAGCGCCATCGAAGAGACGAGCTTCGAGGTCCTGGACCTTCTTCGTCACTCGCACCAGCAGGAGTCGTAGCACGTGGCCAAGCGCCGAATCGGGATCGCCATCGACATGACCCCCATGGTCGATGTCGCGTTCCTGCTTCTCATCTTTTTCATGACGACCACGCAGTTCAAACCGCCCGAGAAGGTCGGTGTAGAGCTGCCGGGCTCGAAGTCCGAGATCCACGTCCCGGAGACCAAGACCATCATCTTGACTGTCAATGCGGCGGGCGAGATATATATTTCGGACGAGAACCTGTCGAAAACGGCGCTCGTTCCGCTGGAGAACCTGGTGAGTGCAATTACGACCTGGCGCAGCAGGAACCCGGCCGCCGTGGTGGTTGTGAAGGGTGACAAGGGAGCCGAGTACGGAACCATCGCCGACGTGATGGACGCGTTGGCCGAATCGAAGACGCTGCGCTTCAACTTGATGACCGACCTCAAGCTGGACAAGAAAGCGGCCAAGAAGAAGAAGGCGCAAGGAGCTGGAGGCCACTAGTCATGGCAGGCGTACAGCCACAAGCAACCGGCAAAGGCGGCGGCAAAACCGCGCTCGGGCTGCGCAAGCGCAAGCGCGTCGGCATCGGCATCGACATGACGCCGATGGTGGACGTCGCGTTTCTGCTGCTGATTTTCTTCATGGTGACGACGGTGTTCCGGCGCCCGCTGGCCATGGAAGTGAACATGCCGGAGAAAGACGCGAAGGTCGAGGTCAAGGAGTCGAACGTCATGACGATTTACCTCAACGAGGACGGGAGCATGCAATACGACGTCGGTCGCCAGGGTTTGAATCCGGTGTCGTGGGACGAGTTGCGCGAAGTGCTGGTGCTGGAAGCGGACTATAACCCCGAGCTGATCGTCCTGGCCAAGGTCGACCGCAAGGCACGTTACGAATACATGGTCGACCTTCTCGACACGTTCGATGACGCACAGATGGAGCGCTTCAGCGTGATCCCCATGACCGAAGAAGACAAGGCGCTCATGGAGGGTATGTGAGAGCCTTTTCATTAGCCAATGCGGGCCATCTTCCGGTTACGGGGGATCTGCACCCCCTCAAGCGCGAGTTCACGCGCTGGCTTTCGACCGCCAACGCGGTCGCGCTCCTGACGGTGATTCTGCTTTTTGGTAGTTGGTACGTGTATTCGAAGGCCAACCGCGAGGAAGAGGCCCCGGCCAACGCGACCATCGTGAAGTACACCGAGCTCGGCGTTCCGCCCTCCATCAAGGAACCGTCCGCTCCCCAGGTCAACGTCGCCGAAGCCATCGTGCCGCCGTCGATCGGCGTCCCCGAACCGGTGCCCGACGCCGAAGCGACCGAGTCCACCATCGCCACCCAGAGCGAAATGTCCGAAGCACTTGCCCCGTTCACCGCCGACGACATCGGCGGCAGCGGCGACTCCATCGTGGTCGACGTCGACCGCTCGCCCGGCATGGGTGAGTTCGTCGCGTTCGACGAGCTACCGGTGCTGTTGAGCATCCAGCCGCCCACGTACCCCGAGCTGGTACGGCAAGCTGGCATCGACGGAACCGTGTTGGTTCAGGTGTTGGTGGGCAAGGACGGCAAGGTCAAGCAGTCGATCGCGGTGGAAGGACCCGAACCTCTGCGGGCCGAAGCGGTCAGGGCCGCGAGAACGGCTCTGTTCAAACCCGCGTTACAAGGCACCAGTCCCGTGGAAGTGTGGGTCCAGGTGCCGATCGTCTTCTCTCTCAATCGCTAGGTGCAACGCCCGCGTGGCTCGCCGCGCCTAGGATCCGGCCTTCGACTTTCCGTCGACCGCTTCTTCGACCGTCTCGAACGTGTCGAACACGAGCACGAGCTTCGTCACCAAGAAAATCGCGTTGATCCGATTTCCCACCCGGGCCAGGCGAAACCACCCTTCGCGGTTGTTGCACGTCGTGCGCGCGCGCACCAAAGATCCCAACCCGACGCTGTTCACATACGAAATCTTCCCGAGGTCGACGACGACCTTGGGGGGATTCTTGGCCGCAATCTCATCGATGGCCGCCAAGAGATCCTGCGTCTCTTCTTTTCCAACCAGATTCTTCTTGGGCGCGAGCACGTGCACGTCGCCGACCGTGGTGTGGTCGAAAGTCATGCGATTCTCCTTTGCGAAAGTTCGCGATTATACGCACGAATTGCGGACAGCGTCAAGGCGAGGTCCGCCCGTTCGAGCAGCGGTTTTCCGGGACGGTGAGCGTCATCCCACGACGACGTCGGCGAAGCCGCGCTTACCCACCTGAACCGCGTAGGGTTCCTTGCGCGCCCCAAGGTGAAGGTCGACGTCGGCCACCTTCGCACCGTCCACCTTGACCGCGCCTTGTTCGATCATGCGCCGGGCGGCCGACGTGCTGTCGCACAGCCCCGCCTGCGTCAGCACCTTCGCGATCCACACCCCTCCCTCGTCGGCTTCCATTTCGACGCGCGCGGTGTCCTTCGGGCGCTGGTGTTGGACGAAGAGGCGGTTGAAATGGGCCTCCGCGGCCTGCGCCGCGTCCGCACTGTGGAACTGCGTCACCAGGTCGCGCGCCAATTCGCGCTTCAAGTGCGAGGGGTTGACGGCCGGATCCTCTATCTGCGCACGAATCGCCTCCAGCTCGGCGGGCGACTTGGTGCTCACCAAGGTAAAGTACTTCACGATCAGCGAGTCGGGGATCTTCATCGTCTTTCCGAAGATCTCTTCCGGCGCCTCGCTCACGCCGATGTAGTTCCCCAACGACTTGCTCATCTTCTCGACGCCGTCGATGCCTTCGAGAATTGGCAGCGTGATGATGACCTCGGGCTCCTGCCCGTACTGGCGCTGGATCTCGCGCGCCATCAGCAAATTGAACTTCTGCTCGGTGGCCCCGATCTCGACGTCGGCGTTGAGCGCCACCGAGTCGTAGCCCTGGGCGAGCGGGTAGACGAACTCGAGCAGGCTGATCGGCTTGCCTTCCGCGTAGCGCTTCTCAAAGTCGTCGCGCTCGAGCATCTGCGCCACGGTTTGGGTGGCGGTCAGGCGCAGCACGTCGACGAACTCGAGCTTGGCGAGCCAGCGACTGTTGTAATCGATGATGGTCCGTTTGGGATCGAGGATCTTGAACGCCTGCTCGGTGTAGGTCTTGGCGTTCTCGACTAGTGCGTCGTGGTCGAGCCGCTTGCGCGTCTCGTGGCGCCCGCTGGGGTCGCCGATCATCCCGGTGAAGTCGCCGATCAAGAACACCACCTTGTGCCCCAGGTCCTGGAACTGGCGTAGCTTTCGCAATCCCACGGTATGCCCCAGGTGGATGTCCGGTGCCGTTGGGTCGAAGCCTTGCTTGACCACGAGCGGTTCTCCCGCCGCGAGCGAGCGCTCGATCTTGCGGCGAAGATCGGCCTCGGGTATGACCTCGACCGTCCCCTGTCGAATGACGGCCAATTGGGCGTCGACTTGGGCTGGATCGGGCGCGCGTTTATGGGTCATGGGTTTTCGGATCGTGTGCAATGTGACCGGACGACGGCGATTGGCGTCCGTCTAGGGATCGTGCCGCGCATAATACCAGTGCCTGAAACCCGGCGTAAAGTGGTCCTTGGGAGGGCTAGCGACGCAGCACGTGCAGGTGCGACTCGACGTACGCGCCGCTCCTGGTACGGAGTGTTACGGCGATGGAGGAGACGGGACGTTTGACGTGTTGGCGCGGTGCATACCAACCGATCAGGGGGGATTCCTGTCCGCGCACGACGCGGACCTCCACCATGTCCGGCGGCGCGTCGCCGCGGATCACGATCTCGAAGCGAGCGTGCACGCCGCGCCGCGTCGTCAAGTTCCACAACCACGCGCCGTCGGCACCGGTTGTGTCCGCTTCGATCCTCTCGATGTCCTTGATGTCCCTGCCGACTTGCCACAGCACGGTTGCCTCGCGGACCGTGGAGTCCGCGGACGCATCGACGAAGATGGCGTCGTCGACGACCACGTCACGCCCGCCGGTGGGAACTCGGACCGTGCGGGTCACTTTACCGGGCGGAAGATCCATATCCGCCGTCCACTCGGTGCCGCTCGATGACGTCAAGTCGCGGGGCGAGTGGACGACGGGTTGTTGAGCCCCGGTGTACTTGCCCAGCTTGCGCGGAGGCAGGATGGTGCTGTGCGCCAATTGCGACCGGAAGTAGCGCCGCTCCGGGTTTACCTCGTACGTGAACCGGCCCGCGTCGCCGAGCAGCACTTCGCCGTCCCATGCAACGAACACCGCCAGCGCATCGGAGTGCGCGTGGTAGCGCATCAGCAAACGCGACGGCTGCCGGAACACGACGTAGCGCGCATCGCGGCGGCTGTCCCGCCCCTTGAAGACGGCGTAGCCGGCGGCCGAGTCGTACAGAGCGACCGCGTTGTCGGGGGCCTGCAAAATGCGGTACTCGCGCCCATAGTAATCGACCGACACGGAGTCGGTATCGCCGATGCCCGGAAGATTTCCCCGATGATCCTGGAGGAAGTACCCCGCCGTCCGCATGCGCCTCGACGCCGACTCCATTTCCGTGAGAAAGACCGGCGGTACTCCGGACAAGTCGCGGGCGTACGCAAGTATTTCGTCCAGCCAGCGCAGGAACGCGAAGTGATACATGGGCGAGTGCTCGATATGGACGCCGGAACCCGACACAGACCTTTCCACCAAGTCACGGATGCGACGCAACGCCAGCGAGCGCGCCGCCGGATCGGGAAATACGCGCGTGGTCTCGAGCAAACCGAGTGCGTCGATCATTCCGTGGTTGTTGTTGGCGTCGAAATGGCTGTCGGGGATCAAATGCCTCTGGTGGACGAGGATGCTGGTCCTCAGCATGGCAACGACCTCGGGGTCGGGGTGACGACGGCGCAATTCGGTCTTCAGGTAGTACACGAACACCATGGCCCGGTACGCGAACGTCATCGGTTGTCCCTGATTTACCGCGGGGACGCGACCGGTAACGTGCACGCCGTACCATCGCGTGAGCCAGGACTTCGCGAGTTCGCGATCCCCCCTACTTGGTGACGCGATCAAGGGCAGCAAGAAGCGCAGTTCTTGCATTTGCATCCACCACGTGTAGTCGGTGTCAGCGCGTTCCCAGCGGAAGTTCGACGTTTCCACCGGGTCGTAGTGCTGCACACGGACCCGCCCAGACCGCAGGATCGCGAGGTCGCTCTCGCGCATGTAGCGACGAACGTATCGCTCATAATAGACGCGGGTCTCGAACAGGTCGGACTCGACGTATAACGTGTCCCCGGCGGCGGGGTACGAATCGTGCTGCGCTCTCGAGGCGAAAGCGGTGGCGGGCGTCGAGGCCGTCGCTAGAAGGACGAGGTGAAAGAGGAACGTTCGCACCGCGCTTACCATCAACGACGCGGGAATCGCACGCGCGTTTCGAGATACACGCTCTTATCCACATCCAACGTGGCCACGATGACCGACACCGGTCGCATGACGTACTGACGCGGCGAATACCAGCCGAGCATCGGCCGTTTCTGTCCTTGGACCACGTCGATGTCCGCGCACGCCGGGGCTCCATCCCCGCGCACCGTGAGTTCCAGGCGCACGCGCTTACCACGACGCGTGGTCAGCTTCCACGACCAAGTGCCGTCTTCCCCGCGTTGGTCCGCTACGAGATGCTCCACATCCGGGCCGATGTTCCACAAGACGGTCATCGTGCGGGGTGCCGGCGCGTCGGGAGACGCGGCCTGGCCCGTGGTGGACAGAGTATCGTTCACGACGATCTCGCGACCGCCTGCCGGGATTCGAACCGCCCGTGTCACACGCCCCGCGCCGAAATTCAAGCCCGCCGTCCACATCGTCTCATCGCGCGACGAAACGTCGCGCGCTGCCACGACGACGGGAAGACTCGTTGCGCTCAAGACCCCCGGGTGCCCGGGCGGAAGCACCGTGTTGTGGGCCAGCTGAGACTGGAAGAAATCGCGGGGTGGGGCCAGCGTGTAGCTGTAACGGCCGGCGTCTCCGAACAGCACTTCGCCGTCGGACGCCACGAAGACGGAGAGTGCGTCGGAATGGGCGTGCGCAACCGAGACCTCGCGATGGGACGGTTGACGGAATACGACGTAGCGCGAATCGTGCCCCCGACCACGGCCCTTGTAAATGGCGTAACCAGCCTCGAGATCGTAAAGGCTCGTCGCATTGTCGGCGGGTCGTTGGAAGCGATAGACGGGCGAATAGTAGTAGACGGTCACCGAATCGGTATCGCCGATGGGCGGAATCCGCCCTCGATGATCCTGCAGGAAATAAGCCGCGGCTCGCATGCGCCTCGACGCCGACGTCATTTCCGCGATGAAGGTCGGGGGCACGTCCGGCAGACCGCGCGTGTAAGCCAGTATCTCGTCCACCCACCGTAGGAACACGAAGTGATAGCCCGCGGCTTGTTCCAATTGCACGCCGCCCGCCGAAACGAGCTTCGCGACCATCCGGCGAATGCGTTGCAGGGCCAGCGAACGAGCGCCCCGGTTCGGGAACACGCGCGTGGTCTCCAGGAGGCCCAGCGCGTCGATCATGCAGTGATTGTTGGTCTCGGCGAAGTTGCTGTGCGGCATCAGGTGCTTTTGGTGCGCCCAGATGCTGGTGGCCAGCATGCTGACGACGTCGGGGTCGGGGTGTCCGCGGCCTTGCTCGACTTTGAGGTAGTACACGAACACCATGGCCCGGTACGCGAAGGTCATCGGATCTCCCCACTTGTGTTCCGGGATGTTCCCCGTCACGTGGACGCCGAACCAACGCGCGAGCCACTCTTTCGCCAGCGCGCGGTCGCTCTGCCGGTTCGACGCGATGAGTGGGAGGGTGAAACGCATCTCCTGCATCTGCATCCACCACGTGTATTCGCTTCCCGCGCGGTCCCACGCAAAGTCGGTAGCGTCCACGGGCTCGTAGTGTTGGGTGGGTACCCTCCCGGCCCGCAAATGCTCGAGGGCGCCGTCGTCTAGATGCGGCGCGAAGCTCATCTCGTAATAGACCGGGGCGTCGAATAGATCGGACCCGAGTGGGAGGGTATCGACCGCGGCGGTGTACGAATCTTGCACCGCCTGCGAGGCGCCGGCGAGGGAGGGCGTTGCCAGAAGGACGAGGCGTAGGAGGAACGTTCGCACCGCGTTTGCCCGCTCCGGCGAAGCCCCTGGGATCACAGACACCTCGCTCTCGAATAGACCGACGACACTTCGAGTTAACTCTTGTAGCGCCTAGGGATTATACCCGCATGCGGGGTGTATCGTAAAGCATGGCCCGCCGCGCCGGACCCATGCTATGTTGCCGGAGCAAGAGCGGTGCGCCGCCGATAACGCTTGAACGATGACCATGATGGAAGACAACCCGAAATTCCCCGCGCCCAAGGCACCCGTGTCTTCGCCGACGCACGGTACCGCCCCGACCACCAGTTCGGGCGGACGCCCACCGTTTTGGCGCCGTTGGACGCCGCGGCAAGTGATCGTGGGCATGGCGGTGTTGTGCACCGGCGTCATGTTCGCCGCGTATCAGTATTTCGCGAGCGACCTCCCGAGCACGTCGCGTCTCGAGATGATCGAGCCGACCCTGAAGACGGTCGTGTACGGCGCAGATTCGAGTGTCGTGGGCGAATTCTTCGTCGAAGACCGGGCGTTGGTCCCGCTCGCCGACCTTCCGCCCTACCTCGTCGATGCCTTCGTCTCGGTCGAAGATCGCAAATTCTACTCGCACTGGGGCATCGATATATTCGGTATCGCGCGCGCGGTAATTCGCAATGTCATGGCCGGCCAGACCGTGCAAGGCGGCAGCACCATCACCCAGCAGCTCGGGCGCAACCTCTTCGACATGTTCGAGGACACGCTGACGCGTAAGATCAAGGAAGCGCTGCTCGCCACGCGCATCGAACGGGCGTACTCCAAGGACGAAATCCTGGAGATGTATTTGAACCAGATCTACTTCGGCGGCGGAGCGCACGGCGTCGAGGCGGCCGCCGGGACGTTCTTCGGCAAATCCGCGAAGGACCTGTCGATCGGCGAGGCCACCCTCTTGGCGGGCCTGCCCAAGAATCCGCGCGACTACTCGCCCGTCAATCACCTCGACCGCGCTTTGCAGCGACGTTCGATCGTGCTGACGTCGATGGTGGACACGGGTAAGCTCACGCGCGCCGAGGCCGACTCGATCGACGCTTCACCGGTCGAAGTCCGACCCGGTAAGACGGGGAGGAACGAATTCGCCGCATATTTTCTCGAAGAGATTCGCCAGTATCTGGAGGAAAAGTACGGAGCCGATCGCGTGTATCGGGACGGCTTGAAGGTGTACACGGGCCTGGACCCCGCGGTGCAGCGCGCCGCCGAGGACAGTATGGAGTCGTACATCAAGCGGATCGAGACCCTGCGCGGTTACAAACAAACCCGCGCACGCTACGAAAAGGCGCTCGCGGAGGGCGAAGACACGGGAACGCCCAACTACTTGCAAGGTGCGGTGGTCGCGATCGACGTCGAAACCGGCCTGGTGCGCGCGATGGTCGGCGGCCGCAGTTTCAAGCACAGTAAGTTCAACCGCGCCGTGCAGGCCAAGCGGCAGCCCGGCAGTTCCTTCAAGCCGTTCATCTTCTGCGCCGCGATCGAGAACGGATACACGCCCGCCGACATCTTGCTCGACGCGCCCATCGTGCTCGACCTCCCCAACGGCGACGTGTGGAAACCGCAAAATTACTCGACCACGTTCGAGGGCGAAGTCACGGTGCGCCACGCGCTCAACTCGTCGATCAACATCGCCGCCATCCGCCTCCTGATGGCGATGGGCCCGGGCGAGGCGATCAACGTCGCGCACCGGCTCGGCGTAAAATCGGACCTGGAGAACGTGTACTCGCTGGCACTGGGTGTCTCCGAAGTGACCTTGCTCGAGATCACGAACGCGTACGCGACCATCGCCGCGGGCGGGATGCGCGGCGAGCCGATTCTGCTCGCCAAGCTCGTCGACCGCGAAGGCCGCGTGCTGGAAGAAAACACGATCCTCCGCGAAGAGGTGCTCGACCCCAAGGTCAACTACATGATCACCAATTTATTGGC
>Ga0105092_10001704_pt1 | contig 11777 bp, 12 predicted proteins | sample PPLLak2March2015_FD_87021 | JGI IMG/M metagenome (GOLD analysis project Ga0105092, IMG submission 87021) | Freshwater sediment microbial communities from Prairie Pothole Lake near Jamestown, North Dakota, USA - PPLs Lake P7 Core (1) Depth... | ecosystem: Environmental > Aquatic > Freshwater >... | reverse complement strand
CGATGGTGCCGACAGCGCGGACGGGGCGGGACGCCCCTTGCCCCAGTGCAGGCGGGACGCCTGCGCTCCCAGGGGACGCCCCCACTCTCGCTTCTTATTTGAGCGCTTATGCCCCTTTGGGGTCGGTAATTGTTGGCCGCAGGATTACAGCTCAACCGCCGCTGGCTTGGTGGTCCGCTTACTCTGACCGCTGCGCTTCAGGGAGGGTGATGGGAAAGGAACACCCCAGGGCACCCGATTATGGGCGGGTTGCACCTGGGGTCACATTGCAGGATAACCGACGGCTCCCCCAATCAAATAGTTTTGAGCACGTCTGCCAGGATGCGCCGGATTTCACCGGGCAGCTTCTCCATGACCCTGGACACCACCTGGTCGATCTCTTCCTGGCGAAGTGCCAGTGACGGGGAATCAGGCGCCGCCGTTTCCTCAACCCTCGGCGTGGCCTGCGCCTCTGGTTCGGCGACTGGCTTCTCCAGTTCGGACGCATCCTCGGCTTTGACGAATGAGGGGGCGGGACGACACTGCTGAGGAGTCAACGCAAATAAGGATTTGTTCACTGTTCCCGTCTCTTTCTTGGCTGTCTGTCCGGGCGTCGGCTCTGGACCTCGCACGGAGCCACGCTGCGAACCGTCGGCCTGTGACCTGTCTCGGGCTGCGCGCCGAATCAGATCGTTCACGAGGTTCAGGAGCTGAGATGTGGCGAAAGGTTTGGTCAGATAGCTGTGGTACCCAACGCTTTCCGCAAGTCTGATATCAAAAGGATCAAAAGTCCCGGCCAGAAGTATGACCGGGACTTGACTCGTGCGGGGGCTGGCCTTCAACTGGCGACAAAGCTCATATCCATCAATGCCAGGCAGGGAGACATCTGCCAGAAGCACATCGACCGGACCCTGGCGCAGGTAATCGAGGGCGGTGTTGCCGTTAGCGAAGCAATGAAGGTCGGCGTCCTCCTCGATGAACGACAGCTCGACGACCTTCCTGATGGTCGGGCTGTCATCAGCGAGCACCACATGGGGCATAGTTTGTGTACTCGTCAGCGCTGCGGCCCTCCCGCCTTAAATCCTGCCGTGTTGGAGGCGGCCGGGACAGGAGATGCCTGGCCCTGGGGACCAGTGACAGGCGCCGGGTTGGTCTGTTGGTTTTTGCGCTCTTCAGCCCGACGACGTGCCACCTCGTACGGGTCTTCCCCACCCGCAAACGTGGCCCAGACCGAGCGTAAGGGATCGAATATCGAGAAACTCTCAACGCGCCGGTTCGCTTCGTTCTTAGCCGCAACTTCTTGATTTACGGCGGGTACCGGCTTCTCCAGCAGGATCAGTTTATCCTTGGCATCTTCCGAGAAGGCACTGAACGGGTATTCGCTGGCAACCCGTGAGTAATAAACGGACGCTTCCTCAATTCGGCCCATGTTCTCGAGAGCGAGCCCGAGGTTGTACAGAGCTTCGTCCGCACGGCTGAAATCCGGGTAGTTAGAGATGACCTCTTTGTACCGGCTTTCCGAGGCCATGTAGTTTTTCCGCATTTTCAGGTAGAAGTTGGCCACGTCTTGAATACTGGCCGCCCGGTTCTCCTGCACATCATGCAAGAACTCCTGGGCCGTGGGGGCGAGCTCGCTGTCCGGATAGTTTTCCAGGAATTTCTTGAACTCCACCTCGGCCTTTCGGGCGTAGGTAGGGTCACGGTCGGAAGGCTTCATCAGCTTCACGTTGATAGCGGCGATCTTCAGCTGAGCATCATCCGCCATCTCGTGGTTCGGGTAGAAGATGATGAAGTCCTTGTACTGAGCCTCCGCCTGCAACAGGTTTTCGGTTCCGCCTTCCTTGTAGAAGGAGTCAGCAGTCGCCAGGAACGCGGCCGGTGTGTATTCGCTGTCGGGATAGGTATTTATAAGAGTCTGGAAAGAGAGACGAGCCTTAATAAAATAGCTCTTCTCGAAGAATTTCATCCCGTTCTCGTAGAGAGTTTTATCGGGAGAGACCGCGCTCTCCTGCAGGTCGGCACTCTTCTGACCGCAAGAGGAAAACAGCACCACTGCGAAAAGCAGAATGCTGAATCTAACAAGCAAGCGCATCATTATTCTGTAACTCCTCACGTCCGCACGCTACGCGCCTGGGCGCTGGGCGCCGAGGCTCGCACTTTTGCGGCCCTGGTCTCGTCTGCAGATCGCTGCATCAGTCTGAAGGCCTCCCGGGGGCTTGATGCGTCAAAAATCGCAGAACCGGCGACAATCACATCCACGCCGCTTTCGACGGCTTCGGCTGTATTCGCCGGTCCAATACCCCCATCGATCTCAATTCGGACTTCCAGACCCCGAGACCGTATGAGATCCATCAATTTTCGCACTTTTTCAAAGCTGGTGGAAATGAATTTTTGCCCTCCGAAGCCCGGATTGACCGACATAATCAGCACGTGATGGCACAGGAACAGGCTTTCCTCCAGCACCGAGACCGGGGTATGGGGGTTCAGTGCCACTCCCGGCTTGACTTTCCGCTCCCTCAGCATCGTCAACAGCCGATTAAGGTGGACCGAGCTTTCATAGTGAACCGTCACCCAATCCGCGCCCGCTTCCGCAAACGCCTCCGCCATGTGATCGGGGTTCGATATCATCAAATGTACGTCGAGCTCGAGCTTGGTGACCTTTCTCACCGAGCGGAGCACCGGTATACCAACCGTGAGGTTCGGGACGAAATGCCCGTCCATCACGTCAAAATGGAGTACGCTGGCCCCCGCCTCTTCCATTTCCCGGATATCGGGCAGAAGGTTGGCGAAATTGGCCGAAAGGAGCGAGGGCGCCACCAACGGCATCACCGGGCCACCTCCAGGCTGACCGGATCCTCCCGCGTCACCATGTAACCCGGCTCGGGGTACTGTTTCACCACGAGCCCGCGATCGGTGTTCTGATACTCCCGATATACGGGCGGTTGGGCCTTGAGCCCGTTACTCTCCAGAAATGCCGTCACCACTGCTATGTTCTGCCCCGTCAGGTCGGGCATGACAAAGCGTTTGGGCCGCGAAGCGTTCACCAACAGGTCGATCTTCTGACTCACCACTTCCTTCGATTGAGGGGTCGGATACTGCTGCACCACCCCTTCCTGCCCGGAAACATCCCTGCTGATCATACTGACGCTCCCGAGCTCGTAGCCCGACTGAAGCACCATCAACTGGGCCGAGCGCATGCTTGATCCCACCAGATCGGGTATCGGGTTTCTTCGACTGCCCAGGCTCACAACCACTTGCACCGAACGGTTGGCCTTGATCATGCCGCCCGGGGGTGGCAGCTGAGAGACAACCTTGCCCGCCGGCACAGCCGAATCATAGCGCTCCCCGCTGACTTCAACCGTCAGTTGAACCTTGGCCAGAGTCTTCTTGGTCTCCTCCAGCGTCCGGCCGGTCACCGGAGGCACTTGGACCTCGTCCCCCCGCACCGCTACCCTCAACCCGATCACAGCACTGGCAATACCGACTGTTGCCAGAATCGCGATCAGCAGAATCGATTTGCCAAGTGTCAGGAACCTGCTGGGGCCCTGCAACTCAGCTGGACTAGTCTCATCGGGCATGCGTCTGAATCCGTTCAGCGTTCAGCGTTCAGCGTTACCGTTCACCGTTCACGGTTCAGGCTGAAGATCTGAACGGGGAACGCTGAACGCTGAACGGTGAACGGTGAACAATCTAGCACAGCGCTTTTAAAGGTGTCCAATTTCCGCCGCGAAGAAACAATCACCGGGGTGCGCCTGCGGGAACGTCCTGTAATATGGACGCTCCAAAACCGCTTTCGGTTCACCAGCCAGGAACTCCTCCACGACCGCCTCGTTTTCTTCCGGTTCTGTGGAACATGTGGCGTAAAGCAGCCGGCCGCTATTCATCACAACACGGAAGGCATTTCTGAGAATAGCGAGTTGCCGGTTGTGAAACCGAGGCAGGTGCGACTCTTGTATTTTCCAGCGTATATCAGGATTTGAACGAACCGTCCCGAGGCCCGTACAAGGCGCATCCACCAGCACAAAATCGAAAACCTGCCTGTACGGTGCCGGGATCGTTAAGTCGGCCACAGCATAGGAAAGATTCGTCACCCCCTGGACACTCGCCCGCGTCTTCATCTGCGCGAGCCGTGCCTGATTAATATCGGAGCAGTGGACAACGGCCTTGTCCCAGCTTCGCCAAGCAAGGATGAAGGCTTTGCCGCCGGGAGCCGCACAAAAGTCCCCGATCCGCTGGACGCCGCCGAGGTCGGGCCACTCGGCGATCTCCTGGCTGGCCGCGTCCATGAAGAAACAGGCGCCGCTTTCATAAAGTGGATGCTGCGAGAAGGCTGGGTGACGAATGATCAGGCTGTCCGGCAGGGCCGGGAACGGCTCGGCCGCCACACCCGCCTTTTCGAGCAAACGCTTGAAACCAGCCGCATCGGTGTGGAAACGGTTGACACGGACGAGGGGCAGAGGATGGGTATTGTTGCGTTCGAGCAGAGCCATGGTCCGATCTTCGCCAAAACGCTCGAGATACCGGGCAATCAGCCACTTTGGGTGACTGAAACTGACGCTCAAGGCTTCGGCTGAGCATCCTGTCGGCAACTCCGGCCTTTGTCGAAGAAAGCCGCGAAGAACGGCATTTACAAAAGAGGCAGCGGAGGCCATCCGGAACTTCCGGGTTAGCTCCACCGCCTCATGGACTGCGGCACGGTCCGGGGTGCGAAGGAATTCAAGCTCATAGAGTCCCAATCGAAGAATCCAGACGATGATCTGGTCGATCCGCCGCAATTCGCGGCCGGAAAGCTGGGCGATGTGATAATCCAGGCGGCCTCGGTTCCTCAAGACGCCGTAGCACAATTCAGTCGCAAGACGTCGATCGAGCGGCGGCAAGGACAAAAAAGGGGGAAAAGAGACGAGTTGATCCAACCCCGCCCCCTTTGTCGAGATGCGCTCGAGGAACTGAACGCATACCGCTCTGCCGTTTTCGCCCACGACCTCCTTTTCGCGTCCAATCATTCCGCCCCGAACATCTCCCCCACCTTCAGCTTCAGCCCGTTGGCCACGTCGGCTGCCGGGTTGCGGTTACGGCCGGCGAGCTGCAGCTGGGTTAGGGTCAGACTGGTCGACTCCCCGCACTGCACAGTAATCCCCCAACGATCGATAGCCAGTATCTCACCCGGCTTTCCCTGGTCCACGGGTGCAGGTCCGACGACGGTCTGCCAGATCTTGACAGTCTGGCCGCGTAAGACCGAAGAGGCGACCGGCCACGGATTGAACGCGCGAATCTGGTTATGAAGAGCCAGTGCGGCCTTCATCCAGGCAACCGTTGCCTGCTCCTTTTTCAGAGGCGGGGCGTACGAGGCCAGGTCGTGCTGCTGGGGAAAGGGCTGCAAGGCGCCAGATACGTAGGCCGGAATGGTGTCGGTCAGCAGCTCTGCTCCCTGGATCGCGAGGACCTCTTCCAACTCGCCCGTCGTGCTGTCCTGGCTTATTTCGACGACCCGCTGGCTCAGGATGTCGCCCGTATCCATCCCCTCGTCGATCCGGATGATGGTCGTTCCGGTCTCCGCTTCTCCATTGAGAATGGCATGAGCGATCGGAGCAGCGCCGCGGTACTTGGGCAGCAGGGAGGCATGTATGTTCAAGGTGCCGAAACGCGGGTATTTGAAGAAGTCGGCCGGGAGGATCTGACCAAAGGCGACAACCACCATGATTTCAGGGTCTAGATCTTTAAGGGTGTCGCGAATTTGAGGATCTCGCCTGATGCGCTCCGGCTGAAAGACGGGTATGCCAGCCTCCTGGGCGAGGGCCTTGACCGGCGAGGGCGCGAGTTTGAGCCCACGTCCGGCGGGCCGATCGGGTTGGGTGACAACCCCCCGAACGTCGTACTTCTTGGGACCGGCCGCCAGCAGAGCGCGTAGTGTCGGAACGGCGAACTCGGGAGTCCCCAGGAAGACGACTCTCATCACCACTCACCGGCCTTCATCAGCTTCCTGATTTTCCGCCTGATGAGGTCCCGTCGGAAGGCCGATATCCGGTCGATGTAGAGGACGCCGTTAATGTGGTCGATTTCGTGGCAGAAAGCCCGAGCCAGTATTCCCTCTCCGACCGTCTCGTAACGATTGCCGTCGATGTCCTGACCGGACACTTTCACCAAGTACGGACGCTCCACCACCGCTGTGAAATCAGGTATGCTCAGGCAGCCCTCTTCTTCTCGTTGCCTGCCTTCCTGGTAGGCGATTTCAGGATTGGCCATGACGATCTGATGGCCCTCTTCCTCACCACCCCTGACATCCATCACGATCAGCCGCAAGTCGACGCCGATTTGCGGGGCCGCGAGACCGACCCCGGGTGCCGCGTACATCGTCTCGAACATGTCGCGGACGAGATTGCGGAGATCTTCGTCAAAATCAGTAACGGGAGTACAAACCTTCTCGAGCTCAGGCGCCCCCAGTTTCAGAATTGGTCTTATCATCGTGTTGATGGTCAACTGATAACCCTTTTGTTTCTATACGCCAAGTCAGGTCTCAGAGATTCCGTACGCGCTCCCGAAAGCTTTCCAGGTTGCTTCTCATCTCGGCGAGTGTATCCCCGCCGAATTTCTCTTGAAAGGCCTGAGCCAGCACAATCGCCACCATCGCCTCGCCGATCACCCCGGCCGCCGGGACTACGCACGTGTCCGAGCGCTCATACTGGGCCTTGAAGGGCTCCTTCGTCTCGATGTCGACAGACATGAGCGCGCGCCGCATGGTGGGGATGGGCTTCAGCACTCCGCGGATAATGATCTCCGCTCCGTTTGAGACGCCCCCTTCGATCCCTCCGGCGTGATTTGTCCTCCGGTAGAACTCACGCTTAGCTTCGTCATACAGAATTTCGTCGTGATACTGGCTGCCGTAAGGGTCTGATTCTAACCCACTGCCGACTTCAACGGCCTTGACGGCGTTAATGGACATGACGGCCTGGGCAAGACGCCCGTCCAGGCGTCGGTCCCAATGAACGTAGCTGCCGAGTCCGACCGGCACACCCAACGCCCTCACCTCGAACTCGCCCCCTATGGTATCGCCCTGCTCGATCGCACGGTCAACCGCCGCTTTCATCCCTTGGTTCAACTCCGGGTCGGCGCATCGCATCTCCGAGGCCTCTATTTGCTCCAGACTCTCGATGCCGACTCTCTCCAGAACCTCTTCCGAAATGCGCACATTTTTGATGGCCGTGGTGTGACTGTAGATCCGAACCCCCAATTCCCTTAGAAGCAGCCTGCAAAAGCCTCCGACCGCAACTCGTGAAGCCGTTTCGCGGGCACTGGAGCGCTCAAGGACATTACGCATGTCGAGGAATTGGTACTTCAGCCCGCCGGGCAAATCCGCATGACCGGGTCTGGGGCGCGTTACCCGGCGCTTTTCCGATCCAGCGGGATCCGGCTCCGCCGACATGATCCCGGTCCAGTTCTCCCAGTCCCTGTTCCAGATGACAAAGGCCACGGGCGAGCCCAACGTGTATCCGTGACGAACCCCTGAAAGAACCTCTATCTGATCGCTCTCGATCTTCATCCGGGCGCCCCTGCCGTACCCGGCCATTCGTCTTTTCAGATCCTGGTTTATGACACCGAAGGCGACCGGAACCTGGGCAGGAAAACCCTCCAGAATTGAAACGAGCCCCCTTCCATGCGACTCGCCCGAAGTCAGGAACCTAAGCATTCACCACCCCTCCGTCACCGGAAACCCTTCTCCTGTAAGGCGCGTTCTCTGGTAGAATTCCTTCTGAGCCTAAAAAAACCAGATGCCATAGATGCCTTTTTGGGTCTCATTACCTAAGGAACACAACGTGTTAGTGTAACACCCGGGATTCATGATTGACGACAGGCGAAGAGGGCAAACCGTTCGCCGACCTAGCATCCCCAGGAAGCATGAGCGTAATAACAAGTGCAATCTTCGAGGTCCAGGAGTTCACCCTGCTGTCTACCCGTGCGGTGACTAACCTGTTCAAAAAGCCCCGCTACATCCAGGACACCCTGGTTCAGATGGACATCATAGGGGTCGGGTCCCTTCTCATCATCATTTTGACCGGCTTCTTCACGGGCGGAGTCCTGGCGCTTCAGTCTTCCAAGTCGCTTAAAGCGTTTGGTGCGGTTCATCTTACCGGTCAACTCGTCTCGTTGTCGCTCATCAAGGAGCTGGGACCGGTGCTGACCGCACTCATGATCGCCGGCCGCGTGGGTTCCGGCATTGCATCGGAGCTCGGGTCCATGGTGGTAACTGAGCAAATTGATGCCATGCGGGCTCTGGGGACCGACCCGTCGAAGAAGCTGGTGACTCCCCGGATGCTTGCGTCGACAACCATGACGCCCCTGCTCACAGTGGTGGCTGATCTTCTCGGACTCGTGGGCGGCTGGCTTGTTTCGCTTTATTCGCTCAAACTGAACAGTTCCCTCTACTGGAACACGGCCCTGCGCTCGCTTGATTACAACAATGCGCTGGAGGGCCTGATCAAGCCGGTAGTCTTCGGGTTCATCGTCGGTATGGTCGGCTGCTATTTCGGGCTGCGCACGAGCGGTGGAACGAGAGGAGTCGGCTTAAGCACCACTCAATCGGTCGTCACCGCGTCAATCCTTGTCATCGTTGCGGATTTCTTCCTGAGCAAGATCATCCTGGAGCTTCAATATTGATTGCCATTCGGTTTGAACGCGTCACCAAGATGTTCGACGATCAGGTTGTGCTCAAAGACTTCGACCTGAAGGTCCGGAAGGCCGAGACGAAGATCATTCTGGGGGGAAGCGGATCCGGGAAGACGACGATTCTGAAGATGGTGCTCGGGCTGGTAAAACCTGATCAAGGGCGCATTTGGGTGAATGATCGCGACATCACGGATCTCAGTGAAGACGAGCTGATGGATATTCGCAAAGAGATAGGCATGGTCTTCCAGGAGGGTGCGCTTTTCGATTCTATGACCGTGGGAGAAAATGTCGCCTATCCGTTGCGCGAGGCAAGACGGCATACGCCCGAGGAAATGGAGGCCGCCGTCAGGAGGCTCCTCGGGTTCGTTGGGCTGGCCGATGCCTTCGACAAGATGCCATCGGAGCTCTCGGGCGGCATGAAACGCCGAGTGGCTATCGCACGCGCCGTAGTCCACCGGCCCAGTATCGTTCTGTATGACGAGCCAACGGCCGGGCTGGACCCGATCACAAGTCGGACCATTTGCGATCTGGTGATCGCCCTTCGGGACCTGGAGGGGGTTTCATCGATCTTTGTGACGCATGATCTGTCGGCGGCCACTACGCTGGCGAGCGAAATGGCTATCAGGGAGTCCTCGGGACAAGTTACGTTCCGCTCTGAGAACAATGAGTTTTGCCTGGCCAACACGCGCTTCGTGATTCTCAAGGACGGGCAAATCATATTCGAGGGGACCGATGAGTCCCTGGATACGGCCGAAGACGAGTACGTGCGCGAATTCCTGACGTAAGCGTTGCCGGTTACCGGTAACCTGTAAAGAGCAACCGGTAGCCGGTGTGAGAGGATGCCAACAATGGATTCGAAAACTAAGGCGAGTTTCTCCGAACTGAAGGTCGGAATATTTGTCGTCATCGCCTGCATTATCCTGGCAGTCGCCATCTTTACCATCGGTACTCAGGTGGGTCTTCTCGAGGAGACTTTCACTGCCAAGACCTACCTGAACACCGTTTCGGGCCTCAAACCTGGCGACGTGGTTCTCCTCGGCGGGGTGGAGGTAGGAAATGTTTCCTCGGTAAACATTACGAAGCCGGGGGAGCTGCCCGAAACCCCGGCCAATCAAGTCAATGCCAAGGTTATTGGCGAAGGCGAGCGACAGATTCAGCAGCTCCAGCGGCAGAGCTCGCAGCTCAAAGAGCAGCTCCTGCGACTGAGGGTCGACTACAACAACGCCCTTCGTGACCGCGGGGAAAAATCGACGGCCGCGCAACGCCTAAGGTCACAAGTTGACCAGATAGAAGACCAAACCAACGACCTGGACAATCAGGCCGCGGACCTGCGTCGCGACATCGAAGATGCACGCGCCAATATGCAGAACATCGAAGTCTACCTCCAGATTGTTGCGGAGTACCGCGACTGGATCAGGGCCGACAGCAACATCTCCTTGGGTTCGGTCGGGCTGCTGGGCGACAAGTACATTGAAATCTCGCTGGGCCGTACTGCTCAACAGCCGCTCGTCTTAAAGGAAAAGGTCGACGGTTGGGTGAGAACCGAGACACGGGACGTTGTGGTTATTACCGGAACCAGGCAGGCCGGTTTCCAGGAGTTGATGACCGGCGCAAATGACATTCTGGCCAACTTCGAGGTGCTGTCCGAAAAACTGCAGGAGATCATGGGTAAGTTTGAAGAAGGTCAGGGCTCGGTAGGCCGGTTCTTCAGCGATCCCGCCTTCTACAATAACCTTAATGCGGCGGTCGTGGGTGCCCGCCAGGCCGTGGAACAGGCCTCCCAGATGATGCAAGACCTCACCAGGGGGCCAGGGACTGTTCCGCGGCTGATTCAGGAGCGCGACCTGTACGACAAGATCACCAGTGCCACCCAGCGGCTGGAAAGCATGATTGCGAGGATTGAGAGCGGTGAAGGCACAGTCGGTCAACTCCTCAATGACAAGGAGCTCTACGCCCGGACCGCCGCGGCCATGGAGAACGTGCGCGACATTACGGGCCGCATGGAGAATGGGCAGGGGACGCTCGGAAAGCTGAGCACGGACGAGAAGCTTTACGAGGAATTGCGTGTGTCGGTCGGGCAGATGAAGACGTTTATGCAGGACGTCGAGCAAGGCAAGGGTACGCTGGGAAAACTCGCGAAAGATCCCGAGCTGTATCAGAACGTGAACAAGGTGTCGTCAGAGATGGTCAAGCTGCTATATGACTTCCGGCAGAACCCGAAGAAGTTCTTGACGATAAAATTCGAGATCTTTTAACCTGTCACGGTTTTTGGATCATTGAGACGGTTACGATCCGAGCCGCGAGCATAGGCCGACGGTTCCAGGGAGAGAAGCTACAAACGATGATATCGGACAAGATAGGGGCGGGCGCACAGGTTATTTTGCGGGGTATAGTCCGCGCCCTGGGATTCTTTCGTGTCAAGCCAAACCACCTGACCTTTCTCGGCTTCGTCATGAGCGTGGTTACGGCGTTCGTTTTCTCACGGGGCAGTTTCAAGCTCGCCGGCGGGCTACTGATTCTCACCGGTCTTTTTGACATGGTGGACGGCATGGTGGCGAGGACGATGAATAAGGTGACACCTTTTGGCGCCTTCTTCGACTCCATCATGGACCGCTATTCGGATCTGATCCTCTATCTGGGACTGATTATCTACTACGGCCGGGTCGACCGGATGAACTATGTGGTCCTGGTCGGCGTCGTGATGATGGGGTCCGTACTTACGAGCTACGCTCGAGCCCGCGCGGAGTGCCTGATCCCGAAGTGCAAGGTCGGATTTCTGGAAAGGCCCGAGCGAATCGTCCTTCTGATCATCGGCTCGTTCTACTTTATGGACCCCGTTCTGTGGGTCATCGCGGTTCTTTCAAACTGGACGGTCGTCCACCGGATCCTCTACACCCGCTCGCAGATTCGTGCCCGGGAAAAGGCTTTGGAAGAGAGTACCCGCGTCACCGGCGAGAACCGGTCAGCAACCTTCAGGGCGTAAGACAGAGCGGCTTTATCCACGAATTACACGAATTACACGAATTGACCGGTCAATTCGTGTAATTCGTGTTACAACCGTAACACTTGATCGCGCCGCGCGTGCAAGTTTGGTTCTGCGCGGCTGTAATTAGTAGTGATATTGAATTTGGTTCAAT
>Ga0105092_10001703_pt1 | contig 11780 bp, 13 predicted proteins | sample PPLLak2March2015_FD_87021 | JGI IMG/M metagenome (GOLD analysis project Ga0105092, IMG submission 87021) | Freshwater sediment microbial communities from Prairie Pothole Lake near Jamestown, North Dakota, USA - PPLs Lake P7 Core (1) Depth... | ecosystem: Environmental > Aquatic > Freshwater >... | reverse complement strand
GTGTCGGCCGCGAGCACGATCAGACCATCGCCGGCCACGGCGGCGGACTTGGATCGAGCCACCCTGTCCACATATGCGGCGGGCGCCTCGTCTGGATACCTGGTCTCGTCGACATCGGGAGCGACCACGTCGAAGTCGAGACCGAGCCGCTCCAGCAGTTCGCGGCGGCGCAGTGACCCCGAGGCGAGCACGAGCCTCATGACACGATCCGACCCATTCTGATGACAGCCGCGGGGTCGGCCAACACCCGCGGGTTCGAAACAGGGTCCTCCGAAAACATGACAGCATTGGCCGGACCGCCGAGGTCGAACCCGACCTGACGGCCTGTCGCCCTGAACCCCGACCAGGAGACGGCTTGGATCACGGCCGCGGCAGCCAGGCCCAACTCCCAGAGACGGATCGCCTCCGACGCCACTCGATGGGTCCCGATGGCGAGATCGGTGCCGGTCAGCACATGGACGCCGGCGTCGACGGCGGTTGCGAGCCTCGCCCTCACGTTCTCGAGGCCCTCGAGCAACAACCGCCCGCCCGACGACCTCTCACCGAGTTGTTCGATCGTTGCCTCCATTTGAAGGACGGTTGGCACCCAGCTCCCTCCCCGCGAACCCAGCATCTCCAGGTCGTCGTCCGTCAGAAACAGCCCGTGCTCGATGGAATCGACTCCTGCCCGCACCGCCATGGACGGGACCTCCCGAGCCATGGTGTGCACCGCCGCCCGGGCCCCGTGCTCGCTGGCGGCAGCCACCGCCTCCTTCAACTCCTCCTCATCGAAGTTGGCAACCGGGCCGACGCCCTTCCTCGGCCAGTCCCCGATCAGCTTGACCCAGCCGGCACCCTCGTCTGCCGCGACTGCGGCCACCTTGCCGATGTCGCCAGGAGCGACATTTCGGCCGAACCCCTCCCAGAAACCACCGTCGACGGTGAGGACCACGCCTGCTGCCTCTATCTCGGGGCGCTCCGCTGCCGGGACTATGTCGATCAGATGGACGACGGTCAGATCACTCCATCCCTTGTCGAGGATCAACCCGACACCTGCTCCGAGGGCCATCGTTGCCCGGTTGGCGGCTCCTTCGGGACCCCCGTCGCGGATATCAACACCCCCCTGGCCGAGATGGGCATGCCCATCGACCAGCCCGGGCAGGGCCCAGAGAACGGATGAGATGACCTCGTCAGGCTCCCCCCAAGGCTCCACCCACAGGCCATCCCTGGTGTCAAGTGTGACCGCTGCCTCACCCGTAACACGGAGCGTGACTCGAATATGCATCTTGCGCGACGGTAATGGCCGACCCCGACCGATAATGGAGCATGGCGAACCAAGCCTCTAAGAGCATTGCCGGGCAACCTCGCGCAATGAGCCGCACGCGCCTCCTCTCGTTCGTGCTCGCCTCGAGCATGGTTCTGACCGCCTGCGATGTCGTCGAGAACGCCCCGGCGCCGACGGCGCCGTCTTCGCCCACCACCCAACAGGCTGACGAGGCTCCGGTCACCACGGCGACTGTCGGACGTCCGATGCGCCTCGTCGGATGCGACGCGGTCGATCCCGAGGTGGAGATCGTTTGTGAGACCTACGACCTGATTCGTCGTCACTATGTCGACGAGATATCGGATGCCGAGCTGGCCGTGGCAGCCGCTCGAGGCTTGGAAGACCTCGGGGGGGCCAGCTCCGGATCCGAGCTGGTCTGCGTCGCGCCGGCCACCCCTTTCCTCGAGACCTGCGAGGCCGCGCTCACCGAAGCCGAGACCGGCGCCGAGGCCGCCGAAGCGATGGTCCACGGCATGGCAACTTTCGGTTTAGACCCCCACTCCGTGTATCTCGACCCCGAGGCGGTGGACCTACTCGACGAGGAGCAAGCGGGCGAGATCCAGGGGATTGGCGCCCTCGTCACTGCCGAGGACTCGGCCAGCGGAGAGGATTGCAACATCATCTCGGACACCTGCATCCTCCACATCGTCTCGACCGTCGACGGGACCCCCGCCGACACAGCCGGTCTCCAACCGGACGATTTGATCCTGGGCGTGGATGGCACCGACATCTCCGGCTGGACTGTGGACGAAGTCACCGCAACGGTGCGGGGCCCGGCGGGCTCGGATGTCGTGCTGACCATCGGTCGGGATGAAGAAGTCTTCGACGTGACTATCACCCGCGCCTCTTTCATTGTCCAGGCTGTAGTCAGCGAGGTGGTCGGAGAGACGGGCTACATCGGGCTCAACGCATTCACCGACAACGCCGACGAGCTCTTCTTGGAGCAGGTTGGAACGCTGCTCGACCAGGGTGTCGAGTCCATCGTGCTCGACATGCGGAACAATCCCGGGGGTCTCCTCGACACGGCAATAGAGGTGGCCTCGGCCTTCCTCCCCGACGGAGACGTGGTCGTCACCGAGGGGCCCGATTCATCGACTTCATATCCCACCACGGGAGATCCGATCGTGCCCGAAGACGTGGGGGTGATCGTCATCGTGAACGAGGGCAGCGCTTCCGCCTCCGAAGTCGTGTCGGCGGTGCTCCAGGAAAGGGGCAGGGCAACCGTGGTCGGCGAGAACACGTTCGGAAAGAACACGGTCCAGCAGAGATTCGCCCTATCGAATACCGGGGCCCTCAAGCTCACTATCGCCCGGTGGTTGACTCCCGAGGGCCACGACTTTGGGTCCGTAGGCGTCACGCCCGACGTAACGGCGGAAATCGAGGCCGACTTGCCCGTCGAGACCGTGGTGCAGGAGGCTCTGGCCGCCTCGGTGACTCTGGGCGACGAAACGGACCCGGCGTAAAGCTCAGCCCACCGGGTAAGCGATCCCGGTGTTGGCGTGGCAGTCGTAGCCGTGTGGGTTCTTGGCCAGATACTGCTGGTGGTAGTCCTCGGCGTAGTAGTACTCGCCCAGCGGAGTGATCTCCGTGGTGATGTCGTCGAAGCCCAACGGCGTCAATTCGGCCTGGTACTTGTCCCGAGACCACTTGGCGATCTCGAGCTGCTCGTCGGTCGTGGTGTAGATGGCAGATCGATACTGCGATCCGATGTCGTTGCCCTGTTGCATCCCCTGGGTCGGGTCATGTGTCTCCCAGAACACCTTCAGGAGTTCCTCATAGGAGACCTCCTCGGGTCGATAGGCAACGAGCACAACCTCCGTATGCCCGGTACGGCCGGTGCACACCTCTTCGTAGGTCGGGTTCGGCGTGTATCCGCCCGCGTAACCGGCCGACGTGCTGTAGACGCCATCCATCTTCCAGAACCGCCGCTCGGCGCCCCAGAAGCAACCCATCCCGAATACCGCCGTCTCGGTTCCCTCCGGGAACGGCCCGACGAGTGGGTTCCCGTTGACGTAATGGGCCGGGGGAACCTCCACCGCCGTGGAACGTCCGGGAAGAGCTGCCCCGGCATCCGGCATCTCTGTCTTCCTACGTCCAAACATCGCAACCTCCAGTGTGGGCAGTCAGGTAATGACCGCTTCGAGCTCCATCTCGACCTTCCAACGGGGGTCGAGCAATCCGCTCACAACAACCATTGTCGAGGCCGGTCTGATTCCCGAGAACACTTCGTGGTGGGCCTCCCCCACCTGTTTCGCGTCCGAGGCGTCGAGCAGATAGGTCCTGGTCCGAATCACATCTGCCGCCCCGCCGCCTGCCTCGCCGAGGGCGGCAAGCATGATTTCCAGGCAGCGCCGGGCCTGGGCCCGAGGGTCGGGGTCCACCGAGCCATCGGGCCAGATCGGGGCGGTGCCAGAAACGACCACCCGGTCTCCCACCCGGACGGCGCGGCTGAAGCCGATGGCCGCCTCGAAAGGGCTCCCAGACTGCACATTGAGCCGTTCCATAGGCCCGGCAACCTACCCCGTCGGAGGGATCCGCACTTCTCGTCCCCCCGCCCTTTCATTACGCTCCTCGGGTTCTAATGCGTGCGCTGCGCTCCTTGACCCTCCTCGCCCTTGTCTCGACCTTCGCTTTCGGCGTGGTCCTATACGACGACCATCCTGCGCGCGCTCAGACCGTCGACGAGTCAGAGCAGGAGGCCGAAGCAGCGGAGCGGCAGGCAGAGGTCGCCGCCGGGCTGGTCGACACAGCAGTCAGCCGGAGGGCCGAGATCGAGTCCGAGCTCGCCGTCAGCATCACCCGGATCAGCGACCTCTCCACAGAGTTGTCCGCCGTTTCGTCCGACCTCGACAGTCTCAAGGCACAGATTGCCTACGGCGATGCCGAGCTGACCGGGATCGAGGCCGACATCGAGACTCATGCCGTCGACGCATACATGGACGCGCTCGTTGGCCCGGGAGTGAGCTTCGTCAACACCGCGAATGTCGAACAGGCGATGGTGACCGGGCAGGTGGTCGGCGACGTGGTCACCGCCGGGGCAGCCAGGGTCAACGAGCTAGTCGTGAGGAGGGACGCCCTGGAGCGCCTTCAGGTCGATTACCGGGAGCAACAGGAGCGGGTGGCAGCACTCAAAGCCGAGGTCGACGCAGAGATCGAGCACCTGGCGGCCCTCTATGACGAGGCTGACGCCGCGGTCGGCCGTGCTGTCAGGGAGGCGAGCGCCGCCGACGCGGCTCATCGAGATGCCCTCAGCGCAGTAGACGCCGCCCAGGCTCGGGAGGAGGAGCGGCGACGTCAGGAGGAAAGGGCACCCACACCCACCCCCCTCCCCCCGCCCGAAGAGGAAGAGGAGGCGCCGGCTACGACCACGCCCCCGCCGGAGACGCCCGATACCACCGATGGTGGGGGTGGCGGTGGCGGCGGAGGTGATTGGGACTTCCCACCTTCCGTCGAACGGTGGAGGTCCCTCGTTCAGGCGTATTTCCCTTCGAGCCGCGTCGACGAGGCCCTCGCCGTCCTGCAATGTGAGAGTCTCGGAGACGCCGACGCTTACAACCCGTACTCGGGTGCGTCGGGCTTGTATCAGTTCCTCCCCTCGACCTGGGCGTCATCGTCTCCCAGCGCCGGCTTCTCCGGGGCCAGTGCCTTCGACGCAGAGGCGAACATCGGGACCGCCGCCTGGCTGGCCAACCGTTATCAGGAACTGGGCCAGGGATTCTGGAGCCCGTGGTCCTGCCGGAGGGTCCTCGGTTGACACCCGGTTACGGTGGGGTCATGGACGAACAGTGGTTCTACTGCCTCGACCACCGCACCGTTGAGCGTGCCGACGGGTGTCGGGCCGCCGTCCGCATCGGGCCCTTCCCCACCAGGGAGGAGGCGGCCATGGCGTTGGAGACCGTGGAGCGTCGCAACCGGGAGTGGGACAACGACCCGGAATGGTCGGAAGAGTGATCTCGCCGGCTGACCGGGCCGGAATCGGCAATAACGGGCGACCCTCTTAGAATCTCGCCGCTCGATGGAGACAGCCAAGCCCGACCCACGACAGCAGATCCTGTTCATGGCGTTGGCCGTGGTCGCAACCCTGCCCGGGGTGTATCTCCGGATCACCGGTCTCCATCCCGAGCCGATACTGGCCGCGATCCTCTACGGGCTGGCAATCGTCGGGGCTGCCTTCATCCTTTCCTGGGCCGCCGAGGTGATCCAACTCGACATCGCCTCGGGCCTTGCTCTGGCCCTGCTCGCCCTGATCGCGATCCTCCCCGAATACGCCGTCGACTTCGTCTTCACCGCCCAGGCAGGGCGAGAGTTCGCCGAGACGGGGGAAGCCACTCAGTACGGCCCGTTGGCATTGGCCAACATGACGGGGGGAAATCAGCTCTTGATCGGTCTGGGTTGGCCGATGGTGATCCTCATCGGCACCTGGCGGGTCCGAAAGACCCGGACAGCCCCCGAGATGGCGGAGGGGACCACGGCGACCGAGATCAACCTCTCCCGGGCCCAGTCGGTGGACATCGCCTATCTGACCATCGCTTCGCTCTATGGCCTGACCCTGTTCCTCAAGGACACCCTCACCCTGTACGACGCGGTAATCCTCATAGCCATATACGTCCTCTACCTGAGACGTTTGTCGGGAGCACCTGCACACGCGCCCCATCTCGTGGGGCCCTCGGCCTACATCGGATCACTCCCCAAGAGAACCCGTCGAGTCATCAACTATGCCATGTTCGTGATCGCCGCCGGAGTGATCCTGCTCTGCGCCGAGGCTTTCGCCCACGCCATCATCGAGTTGGGTGCAGCGATCGGAGTGAGTGAGTTCCTATTGGTCAAGTGGATAGCCCCCACCGCATCGGAGGCCCCAGAGCTGCTGGTAGCCACCTTGTTCGCCTGGCGCCTGGCCAGCCGAACCGGGTTGGGAGCCCTCATCTCGTCCAAGGTCAACCAGTGGACGCTGCTCGTCGGCACCCTGCCCATCGTCTTCTCCATATTCGCCGGCGTGCTCCACGGTCTACCCCTCGAGACCGGTCAGCGGATCGAGCTCTTCGTCACCGCGGCACAATCGGTCTTTGCTGTGGCCATCGTCGCCAGCCGCTCGGTCAGTCGCACCGAGGCGTGGGTCATGCTCGGTCTGTTCGCCGCCCAGATCGGAGAATCGTTGATCACCGAGCTGGGTCACATCTCAGAAGATGTATCGCATCAGGCGCGCATCGGGGTAGGGATCGTCTTCCTCATCGCCGCGGCTTGGGTGCTGCGCAAGGATTTCAGAGCCATGGTCGTCAACGTGCGGGACGGGCTGCGGACGCCGTGGAGCGAGCTCGCCGCCGAAGAGCACGTCTAGATCCCTCGCGACGAACCCCTTCAAATCTGTCTTGCGTGGGACGTATCTTCGGTAAAACGACCAAAGGAGCTGTCTTGGCTTCCAAGCATTTCACCCCCGCCCTGTTCGCCTTCCTCCGCGAGCTGGAAGCACACAACGAGAAGATCTGGTGGGATGCGAACAAGGATCGCTATACCGTCGTGGTGCGGGACCCGGCCCTCGACTTCATAACCGACTTCGGTTCGCGGCTGCAGAAGCTCTCGCCCCACTTCGTGGCTGACGCGAGGACTACCGGCGGGTCTCTGATGAGGCCATATCGCGACACCCGATTCTCCAACGACAAGACGCCTTACAAGACCAATGTCGGCATCCAGTTCCGACACGAGGCGGGCAAGGACATCCACGCTCCCGGCTACTACCTCCACCTGGAGGCGGGCGCCTGTTTCGCCGGCGTCGGGCTGTGGCACCCCGAGACAGACGTTGCTCGCATCCTGCGTCAGGCGATCAACGACAGGATTGCCGGGTGGGCGGCCGCGACCAAGGGCGACGAATTCACGAAGACCTGGTCTCTCGATCAAGACGAAGACGAGATGCTGAAAAGAGTCCCGCCCGGGCTCGATCCGAATCATCCCTACGCCGACGACCTCCGAATGAAATCCTTCATCGCCGGGGCCAATCTGACCCAGAAACAGGTCACCGGCGCCGGCTTCGACGAGGAGTTGGCGACGATGTTCTCAAGGGCGAGTCGATTCACCGGCTTCCTGTGCGACGCACTCGGGCTGCCCTTCTAGGATTGCGGAGCCGGGTGAAGCACCTAGCTTGGACAACGGTTCCTGGGGGACGAAGAAGATGACGACATTCCCGGGCGTCGCGACGCTCAAGGAAGACAACGTACCGGTCATGGTGGGGCTGGACGACGAGAAGATCACGCTCGTGTCGGGCGAGGTCTCGATCGGTGAGTGGCTGGCCGGCCAGTATGAGGTGATCGACCTCGGTGCAGGCGAGTTCGTCATCGAAGCCGAGGAGGACTCGATTCCGTTCGTCCCTGACGATCCGAGCAGCTTCGCCCTCGGGATACACCGAGACACCGAGACACCGGCAGCGGCGGCGCCAGGCCCATCGCCCGGAGCACTCGAAGTCAAGGAGGGGCCACCACCGAAGCCGGCCACCTTGGCCGCCTTCTGGGTGCTCGCTGTCATCACCGCCGCCCTCGGCATCTGGGCAACTCTCTCGCTGCTTTAGCGCTATTTCCTCCCCCGAAGGGGGAGGTGTCGCCGCAGGCGACGGAGGGGGATTCTTGGGCCATCCCCTCTCCCCGGCTGCGCCGGTACTCCCCCCTTCGGGGGAGTACCGGCCTTAGCTCGGCAGTTCCATCCAACCGCCGACACGGTCGAGGAGATATTCGCTCACCTCGTGTGACCGATCGAGCACATCGCAGAGTTGGTCCCGGCCCATGAGCACGTCGACCAGGCTGACCGAAGCCCGACCGGTCAATGTCAGCCTGCGCTCGGGCGCATCGGTCACCGCCCCATAGGAGTCGATGGCGGACACCTCGACAGGGAGGGTGACACCGGCCAGACCGGCGAGGTCGGTGGCGAGAACGAGCAGATCCGGCGGGCTGTGCAACGGCGGGACGGCCCAATTGAAGAAGAGATCGAGGTGATAGACGTTCTCCGGCTCCTCGAAGTCGGCGTCCATCTCGTCGAGAGCTTCACGCAAGGACAGGATCACCTTGGGGTCGACATCGAGAGCCACATGGAGGTCGATCGGTCCCCCACACCCAGCTTCAGGATGGAGATCGACTTCCCATGACTGGCGCAACGAGTACGTCTCGACGAAGTGACGCTCGTCATGGACATGGAAGCCGTGCTCTGTCGCGTGCTCTTTGAGATCGGTAACGAACCCGGCGATGTCAACTGACATTGAGCGTGAGGTTATTGGAGTCCGGTTTCAATTGACAGAGGTCAGCGACGACTTCGGCGCCACCCGGCGATCAGACCCACGACGAACGCCAGGAAGGCAGCCTGGGGGATGCCGGCTGGTGGCTCGGCCACCACCACCTGAGGGTCTGTGTAGAGAGGCCGGCTGACTGCTGGCGCCTCCCTTGCGGCGAGCCGATCCGAATACGCCTTGGTCACCTCGCCTCCGTACAGGAACACCATGGCCAGAAAGTAGGCAAGGAAGAGGATGACGACGAAGGAGCCGGCAAAGCCGAGTGCCGTGGTAGGCCCGGCGATCTCGAAGTAGATCCCCACCCCATATGCCGCAAGGAGGAAAACTACAGCGGTGAAGGCACCCCCTACCCAGGCTGGCCGCCAGGGGATCGCCGCCACGGTCATCGTCTTGAAGATCATCGCAAAGACCAACGGGAGCAAGATCACCGATGCCAGAGGGGTCAGGACCGTGACCAATTCGTCGACCGCCTCCATCGAGCTGGGGAGCAAGCTGCTCAGGAATCCCCACATGGCATTGATCAGCCACGTGGCGACCAGCAGGAAGCCGAGGCCAAGGACCCAGAGAAACCCGACCCCCCGAAGCCGGACCATGGCCACGATCCCGGTCACCTCCTTGTGGGGCACGTCGAAGATGTCGTTGAGATCGCGTTGCATCTCGAGGAACAGGCTGGATGCGGTCCAAAGGAGCAGGATGCCGCCGATCAGATAGGCGGTCCCTGTCGAGCCGAGCGCCGAGGTCAGTATGTCGTTCACGACCCGAGCCACTTCCGGCCCCACTACGGCCTCGATGCCCTCGACGATCTCCTGTTGCGCCTCCACCCGGCTACCCAGGAAGCTCCCCAGGACGGCGACGGCGATCATCAGCAGTGGCGCGAGGGCGAAAACGGTGCGATAGGCGATGGCCGCCGCCATGCGCGAAGCCCTGTCGGCGCCGTATTTTTCCGCCGCGCTGGCCAGGATCTCGCCCGGCCCTCGTGCCCAGGACGGGAGACGGGCGATGTACTTCTCCATATCGGAGAGCAGGCTATCGCTGCTTACACTCGCCCCCCGTGAGTCATCCCTTCGAGCCACCCATCGCGACGATGGAGGCCAGGACATCAGAGCAGTGGCCCAAGGGGGATTACCTATATGAGCCGAAGTGGGACGGCTTTCGCTCGGTCTCGTGGTCGAAGCCGGAGAACCGGATCGACTCCCGGAACCAGCGCCCCCTCCTCCGCTATTTCCCCGAGTTGGCTCCCGCTCTCGATCAGTTGCCCGCCGGCACCGTCGTCGACGGCGAGATCGTGGTCGTGGTCGACGGGGTCACCGACTTCGACACGCTCCAGCAGAGAATCCACCCTGCCGTGTCCCGGATCACAATGCTCTCGGAACAGACGCCAGCCGAATTGATCGCCTTCGACCTTCTCGCCGACCGGGGCAAGGACCTCCGGGAGCGTCCATTCAGCGAGCGGAGGATCCGTCTCGTGGAGCTGGCCGGCAAGCTCGCCGACCCCTGGCACCTCACCCCCCAAACCGACTCAGAGGACGTGGCACAAGGCTGGTTCGACGAGTTCGAGTCCGCCGGGTGTGACGGCATCGTCGCCAAGATCCCCGATCTCGCCTATCAGCACGGGAAGAGGGCGATGATCAAGATCAAGCACCGCAGAACCATTGATTGCGTCGTGGGCGGCTTCCGTGAGCACAAGGACGGGGGGAAGATCGGTTCCCTCCTCCTCGGTCTCTATGACCATCGGGGGGAACTGCATTTCATCGGTCATTGCTCCGGGTTTGGGGACGTCGACAGGGTCGAGATCTTCAATCGGTTCATGGAGCTCGTAGTCGATGACAGCTTTGGCGAGGAGGCGAGGGCCCCCGGCGCGCAGAGCCGCTGGTCGGCCGGAAAGACCCTCGATTGGACCCCGGTTGAGGCCGGAGTGGTGGTCGAGGTCAGCTACGACCAACTCGAAGGTGAGCGCTTCAGGCACGCCACCCGTTTTCATCGCTGGCGCCCCGACAAAGACCCGCTCCAATGCACCATGGAGCAACTGGAGCGCCCCGAAGGCCCCGGGTTCCGCGAGGTGGTGCAGTGAAGGACCCCCTGGGGGAAATCTCAGGGTTGTCCCTGATTGTTGGGCGATGCGACCCAGGGTCCAATGACGTCGTGCCAGGCATCCCCCCTCCCGCCTCAAGGGAGGAAACATGAGCGCAATTCTCGAAGTCGACGACCTCACCCACGACTACGGCGAGGTTCTCGCCCTGAGCGGGCTCACCCTCGAGGTACCGCCCGGCGTGACGGGGCTGGTAGGCGCGAACGGGGCGGGCAAGACCACGATGCTTCGGCTCATGCTCGGGCTCCTCCACCCCACCTCGGGATCGATGCAGGTCCTGGGCCATGACCCGCAACGTGAACCGCTGGTGGTGCGATCGAGGATCGGCTACATGCCCGAAGGCGAATGCCTTCCCAAAGACCAGACCGCGGCCGATTTCGTCTCCTACGCCGCCCAGCTCGCCGGCATCCCTTCACACGAGGCCAAACGCCGATCATCCGAGACTCTGTTCCTGGTCGGTCTCGAGGAGGAGCGCTTTCGCTTCCTCGGTGATTTCTCCACCGGGATGCAGCAGAGGGTCAAGCTGGCCCAGGCCATCGTCCACGATCCAGACCTTCTTCTCCTCGACGAGCCCGCCTCGGGGCTCGACCCGGAGGGCCGCACGCAGATGCTGGACCTGATCAAGAGGCTTTCCGATTTCGATGTCAACGTCATCGTTTCGTCGCACGTCCTGACCGACATCGAGCAGACCTGTGACTGGGTGGTCATGCTCGATGCAGGGAATCTCCTCCGGTCCGGCCCCCTCCAGGGTTTCGAGAAGCTGGGCACTGTCCTGGTCGAGGTGCTCGAGCACCCTGACTCGGTGGCCGCAGCAATCAGGGAGCAGGGCTTCGACGTCGTGGTCGATGGCCTCCGCCTGGTCGTCGGTCCTGGCGATGAAAGCATCGAGCCGATGGTGGTCTCCGCGACTGCGAGCACCGGCTCCGGGTTGGTGCGGATGATCCGAGGCTCGGCTTCGCTCGAAGACCTGTTCCTCAATCGGGAGAGCGTCTAGTGGCCGACCAGGTCATCTACGACCGCGGTTATCGCTCCTACGAGGGACCGCGTCTCGGGCCTAAGGGGGCGAGGCGGGCCGTCTATAAGGATGGGGTGCGTCGCGTGCTGGGCCTCGGACGTAAGGC
>Ga0105092_10001702_pt1 | contig 11781 bp, 10 predicted proteins | sample PPLLak2March2015_FD_87021 | JGI IMG/M metagenome (GOLD analysis project Ga0105092, IMG submission 87021) | Freshwater sediment microbial communities from Prairie Pothole Lake near Jamestown, North Dakota, USA - PPLs Lake P7 Core (1) Depth... | ecosystem: Environmental > Aquatic > Freshwater >... | reverse complement strand
CGAGCAGGGGTGGGCCACGCCCGAGCGGATGATCGAGGATATGGACAGGGCCGGCCTCGATAAAGTCGTGCTGCTGGGTGTTTACCGGCAAACCGAGGCGAACACGTGCCAGACGAACAGCGACACCCTGGAGATTATCCGCCGCTACCCGGACCGCGTAACCGGTTTTGCAGTGGTGCATTTCCACCCTGTGGAGCGCGCCATCGATGAGATAAAGCGCTGCCTGGACGGGGGCATGCGCGGGGTGGGGGAGCTGAACCCATATGGGCAGGGCGTCTCATTTGAAGACCCCCGCTTTCTGCAGGTTATCGAGGCGTGCATCCGGTTCGGCATCCCGGTCAACCTGCACGTGAGCGAAGAGATCGGCCATTTCTACCTTGGCAAGAGCACCACGCCGCTACTCGAATATTACCGCCTGATCTGCCGCTATCCTGAGCTCAAACTCATCCTGGCGCACTGGGGGGGAGGCATGCTGTTCTATGAGATCATGCCCGAAGTGCGCTACAACCTGAAGAACGTCTGCTACGACACCGCCGGCTCCCCGCTGCTTTACCCCACCCCGGGCATCTTCCGGGCAGCGCTGCAGTGCGTAAGTCATAAGAAGATCCTGTACGGCTCGGATTACCCACTGCTGATCTGCCCGGACCGGCAGCGCCAGCCAGATTTCCGGCCTTTCCTGGACGAGATCGATGCCCTCAACCTGCCGCAGGATGTCTATGACGACATCCTGGGTAGGAATGCCGCCCGCCTGATGGGGTACGAGGCAAGCGGTGAAACGCCCACGGAGGAAGCATTCACACCCCAAGCTGCGTCGTCCATCATCACGGAGATCGATAGGACGGAAGGACGCAGGATCAGCCCGTATATGGCGGTCAGTGCGGTCTGCCAGGCCTGGCCCGAGACCCAGGCGGTCTTTGCCAGGTACCATATCCCGTGGGAAAACAGCCCGGTGCCCTATTGGGAGCCTATCGCCCAGGCGGCTGCGGCCCGCGGGCTGGGGCCGCAGGCTCGCCAGACGCTGTTGGATGAGTTGAACCAAGCGATTTCGTAGGGAGAGGAGGAAACCATGCGCATCGATGTGCATCTCCATTACACTCCCCCTTCGATCCTGGATGATCTGGAGGGGTTTGCCGAGAAAGAACCGTATTGGGGCCTGCTGATCACGCCCGACCCGGTCAACCACACCGAGCAGGGGTGGGCCACGCCCGAGCGGATGATCGAGGATATGGACAGGGCCGGCCTCGATAAGGTTATCTTGCTGGGTGAAGGACAGACCCGGCATGAGAACGCCGTCGAACGCAACAATACCGGCCTGGAGATCATGCGGCGGTGGCCAGAGCGGGTCATGACCTTTGCGGTCGTCCAGCCAAGGTCAGGCCAGAAAGCCCTGGATGAGCTGAAACGCTGCATCGATAACGGCATGAGTGGGGTAGGCGAGCTCGGCCATTACAACGGGGGCTACCGGTTCGATGACCCCGACTTCTTGCGTGTTGTGGAAGCCTGTATCGATCTGGACGTCCCTTTGTTGCTGCACTGCAATGAAGAGGTAGGCCATTTCTACCTGGGCAAGAGCATAACCCCGCTGCGCCATTACTACCGGCTCATCTGCCGCTATCCAGAGCTTAAACTCATCCTGGCTCATTGGGGCGGCGGACTGTTCTTCTACGAGATCATGCCCGAGGTCCGAAAAAACCTGCGCAATGTTTTCTACGATTCGGCTGGCGGGCCGCTGGTTTTTCCCACCGAAGCGGTTTTCCGCGCGGCCTTGAATCTCATCGATCACCGGAAGATCCTCTACGGTTCGGATTACCCGCTGCTGATCTGCCCTGAGAAGCAGCATGAGCCGGACTTCCTGCCGTTCCTGCAAGAGATCGGCGCCCTGGACCTCAGCCCACAGGTCTACGACGACATCATGGGGAACAACGCCGCCCGCCTATTGGGGTTAATGGAAGAAACACACGATGTAAATGCAAATTTAACCCCGGAGAAAGCCGCCCCGCCCGCTGCCATCATCACAGAGCTGGATGGCAAAGAAGAGGTCAAGATCAGCCCCTATATGGCCGTCAGCCTGGTAGCGCAAACCTGGCCGCAGACGCAGGCTGTCTTTGAAAAATACAACATTCCCTGGCAGGATGCCCCGGTGCCTTTTTGGGAACCGATCGCCCAGGCCGCGGCTGCCCGCGGGTACGGTCCCATACAACGCCAGCGGATGATGGACGAGCTGAACGAAGCCATCTAACCATCCAGGTTGGGACCGCACCGGTGATGCGTAATCGGGAAGGAGGTGAAAGATTCATCGATTGAACACGGTTGACAAAACTCCGTCCGGTCAAAACAGTTTTTCAATCCTTTATTCAGCAGATCACGTAAGGAGGATAAAATGGCAACGGTTTCACCTGTGGGCAAGGAACGTGAGGTCAAGTTTCTAGGTGGCACAGCAATCGACGGGGCTCCGGTTGCCTATATTGTCGTCCTGGCTGCCGTCGTGGCAGCCCTGGCATTTGTTCCCTTCTCGGTGGTGCTGGCAAGCGGTGGAAGCTTCCCCATGAGCCAGGGCGTTTTCTCCCTGGTAGGGTGGGTGCTGGGTCCCATCGCAGGCGCCATCGCCAGCGGGATTGGCACGCTGATCGGTGTCTTCCTGGCACCGCATACGGCCGGGGTTGCCCCAGTTTCGGTGTGGGGAGGCGTCGTGGCCAGCTTTGCGGCAGGCTGTATGGTGGTGGGGGGCAAGCGCAAAAACTGGTGGATCATTGCCGGCATCCTGGGCCTGCTCTCCTGGTTGGTTTTCGTCGGGCGTGCCTATCTCGTGAACGGCGTGAGCGTCACCGCCATCCTGACCGGATCATTCGGTCAGTACCTGGGAGTGCTGTTGTACATCCTGCCCTCTCGGATTTTGTTTGCCAAGTGGATCGGCGGCAAGAACGTCGGCCTGTTGTTTTTAGGTTTGTTCCTGGGCACCTGGGCTAGTTTTGCCGTCAGCCACGTTGCCCAGTCCGTGATTACCTACTGGATGTTCAACTGGCCCGAAGAAGTTTGGGTCATGCTGGCAGGAATTGTGCCGATCGAATACATCTTCCGCTGCCTGGCTGGCGCGGTGATCGGCACCGGTGTGATTCTTGGCCTGCGGGCCATTGGCCTGGTCAAGCCAACCTACGCCGTATATTAAGATCTCCAGACAGGGACGCCAGATGTCCACACGCAGGCATCTGGCGTCCACCATGATCTTGATCCGGGAATGGATGCAGGGAGCAGAATGTCTGATCCAACAACGCCGAAGATTATCGCCCGGCTGGAAAATGTCTCTTATATGTACCCGCGGTCGCCCAACCTGGTCTTAACGAACATCTCGCTAGAAATCCACCAGGGCGAGTTCCTGGGGATTATCGGGCCAACCGGGGCAGGCAAAACAACGTTGTGCCTGGCATTGAATGGGATTGTGCCGCAATTTTACGGCGGCAGATTCTTTGGATCTGTTCATATCGCAGGCCTGGATACCCTCGAACATAAGATCAGCGCGGTTGCCAGCCATGTAGGAGAAGTCTTCGAAGATCCCGAGACACAGCTCATCTCCACTTCCGTTGAAAATGAGGTGGCCTTCGCTCTGGAGAACCTGCTCATCCCCCGTGACGAGATCATGGCGCGCATCCCGCGTGCCCTCGCCGCCGTCCGCCTGGAAGGGATGGAGAAAAAACATCCGGCGGAGCTATCCGGCGGGCAGAAACAGCGCCTGGCCATCGCCTCCGCCCTGGCCATCCAGCCGGATATGCTGGTGCTGGATGAGCCAACCTCCCAGCTCGACCCGGTGGGATCGCAAGAAGTCTTCGCCACCGTGCGCGAGCTCAATCAAACCCTGGGGATGACCATCGTGATGGCCAGCCATGCCTCGGAGGAGATGGCCGAGTACACCAACCGGATCTTGCTGCTCTCCAGGGGAGAGCAGGTCGCCATTGGAAGCCCGGACGACATCTACAGCCAGATTGAACTGCTGATCCGGAATGATTTACGCCCCCCACAGGTCGCCTCCACCTTTTATTCAATCTGCCAGCGAAGCGGCTACCACGGGAAGATCCCGGTGAAAATGAGGGATGGGGTGACAGAGCTCAAGCGCGTGCGCCAGCAGGTTCAAGTAACGCCCCCGGAAAACCTGAGCCAGGCGATCCCGCACAGCGGCGAGCCGCTGATCTCGGTAAAAGACCTGAAGCATGTGTACCCGGATGGCACCGAGGCCCTGCATGGGATTACGTTGAATATTTATGAAGGGGAATACATATTAATCATCGGCCAGAACGGTGCGGGAAAAAGCACCCTGGTGAAGCACTTCCTCAACCTGCTGAAACCCACCCAGGGCGTGGTCGAAGTGGGGGGTGCCAACACCGAGCAGTTGTCCGTCAGCGAATTGGCCCGGCGGATTGGCTATGTGGCGCAGAACCCGGACACCCAGATCTTTAATGCCACAGTGGGCGAAGAAGTCTCCTTTGCCCTGAACAACCTGGGATTTCCGGCGGATGAGGTGGAACGACGCACGGTGGAAGGTCTCGAAAGCATGGGCCTGTTGGAAGCGCGCCACCAACACCCCCTCTCCCTGCCCAAAGGCGACCGGGCGCGGGTGGTGATAGCCGCCATCCTGGCGATGAAACCGGAGATTATTATTTTTGATGAGCCCACAACCGGGCAGGATTATCGTGGGGCGCGTTACATCCTGGACATCAGCCGGGAGCTGCACAAGATGGGCAAAACGGTCATCGTGATCACCCACCATCTGTACCTGATGCCGGATTATGCCGAACGGGTATTGGTCATGGGGAAAGGCACCCTGCTGCTCGATGCTCCCATCCGTGAAGCCTTCCACGCGGTGGATTTATTGAAGAGCACGTACCTGACCCCGCCGCAGGCTGTCCTGCTGACCCAGGAATTGAGCCAGCTCGAGGGCAGGCCGCTGCCCGCGCTGTTGACACCGGATGAGCTTGCCGGTGTATTTGCATAACCTAGAGAGAACCTGATGGGCATGCTTAAATTTCAGACCGTCGAGCGCGATTCGTTCTATACCCGGCTGGATTTTCGGCCCAAGCTGTTGATGATGGCCATCATCACGGTCATCGCATTCATCTGGGAAAGCCCGTTCATGCAATTTTGGCTGGCTGCGATCATCCTGGCGGCTGCTTTGACAGCGGGGGTTAAACCCAGCTATATCCGCCTGGTGATCACGGTGATGATCCCCTTTTATATCTTGCTTTTGGTGACCCACGGTTTCTTCAACATCGACCAGGTCAAGGCGCTCACCGGAAAATCGACCCTCACCCCTTTGTTTACCATACCCGAGGACTGGTGGCTGATCGGGGGAGCCGTGATGTCCAGAGAGGGATTTGCCTATGGGTTGAATGTCATTTTTAAAACCCTGACCCTCACACTGATCATCCCTTTGGGCGTGTTTACCACAGACGTGGACACGATGACCGTCGGGATGGTGAGGGCGCGCATCCCTTACAAGATTGCTTTTATTTTCACCGCCACCCTGCGCTTCTTCCCGCTGTTGTTCCAGGAAATTGGTACGATCATCGAAGCACAGCGACTGCGCGGTTTGGCGATGGAGAAGATGGGGCCGGTAAAACGGGTGAGGGTGTACGCCAAGGTGGCCGTCCCGCTCATCCTGGGCGCCATGGTTAAATCGCAGCACCTGGAAGTCGTGCTCCAATCCAAGGCATTTTCCGGCAGCGCCATCCGCACCTATCTGCATGAATCCGTCTTGCATACCATCGATTATGTGCTGATGGTGTTCATGATCCTGTTGTTCATCACTGCGATAGTGTTGTACATTGTGTACGGTATCGGCACTTTCGCAGGCCCGATCTAGGCATCCGGCGGGAGACGAATGACACAACTGACGTCACCTACGGGAAGTGTGGAATTTGGCGCCGGGCTGCCCACCCTGCTGATCAACGATCAGCTCCGGATTCTCGACCAGGACGAGCGTGTCCTGGAAGGGCTGAAGCAAGGCCGCATACAGCCCCTGCTCGAGCTGGCCGAGCAGGGGAAAAGGATAGGCATCGACACGGTGGATATCCTGGTGGACCACCCGGACCTCGACGAGGTCGCGCTGCTCCCACGCATCGCCGCGGAAGTTCTGGGAGAGTTGGATTGCTTTATTTCGCTGGATTCGCGCAACCCGGCGGCATTGAGAGCGGCGCTGCAGGCCATCCAACCCTGCAAAGCCCTGATCAATTCGGTCAACGCCGACCCCGAGCTATTGACAAAGGTGCTGCCGCTGGCGGCGGAGTTCGGAGCCGCTGTGGTGGGCATTCCCATCGGACCCACCCACGGTGTTCCGCATACGGTGGACGGGCGGCTTGCCGAAGCCCGTGCCATCCTGCAAGCCGCCCGGGCGTACGGCATTCCGGATGACGATGTGGTCATCGATGCCATTTGCCTGGCCAGCGCCGTGGAAGCGGACAGCATGCGGGTGACCCTGGAAACGCTGGCCGCCCTGGTGAACGAGGTCGGGGTCACGACCATTCTTGGAATAGGCAACGCCGGTCACGGGATGCCTACCCCGCGGTACATCGATCTGGCCTACCTGCTGGCCGCGGTGCCGTGGGGTTTGCACGCTGCGCTGGTCGACCCGTCCACCCCGGGCTTGATCGAGGCATCCCTGGCGATCGATTTCCTGTCCAACCGCGATCCGGATGGGAAACGCTATATCCGGTCTTACCGCCAGAAAAAAAAGGAGCGGCAGGCCGCCGCACAGAACAGGCCGTGAATATGACCCACACCTACGATGTCATTATCATTGGCGCCGGATTTTTGGGCTTATCGACCGCCTATCAGCTCTCGAGGATGGGTGTACGCACCCTGGTGTTGGAGGCGAAAGACATCGGCAGCGGGACGTCGGCGTCCTGCTCGGGCAGGGCCCAGGTCTGCGAGGGGCACCTGGACGCGTTGAATATGGCGCTGATCCGGGATGGGATGAAAAAGCACGAGACGCTGGAAGAGGAGCTGGACGTAGACTACGAATGGCGCAGGACGGGCATCTTTTTGCTGATCCGAAACGAAACCCTGTGGAAGCGCTGGGAGGAGCGGTCGGCGATTTTAACCCCGGCAGGCATTCCCACCGAGGTGGTCGACCGGGCCAGCTTGCAGAACGCCGAGCCCCACATGAACACCGATGGATTGCTTGGGGCGGCCTATTCCGTGGAAGGGGTGCTGGATCCGTTGAAGTTTACGCGGGCGTATGCCAGAGCTGCCCAGCGTTTGGGCGCCGACATCCGGGGCAACTCACCCGTGGTGGGCATGAAGGTGGAAAACCGGCGGATCGTGGAGGTCCGTACGGCGGGAGAGACATTTTATGGAGGCACCGTTGCGGTGATGGCAGGCGCCTGGGAGCCGGTCGTCACCCGCACGGCTGGCGTCGAAGTACCCATCCGCCACACCCACGCCGAGGCCCTGGTCACCGAAAAGATCCCCCCCATGATCTTCAACAATATCGAGCTCTCGGATTTCTACGAGACCATCCACGGGAAGCTGAAGGCGGTGGCGATTGGCGTCCACCCGGAACCCAACGGCACCCTGGACGTTACGGAGGCGGTCACCCGGACCGAAGAGCTGCACCGGCGGGTCAGCGCCTGGGGAATTGCGTCCCTGGCCGGGGAGCTGGTCAACCTGTTCCCCTTCCTGGCGAAAGTCCGGGTGGTGCGCAGTTGGGGCAGGCCGACCTCTTTCACGCCGGACGAGGAACCCTTGATCGGTTGGATGCCCCAGCTGGATAACCTGTACGTCGCCAGCAGTTTGGTGGAGACGATCACGACCGTGCCGCTGATCAGCGAATGGATGGCGATGATGATCCGGGGCGATACGCCGCCGTTTTCCCTGGAGGCCTACGCCCCGGCGCGATTCTCAAACGGGTGGACCTGGCATTGACGATGGACACAGCAACACCTGTCAAACGCCACTTGACACCAGGCGGGCGATTGCCTATCATACTTGTTAAGCCCCGATTAATAGAAAGGAGTGATCCAGCGTGGAATTCACCGGATACCTGGATTTCTGGTTTACCGACCGACCCCTGATCGAGCGCGTCGAGCCGTTCGCCAACCTGGGAATTCGGCGCCTGGACGTATGGTGCTGGCGGCTGATCGACATAGCCGGTCTGGCGGCGGAGTGCAAACGGTGCGGGTGCATCCTCAACTCCACCTTCGACGAGTCGATGGGGTCTCTGGCCGACCCGGGCGACAATGAACGCACGCTGCACACCTGGTCTGAGAGCCTCGAAATGGCCGTGTGCCACGGCGTCGAGCACCTGTTCATTTTCTCCAACCAGATCGATATTGTGGATGGCAAAGAGTGGACCCGCAGGCTTTCGCGCAATGTGCCGGAGGCGGCGCAGTATGCCAACCTGCTCGACCAGACGGAAAAAATCCTCAAACTGGTGGAGCAAACCCGGGTCGAGGTCTGGGTGGAAGCGTTGAATATGTTTCCCATCCAGGGCGAGGTACTGGTTCATGACCACGACCTGGCGGCGGACTGGGTGCGCCGGATGGACCACCCCCAGTTCCGGCTGGCATTCGACTGCTACCACCAGCAGCGGACGGCGGGCAACCTGATGTACGGGTTGGAAGCGTACTGGGGGCTGTATCCCACCGTCCATGTCGGCGACGTGCCGACCCGCCAGGAACCCGGGACCGGCGAGATCAACTTTCCCAACCTGGCTGCCAAACTGCGCCAGCTGGGTTACGACGGCCTGATCGGGATGGAATTCCGCCCATCGACCACGGAGGCGGAGGCTTTTCGCCGCGTCCAGGCCATCTTCCAACCGGATGGAGCTGGTCGGGATGAATCGCAGGCGTAGGGGCGAGGCAAGAGGAAGCGTGCCGATCCGCCGTGGCTCCTTTTGCTTCGCCCCTACGGGTGGCGCCCCTACGTGTGGTTAAGGGCACAGGAGGAGAGCAGAACATGAACATTCAAGGGAAAACGGCTCTTGTCACCGGCGGGGCCATCCGGGTTGGCAGGGCCATCACCCTGGGGCTGGCCCGAGCAGGGGCGAATGTGGTCATCAATTACCATCGGGACGCCGAAAAGGCCTGTGAAACGGCAAAAGAAGCACAGGCATCCGGCGCATCGGTCTTAACCGTCCAGGCCAATATCGCCGACTGGGAACAGGTGAAGGGCATGTACGCCGAGATCCACCGCCAATGCGGCCCGATCGACATTCTGGTGAACAACTCGTCGGTTTTCAAAAAAACCCCCATCCCCTGCGACAGCGTGGCGGACTGGCATGAAGTCACGGGTGTGCTAATCAACGGGGCATTTTACGTATCGAACCTGGCGGCGGTCGACATGCTGGAAAAAAAGCAGGGGGTGATCGTCAACATCCTGGACCTGACGGCCTGGGACGCCTGGCCCCACTTCGCCGCTCACGTGGTCGGAAAATCGGCGCTGCTGGCGCTGACCCGCCAGCTGGCCATCGACCTGGCGCCCTACGTACGGGCCAATGCCATTGCCCCCGGCCCGGTGCTGCCCCCGCACGACTATACCCCGGAAATGGTGCAGAGGACGGCAGACAAAACGCTGTTATCGCGCTGGGGTACACCGGAAGACATTTCGAAAACCGTCAATTTCCTGATCGAGGCAGATTATATCAATGCGGATGTCATCACCGTGGACGGCGGTGAGCGCTATGGGCACCGCAAAAAAGAAGCCGGTTAATATCTAGATTTGGTTTGGGAGGGATTTTGAATGAGCGTTACACGCAGGATGAAGCGCATTTTTGCCCCGGATGGGCGGGCGTTGATCGTCGCCATGGACCACGGCCTGATGGATGGGCCGTGCAAGGGCCTGGAAAACCCGGGCAAGACGATTGAAAAGATCGTCGCCGGGGGGGCAAATGCGGTATTGACATCGTACGGCCTGGCGCGGCATTATGCCGCCGAACTGGCTGGCATCGGTTTGATCTTGCGTTCGGATGGAGGGGGGACCAGCCTGAGAAAAGGCAGCAGCCCCGGCAAGATCTTTTACTCTATCGAAGAAGCCCTGCGCCTGGGGGCGGATGCCCTGGCGGTGTCTGCTTTTCCCGGCTCGGAAACAGAAGGGGAAACCCTGCAAAACCTGGCCCAGGTGGCCGGTGAAGCGCATGCCTGGGGCCTGGCGGTGCTCGGCGAAATGGTGCCGGGGGGCTTTGACAGCCCTCCCGAGGCGCGCACGGCTCACACGGTGTCGGTTTCGGCGCGGGTTGGGTCGGAGTTGGGCGCCGATTTCATAAAAACACCCTATGTCGATGGTTTCGCAGCCGTAACCCAGACCAGCTACGTGCCTGTCGTGATCCTGGGCGGCGCCAAACGCGGCAAAGAGCGGGATATGCTTCTCGATATTAAATCCGCCGTCGACATCGGGGCTGCGGGTGTGGCCATCGGCCGCAATATCTGGCAGGCGGAGGATCCAACCGCCATGACCGCCGCGGTGGCTGCCATCCTCCACCAGGGCGCCAGCGTGGATGAAGCCATGCAGATCATCGAAGGCAGATAAACAGAACATCCCACATGCGGAGGACCGGACATGAAGGTTGAAATGAAACGATTTATAGGTCAGGTGGCGGTTGTCACCGGGGGGGCAAAGGGGATTGGTGGAGCGTGCGCAGAGCGCTTCGCCCAGGAAGGCGCACGCGTCGCCTGCCTGGATGTGATTGACGAGGTCAATGAGCAGCACGCCGCCGACCTGCGCCAGCAGGGTTATGAGGCCATCGCCTTGCACTGCGACGTGGCCGACCCGGAAAGCGTCAAGGCCGCGGTCGATGCCGTGCTGAAGCGCTGGGGGCGGATTGACATCCTGGTCGCGGCGGCAGGGATTTATACCGGCTCGCCATTGATGGAAGTCTCGTTTAAGCAGTGGCAGCGCCTGATGGACATCGACCTGACCGGTGTATTCCTCTGCAACCAGGCGGTTGCCCCGGTGATGATGAAGCAAAAATCCGGGAGCATCATCAACATCTCCTCGATGGCCGGGAAAACAAGCTGGTCATGTTCCGCCGAATATTCCTCCGCCAAGAGTGGTGTGATTGGGCTGACGCGGGCGGTCGCCATGGACCTGGCGGCTTACCACGTCACCGTGAACGCCATCTGCCCGGGCAACACACTGACGGACATGGTGGTAAAGGATGTGGCGCCGCAGGTGGGCGGGCGCGACGGCCTGTCGCCGGAGGAATGGATCAAGCGGCGGGCGAATGACAGCCCGCTCAAGCGCATCGCCGAGCCATGGGAGATGGGCGGCGTGGCGGCTTTCCTGGCCTCGCAAGACGCCCGCTACATCACCGGGCAGGCGATCGAAGTCGACGGCGGGCTGATCATGAGCTAGGCCTGGATCCGATCCAGGCGCCTGGCATGAAGGAATGGCTGCTGCTCCTGCCATTTCGAAGCCTTCATGGCGGTGGAGGGAGCATTTTATCCAAGGGGACGGCGGTCCGGTCATGGGCCAGCCGTCCAGGAATGGGGTTTGAATGACAAAAATCCGAACGACGGTGTTCACCGGTCCCGGAAAAATCGAGGTCTGCGAGATGGAGCTGCCGCCCCTGCGGGACCGCCAGCTGCTGATCAAGGTAAAGGCCTGTGCGCTGTGCACCTGGGAGCAGCGCTTCTACAAAGGGTCATCGGCGAGCGATTATCCGTTTCGCGGAGGCCATGAGGTTTCCGGCGAAGTGGTGGAGGTGGGTCCAGAAGCCAGGGAGGTGGCCAGGCCGGGAGACGGGGTGGCGGTGGCGATCATGACCCGCTGCGGCGCATGCGAGAACTGCCGGCGCGG
>Ga0105092_10001701_pt1 | contig 11781 bp, 7 predicted proteins | sample PPLLak2March2015_FD_87021 | JGI IMG/M metagenome (GOLD analysis project Ga0105092, IMG submission 87021) | Freshwater sediment microbial communities from Prairie Pothole Lake near Jamestown, North Dakota, USA - PPLs Lake P7 Core (1) Depth... | ecosystem: Environmental > Aquatic > Freshwater >... | reverse complement strand
CGCGCTTGCGCAGGTGCTTGATGTCGGTCTGGTGCGGCATTTATTACACGCCGGCGCGCGAGGGTTTACGCGCGTGCGCGGCGTAGCTCGCCGTCATCTCGAGGTGCGGAAACGCGCGATCGAGCCACGGCGCGACGACCTGGCCCAACCACCACGCGGGAATCCAGAAGATCTTCAACGGGCCGCGCGCGTAACGCCGGGTGTGGTAGTTCCACTTGAGTACCCACATCTCCCAGAACCCCGTTTTTTCGAAGACGCTGACCTGGTCGAAGCCCGCGCGCTCGAGGAGGTATTCGAGGCCGTACTTGGTGTAGCGAAAGTAGTCGTGCGGGGCTTCGTGCACCGGGTGCAGAAACGGAACCAGGATGACGATGTGTGCGCCGGGTCGCACGACGCGAGCGCATTCGGCCAGGAATGCCGCCGGCTCACGCAAGTGTTCGAGTACTTTGAACACCGTCACCGTGTCGGCGCATTCGTTTTGAGACGGGAGCGGGGCGGAAAGATCCGCGAAAACGTCGACGCGGGACGTGTCGTGCGAGGTCGCCGGCCAGTCGACCCCGACGTATTGCCCCGCCGTGGTGAGGATGTCGTCGCGATACGGCGCGGTGCCGCACCCGAGGTCCAGCACGCGACCGCGCATGAGCGGCAAGAACCGGCGCACCCAGCGGTTGTTGCTCTCCAGCGCCCTCCAATTGAAGGTGAAGGGATCGATTCTATCCATAGATCGCGTTGCTCACGACAGATGCCGGAGTATTGCATAGTTCGCGGGAACGATGCTACAATTCAAGCGCTTCCAAGCCGCCCCCAACGCCCCAGAGTGGAGGAATTGCCGTGCGACCACGCCCGCGTCTTCTGTCACTCGCTCTCTCCCTGCTCATCGTCACCATCGCTTCCACCTCCCACGCGCAAGTCAAATCGCAAGCCAAGATCAGCGCCACCGAAGGCAACTTTTTCGGCGTTATCGGCGATAGAGAGCGCTTCGGCATCGGTTTGACGTCACTCGGCGATTTCGACGGTGACGGCGTCGGCGACCTCGCCGTCGGCGCCTATCTGGGCGGATACGCGCCGAGCGAATATGGCGACACCTACACCGGCGAAGCGTATGTGATCTTGCTCAACGCCGACGGGACGGTGAAGTCGCACGTCAAGTTCGGCGACGGACTGGGCGGCTTTACCGGCGACCTCGACTACTACGACGAGTTCGGGAGCGCGGTGGGCGCGATCGGAGACCTGGACGACGACGGCGTCACCGACCTGGCGGTGGGCGCACGTCTCGACGACGACGGCACCGCCTCCAACAATGCCAACCGCGGCGCGGTGTGGATCGTGTTCTTGAATTCGAACGGCACTGTGAAGACGCAGCAGAAGATCAGTGCCACCGCGGGCGGATTCACGGGTGTGCTCGACGACGGTGACTGGTTCGGAACCTTCCTGACGCCATTGGGTGACCTCGACGGAGACGGGCTCGAAGACCTCCTCGTCGCCGCGCCCTTCGACGACGACGGCGGTCCCGACCGCGGCGCGTACTACGTGCTGTTCCTCAATTCGAACGGCACCGTGAAGTCGCAGCAGAAGGTCAGCAACCTCTCCGGTGGATTCACCGGTGTCCTCGACGACGGCGATCGCTTCGGCACCGGCCCCGGCACCATCGGCGACCTGGACATGGATGGCGTCGTCGACCTGGCGGTGGGCGCGCTTCACGACGACGACGGCGGACCCGATCTCGGCGCCGTGTGGATCGTCAACATGAACACCGACGGCACGGTGAAGTCGCATTCGAAGATCAGCGCAACGACGGGCGGATTCACGGGAGAACTCTCCCACCAAGGCGGCTTTGGCAGCGTGAGCGTGCTGGTACAAGTGGGCGACGCGATTCATCGCATCGCCGTGAGTGCCAAGACCGACGACGACGGCGGCGTGAATCGTGGTGCACTGTGGTTGCTGGACGTCTACACCGACGGCACCGTGGCGGCGAGCCAGAAGGTCAGCAGCACGACGGGCGACTTCGCGGGACCGCTCCAAGACGGGGACGAGTTCGGACTGGGGCTTACGCCGATGGGCGACTTCGACGGCGACGGCAATACCGACCTGGCCGTGGGTGCGCGCTTGGACGACGACGGCGGCGAAGATTTGGGCGCCGTGTGGCTCTTGTTCCTGGGGACGTGCGGCCTCGTCGCCACGCCCCCGTCGCTCGACTTCGGCGAGGTGACGGTGGGTACGTCGGCGGACGCGCAGTTCGTCCTCCAGAACACGGGCCCAACCACAATGACGGGCTCGATCGGCGAGAGCTGCGGCGAATTCTCGATCGTGTCGGGCGGCGGACCGTTCACACTCGCGCCCGGCGATTCGATTCCCGTGACGGTTCGGTTCGCGCCCAATTACGAAGGCGCGTTCGAGTGCGTCGTGGCCACGGGCACGGCGTGCGGCCAGGTCGTCGCCACCGGAACCGGCGTCGAATCCAATCCGGCGCCGCGGATCCTCTCAATCCTAGACATCCCGGAAGACCAGGGCGGCCGCGTGCGCATCACGTTCGGGCGCTCCGGCTACGATCGACCGTATTCACCGATCACACTCCAGCAATACGAGATCTACCGGCGCATCGACGCGCCGCCTTCGAGCACCCCCGCTGCTTATGCGCCTGCGTCGGAGCGACAGCCTGCGCTGGAGGGATGGGATTACGTCACGGCGACGCCGATTCACGGCGAGGATGTCTACAACGTAGTCGTAGGGACGCTTGCGGATTCCACCGTGCACCACGGCATGCGGTGGTCGGTGTTCATGGTGCGCGCCGCGAGCCGCAATCCGTTCGTGTTCTTCGACTCCGCACCCGACTCCGGCTACTCGACCGACGACATTCCACCGGGTCCGCCTTCGCTGCTCTCGGTCGTGTACGGGGCGCCGCAAGGCAACGTGCTGACGTGGACCGGGTCGCAATCGCCGGACCTGCTCGGTTACAAGATCTACCGGAGTGCGACTCAAAATGTTTCGAATCCGGACCCCGGCGATTTCCTCGCGCTGACGCGCGGCACGCAATGGACGGACGCCGCCATGGACGAGCTTCGGTACTATTCGGTGTCGGCGGTGGATTCCGCGGGAAACGAGAGCGGTGCGGTTCGGCCCGGACAGACGTCGGGAGCCAACGGCAGCGCGCCGAAGCAGCTCGCGCTGCGCCAGAACATTCCCAATCCGTTCAACCCAGCGACGACCATCGGCTACGACGTCCCCGCGCCCGGCGGCCGGTTGACGCTCGCCGTGTACGACGTGCGCGGCCGCCTCGTGCGGACGTTGCGCGACGAAATCGAATCGGCGGGGGCGAAATCGACGACGTGGGACGGGCGGGACAACGGAGGTCAACGGGTCGCGTCCGGGACCTACTTCTGCCGGATCGAGTTCGACGGCGCGGTGCTCACGAAAAAGATGACGCTGCTCGAGTGAAGAGGCGGCGAATCCACTTCACGGCGTGGCGCGCGCGGTAACGGACGATACACTTCAGATACGCCGCTCGCGTTCGCGTGTCGGCTCCCAACCCCTGCGCATAGCCATACTGCCGGAGCATCTTCGACCCCGTCAACTGAACCAATGCCGCTTCGGCGGGCGTCAGGTCGTTTTTCCAGCGGCCGATGGCGGCCTCGTCGAGGCCACTTCGATTCTTCTCCTTCCACGCATCGAAGTCGCGCGGCTCGAGCTCGCGTTCGCGGTTCTCGCGGGCGTATTCAAGCATTGCCGGAGCGTACTCTTCGCCGAGAAACGCGCACACCATGCGCAGGACCGCCTCCGGCTCGCGCGTCAAGTCTTCGTAGCGCAGCTCGATGACCCGCTTCCACCCGATGCGCGAGAACGCGGCGCGGATGCGGCCCAGGTTCCGGTTCCATTCATGCGCGGCGTCGAACACGTTGGCAGGCAGCGAGGGCGCGTATCCACCTCTTACATTAGAAAGCGAGCGGTACGAACACGCGACGTCGCGGCCGTCGCGCACGATGTGCAGGAAAACCGCGCTGGGAAACAGCGCCGCGATAGTGTCGATGTGCGCCAAATAAAAGTTGTTCTTGTCTCCCCAGCGCGGCTTCCCCGGTTGGTGCACGGACGCCCAGCACGCGTAGACGCCCGCCACCAGCTCGGCGTAGGTCTTGGGCGCCGCCTTGGCGAGTGTGCTGCGCAGGACGGGCTCGGAGAGCTTCCAGTACTCGAACTTGGGGCTCTGCAAAAGCCTTTCGACGAAGCTATCGCGTCCTGCCGCATCACCCGCGAAGCCGCGATAACGCGGCTCGAGCTCGATCAGAAAACCCGCCTCCGGCGGAACGGCGATGCGCGGGTGGCACGTCAGCATCAAGCGCAAGAGTGTCGTCCCCGAGCGCGGATTCCCGATGATGAAGATGGGCGCTTCAGCCATTGCCGCCCGCCTCGTAACGATCGCCGAGCAACGTGGGAAAATTGATGCACCGCTCCACCGCGACGGCGGCGTTGGGACACCCGGCGACGGGCCGGCTCGAGGGGTGCAAATGCGACACGAACCACGTCCCCAGCTCCACGTCGAGGCTCCGCTTGGACCACTTCCGGTTTCGTTTCAACTCGGGTGTGGCGAGTACGGGATAACGCAGGAAGACCGGCGTCGAGCCCGGCACCACGCGAGCGCGCGCGAAGCCGTTCTCGTCGCACCAGCGATCCCAGCGCGCGGCGTGTTCCCTGCGGCGCGCGTTGTAGAAGTCGACCTTGCGCAGCTGGTTGGACGCGACGGCCGCAAGTGCTGCGGGCATGCGCGCGCCGTAGTCTCTCGGCTCTTCGCCGCGAATCTCTGCTTGCGTCGTGGTCTCGATGCGGTGACGCAACCACGCGAGGTCGCGGCGCCACCCGCGTTGCGAGTCTTTGAAAGCGTGGTAGTTCATGATCACATTTCGTAACACGTTCTTCGTCCGCGCGGGGTCCAGAAGCAATGAGATGTCCCGAATCTCCGCCAGGCGCGCCGCAACCGCTTCGTCTTTCGCAACCGCCACGCCACCCTGGAATGTTGTCAGCACCTTGGATTGCTCGAGCGAATAGAACGCGGCGTCGCCGCGGTTCCCCACCCGGACGCCGTCCAGCATGGCGCCGGTCGCTTGCGCGCAATCTTCGATGACGAAGAGCCCGCGCGCCTTCGCGTACTCGATGGTGGCGAGATAATCGCGGCACACCAGGCCGTACAAGTGCTGAATCACGATCGCGCGCGTATTGGGCATGACGCAGCGATCGAGCCGCGCGACGTCGATTCCATACGTCTCGTTCTCGATGTCGGCGTACACCGGCGTGATGCCCGCGAACGCGAGCGAGTTCGCGACCACGACGCAGGTGTAGCCCGGCACGATCACCTCGTCGCCCTTTCCTAGCCCCAAGGCGGCGACGATGGCGCTCAACGATTCGCGACCGCTCATGAAGGCGAAGGCGGCACGCGACCCATTCCACGCGGCGAACTCCGATTCGAAGCGCGCAACCGTCGCGGAGTCTTCCCCATCGCGCTCCATCCACTCGCGCGCGATGCGCACGTCGTCTTGATCGAGTGTGCCGGAGCCGAGCGCGAACGGAATGGCGCGACGTCCCTGCGCCCGGCGCACCGCCATCGACGCCTGGTAGCGAGCCACGTAAGTTGCGCGTGCGAGGAGGTTCATTTCGATATGCGCGCCGCGTGCGCTTGTTGCGCCGTTCTCCCCGCACGCACCGCAACCGCTTCGCGATAGATCGCCGCCAGGCGTTCGCCTTGGCGTCGCGCGTCGAATTCCGCCTCGATGTGGGCGCGCCCCGCTTCGCGCATCGCGGCCCAGAGCGAAGGATTCGCGACCAGCCAGCGCAGGTGCGCCGTGAGTGAGTCGACGTCGCGCTCGGGCGCCAAGAGCCCCGTTTTTTCGTGTACGACGACACCCGGGATATCGCAGTGCGTCGTGCTCACGATCATGAGACCGGCGGCGCTCATTTCGATCAACGACACCGGCGCACCGCCCTCGCTGTCACCGTCCGTCGCGGTGACACTGGGGCTAATGAACACATGATGACGGCGCGCCTCCTCCATGACGGCGCGATACGGCTGGTAGCCCAAGAGGCGCGTCATGGTCGTTAGGCCGTTGCGCGCGATCGCTTCGAGGATCTTCTGCTTCTCGATCAGGGTGCTCGAGAGCCCGTGGGCGTCGCCGATGATGGTGATCTCGAGCGCCACCTCGTTCTGGATGCGCCCGAGTGCCTCGATGGCGTCGGGAAACCCCTTCTTCTCGCGAAACGACCCCGACATCAAGACCCGCAGCGGCTGCCCCGGTTCCCACGCGAGCGGCGCGAACGGGATGGTCTCGAGGTCGACACCCAAGTGGTGCACGCGGAGTCTCTCCGCAGGGCACCCAAGATCTATGATCGATTGCCCCATGAAGGGACCTTCGCACAAGACGAGGTCGACCTCCGCGAACATTTCTTTATAGCGGTTGAACCAGCGCGGGTCGGACTGCGGGTAGAAGCGAACGTCCACACCGTAGAACGTCACCACGTGGGCGAGCCCCAGCTCGCGCGCAACGCCGAGGTCGCGCCAGCCGACCACGCCGAAGTGCGAATGCAACACGCGCGCGCCGGCGCGGCGGCCGGCGTCGACGACGAACGGGAGGTGGTGACGAAGCCCCGCCCTTCGCAGCGCGCGTTCCCAAAAATGGCGCCACGCGGGTGCCGCCTCGAGTGAGTAAAGGCGGGGAAACGGAAACTGGTCGATGTTAGCGGTGCGCTCGCAAGCGACGGTGGATTCCACATCCGCGGGGAGGAAGCGCACCTGGGTGTACAACCAGGTCTCGGTTTGCGGGAGCCAGCACTGGACGGAGTGAAGGACGGAGAGCGGCGCCGACCCGGTATCGCCCGCGGCGCGCGTTACCACCGGTCGCCCCTGGTCGAATCGTGCCGCGTCCGCATAACTCATTGATTTCTAACATGGAAAGGGCGTCGGGTCAAGCCGCGGGCGCCCGCACACCTCTTTCGACAATGCCGCGGGAATTTTTCGCACGAAATCGACTCTCTTCTAGGGGTGTGGCAACGGGCACACACGCACCCGCACTCGGGAGGCCCGAACCCCTATTGGCCTTCGCGGCGTCCCCATGCTACAATTGTGCTCCGCCCCGGAACGAGGTCTTTTATGCGACATACCTTCTGGCTGTTCCTGATGCTGGTCGCGGCGTTGACCGTGACGGTCGGGTGCAGCGAGGATTCCACGTCCCCCGCAGATACTCAATCCGACATCGGACTCCTCGAAGGCGAAATCGGCAGCGCCGACTTCGAGATTTCCGTCAACGCAGCCGGCGACGAAAACCGGCGTCTGGAAGGCCCGTTCGTACTGCGCGGGTCCAATTTACACTATGACGAGTCGCTGCAAGCGCTGAGCGTCGACCTGACGATCACCAATCGCGGCCAAGTCTCGCACCACGAACCCGTCGGGCTCACCTTCGTGAAGTTGATCCCCGCGGGTGTCACGGTGCAGAACCCCGACAACGGGATCAACGGCGAGGGTGCCGCCATCACGTTCGCGTTCGCCAACGACGACGCGCAATGGACGCCCGGTGAGACGAGTCTCCCGCACACTGTGCTATTCGGCGTCGAACCCGGCAAGGCGGTCGGCTTCGTGGCGCGCCTGGATATCGGCGAACCCATCGACGGCGGCACGATTGCCGGCCGCGTGTGGCACGACGCCAACCAAGACGGTGTGATGGACCCCGACGAAGGCGGCATCCCCGGCATACGGGTCTTCCTTCGCAGCATCGAGGACGACCCCGACACTACCCTCAGCGACACGTGGCTCTACAGGTTTACCGACCCGGATGGACGATTTGCATTCCGTCACCTCCGTGCCGGTGTGTACGTGGTCGGGCCGGGGCCGAACGTGCTCTTGATGCCGACGACACCGACCGAGATCACGGTCCTCTTGACCGAATCCAACGGTGACGTGACCGACTTCACCGACGCCAATTTCGGCGCCTTGCCCCGATTCGATCCGCCCGATCCGTTCCCGATCGGCGCGTTCGCCGTCGTGAAGGGCAAGCACGTTCCCGATCCCGATCGCGTCATGGCGAGGCTCTTCGACCTGATGCGGTGTAGCTCGTCCGACGATAACGCAATCGACGATGATGACGGCGTGGATTGCCGCAGAGGGATCCTGCGCGGGACCGTCACCGCGGTCGATGAACGCAGGTTCGCCGTCATGGGCACGTGGGTGATTCAGGCTCCGACCACGACCAACGTCGGGACCGAGATCGAAGTCGGCGACCGTCTCGAGGTCGGTGTCGCCCGCAACGAAGCCGGCGACCTCGTGGCTCTTCGCATTGGGGAGTGGTCCGGCGACCACGATGAAGTGCACGGCCGCATTCAGAGGGTCGAAGTCGGCGAGGATGGCGTCGTCCGCTTGCGCATACTCGACACGCTGGTGATCGTGATGCGCAACGACGATGGCATCGTCACGCCGTAGCCAGAGATTGTCATAGCGACAAACGGAAAGACCGTTCGGAGCGACTGGGCAAGCAGAGACTCCGAGCGGTCTTTTTGTTTTCGTTTGGGAAGTACGCGGCCGCTATCGAATCAGTACCATCTTGCGCGTCGCCTCGCCGCCACCCGAGCGGAGGCGGCAAAAGTAGACGCCCGACGCCGCGTCGCGGCCCGCGTCGTCGCGGCCGTCCCACTCGGCGACGTGCGGCCCCGCCAATGTAAACCCCGAACGAACCACGCGAACCAACCTTCCATTGACGTCGTAGATCGAGAGCGACGCTTCGTCCGCGTGTTCGAGTTGGAATTGGATCGTCGTCGCTCTACCGAAAGGGTTGGGTGTGTTCGGCTCCAGCGTCAGCGCTGCCGCCGGCGCGCGTCCGACCGAGGTCGGGAAGTCGAATTGGAACACGTAGAGCCCGTTGGGCCGGTCGCTGACGTAGACGGTGCCGCCCGGCCCGAACGGGTAGCACCCGTAGGCACCTTCGAAGATCCCTTCGCCGGTCTTGGTCGACGTGTCGAACTGATCCATCAATACCGGTTGGGTCGGATTCGAGATGTCGAAGAGCTTGAACCCCGCCGTGAAGTACGCGCACGCCAGCACGTGGCCGACCACGTAGCAGTAGTGCACCGTCGCGGTCGCGTCGGAGATCTCGCCCACCTTGACCGGATTGGAGATGTTCTGCAAGTCCCAGATGGTGATGTCGGGCTTGGGGCTGGTCGCGAACTCGTCGCACAAATAGAGATAGCGTCGATTGGTCGACAGCCTTCCCTGGTGGTGAAACGTGACGTTCGGGTCCGTGATGGAGCCGAGCAGCTGCGGCGAGTAGCGGTTCGTCACGTCGTAGATGAACGTCCCCGCATAGCCGCGAAAGTCGTAAAGGATGTCGTTCGAGACGTAGGAGTCGTGGCCGTCGACGCTCTCGATGGCCCAGGCGAACGAAGGCGCGGTCGGGTCGTCGTTCAGGTCGTAGCACTTGAGCCCCGGGAGTGCGACGTACATGAAGCCTTCGCTGTCGATCCAGATATTGTGACCCCCGGGGAAGTTCCCCACCACCACCGGATTCGACGGGTCCGAGACGTCCAGGATGCCGCCCGCGCCGCCCGCGAGGCCGTCGACCGTATAGACCCGATTGCGGTAGGTCTTGATGTCGTAGCGCGGGACGGTGGTCACGGTCGTGACCTGGAAGGGATTGGCCGGGTCGGAGACGTCGACGATGTGCAGCCCGGTGGCGTTATTCCCGATGAACGCGTAGGAACGGCCGTTCGACGGGTGGCTCCATCCCCAAATGTCCGTGTAGTTGATCATGAACGACGGATCGAGGTAGCCGACCAAATCGAAGCCGTCGGACCGGGAGGGCGCAGCACCCCCAAAGAGGAGAAACGCCGCCAGGGCGGCGATGCGCAATGAACGGGTGCAGAACAACGAGGACGCCCTTTTCTGAGTGCCAAGCCTTCGACGCGAGACGGGGGACCCACAATGATACCACGCGAGACGGGCTGCGAGCGGGCGCCAATCATGCGATAGACGAACGAAGCCCGCCGATGCGGATCGACGGGCTTCGCTTGAAATATGGCGGGGCCGACGAGACTCGAACTCGCGACCTCCTGCGTGACAGGCAGGCGTTCTAACCAACTGAACTACGACCCCGAGAATACGACGCGCGGCGTGGAAGGTGCTCCGCGCGGAGCCCTAAGCTACCACCCTGGTGGCGCCGTGTCAATCCCCTATTTCAAGACGGCAAAAGGAGTTAGCGGCTCAGCGGGGTTGGTAGAAGCCCGGCCAGCGAGCCTTCAGGAGTGAGTGCGCCCGCCAGCACTTGTGCCACCGCCGACGCGGCTTGGGTCGAAGCGCCGAGAGAAATCAACACCGGTGTCGTCTCCGGAACCCAGTCGTCGATCACCCAGCCGGTCAACACGACCGCGATCGGGTGGTAGTCGTCGGCCAGTGCGGTGAGGCCCAGCACGAATTCCTCCGACGGGGCGCCGCGCGCCGAGAGCACGATGACGATCTCTTCGCCTTCGATCGAGCGCATGGGACTTCCGCCGGTGAACCGCGCCGCGTCGACCACGGTCGCGCGTTCGCGCTGCAGTACCGGCTGCGTGCGTCCCTCGCCGTCCACTTCGAAGCCGACCACCATCGGCGCACGCTGCCAGCGCGGGAAATGCCGGCACATCACGTCGAGAAAACCGGACACGTCCTGGCGCTTCAAGTTTTCGCTCGGCGACCATTCCACCGGTACGACGACGCACTGCGAATCGGCGGCGAAGGGCTGGAAGCGCGACCACTCGCGGCCCGTGGTCACACTCCGCTCCGCCACCGTGCGATATACCGCGGGCACCGACGGATAGGCGTTCAATTCGATCACCTTGCCGCCGGCGGGCCGCACCGAGATGCGCGGATCGGCGGCGCGTTCGCGCAGTGCCGTCACGCGTGCACTCGACGCGTCGAGGATCGCGAGCACGTTGCGCAAAGGCTCGCTCTCGGCAGCCGCCTCGGCGAGTTTTTCGTCGACGCGCCCGCGGTCGACGATCTTCTCCAGCGTGCGCACGATGGTCTCCATCACGTTCAAGGACATCACCGGCTCCGAGCCGCGCTCGACTTGCACGTGCTCGGGGATGGGTTTGGTGTGCAGGAGCAGATCCGACCCCGCCAAGAGCGAACGCTCGTTGCCGCCCGTCACCATGCCCGAGCGCTCCGACGCGTACCAGCGCGCGCCCGCCATCTCGAGTGCCTCGGTGATGACGACCCCGTCGTAGCCCAGCTCTCCTCTCAACATGGTGCGAATAATGCGCGCGTCGAAGCTCGCGGGCACGAGGTCATCGCGGCCCATTGGGTACGCGACGTGCGACATCATCATGAGGTCCACACCCGCCTGGATGGCGCGGCGAAAGGGGACCAAGTCGGCCGCGACGAGCGCCTCGGCCGGTTTGCGCACTTCGGGGAGCGTCTCGTGCGAATCTTCCGCGGTCGAGCCGTGGCCCGGGAAGTGCTTCGCGCACGAGAGCACTCCGGCGCTACGAAAACCGGCGATGGTCTGTTCGACGAAAGCGGCCACCCGCTCGGGGTCGGTGCCGAAGGTCCGCAGCCCCGTGATGGCGCTCCCGGCTTCGAAGTAGCAATCCGCCACCGGTGCGAGCACCACGTTGGCGCCGAGCTTCTTCATCGCAGTGCCGGTCTCGAACGCGACCTCGGCCGCGAGGTCCAAATCGCCCGTCGCGGCGATGGCGAGCGGTGCCGGCGGAACGCCGATGATTTGGCGCAGCTCGGCCACGAAGTCGCCCTCGTGGTCGGCCATGATCAAGGGGTGCATG
>Ga0105092_10001700_pt1 | contig 11784 bp, 5 predicted proteins | sample PPLLak2March2015_FD_87021 | JGI IMG/M metagenome (GOLD analysis project Ga0105092, IMG submission 87021) | Freshwater sediment microbial communities from Prairie Pothole Lake near Jamestown, North Dakota, USA - PPLs Lake P7 Core (1) Depth... | ecosystem: Environmental > Aquatic > Freshwater >... | reverse complement strand
GCTCAATCCGAAAGCCGCGAATCTTAACCTGGTGATCACTGCGGCCCAAAAACTCGATATTGCCGTCCGCCAGATAACGGCATAAATCCCCTGTTCGATAAAGCCGTGCCCCGGGCTGCTTGCTGAATGGGCTGGCAATAAACTGTTCGCTGGTTAACTCAGGACGGTTGAGATAGCCGCGGGCCAAACCGGCTCCACCGATATAGAGCTCGCCGGGAACCCCGATCGGCACCGGCTGCAGGTTCTTATCTAGCAGATAGATTTCCGTGTTGGAGATAGGACAACCAATGGGAATGGTCGTAGCTCCTTGCGGGACTTGCTCGATTAAGTGAAAGGACGCGAAGGTGGTAGTCTCCGTAGGCCCATAAACATGCAGCAAGCGCTTAGGAGGACCCACGGTGAGCACCTCGTTGACCCAGCGAGGATCGACAGCTTCCCCACCGAATAAAAGATGCCGCACTGATTGGAATGCCCCAGGGGCTTCACTGGCCAGATGGTTGAGCAGAGCCGTTGTCAAAAACAATGTGCTAATGCTCCGCCCGCGAATCTCTGCCGAGAACGCCTCCGGAGAGAGGATCACGTTTTTGCTGATCCCCACCAGTTGAGCGCCATGAAGAAGAGCACCCCAAATCTCGAAAGTGGCCGCATCGAAGGAGGCGTTTGAAGCTTGGGCGATTCTGTCGGAGGGCTCCAGCGCTATGTAGTTCGTGTTGAACACCAGACGGTGGATTGCCTTATGAGGAATTGAAATCCCTTTCGGGCGTCCCGTGGACCCCGAAGTGTAGATTACATAAGCCAAGTTCTCCGCCGTGACTCCACTTCCAAGATTTTCTTCACTCTCGCGAGAAATCTCCTGCCAATTTCGGTCGAGCTTGATGATCTCCGCCGTATGCTGCGGCAGATGTTCCACCATCTCCTCCTGCGTGAGCACCGTCGCTACTTGCGAATCCTGCACCATGAACCCCAGCCGCTCCTCGGGATAGTCGGGGTCCAGAGGCACATAGGCTCCGCCGGCCTTGAGAATACCGAGCAGTCCCACCACCATCTCCAGCGACCGCTCCACACAGATCCCCACCAGGCTTTCCGCTCCCACGCCGCGCTTTCTCAGATAATGCGCTAATTGATTGGCACGCCGATTAAGCTCCCCGTACGTGAGCTGCTGCTCTCCATATACAACCGCCACGCCGTTAGGAGATTTCTCGGCCTGCTCTTCGAAGAGCTCATGGACGCACTTCTCTTTGGGGTAGCTTCTTTTCGTATCGTTCCACTCAACCAGCAGTTGATGCCGTTCTTCGTCGACCAAAAGCGGCAATTCCGCAATGCGCTGGTCCGGACCTTCAACGATGCTCTTTAGCAAGGTAGTAAAATGGCGTGCCATTCGGACCATGGTCGCTGTATCGAACAGATCTGTACTGTAATCGAAGGAGGCAGAGAGCGCTTCTTTCGTCTCGACCATTTGAAGCGTCAGGTCAAACTGACCTTCCTGCTGTATCGGAAGGGGGAGAGACTCGAGCGCCAATTCGCCGAGCGTTAGCCGTCCTCCCGGAGTACCTAGGATGAAGGACGATAACCCTTCCTCCCGGAGTAGATGCGGTCTTTGCAGTACAAACATGACCTGGCAAAGTGAGGAGCGGCTCGGGTCTCGGAGCGGCTGGAGCCGATCGACCAGCAAAGGGAAAGGATAAGTTTGCCGCTCGAAGGCATCTAGCACTGTTTCTCGCACCTGATTGAGAAGGACTTTAAACGGAGGGTTGCCGGCAAGCTTGCTGCGAAAAACAATTGGATTGACGCAATACCCGACGATCCCTTCGAGCTCCGTGCGTTGCCGTCCGGAGCTTGGCGAACCAACAAGAATATCTTCCTGCCCGGTATAGCGGTAAAGCAATACCTGAAATGCCGTCAAAAGCAGCGTAAAAAGCGTCGTCCTTTGAGCCTGCGCGAAGGTCGTCAGCTTCTTAGTCAGTACCTCGTCTAGTTTGAAAAAATGGGACGCGCCGCGGAACGTCTGCATCGGCGGACGAGGCCGGTCCGTCGGCAGGTTGAGCATAGGAATCTCGCCGGCGAGCTTTTCTTGCCAGTAAGCCCAGAGTTTCTCGCCTTCCGGCCCGCCGATCATCTGTTCTTGCCAACGTATGTAGTGCGGGTATTGCCAAACAAGCGGGGGTAACGCTGCTTTCACTCCAGCCCTTTCCGCGCTGTACAAGATTCTGAGCTCGTCCAGACAGATCCAAAGCGACCAACCATCGATGGCAATATGGTGAATTGTCAGCGCGAGAAAGTGTTCGGTCTCGGATCGGCTGAACAGGTTAACGCGCAGTACGGGTCCATGCTCGAGGTCAAAAGGATGGCGTGTTTCCGCCGCCAATCGGCCATACAGTGTTTGATCGCTCCAATTGGAAACATCGGTTTGATTAAAATGAATGATTAGGCCCCGGTGAATTCGCTGCCTGGGTTCGCCGTCGCGCTCGAAGTATGTAGTCCGCAGTGCGGCATGGCGGTCGAGGAGGGACTGAAAAGCGCGCCGCAAGCCGGCAGGGTCAATTCGCGAAAGAACTCGTGCGGCAAAAACAACGTTGAACGCCGAGCTCGCCGGCGCGAGCCGATTTAAAAACCACAAGGCCCGCTGGCCATGGGAGAGTGGACATTCAGTTTCGACTGTGGCGGCGCTAGTGTTCTCGGGGCTTCTGAACTCACTCATCACTTTCCTCCAACAGCATAACTCTCGGCAAGCCGCAATGCGTCGAATCAAAAACGTGAAACGACACCAGCGAGCGGATATGCCTGTTTCGTCTTTCTTATGAGAGGGATTGCGTTTTGTCCGCCGCCAAGATAGCGCCGATCGCCTCGGCCAATCCCGCCACGGTGGGGGCTTCAAAGAATCTTCGCAAAGACATCTCGACGTTAAAAACTTCGCGCAGTCGGCTCAAAAGACGCATAGCCATCATGGAATCACCCCCCGCATCAAAAAAATTATCGTGAATACTCCCTTGCGGAGTGGCGAACACTTCTTGCCAGAGCTCCGCGATTCGGCGCTCCAGCTCTGTGCGCGGTGCAATGATTTCCCTTGCCACGGGCCCTGGACGGGCACCTCTAACAGCCATAAGCGGTCTGTTGATGTCCCCGTTTGCCGTCAGGGGCATTGCCTCAAGCTGGACAAACTCGCAGGTCGTCGGCGTTCCAAACCGATCCCGAATGACGAACTGCCGAAACTCAGCGGTGCCTGGCTGGTCGCTTCGCGCGACAAAATAGGCGCAGATTTTTTGCAGGGGGCTTCCGGCCTCGGTATACTTTCGAATCAGTTTATTGCTGTCGTTTAACCCCACCAGCAGATGCGTTTTTCCGTGATGCAAACCGACGAGGAAGGAATATAGACCCTGCGGGCCTGAAATAGCGTAGTAACCTCGGGCCCGGGTCAATTCCTTCAAAGGATAATTGCGGCTCATGCCGATCTCATCCCACATGCTCCAGGCGAAACAATAAGTTCGTCGCAAAGTCTCATAGCGCTGGCAATGGCTGAAGGCATCGAGAAAACTGTTGGCGGCGGCATAGGCACCCACGTTAGTGCCTCCAAAGAAACCGTTCACGGAAGAATAATGGATGAACAGCATATCCGGTCGATTACGGCTCAATTGATGAAGCGTCCACGTTCCCAGCACCTTCGGTCGAATGACCGCAGTTAGACTGTCGCGGGTTTCGTCTACGATCCGATTCTCACGGTAAACTCCTGCCAGATGGATCACTCCATTCAAGCGGCATTGCCATCGATTTTCCGCTCGTCGGACGGCCCCTTCCAACTCTTGGAAGTCGCACACATCCACTGGCTCGTAGATGACCTCTCCGCCGGTTCCTTCCAAAGACAACCGGCGCTGCGAGATGAGATCGGCTTTTTCCAGAGCGACCCCGGCCGTGCTTCTTTCGGCCAGAAAACTGCGGCCCACCAGCAACAACCGAGCGCCAAAATGCTTCAGCAAATATTTCGAGATCTCCAGGCCGATCCCGCCCAACCCGCCGCTTATCAGGTACATGCCGTTCTTCTCAATCGGGATCTCTTTTATTTTCTCCCGCCGCATATCGATTTTTTGCAAACGGGCTACCCAACGCTCCCCGTCCCTGTACGCCACTTCTCTTTCTCGTTGAACGGCTTGGAGCTCTGCTAAGACGCAGGCGGCGTCTTCCTCGCAGCTTGCGCCCGGTAAATCAATATGGCGACAGTTAACCCAAGGCAGCTCCTGGGAAACGGTTTTAATAAGACCTAGCATGCAAGCTTTCCCGCAGGAAATCCTCTCGGTGTCCCGGACAGGCTGAGCCTTATTTGAAACCGCGTACAATCGGATCGAGGATCGGGAGCCTTGTACCTGATTTAACGCCTGGATGAGAAACAGCAGACTGTAGACCCCGCGATCCAATGACACTTCCAGCTGATCCAAGCTTGAGAGATCGCCAACGCCCTCATCATAGGTCCATAGGTGCAAAACCCGGTCGACCCCCAGCGAATCTTGCGCCAGCGACTGCATGAGGCGAAGGTAATCCGCCCGATTGTGCCCATCGATCCGATAATGAAATCCGTCGATTCTAAAGAACTCGGAGCCAGCCTCGACAACGACGCAGTGCCGGCCCAGTTTGTTCAGTTCCGCACATAGAAACCTTCCCAACCCTCGCTCATCAACGAAGATCAGTGATTGTCCTTCCGCCAATGGCGGCTTGAGGGTCGTCTCCTCCCTGCGACGCCAAACTTTACAGAAGAACCAGTCTGGGAGCGTGTTCGCGTTGCCGCTTAAGATGTCCACGCGCTTAAGCACGGCTTCGAACTCGCCTGCCTTAAAACGCTCACTGAGGTGGGAGCGCTGGATCTTGCCAATCGAAGTTTTGGGTATGCTCTCCTTGGGCAGAGGAATCAAGTAATCGGCGCTGATACCCATCTTGTGTACCACGGTCCCACGGACCGCTTTCAGCAGCTCCGCCACTCGATCATCCGCGGAACGCTTGGGATGGAAAAAGATGGCCAGCCGGTCCGTGTCGCCGTTCACATCACGCACAGCGCAGGCGGCTGTGTACGAAGTCTCCACTTGCGCAAGCTCTTCCACGGCCGCTTCAATTTCATGGCTGTAGAAATTCACTCCATTGATGATGATAACGTCCTTGTCCCGGCCCGTGATGGTCAAGCAACCGTCGCGGAGGAACCCCAAATCTCCGGTCTTAAACCAACCGTCCCGGGTGAAGGCTTCTCCGTTCAGCTCTGGATTGCGGTAGTAACCCGAGGTAATGGTTTCTCCCTTGACTTGCAGCGAGCCGATGGCGCCCTCTTCCACGATCCTGTTTTGGGAATCAACGATCCGCAGGGAAACCCCAGCAATGGGCGATCCCACCTCGACAAACGGATCATCATCGGAGGTCGACTCTAAAGAGAATCGCTGGGAGTAGGTGACGCCTGAAGAAGTCTCAGACATGCCCCAGGCAGGGTGCATGGCGAGAGCCGAGAGTCCGTGGGGACGCAGCAATTCGAGAAATCTGCGCGCTGTTTTGGCGACGATGGCTTCGCCGCCATTAAGGATAAATCTCAAAGAAGCCAGATCCCAGCGCCTGGATTGAAGCCGCTCCCCTTGATTATTGATCAGTCCATAGGCAAAGTTGGGCGCCCAGGTCACGGTGGCACGATACCGCTCGATCAAATCTAACCATCTCAGCGGATCGCTTAAGATAAATTCAGTCTGAACTTGTACCTGCTGACAACAAAGATAGACATCCCTGAGATGGAACATCACGATGCCCCCCACATGATCCAGGGGGAACCAGTTCAAAGAAACATCCTGGCTTGAAAAATGATTCGTCTGGGCGCTTGCCGCCGAACCGTGCATGAGACTATGGTGGCTCTGCATTACGGCTTTCGGAATGCCCGTGCTGCCAGATGTCAGGAGCATGATCGCCAGATCATGGGACTGGCTTCGATGCCAATGGGGGTCCGGCTCATTAGAATTAAGATCCTCGAAAACGGCCACCCGTAAACCGTCCAGGTTGAGCAGATCGGACAAGGAACTCACCGCCGGATAGAGCGACCGGCTGGTTACTATCAGTGGCCGGTCGAACATCTCCCAGGCGTTTTGCAGTTTCATTACAGTGCTGTTCACGTCCGCATATGTCGTAGATACCGCGATGGGCACCGGAATGAACCCGCCGAGGACGCAGCCCCAGAAGGTCATAACGAAATCCTGATTGCTTTCCAGCTGGAAAATCACCTTGTCTCCGGGTTTCAACGCCGCCGCTTTCAACCCCCACAAAACCCGTTCCGCCGCCTTTAATAAATCTGGATACGATTGAACTTTCTCCGAGCCATCGCGCCCAATGTAAACAATGCTCTTTTCCGGAGACCGAATACAGGCTCTATGCAGGGCCTCCGCCAGCGTCGCCGGACCATCAGCCTCCTCTAACAACCCGCCATGGCTTATGGCGCGCGCTGTAGACCCGGACTTTGCCGTCGCGGATGCAGTCCGCGCCGGAGCCGTCTCATGGCGGAAAGCGCGCCCGACTGCCTTCCAGCCAGGAAGCAGATCGGACAAGTGAGAAACCGATGGGCGCTCACCTACCTCTTCTAAGCGCACGGCCGCGCGTTCAATTCCCGGCACGGCTCGAAGTTGATCTTCCCAGCGCCGAAGTAAATCTGAATCCATCACTCCTAGGGCCGACAAGACCTGGTGATCCAGCTGGCCCTCGAGAGTCAATGGAATCGACGACACCGGCACATAAGCATCGGGGAGCAAGTGCGTAGGAAGAAGCGCTTTTAGGCGGGACTGTAACCGGTCTGGCAAAAAGGACTCGCCTGGGACGACGTACGCAACAATTTCGGTGCACGAGGTCGTTGTCGTGCGTGTCAGAATCGCACAATCCGCAACCGATGGATCCTCGAGGAGAGCGAGTTCTACGCGCTTAAAGTCTTCCATGCAATTTCTTCTGGTGCTATCCGTTAACGCCATCCGTTTGACATAACGTGTTCGCGAGGCCCTCTGCGATCATTTTCAAAAGAAGTTCTTTGGAACTCTGCAAGAAAAAGTGATTACCAGGCAAAATGTGTTGGTTAAAGGCTCCGCGCGTATGCTCGCGCCACGGCGTGAGATAGTCGGAACTTACTTTCGGATCGTGGAGACCGCCGAAAGCTGAGATCGGGCACTCCAGCGGCTCCTCATCCGAGTAAACGTAGGTCTCGTTGATGGCAAAGTCTGCTCTGATGGTAGGAAGCAAGAGCTGCATCAGCTCCTTCTCTTTTAGCAGCAGTTCTGGGATGCCGTCGTACATTCGCAGTTCTTCGATGAACGAAGCATCCAGCAATCGATATAAAGCTTCTGGAGAAGGTATGTGGGGAGCGATGTGCGATGCTACGAACAAGTGAGTTGCCTTGAGGCCGTAGGCGTGGCGAATTCGCCGAGCCAGTTCAAAGGCGACAATCGCCCCCATACTATGGCCGAAAAGGGCAAAGGGTAAATTCAGATAGGGCTTTATGATTTCCGTCAGTATTTGGATCAATCCTGAAATATGCCTAAACGGTTGCTCCCGAATCCGGTTTTCCCGCCCAGGGAGCTGTACGGCGCAGACCTCAAGATCCTGGGGCAAGAAATTCGACCAAGACCGAAAGACCGACGCCCCACCTCCTGCGTAAGGCAGGCAAAACAAGCGCAGGCGAGCGTGCGGGTTGGGCTTGGGGCGAATGAACCAACGAGTTTCGGCGGTCTTTGCTGCCAATTCAGCGTCCTAATATTTTGCGCCGAACGGTTCTCAATGTCGGTCGGCGCACACCATTTTTGACTATCCTCAAACGAGCATGCGGCTATTCTTTGCCGGTCGCTTTGTCCATTCGCTGGCGCAGGCTAAGCGGTCGCATGTCCGTCCATACTTCCTTGATGTATGCTAAACATTCTGCTTTCGGCCCGCTTTTGCAAGCATCACGCCAGCCGGCGGGATTGTCTCGGCCGGAAGGCCAAATCGAGTATTGTTCCTCCTGATTAACAACAACCTTATAGATGGTATGCTCTTCGTTGTCTTCTTGGGCCATTTTTCCCCCTCCGATTGTGATCTAAAGGTCACGGTCCTTCGCCAAGCAGCTCATGATTTAGGCATGTCTCCACTCCAACTATTGCGAGCACTTCACGACGGTTCGCTCCGTGGCCCGACGAATTCTGAGTACAAACGCATCAACGCTGCGTAATGCCGTTCGGAATCATATTCCTTCTCCGCTTTGGCTCTGGCCTTTTTCCCCATGTGCACGGCCACATCTTCATGGGTGAGCAAATAGTCTATCTTTTCCGCCAAATTCTCAACGCTAAATGGCTCAAAGAGCAGGCCGGTTTCTCCCTCGTCAACCATCTCAGAGATACCGCCAATATTAGCCCCAACCACCGGCTTGCCCCATGCATAGCTCTCGATTAACGCCATCGAACAGTTTTCATACCACTCCGACGGAAAAACGGTAAACCGTGCTCCACGGATCAGGCTCGCCAATTCTGCATCCCATTTGGATCCGGTTAGGTGGACGTTGGGCAGCCGATATGCACTGATGGCCTGTTGTAAAACAGGAAAAAGGGGCCCATCGCCAACGATAAAGAGCTTTCCTCTTCGAATTCGACGCATGGCCTCGACCAGCGTCAGCAATCCCTTTTCTTCCGCGAGCCTGCCGAAATAGACGAAATAGTCTTCGCCGCCATAACCCGGAACGAACCGCTCCAAGCGGGTAAAGTTTGGAATGAACACGACCTTTTTCTCAGGCATGCCCCACTCGACCAGCTTCCTTTGGTAAAAGCGACTCGGCGTGATGAACTTGTCCACATTGGTTTCGTAGAGCCCGGCGTATCGGTGTAAATAAGACTCGACAGCGCACACGGCACTCGCCATAATCGAATCCTTAACGCACCGATTTAACACGGCCTGATAAAACCGGCGCGGCTTGCAGCGCTCGCAGATCGCACCATGGGTGCGCATCTTATAGTTAGGGCACAACAGTTTTAAATCGTGCACCGTCATGACAACCGGCAGCCCGCGGCGTTTTAGAACCGGCAGAATCGATGGCGAGATTTGATGGTATATGTTGTGTATGTGCGCAACATCAGGATGGGTTAGGTCCAGGAGGGATTCTATCTTTTGCTTGGCTGCGCGTGAATATAGAATCCTTAAGGCTTTCCGAATATCGCCGCGCCAAGAGTGTTTTTCGTCGAAGTTAACCTCGTCGACGAAGAAAGAATCGTATGCGCTGGCGGGATTCAGTTCGTGCCGCATGGCGAACGGAATGACTTCGTGACCATGAGATTGAAGCATGGCCATGACGTCGAAGAGATAGACTTCGCCGCCCCCCTTGCGATAAAAAAATTTGTTGGCTAAAAGAACTTTCAATCTGACCCTGCCGGTGCTTTTTGTCTCTTATGCCATCGGACGGTTCGCGCAACTCCTTCCGCCAAAGACACGCGCGGCCGCCAGCCCAGATCCCGGTAGATCCTTTGGCTATCTAGACAGATCCGATCGATCTCGCCGGGGCGCTTCTGTCCAAAATGCGGCTCAGCGGTGACCCCCAGGGCATCGCGGACCGCGCAAAAAATCTGGTAGTCGGACACTTCTTTGCCCCAACCGAGGTTATAGACATCGTCTTTCGCGTCGATAGCGAGCAGATTTGCGGCCACGATATCATCAATATAGACGTAGTCGCGAGTTTTTGTGCCATCGCCGAAAATCGTTGGCTGTTCGCCGGCCATCATCTTTTGAATAAAAATTGCGACTACTCCGGCCTCGCCATGAGGATCCTGGCGCGGTCCAAAAACATTTGGATAGCGGAGCACGGTATAGGCGCATCCGTAAAGCCTGCGGTACAGCGCCAGATATTCTTCAAAGGTATGCTTCGTTAGACCGTAGGGCGAAAGCGGCGCGATGGCGTGGCCCTCATCCACGGGAAGAGAAGCCGGCTCCCCATACACCGCGCCACCCGTCGATGGGTAGGTAATCTTTTTGACTCCGCTTTGGCGGGCGCTCTCCAGAACGTTGACCGAACCCACCACATTTACACTGGCATCGAATTGTGGTTCACGCACGGCGCGCCGGACATCCATCTGGGCGGCGTGATGACAAACGACGTCGGGTTTTTCTTTCGCAAAAATGTCCGCAATCTCGGGGCTGCGGATGTCTACGTTGTAAAAGGTCGCTTTGGCGTTGAGATTGGCACGCTTGCCCGTCGACAAATCATCGATCACCCGCACCTCATGGCCTGCTGCCAGAAAGCCATCGACAACATGGGAGCCAATGAATCCTGCTCCACCGGTTACGAGAATTTTCACGTCAACCCCCTATTGCCGAGATTTACGAATCGCCGAGGCGTTTAGTGGACGTCCGGCAGGGGGGAACCTGATAGACGGTGATCGCCGGCCCCGGCCGCCTCCAGGCAATCGGCGCCACGGAGTAGACCACACGAAACCTTGAATCGATTTTCAGCCCGTCGTAGAACCGAGCGCTTTTCGGGAAGCGGGCGCGATACGGATCGGAGATATACCGTTTGGTGTTGTAGGAACTGGTGATTATATAGTCAAAACAAGCTTGGATGTAGTGATCGAGATCCTCAACCCCAAGTCCATACAACGTTGAATAGAGCGCATACGAAGGTCCCTTGGCGCGCTGCATCGCCTCGGCATAAAGCAGCCAGGTCGTTCTTGAAGCTCCGGCCCAGCCGGCCTCGCCGGGCAGATACGACTGCACTCCGGTGCGGCTGATGTCCTCGGACTCGCCTCCGGCCTGCGCCGCAAGTCGGGCGACTGTCGCCTGATCCGGCCGCAGGGGAGGACTCTGAACGAAGCGATAACGCATGCCGTCCATGAGAATTTTTGATCCGGGCGGCACGTTTGCCTCGATCCAAACCTTGGCGACTTCGCGTGTATCGGGATTGGTCCATTCGTAATTTTGCCGCACCAGGAGGAACAGCGGAGCGGCGACGACGCACGCCAAGCCGGATGCCATCAGCCAGGCGCGACGCCGTGATATCTCGACAATGGCCCAAGCGCTCAGCAGCCACAGTCCGGGCACAACGGGCAGCAGATAGCGCTCGCTCGGGCCGCGATCGGCGGCGAACATGACGGCAAGAAAAACAACCGTATGGAGGATCCAAATGATAGGCCACCGGCTGCGGCGCCAGAACGCCAAGCCGGCTCCAGCAAGTGTAGCTAAAGTCAGGGCAAAGTTGTGGTTCTTGAGCAGAATTAAGATATACCAACTCCAGTCCCCGCGCAGTATCGTAACCGCGTCGATGGAGTCGCGGAGGTCTTGTCCGTCGGCATCCGCAGAGCTCGCGCCACTGCCGGCGAGCTGCGAAAAATTGCCCTGGATATCGCCCAGACTGGTTAACCACTCCGGGGCGATAAGAGTTAAAGTCGCCGCCGCCGTCAGCAGCAGCACTCCGGCTTCCCTGAATTTTGTGCGAAAGGACAGTGTTTCAGCATTGGATGCGATTGCAACCAGTAAAGTTAACAAAACGATTCCACCGGGAAGCTTAAAAGCGATGGCGATTGCCGCGAGGATCCCCGCGCCGATCAACTGGCGCGTTTCTTTTTTCTCCTCATACCGAAGATAGACCATGATGCTCGCCCACAGGGCTAACGTCGTGCCCACGTCTACATTGATCACGTGGGAATGAGCGGCGTGGAAGCCAGCGGCGGCGCCAATAAAGCCTGCCGCCAGCCCGACCCGCCAGTCCCAAATCCGTGCACCAATGCCATATACGACCATGCACGTCAAAGCGCCCATCAACGCCACGGTCAAGCGGCCCGC
>Ga0105092_10001699_pt1 | contig 11786 bp, 13 predicted proteins | sample PPLLak2March2015_FD_87021 | JGI IMG/M metagenome (GOLD analysis project Ga0105092, IMG submission 87021) | Freshwater sediment microbial communities from Prairie Pothole Lake near Jamestown, North Dakota, USA - PPLs Lake P7 Core (1) Depth... | ecosystem: Environmental > Aquatic > Freshwater >... | reverse complement strand
AACAAGATAGCGGTATGCCGATAACCGGCATGGTCGATCAGCGAACTGCCGATCGCCTCGGGGTGAGATTAAGCGCAAAAGGCGGCAGGTCGCAGGAGCGTTCAACGAGTGGAATGCCGGGACAGGGAGCGGCTCCCAGAAGCCAAGCGGGGGATGATCAAAATCTGCCTCCGAGCGGGACCCGCCGCTAAGGGACTACACGTTGCGTTCATCTTACGGCGCGTCGCTTCTCCAGGGATGTTGGAGCGGCCGCAGTAACCAGCGGCTAAGTTTTGGTGGCCGTTGGTATAGGAGGCGGGCCATAAGGCCCGCCTCCTGCGTTTCTATTATTTTTTTAACTGCCGGCCCAACAGACGCAACAATTCGTTAAATTGACGCTGCATCGCAATCATCTGTTCTCGCATGTGCAGTGCCACCTCGGCCCCCTCCATGTTCACGCCCATTTCTTCGATGAGCAGGTGGGCCACCCGAACACGCTCCACCTGTTCGGGAGCATAGAATTTAAGATTGCGCCGGATCACCGGCTGCACGATCCGCTCCCGTTCGAGGTCATCGACAAACTTTTGGTCGACGCCGCAAATTTTGATGACTTGTGTGATGCGAATGTACCGACGTGCCATAAATTTGCCCTACAGACGCAGGTCTTTGCGCACGTTTTCGCCGTAGGCGCGATCAATTTTGTCGATCACATCTTGAGCGATTTCATCGTTCGGCACCCGTACCATCAGGTTTAAATAGAGGTCTCCCGCCGACTCTCTCCCGTGCGCGGGGACTCCTTTTCCTCGGACGCGTAGGCGCTGGCCGCTTTGTGCGCCTGCGGGAATCTTTACACTGACTGACCCCACCGGCGTCGGCACCTCGACGCTCGCTCCCCGTAGCGCCTCTCCCACCGTGATCGGCAGATCCATCGACAAATCTCTGCCGGAGCGAGTCAATATCGAATGGGGCCGAATTCGCGGCACGATGTAAAGATCACCGGCGGCTCCACCCCGCACACCCGCTTCTCCTTTGCCGCGCAGGCGAATCCGTTTGCCCGGCTCGGCGCCCGGCGGAATGTTGACGCGGATGGTTTCTGCTCGCAGCACCCGTCCGGTTCCCCCGCAAGTGGCGCAGGGATCGCCCGGCAGCTTTCCGCTTCCCCCGCATCGGGGACAAGTGATCCGGAACTGAAGCGGTCCCTGCGCTACCGGCTTGCCGCCGGAGCCGCCGCATTCAGGGCACGTGACCGGCGCGCTTCCCGCTCTGGTTCCCGTGCCATGACAGGTCTCGCACTGTACCGGCCGCTGCAACGTCAGGGAAGTCTGAAAGCCGCGCACCGCATCGAGAAAATCAATGTCCATTGCCGCCTCGATGTCTCCACCTCGCATCGGGCCGGTGGTTGCCGCCCGGCCGCCTCCGAATATTCCGCCGAGATCGCCGAAGATGTCGCCCAGGTCGTCGGCGTCGTATTGGTAGGCGCCGCCTCCCGAGCGCGCCGATCGATCCTGCCACTGGCGGTAGGTGCGCGCCTTCTCGGCGTCAAAACCGGCAGCGAGCCCCGCTTCGCCGAACTCGTCGTAGAGCTTGCGTTTGTCCGGATCTCCCAAAACGTCGTAGGCGACCGAGAGATCTTTGAACGTATTTTCGGCTTCTTTGTTTCCGGGATTTATGTCCGGATGATACTTGCGCGCCAGTTTACGATACGCCTTGCGGATCTCTTCGTGCGAAGCGCCGCGCTCAACACCGAGAATCTGGTAATAATCACGTTCAGCCATGGTTATCGTTTAGAATAACGCCGAGGCGCTAGGTTACAAGAGAAATACAAATATTCCGTCTCCAACGCAAACTTCTGGCGCTGATTTCCCAGAACTTCATCAACTCTTTGCTGCGTCATCCGCCTGCTTTACGTGCTAGCTTGTCACTCTCATTTGTAGCTGAAAGCCTTTCATGCACCGGGACGAAGTGTGCGAAAAATCCCAACTCGATATGTCCACACTGATCCGAACTCATGCTGTTCTCATGTGGCATGTCACTTGCTCCCCTTAGTCTTAAGAAATCTCGAGGAGGTGTTTATCATGGCAGGCAAGAATACGGCTGCGTTTGGCATCTATCCCAATCAGATGGCTCTGGAAGAAGGGCTTGTGACGCTCAAAGAAGCAAATTTTCGGCACGAAGACATATCGATTCTCTATCCCGAAAACATCGGCACCAAAGACTTCGGTCATGAAAAAGCTACCAAAGCTCCGGAGGGCGCGTCTGCGGGCGCTGGCACCGGCGCTGTGATCGGCGGTGTTCTCGGATGGCTCGTCGGCATAGGCAGTATCGCAATCCCGGGTGTGGGCCCGTTTATCGCCGCCGGCCCGATTATGGCGGCACTCGCCGGTGTGGGCGCAGGGGGAGTGATCGGCGGTGTCGCCGGTACGCTTATCGGTGCCGGCATCCCGGAATACGAAGCAAAAAGATACGAAGGCAGAATAAAAAAAGGCGGCATTTTAATTTCGGTTCACTGCGACGATTCGAACTGGACTCACAAAGCTAAAACTATACTAGAAGAAACCGGCGCGGAGGATGTGTCTTCAACAGGAGAGGCTCGAGCTGATTTCGCCAAGACCGACAAACCGCTGCCGCGCCGCCGCGTTCATGACGAGGTGTGAATCATCTTCGATGAAATGAATAAGTGTAGCAGTCTATCTATGTGGCGTATCTAAAATTCGTTGATCGTTGAATAGGAGCGCAGTCAACGTCACGGGCTAGCGATGGTCGGTTACGCCACAGAGGCTCACGGAGCGGCAAGCTTCCTCTCCATGCTTATATAGGATCCGCCGCACCTCGGCGATGGCGAGCGGATGACCGTGCACGGAGTGGCCGGAGTGGATCACCAGCTCCGATTCAACGCCGGTCAAGTGCGCGCTCGAGTACTCCACGACACCGTCGTCATCTTTCTCCACCGGCCCCTGCCCTTTGACGGCGACGATCGAATTCACGGCTATCCCAGGCGCCACGGGAAGTGACGCCAGGGTCTGGACAAACGGGTTGCCGGGCGTCATGTGGTTAACGCTGCGAGGGAGCCCTCCCATCGACAGCGCCACCGCCCCGCCATTGCCGGTGACCAGCTCCCCGACGCTATCCACGAATCCTTTAGGGAGACTCGCGAATCCCGCAGTCCACTGGGCGACCCAGCTCCCGGCAACGTAGCTCCCACGGTGCGGCGTGGCGATGAAGATTACCCGGCGCACGAAGGGAAGCGGCTTGAGAAAAAGCGTGCGCCGGAACTCTTCCCGAGTTGACTCCCGAAGCACCAACTCGTCCAGGGATCGACTGCTCACGGTATTCCACAGCTCCGTTCCCGAATCGATGGCAGTCATCTTGGTGAGCAACCCGCCCTGGCTGTGACCGACGATCACCATATGCCGGAGAGCGGCGTCGTTACCGTCGGGATCGAGCTGGTCGACAACGAGCCGTAGAGACGTTCGCAGCACGTCAGCCGAGTACGTAACCGGATTGCCGGTCTCGTAGTAAAAGAACCAGTACTGAAAGCGAGTCCGCAGCCAGGGATCGTTCTCGAGGGAATTCAGCATATCCGCCCAGCGGCCGGGGCCGGAGGCAGTCCCATGCACGAAGACCACAGGAATACGCCCTCGCCGGTGCGGCTGCATGAACAGAAGCTGGGCCCTCGCTTCTCCGAGCTTGGTTGCCACGACAAGGCCCCTCACCAGGTTGCCGACCAGGAATCCACGCAACTCCCAATCCCATATGGTCGATTCGCTCAGCGTATAGGCAAACGCAGCCGACGGCTCGACCTCCAGAGGAACGCGTTGACCGTCTATTTCAACTGCATCGGCGGTATAGCCGTCATAGATCTCAAGCGCGCCGGTGATACGGCCGGTTGCCAGCGCACGACGGGGATCATCGAGGCGAAGCAACGCCGTTGCCGGCACCTTGGTCGCGCGGCCAACGAAATCCCGCAACTTGACCTCCGGCGCGAATGGCACTGTGCTCGCGGCCAGAGGAGCGCCGATCCCGGTTCGCCGGTAGCGCTCGCGTAGCCCCCCTACCTCGAGATCGGCGACGGGAACGAAATTTACGAGCCGCCGGTCACCCCAGCGGAGCCACTTTGGATCGAGCTCCACCGTTAACTCGCCAAAGGGAAGGGCCCACGTTCCTCCACGCAACTCGACGACGGATCGGTCAGCCGAGGCAAACCCGGAGGTTAAACCGCGATTGTACAGATCGGCAGCCACCCTCAGGCGCCGATCGACGGGGTAGAGCGGCTCCGCAGCGCCGTGCGGAAACAGCAGCGCATAGGCATAGACGGCCGCTGCCAGGTAATACTCCTGCTTTCCGGTCTGCTCCGCGTGCAGGAAAGACAACTCGGCGAGAGCGAAAAGCTCGTCTCTGCCGGCACGCCCACCGGTAACCGCGGCGTGTAGCTGTGCCAGCGCACCTTCGGGATCCGACTCGAAGCGTTCCGTCAAATCCCAGCGGTAGAGAACAATGCGGCTGGCGCCACTCTCTTCTCCAACAGTCAGCACATTGGCCGTAAGCTCGCGATGAACAGTACGGGGATCAACCCTCTCGACGGTGACCGGCGCCGTACAGGCGGCCAGCAAGAGCGGCAGGAAGAAAAATAGGCCGAGAAGCAGTCTCCGTGAGGTCATCATCACTCAGGCTCGCATAGAACGACGCCTGTATGAGATCATAAACACAACTGATTGGCTACTGAGAGCATTTGCTGACTGACACAACCATCGTCATTATCATGACAAATGACAACAGACAAAGGTCATCCTGAGGAATCACCAACAGATCACTAACTTTTCGTTGCCGACGTCGTCCTTGAAATGATAGCCTGCCTCGAAGTTCGGGCCATTTGTGGCCCCAGAAGCTCACGACTTGACCGCAGTTCAAGCGGGTCTCTGTCCTCACGATCCCGACTGCGAGCAGCGCGGCCCAGCGCGCTGACCTCGTCTGGACCGCTGCCATCGATTTTTGGATTTCCGTAGCTTGTCTGATGCCTCCCTCTCAACGAAACCTAATGTGATCATCTTTCCGCCCCCGCCGGACCAAAATGTTGAGTTGAAGCTAGGTAGTTTTCCAAAGGGAATAGACTACACAATTCACCAAGAAAGGAGCGATATTCCTCCAAAACCATCCTTGCTAAGATAGAGTAATCGCAATACAATCCGGTTCAATTTAAGTTGCTCATTCTTTACAGCTACGGTCATTCAACTGAGGAGTAACCCTTCTAATATGCGGAAGAAACATAAGCGAAATTTTCAGGTCTCAGAGCACGCTGTCCAGTGGTCGAGCCTCCCAGAGCCCCGGTTAACGACCACAAATGGTCTTTTATTTCAGATGGACTGTCTTAAGTTTCTCTCTCAGATCAGGTCTGAGTCGATTCACTGTGTCTTTGCTGATCCTCCGTTCAATCTTGGTAAGGAATACAACAATGGCTTTAAGGATAAGTGGGCGGAAAAAGAATATTTCCTATGGTGCGAGCAGTGGCTCGACGAGTGCATGCGCGTCCTTGTCCCAGGCGGAGCTCTGTTCGTATACGCTTTGCCGCGTCTTGCGCTGCATTTCGCCGCTTATCTTGATGAAGCTTTGGAATTCCGGCATTGGATTGCGTTGACGATGAAGGGCACATTCCCAAGAGGAAGGAAACTCTATCCAGCACATTACGCTATTTTGTATTTTACGAAAGGAAATCCCCGCGTTTTCAACAAAGTCCGATTGCCGGTTCCAAAGTGCCGCCATTGTGGTCGCGACGTAAAGGACTACGGCGGCCACCGAAAGTATCTGAATCCTGCTGGCTTAAACTTAACTGACTTCTGGGAAGACACTTCCCCTAACCGACACAAACATTCAAAGGCACGTCCCGGAGTGAATGAACTCAAACCTCTTATCCCTGGTCGTGCGATTCAAATCTCAACGAACCCGAAAGACATCGTTCTTGATCCCTTCGGCGGTGGAGGTAGTACATATCAGGAGGCCCAACGGTTGGGCCGGTTGTGGCTAGGATGCGAAATAGGTGACTGTGCCCCTATCGAGCGGCGCTTCGAAGAGTTCGCCCCACTTACACTCCGGAGGAAACCGCCTCAGGAACTATTAACCGTATTAAAAGACCAGGACATCGATGCCGAAGATAGCAGACCGCAAGTTCTTCAACGGTACGAATGAAAAACTCGATCGGCTTGGTCTGAAGGGTCTCTGGCAAGAACTCGAAACTCTCCTGACTCGCTTTGAGCTTCTTGTAGTCGAAGCGCGGGACTCCAATGGCGGTGCCGCGGTCAGAGTACTTATTGACGATCGTTTTCGGACCGCCGGTGGATGGGAAAACAAGGCGACGGGCGGAGTCGACTGGACCAAGTGTCGAACGGTTAACGGGACGCGAGTCTGCCTCGGCGTCGAAATTCAATTCTCAGCACGGAGTGATCTTCTCATTGTAGACGTGCAGCACCTGCGCGACGAGATCACTGAAGGACAGATCGACGTCGGTGTGATTGTCGTCCCGTCCAACAAACTCGCTTATTTTCTCACCGATCGCGTTGCGCGTTACACCGACGCCGTAAAAGCAGTTGAACGTGCGAGGGCGTCCGATCTTCCATTGGTAGTCTTGGCACTTGAGCACGATGGACCCGGTCCAGCACTCATGAAGCGCCAAACACGGCAAGGGAAAAGGGTAGCTGGCTAAGATTTAGCTCCCATATACCATTGATCTAAGAAGTGGCTTACTGGCGGTTTGGGAATATAGGGTGGGCAGGCAACCGCTCGGCGCTTGAATGGATTCTCGACCAATACAACGAAAAGAAAACCAAAGACCCGACCGTCAAGGGAAAAGTTCAACACTTATCGCTTCGCCGACTACAAGGAGAAAGTAATTGACCTGCTGATGCGGGTAACGACCGTAAGCGTGCGCACCGTTGATATCGTCAACTCAATGAGAAAAGTCGTTCATTAAATGTTAAATTATTGATGTTGGCTAGCCAAAATTCTGCGGACCCGGTGATGCGCCGGGAAGGAGCTAGCATGCAGCACTATCCCTTCGTGGTGGACGAGCGCCCTTACTGTGTTTGGGGTTCAGGACTTCAGGACCGTAACCGTCATTTCTTGGTACGGATTGACACGGAGTACTTTCGGTTTGCAGCTGACAGTTTTGCTCGGAACTCGACGGATCAATCAGCATTGCGCGTCGGCCTCGGACTTCGGCTAACCTATAGCCATGCACTTGAGGCGTTTCTCGCCCTTCTCTTCGCGGGCATCCAAGCGCCTAGCTGCGTCTTGCCTTGGCTAGCGCGATACACGTTAGACGACCTGCGTGCCTTGGTCGCCAAGGTGCAGGCAAGAAAAGCCGTCCTGAACCGGGTGGGCCTCGACGCACCGGACTGGCAAGTTATTTCTAGAACCGTACATCGTTACCTAGTGCTTGAGGATAAAGAGAAAGAGGAACGTATCAAAAGTGGCTTCGCCGATTTCTGGACGCTATTGGCAAGTGAGTTCGCGTCCGATCCGGTGCATTGGGAGTACAATTCTATTAAGCACGGTATGCGTGTTACGCCAGGTGGCGCCCACATTTGGGCAGGAATCGAGCATGAGTACGCCGTGCCACCGCCACCCAACGAAATACAGTACATGGGTGGTAGTGTTTTCGGGACGAGCTTTTCCCAAGTGGAACGTCTCGGTGGGTTGAAGACGAACATCCGACTTCGCCGCCACGCCCGAAACTGGAATCCGGAAGGATTGTTTAGCTCGATCGACCTAATTGGGATGTCGATCCATAACGTGGTCTCATATCTTCAGATCCTCAATGGAACCCCACCTCAAGAGGTACGGTTCGTCTGGCCAGAAAACTTGGAGAACTTCGGAGTTCCGCCAAACAAACGTCCTTCGCTCAACGACATTACGATGGACGAGGTGATTGACGAAAGCCAGATTAAATTCCTCAGTTCGGAAGAGATATTGGCCACCTACCGTTAGACGGAAAGACCAGAGGCGACCTAACAGTAGGGTTCGATAGTTCGATAGGGTTCGGCTTGAATAAGTGAATCAGCGAAGCCGTTCTTGACACAGATCTAACCTTTGTAAGTTGCTCGAAGGATTTGTTCGTTACTGATTAAATGCCCGCCCAGGTCTATCGCTAGCACGCGCGTCAGTAAGTGACGCCGAACTTAAACGTCACCTGATGTCGCTCGAAATTTGTGAGATCGAGCGGCGCCGGATCGCCAGCGGCGCGTCCCGCCACTTGCGCGCTCCAACCAGCAGCCATCCACCAGCTGCCGGGGAGCTTGGCAAATACAGTTGGCCCGAGGAATACGGCATAACCAGCGAAGGCATTAAGGCCGAGCCCATCGTATGCGCGCAAATAGCGAACCTCCGTACCAACGAAGATGCGAGGATGCACCCGCATCATGAGCGCCGACGCGACACCAACGGCCGATTCCCGGGACCAGACGCCGGTTGCCCGCGAGCGCACTCCTTCAAACCCGTATAGGAGGTTGACGGCAACGACGGCACGGTCTGGTAAGAGTTCTTTATCGACCGCGACTGCCAGATCCAACCCGTATCGATCAGCACGCTCTCCACTAGTCTCGTCGATCCGTCCCCACTGCGGCTCAGCATCAATCGTCAGTCCGAAAGCGGATTGCTCGCGGTCGAGAAAACGATATCTCATGTCGAGAAACACGCCTTCGAACGTGCCCTGGCGGCGATTGCTGAAACCATTGACACCAGCGATATTGTGATAAGCGAGGGAGCCGCCGATCGATAAGCGAAAGTTCTCAAACGGAGTAAATTCCGCTTCGAGACTTTGTGACACAGAGGTATATGAGCCCGCGCGCTTGCCGAATCGGCTGTTGGTTTCGCTCTCAATCTCTCGTTCTCCAACCTCGCCAATATCGGTTCCAATGGCGAAGACGAACAGATGTTCGGTATCGATTTCGCCGGCATGGACGACCATCGGCCTCAATGCCAAGATAACGGCACCGGCTAGGATCGAAGACAAGAAAAACCCGAAGCTTGATAAAAACGATCGCGTTTTCAACACAGAGCCTCTAGTTGTACAGGGAAAGAGATCAGTTATTCGTCAAAGACAACCACAAACATCCAGCGCCGGCGGAAAATATTACCCGTTTTCCCGTGTGCGCCGTGAAATGCTTAGGTGAGTAGATAAAAGCAGAAATTAGATGAGAAAAACGAGAACGAATTTATAGATAGGAATCTCTTGCCTTGACAAGAGTTTTTCTTCGTAGGCCTGGTCGGTCGAGCTGCAGCGGACAAGGGAGGGCGAAAAAGCCGCGGAATGAACGGCCCGAGTAGGCGCTATTACTATTGTTGCCTCGTTGGATATTATCTTGGTTGCTTGCCCGTAGTCTGCCAGAACAGAATCGACTGCCCTGTCCGTTTCCGAGCCGAGGTAGTGCTGGATCAATCCTGCGTCTCCCGAGACATCAATTCCAAGAAGCAGGAGCCAGAAGGTAACGAATGACCCCGCTATGAACCTCCGAAACATAGCGGGACTATACGGCGTGACCCAACACGCGTCAAGGCGATGCGTTTCTTAAACCGTCTTTCCAACGGTCCGCCCATGGCGAGAAAAGACTCCCGGTACATTTTTCTGCCCCCGCACCGAGTCCTGGCGCTACGGGATACGTGGATTGCAGGAGTGGATATGGAAAAATCGCTAGCCATCACGAGCTGGCGCGAACTACTGAGTGCCATCGGATCACGGCTGGATCTGGCGGATGATAAGACCCTCAGGGCCGATGTTCAGCAACTCGACGGGCTGTGTGAGCACATGGACACAGAAGCGTTCCTGCCGGTCTCGTCCGAGGAATTGACGTCAGGGGTCTACCGTCGCGTCATCGATTTCGCGAACTTGGTAAACGACGTTTGTAAAGGCCTTGAGAGTGATAGCCTGGCCGATCTGTCGAATTTCCGTCTTGCGGCCGGCATCGGCTGGACCGGACGATGGTTTTACTTATCGGGCGCTTGGTGTTCTTAGGTTGCGACCTTAGGAAATGTGGAAACTGGCGGCTACGCCATTGTGGCTTACCGTCTACGTCCAAAGTTCAAAAGCAAGACGCCAGCAGAAGTGCGTAGAGTCCTCGCGTCCCTAGAAGTGGCTAGCCCGACACCACTCTACCTGGGCGATGACGGTGATTACACCGTGCCGCTGTTTGTGCCCGTAAATGTCGAACGTGCCGCGGTATTGGAGGAACTTCTCAAACAAGCAAAGGAGGTTGCCCATCTGCTCGAAGGTTTTGACGCGAGCGCGGTACCTTCAGAAGGGGTGCTTATCCCTCCGGATGGCACAGAGATACCAAGCGACCGTGATACATAGGTCTGGCGTCGGAGTGGTTGCAGGGTCCGGCTTTCCTTTCTAGACAATTCTTTAATCAACACAGCGGCAATCTCTGGCTCAGAATCGAAAGCCTCGAAGGATTGGAAACTGCAGAGGATAATAGAGACAGAATGAGAGAGGCGCTTGTGAACAAAAGAATGCAAATCGCACTCCTCGTCTTTTGAGGGATGTTTAAAAGGTATAGTCTGGTGAGTTAAGAAAAGTGGAGAAGTCCGTTTTCGGCTGGGTTACAGCGCAACGAAGGACGACTCTGACCTCACACCTCCCAATAGTATCTAACCGGCAGTGAAGCGGGAAAGACGTAGCGTGAAAGCTCACGATACGGTAGAGAGGTTGAGAACTTCGAGCTTTGGATTTGCCATTGCGCGGTCACGCCAACTTAATGAGCGGACAAATTTCGTTATCGTTAGGGCGCCGCACCTTTCGCCTCAGAAGGGCACGGAGATCTCTCCGGAGGGCCTGCAATTCGGCGATGGATTCGTTTATCTCTCGTAAATGATCCTTCGCCAACTGTTTCACATATCCACAGCGTCCCCGGTCGTCACAGTTCAGTTGCAGTAATGATTTGATTTCGTTCAGCGTCAGTCCTAACGACTGTGCGCGTTTCACAAACGCCAATAAGCGAACCGCCTCCTCGCGGTAAAATCGATACCCGTTCGAGCCCCGCGCCGCGGGGCGAACGATTCCTTGCGACTCGTAATAGCGGATGGCGGATGCTCGCACGCCAACTGATCGGGCAACCTCGCCGATGTGCATCATTGTTCCGTCCCCTTGACCTTAAACCTTACTTTAAGCTGTACCATGAGCGCGAAAGGACGTGAAGATGCGTTGTGGAGGTGAATTGCGCATTGACTAACGCGGCCAACGTCATTGGCCTGAAACCGTTGGTTGGGTGAGGAATCAGGTATGGGAATAGTCACAAAATCACGGGTCACATGCCCGGAGTGCGGTCATGCCGAAACATTGACGATGCCGACTGACTCCTGTCAATTCTTTCATGAATGTTCGGGGTGCGGGACATTGCTCAAGGCAAAGGAAGGGACGTGCTGTATTTTTTGCTCGTATGGCGATGTCCCTTGCCCGCCGGTTCAGAAAGAAAAAATATCCCGGAGAGAATGATGGAGCCACACAAAGGGAACTGCTAATCACAACAGGACTAATCGGCAGCAGTCACTGCCGCTATGAGTTCGCCGCGTAGGACGATCTTCGGATCACATGAACGGGCGACAAACATGACCCCTTTCAATTATTTTCATGATTGTTCACTTTTAGACAGAAACTTAGTACCGAATCACGATATGTCTTTGAAACGAGCGAAGGTAAGGATTTGTTTTGAATGGAAGAACGATACAAAGGGCACGTTATCCGAGTCACAACAGAAAAAGATAATAGCGCTTTTCCGTGGAAACCAATTTGCAGAATCTTGGATGGAGGATCGCGAGAGTTT
>Ga0105092_10001698_pt1 | contig 11790 bp, 7 predicted proteins | sample PPLLak2March2015_FD_87021 | JGI IMG/M metagenome (GOLD analysis project Ga0105092, IMG submission 87021) | Freshwater sediment microbial communities from Prairie Pothole Lake near Jamestown, North Dakota, USA - PPLs Lake P7 Core (1) Depth... | ecosystem: Environmental > Aquatic > Freshwater >... | reverse complement strand
TGAAAGCGTTTCACAAGATCCATGGTACCCACGCTGGCATATTCTTCATCAATGACCGCAGTGAAAACGACATCCCCTCGTATACGCTGTTTCTTTGCTTCTGCAATGGCAAGCATAGAAGCTGCCAGGCCGCCTTTCATATCGACCGTGCCGCGCCCGTAGATGCGCCCGGAATCGAGGCGCGGCGAGTGGGGGTTGGTCATACCCGCCACCCCAACGGTATCCATGTGCCCGTCGAACAGGAGGGTTCTGCCGCCGCCCGAGCCGTGCGCCACCGCCACCACGTTGGGCCGCCCGGGGGCTACCTCGTCCAGGCTCACGTCCAGGCCGGAGCGCTCCAGCCAGGCGGCGATGTAGCGGGCTATCTCGCCTTCGCCGGCAGAGCCGGGGTTGAGGTCTGGATTGATCGAGTCGATTGCAATCAGGTCGCTGAGGAGATGTTCGAGCTCATTCATAACGGTCTTTTAAAGCCTCCAGGGTTCCCCCAAAGATGGTCTCGTAGGCGTCGTGCCCCGCTTGCGTTTCGATGGCCTGAATGGCCATCTCGACCTCCTGCCGCTCGAGGCTGGGCAGGAGGATGCGGATGGCGTCATTGGCATAGTTGCCGGGCCGGATGATCCCGGAGCCGAGGGTGTACCAGGCATCTTCACTGGCGAGGCTTGCGATCACATAAGCCACCGCTTCACGGCGTTCTGCTTCTGGCAGCTCATCTGCGACCGCCGCCAGGCAAGGCAGAGCGCCCAGGCTCAGAACCCGGTTTTGCATGCCCGGCAGCGCCCACGATACTGCGGCTTTAGCCTGTTCCTCGCCGGTGATATGCGCGCAATTATACAACAAGGCCGCGATGGCCTGGTTTATGAATCGAGCCTCTGCGTTGCGGTAATCAGAGGCTTGCAAGATGAATTCGTCCCACGTCATGGGGTTCCCGGTCTGCCAGGCAGCCACGGTTTGGAGTAGGGTCTGGAAGGCCTGGTTGGCGCCCTCGGGATCGAGCCTGGGGATCAGGGCGCCTGATAAATTTGCGCCGAGGCGCCGGTACTCAGGGTCGCGGCTCTCGAGGTTGGCCTGGGCGGCGTCTCTGGCCTGGCTCACCTGCTCTTGTGAGAGCAGACTGGTATTGCGCGCCAGGGCCGAGATGAGGCGTGAGGCAAATTCAGCCGTCTGCTGGGTGGAGCTGAGGGTGTCTTCTACGGCGGGAGGGAAGGCTGCCTGCACGAATTCCCGGTCTAAAAGACCTGGAACAGAGCTGAGCTTCTCGCCTGCCAGGTAAGCCCACTGCCGGGTAGCCTCATCTCCCGATTGCGCGCCTGCCTGCGCCAGGCGGACGTCTGCAATAGTGAGCTGAGAAGGGTCAAGCCCGGCGGCGACGTCTTCCAGCCTTTGAGCGCTGTCTGTTGTGGGCGCAGGCGAGGGCTGAGTTGGTATGGGAAGCGTGGAGGTGGGCGCTGGAGACGGTACGGCGCCTACTGGCCCTCTGGAGCAGCCCGCCAACAGCAAGGCTGCAGCCAGGAGGAGCCAGGCTCTAAGCTTCATCCAACCCCATTTTGTTTAGATGGTTTTCCAGGATGATGAAGGCATTCGTACCGGCGCCTGGTTTGGGTTTCTTCCAGTAATGGAGCACGTCGCGCAGGTAATCGAGCGCTTCCCACAGCGCCAGCCTCTGCCTGGAGACCGGCGTAAAGGTGAGGTACTGTTCCAGGAAAACTTCGCTGAGATCGTTCAGGCGGCTTAAATAGGCGGTCAGTTGTTCGGGGTCGGCGAGAGTCTCGGGACCGGCAAGCTTCATGCCTGAGTCGACCAGCGAGGCGCGGAAATGGCTCACGTCGACCGAGGGCTCAGCCATGCAGAAGTTGTCGAAGTCGATGAAACCGATCTCTTCGCCTGAAATCAAAACCTGGTCGGCATCGAACGTGCCATGAGACGGCACCATGGGGTCGGGCGGGATACCGGCAGCACGGGTCTTGAGCTCGTTCGCCAGGGGCTCGAACAGAGGCGGAATCTCGGGAGCTGCCACAGCCAGGCGTGCGAGGATATCGGGCACGTCTTCGAAACGCTCGTCGAATGTAACCGTTTCTTCGGTATGAGCCCCGCTGCGGTGCAACATCGCCAGACCGGCGGCGACCTTGCGCACGAAGTTGTACAGCTTGCCGTTGGGCTCGGACGAGTTTGTGGAGAGCTCTGACCGTAAAAGCTCTTCGAGGGTGAGGTCTTCGGGCAGCTGGTCCTGGATCAGCAGGCGAAGCCCGGGATCGTAAGCCAGCGGCTCTGAAATGCGCACGATATCGCCTTCGGCCAGGGGAGAGTGCCACAGGGCCTGCATGCCTCTGAACGCGCGCTCGCCTTTTTTGGTGCGGTACGTCTTGGCGACCACGGCCTGCGGCCAGCCGTAGCCGGCCAGCTGGGGCGGGTAATCCAACAGGTAGCGGATGGTGCAGCGGCTGCCCGGCTTGTAGTTGAGCACCTGGGGCTCGCAGGCTCGCAGGGTGAAGTCACGGTAGGCGGGCGAGTTTCCGCGAATGCTGGTTTCGATCAGGCTGCGGGCGGCTTCGGGGTCGAGCAGCTGCTCCAACCCATCCAGGGCCTGTTCGGGCGGCTCCATCTCGATGTACAGCCTCAGCTCCGGCAGGTAACTGCTCCAACCGTCCGAGCCGAAAGGCTGCTCGGGCAGGCTGTCTACGTCGACGGGAAGATCGATGTTGGGAGGTGTGAGCGTCACTCGGAGAGGATACACTTTCTCCACCCCGTTTTCCTCGAGGCTCAGGTGGTAAACGCCTTTCCAGCGGCCGCTGCGGTCTTCCAGGAAAAGGCCTGGTATGGTCACGCCTGTCAGAAGAAACCGGCCTGAGACCGCTTCGGGCAGGCTGCTGTTGAGGGCTTGCAGGACGGTATCCGGCTGCAAGGCAGCCTCCAGCCAGGCCGGCCTCTCGGCCAGGTACTGGAGCGCCTGGTGGACAGATTCAGATAAGGTCATGGGCTCAATTTGCTCCTTTTACTCCCGGCCTGCACCAGGTAGGGGGATTCGGATGGAGGAAACCGCTCTACCGGTCCGGCGAGATATTCATCCTTGGGGGGGCATGGCAAAGTGAATGACCATGATGGCGACGACAGCCCCAAACAGCACAAAACTAGCCAGAAATGAGATGGATATGAAACCCCGATTGAGACGCATGCAATCCCCTTTTATGAGCCGGTCTCAGGTAAATCTTACAAATTATATCCAGAATTATGCATACGAGCAATGATTGGATGAGAAGCGGAAAATAGATCATCATGCGTATGTCGTGTAAGATGATAAAATTGAGGTAGATAAACGCAGGATGGGCCAGGCGGTCCATGTGCTCCTGTATGGGTGGAATCGTAGAAAAAAAGCACAATCGAAGCCTGTTAGCGACCTATGGAGGTGTGCGGTGAACCGCCTCTGGCGAATTTTACTCGTAGAAGACGATGAGGATGATTATATCCTTGCCCGCGAAATGCTCTCTGCTGCCCACGGGGCTAAATGCCAGATCGAATGGGCGCGCACCTTCGATGAAGGGCGAGCTGCTCTTGAAGGACCTTATTCTCTCACCGAAAGCGCTAAAACGTTTGACGCGGTGCTGATGGATTATGACCTGGGAACCGGCAGCGGTATCGACCTGATCCGCGAGGCCACCCGGCGTGGTTTCCCGGCTCCATTCGTGCTCCTCACCGGTCGGGGAAGTTACGAGACCGATGTGGAGGCCATGGAGGCCGGCGCCAGCGTCTACCTGACCAAGAGCGAGGTCAATGCCCTGCTGTTAGAGCGGTCGATTCGCTACGCCATCGAGCGTAAGCAGATCGAAGCCGAGCTGCGCGCCAGCAACGAACGCCTGGCTTCTGAGCTATCCGAGCGCCGGCGGGTGGAAACTGCCCTGACCCAGATCGAGTGGCTGCTCACTCGCGGCCTCCAGCCGGGTCTGTCGCCGGCGCTTTCACCTGAGAACGGTGCCAGTTGGAAAATGGGGCAGCCAGCTTACGGTGACCTGACCGAGCTGAACACCAACCGTTTCCTGCTGGATACGGTGGGGAAAGACGTGCTCGAAAACCTGGCTGCAGATTACATGGACCTGCTGGAAACCTCGACGGTGGTTCACGAAAAGAACGGCGATTACGCCTTGAATGTTTACCAATCGAGCTGGTGCCGCACCCTCGATGCCGCTTCGCGCAAGCTGTGTGGGACGAGCGATAACCGCCAGGCCCTCGAAAGCGGTAAGTGGCTGTGCCAAAATTCTTGCTGGATGCAGGCATCGAAACCGACCATTGAAACCGGCCTGCCGGTGGATATCGAGTGCGAGGGCGGGCTGCACATTTTTGCCGCGCCGATCACTGCCGGTGGAGAGGTGGTGGGGTCGATCAACTTTGGCTACGGCGAACCGCCTCGAGATGAGCACGAACTGCAAGTCATCGCCCAAAAATACCAGGTTCCGGTCGAAGAGTTGGTCCGGACGGCGGGCGAATACGAAACCCGCCCACCCTACATGGTAGACCTGGCCCGGAAGCGCTTGTTAGGTTCGGCCCGCCTGCTGGGGGCGCTGGTGGAGCGCAAGCAGGCCGAAAGAGCGCTGCAAACTGCAAACGAGCAGCTCAGGCAGGGCAAGCAGCGCCTGAATGATATTCTGGGCAGTATCCGAGATGGTTTCTTCGAGCTGGATCGCCAATGGCGCTTTACCTATATCAACACTCGCGCGGCCCACAATGCCGGCTTCGAGCCTGAAATGCTGGTCGGAGAGAGCGTTTGGGAAAAATTCCCGTTCATGGCAAGCCGCGAGTATGAGGATATTTTCCACAAGGTGATGGAGACACGCCAGCCGGAACGCATGGAAATTAAAAGCCCGATCAGTGAGATCTGGTTTGCCGTTGCGGTATACCCGTCTACCAATGGAATCTCGGTTTTCTGGAGCGATATCACCAGCCGCAAAAACGCCGACACCGAGCGAGAGGAATTGTTGAGAGAAGCCAACCGGCAGCGCAGGCAGCTGGAAGCGATTTTTGCGAGCATGGAAGACGCTGTGGCAGTCATGGATGCAAAAGGCCATTTCTACCTGGTCAACGATGCGTTTTCGCGCTTCCACCGCTTCAAGTCTGATACAGACATCAAGCTTAACCTGGCGGAATTTTATGACTGCTTCGAGCTCCATACGTTGGATGGAGAGCAGCTGCCCATCGAAGAGTGGCCGGCTCAAAAGGCGCTGCGAGGAGAGCGCCTGCGCGACTACGATGTCATTGTGCGGCGCACCGATACCGGGGAAGAGTGGACCGGACGGTACAATACCGAGCTGGTTTATAACGACCAGGGCGAGCTGGCGATCGTCGTTTATATCATCCGAGACATCACCGAGAGCCTGCAGGCGAAAGAGGCAGTGAGAGAAAGCGAGAGCAAATACCGGGAGCTCTTTGAAAATCTCCCAATCCCGGCCTGCCTGTTGGAAATGGCCTATGATGACCAGGGCCAGATCGTCGATTGGATCGTGCGGGATGCCAACCATTATTTCGTCCATGCGATGGGACACCAATCAAAAGATGACATTTTAGATAAACGGTTTTCCGAACACCTCGGCTTCGAAAATGCTGAGCATTTGATCGCCGATTCCAGAGAGATTATGGCGTCTGGCGCGGTACATACCGATACACTCCATTACAGCTGGAACGAGCGCGATTACCTGATCTCACGGTTTCCCATAGGCAAACAATTCCTGATGAGCACCAGCATCGATATCACCGCCATCAAGAAATCTCAAGAGAGCGCCGAGAACGAACGAGCCCGCCTGCGCGCCATACTTGATACCATCCCTGTGGGCATCGGGATCCTGGATGAGCGTGGAAACCTGGTAGAAAGCAATGACCTGGCCGCGAAGGTGTGGGGCATCGAATCGAAAGACAACCTTCCCGCTGACGGCGAAGCGTACAAAAGCCAGGCAACGTCTGGAGAAGGCGCCGGACTGAAGGAGTTCATCGCCATGAAGGTCTTACAAGGCGAGAGCTTTTACGACCAGGAAGTGGAAATCGAGAGGTTCGATGGCACCATGGCGGCTATCCTGGCCTCGGCTGCGCCTATCATCGATTCATCCGGCAACCTGATTGGCGCGGTTGCCACGGGGATCGACATCACCGAGCGCAAGCAGGCCGAGGATGAAAACGCCTATGGGGCGACGTTGTTAGAAAGCGCCATGGATGCCATCCATTCGACGGATCTGACCCCCGATATGTCGGGCAGGACCATCTTGAGCTGGAATAAGGCTGCCGAGCTGATGTACGGATACCAGGCATGTGAAATCGTTGGGAAAACGACCAACATCTTCGAGAGCGAGTACCCTGGAAAACACCGGGAGGAGGTCCGCCGGGAATTATTGGAGCAGGGGTACTGGCGCGGTGAAGTCCTTCACCGGCGCAAAGACGGCTCGCGCGTCCACGTCCTCTCGTCGGTATCCATGGTGAAAGACAAGCAGGGCAAAGCCATCGGCACGGTTGCGGTCAACCGTGACATCACCGGGCGCATCCAAATGGAGGCCGAGCTCAAAAAGTCAGAGGAAAAATACCGCGACCTCATCAAGCACGCGCCATCGGGAATCTACGAAATCGACTTCAAGATCCCGCGCTTCCTGAATGTGAACGACCTGATGTGTGAGTACCTGGGTTACACCCGCGAAGAGCTGCTCGCCATAGATCCATTCGACCTGCTCGACGACGAGAGCAAGGACTTATTCAAGGAGAGGATCCGCAAGCGGTTAGCCGGAGATAAGGTCGAGTATAAAATCAGGGCCAAAGATGGCCGTGAGATTTATGCTGTCTTGAGCGTTACCATTACTTTCCGAGATGGCAAGCCTGATACCGCCATGGTGATCGCTCACGATGTCACCGAGCGCAAGCTGGCAGAAGAAGCGGTGAAGCGTTATGCCAGCGAGCTGACCCGCAGCAACCAGGCTCTCGAAGAATTTGCCTTCGTCGCCTCTCACGACCTTCAAGAGCCGCTGCGTAAGATCCAAAGTTTCAGCGAGCAACTGGTGAAGCATTACGCCCCCGACCTGGGCGATGAAGGCCAGGATTGGCTGGAGCGCATGCAGAGATCGGCCGAACGCATGCAGCAGATGATCAACGATCTGTTGATCTATTCGCGGGTATCGACAACCTCTAACCCCTTCGCCCCGGTGGACCTGAACCAGGTGGCTGAGGACGTGGTGATGGACCTCGAGGTGCGCATGAAGGAAACCGGCGGTGAGGTGCAGATCGACCCGCTGCCAACCATCCAGGCCGATGGGGCGCAGATGCACCAGCTTTTGCTCAACCTGATCGGCAATGCGCTCAAGTTCCAACGCCCTGGAGTGCCGCCGCGGGTGCAGGTGAGCAGCCAGATGACCGGACCAGGTTTCTGCGAGATCTACATCCAGGACAACGGTATCGGATTCGATATGGAACAGCTGGACCGGATTTTCCAGCCTTTCCAACGCTTGCACGGGCGCAGCCAGTACGAAGGCACGGGCATTGGCCTGGCTACTTGCCGCAAGATCGCTGAGCGGCACGGAGGCCAGATCACCGCCCGCAGCGCGCCCGGGCATGGGACGTTGTTTGTTGTGAAGCTTAAGGTGTAAAGGCGGCTATAACAGCTTTACAGCCCAAGGTAGGCGGTGCGGACGTGCTGGTTGTTGATCAGCTCGCGGCTGGAGCCTTCGAGGTTGATCTTGCCTTGCGAGAGCACGTATCCGTAATCGCTGATCGCAAGCGCCAGCTGGACGTTTTGCTCGACCAACAACACGGTGATGCCCGATTGTTTGAGCAGCCTCAGGCTCTCGAAAAGCTGCAGCACCAGCAGCGGAGCGAGGCCAAGCGAGAGCTCATCGATCATCAATACCACCGGCTCAGCCATGATGCCGCGCGCAACCGCCAACATTTGCTGCTCGCCGCCGCTCAGGGTGCCTGCCTTTTGAGCCTGGCGTTCTTTCAGGCGGGGGAACATCTCGAACACTCGCTCCAGGTTGCGCTTGAAATTCGGTCGCGCCCGTTTCGGGGTGGCGCCCATTTCCAGGTTTTCAACCACAGACATATCGGTGAATAACTGGCGACCTTCTGGTACCAGCACCAGACCCATCTCTGCTTTCGTGTATGCTGGCAGCGCGCTGACGTCTTTGCCCTGGTAGTAGACCGAGCCGCTGGCAGGCCGGATGAGACCCATGACAGTGCGCAAGAGAGTGGTCTTGCCGACCCCATTCCCGCCCACCAGCGAGGTCAGCTTGCCTTCCTGGATCGTAAGGCTTGCCCCCCACAATATCTGCACTTCACCGTATCCTGAATTCAGGTCGCGAATTTCGAGGATTGCCATCGGTACTTCTCCTCCAGTGGTCAGATGTCAATCTACCCGGTCCATCAGTCGTTCAGCCAGTTTGGGGTCGCCCAGGTAAGCTTCGATCACCTTGGGGTGGTTGGCGATCTCTTGGGGAGTGCCCTCGGCGATCTGGCTGCCGTAATCCAGCACGATCATGCTGTCTGAAACGTTCATCACTGCGTGCATGACGTGCTCGATCATGATGATAGTGATGCCCTGCTCGCGTATCTTACGGATAGTCTCTACCATTTGGGTGATTTCCGACGGGTTCAGCCCGGCAAGCACTTCGTCGAGCAGGAGCAAATAAGGCCGGGCAGCCAGGGCGCGGGCCATCTCCAGGCGTTTCTTTTGAGCTACGTTCAGGCTGCTGGCGAGCTGGTCGGAGCGGGGGGCCAGCCCGACGAACTGCAAGACGTCTTCAGCGATGCGATAGGCGACACCCAGCGAGGCGTTCTCGCGACCAAAGCAAGAACCAGCCATAACGTTCTCGCGCACGGTCAGCTCGTTGAGCGGTCGCACGATCTGGTGGGTGCGCGCCATGCCCATGCGCGCCAGGTGATAGCTTTTCTTACCGGTGACGTCTTTGCCCCGGAAAACCACCCGGCCTTCTTCTGGCGGGTAAACCCCATTGATGACATTGAAGAGGGTGGTCTTTCCGGCGCCATTGGGCCCGATGAGCCCCAGGATCTCGCCATCGGGTAGATCGAAGCTGACCCCGGTGAGTGCCTGGAGACCGCCAAACCGTTTGGATACATGCTTCACTTGTAAGATCATATCAGCAGCCTCCGCAAGGGCGGGATACGATTGCGCAGCCAACCAACCACACCGCCCGGGATGAACAGGATGATGATCAGCAGCAGCGCGCCGGCTACCGAAAGCTGAATATCTTTGAACAGCGGATAGGTGATGAGAAACCCGCGCAGGCGCTGGTAACCGGCAGCCCCCAAGACCGGCCCGAGCACGGTTCCCTGGCCCCCAAGCATGACCATCACGATCGTCTCGATGGAGGCGTTGAGGCGGAAGGCCTCGGCCGGCTCGATGTTGCCGTTCTTGAAGAAGTACAGCGCCCCGACCATGCCGGGGATAATGGCCGAGATCACGTAGGCCCAGGTCTTGGCGTTGGGGGTGGTCACGCCCATGACTTCTGCGGCGTCTTCATCTTCGCGGATGACCTGCAAGCTCAACCCGAACTTGCTGGTCTTGATCATGAAGCTGAGCAAGATGCTGACCAGGGCCAAGCCGGCGACCAGGCCGTAAGCCAGCCACAAGGCCGTGGCGGCCCCGCCGTAATCCTGGTACACGGCGAAGTTCAGCGAGATGCCGGTCGCAGCGCCATAGGGGGTGAAGTTGGCTACGAATGCCCGCATGGCTTCGTTGATGCCGATCGTCGCCAGGGCAAAGTAAGCGCCGCGCAGGCGCAAGATGGCTTTGCCGATGAGGAAAGCCAGCAGCCCTGAGATGAGCCCGCCGGCAGCCATGGCTACCCACAACGAGGACGAGTGAGCGCTCATCAGGTACAGGCCGGTGTACCCGCCAAAGCCGAAGAAAACCACGTGGCCAAAACTGACGTAGCCGGTGTATCCCATGATAATGTTCAGGCTGCTGGCCAGCACCACGTACATGAGCATGAGGAAAAGCACTTCGCGGGTTGATGCGTTCCTGGTTATGAAAGGCACCGCGGCGGCAATCAAGACCACAAGAATCGCGATCCACAAGCCAGGGTTGAGCCAGACACGCATGCCCGTGCGTTGAGCCGCGGGACGAGGTTGGGCGAGAGCGGCATCGGACGATTCTTTCATTTTTTCGCTCCCAGCAGGCCTCTCGGCATCAAGAGTAGGATGAGGACGAACATGACGAACTCGACCACCGGCACCCAAGACGTGTTCATGTAGGCCGGGATGATGCCCTCCAGAGCGCCCAAGATCAGCCCACCGAGCAGAGCCCCCAGGGGGTTGCCCAGGCCGCCCAAAACGCCGATCACGAAGCTTTTGAGCTGGTAGGTAGCGCCCGATAAGATCGTGAAGGGGAAAAAGGTAGCGATCAGGCCGCCCGATATGGCTGCCAGCATGGTTCCCAGGCCAAAGCTGAGAGCCAGGATGCGGGAGGACGGTATGCCCATCAGCTCGGCTGCGGCGCGGTTGTTCGCTACCGCCCGGATATATTTACCGGGGTTGGTGCGAAAGAGAAACAGGTACAGCGCTGCGGTGACGGCGACGGCGGCCCCCGCTGCAAACAGGCGGGTGCCCAGGAGGGTCATCCCGCCTACCCGGAAACTGCCCAGGGTGAAGTCGACGGCCCGCGGTGTGGTACTGAATTGGGCCGTCCCCAGGCCGATGATGATCATGTTGACTGCAAACGTCGCCAGCAAGGTGGAGAGGTATGGGGCGTTGATAACCCGGTGGATGGCGATGAAATACGTCAGCATGCCGAAGACGAGCCCTCCGGCGGCAACCAGGAGGATCGAGATATATGGGTGCAGCTGGAGGGCGCTGACAAAGAGCAGGTATACGCCAAAGCTGCCCAGAGAGATGATGGCTCCGTGGGCGAGATTGATGACCTTCATCACACCCCAGATCAGGGTCATGCCCATGGCGGCAATCCCGTACACAAACCCGATCAGCAGGCCATCGATCAGGAAAGGCAGCAGTTTTACCAGGTTGAACTCCATAACCGCTCTCCTTTTTGAGCTACCGGCTACCGCCGGTTAGCAGGCAGTTTTCCGCTCTACAGATCCATTTATTTGTATCATGGTCAACAGCATCTTGAACGTGTCTTTGCGAACCCGGCGCTCGGATGGACTTATCCGCTTTTGCGGTAAGGAGTGAGATCTGTTCGTTCGCTGAGGAATGCTCACTCCAAACAAACTCAAGATGGGTTGTCCCTGCGAGGGAGCGTTCGGGATGAGTACATCCTCTGCGACCGTGGCAGTCTCCGTGAACGAATTGAAGATTGCGGCAAGCGGGTTGAGTACAACCTCAGTTTGCACCGTCCACCAAAGGACGGTGGGCTCCAATGACAGGACGATTAAATGGGTGCGGGCCTTGCAAGCCGGTTTCCTCCCGAACGAAGTGCGCTGCGCGCCGTGGGGATACTAATGACGAGGGTTTTGCCAGGGACCGGCCCAGCCTGGTCCCTGGCTATTCAACGCGTTGCGATCGACCGGCGTGACGCTACCTTACCGGGTAGATAATCTCGGAGGTCACGCCTTCGGGAGGCCAAACGACCTGCTTCTGGAGGGCCCCATCTTTGTCTTGCCACTGGATGTAGACCATCGAGTGCCCAACCTGCAAGCCGTGGCTTTCGGCGGTGGTGTCGAATTTGATGTGACCGAAGAACGTCAGCACATCGAGCGAGTCGAGGGCGGTTTTGATCGCCTGGGTATCGAGCGAGCCGGCTTTTTCGATGGCCCGCTGCAAGATCAGGCCGGCGACGTAGCCCCCGGCAGCGTGGTACGA
>Ga0105092_10001697_pt1 | contig 11795 bp, 10 predicted proteins | sample PPLLak2March2015_FD_87021 | JGI IMG/M metagenome (GOLD analysis project Ga0105092, IMG submission 87021) | Freshwater sediment microbial communities from Prairie Pothole Lake near Jamestown, North Dakota, USA - PPLs Lake P7 Core (1) Depth... | ecosystem: Environmental > Aquatic > Freshwater >... | reverse complement strand
GCTGGCAATGGGACCTTTGGGGGTCCGGCCCATTTTTCTGCTGGGGCGAACCCAGCCGCATTAGCGCTAGGGGATTTCAATGTGGACGGAAAGTTGGATGTCGTCACTGCGAACAATGCTGCCGGCACCGTCGGGATGCTACTTGGCAACGGCGACGGCACTCTTGGCGCAGCGACAGGCTTTCCCGCCGGAGACGGCCCGCTGCATATCGCCGTCGCGGACTTCAATCGGGATGGAAAGTTGGATGTGGTGGTTCCGTCATCCGGAGACAACAGCGTCTCCGTTCTGTTCGGCATGGGTAATGGAAGCTTTGTTCCGTTCACAAGCTTTGCTGTGGGGGATCTTCCGGACGCGGTTGCGGTAGGGGATTTCAACGGAGATGGAAGGCGCGACTTAGCGGCGACGAACGCTGTCAGCAACAACCTCTCCGTTTTGCTAAACACGGCTCCCCCTGCGGTAACCCTTGCCATCAACGATGCAAGTGCGAATGAGGGAAATGCCGGCAACGTGAACACCGTTTTTACGGTTACCCTTTCACAAGCGAGCTCTTTGCCTGTAGCGGTCAGCTTTGCAACGGCTAACGGCACGGCCACGGCTGGAACCGATTACGTCAGTAACTCTGGAGTCCTGACTTTCAATCCGGGCGAGACATCGAAGCCTATAACTGTCGCAATCATCGGCGACACTATTGTCGAGCCTGATCAAACTTTCTTCGTCAATCTGACTAACCCAATTAATGCGACGATCACAGACGGTCAGGGGCTCGGTACAATTATCAACGATGATGTCGGGGTGCCGAGCAGCGTGCTGGCTGCGGTCTTACCCACCAGCCGCTCTGTTCAGGTTGGCGTTCCCGCCACCGCCTTTGCCACTATAATCAACGCAGCTCAGACAATAGCCACGGGCTGCAGTATTGCGCCGCTCACCATCGTGCCAGCTTCCTTTATTTATCAGACCACGGATCCGGCTACCAATCAGGTCACGGGGAGTCCAAACACACCCGTGGATATTGCGGCAGGTGGGGCACAGAGCTTTGTCTTTGCGCTTACACCGACAGGGGCTTTTGCGCCGACCGATGTGCAGTTTACATTTAATTGTGCGAACGCTGATTCAGCGCCCATCAACGTCGGGTTGAACACCTTGCTGCTTTCAGCCTCGTCCACTCCCGTTCCCGACATAGTGGCTTTGGGGGCCACGCTGAAGAATGACGGCATTGTAACCCTGGCCAGTACGGGGGTGTTTGCCGTGGCCACCGTGAATGTGGGAGCTACGGGGACAATCACAGCATCGGCGGACACGGGAAATGCAATACTACCCGTGGACATCTCTCTCTGTGAGACCAATCCGGCCACTGGCCAGTGCATCTCGGCGATCGGTTCTAGCGTGACCACACAGATCAACGCCAACGCCACGCCTACGTTTGGAATCTTTGTCCAGGGCAACGGCAACGTACCGTTCGATCCGGCGGGGAACCGGATCTTTGTGCGATTCCAAGACGGCGGCGGAGTCACCCGTGGTTCTACCAGCGTGGCGGTGCAAACACAGTGAGATGCGGCGAGTTCACGGCGGAGGATGATTTCTGGGGGAAGAAAACACTAAGGTCAGCATTATTGTTGTCAACTGGAATGGTGAAAGATTTCTCGAAGATTGCCTGGGTGCTCTTTCCGGCCAAAACTATGGCAATCGCGAAATCATCCTTGTCGATAATGGCTCCTCCGACAATTCCGTCGGCTTTACCAGGGAGAATTTTCCCGAGGTAAAGATCGTTGCCCTCAGAGAAAACCAAGGGTTTACCGGAGGGAACGCAGCCGGTCTGGAAATCGCTCAAGGAGCCTACGTCGCGCTCGTCAATAACGACGCTCGCGCAGAGAAGACATGGCTTGAAAACCTTATCCAGCCGATGTTGCGGGATCGCGCTGTTGGCATATGCTCTTCGAAGCTCATTTTCGAAAATATCCAGACGGTGAATAGCGCCGGCGACGGGCTGACGACTGCAGGAGTTGGGTTTAATCGCGGGCTGGGCGGAAATGCTGAAGACTTCAACGCGTCTGAACCCGTGTTTGGCGCCTGTGGGGCTGCCGTGTTATATCGGCGGCGCATGCTTGACGAGATCGGCTTCTTGGATGAAGACTTCTTTCTTTACGATGAAGACACGGATCTTAATTTCCGGGCGCAACTTGCCGGTTGGAAGTGTATTTATGTTCCGTCTGCGGTTGCCCATCATGTAGCCAACGCAACGAGCAAGCGGCTAAGCGATTTGCACGTCTACTATCACACGCGCAACCTCGAGTTCGTCTGGATTAAAAATATGCCCTTCGGTGTCATGATTCGATTCGCGCACCACAAAGTTATTCAGGAACTCGGATCATTTTGTTATCTTTGCCTGAGGCATGGAAAGTGGCGGCCGTTTTTTCGAGCGAAGCGAGATGCGCTTACGATATTGCCAGTGATGTTGCAAAAGCGAAAGCAGATTCAGGCCGGAAGAAGGGTCCCCAATCGTTATGTGCGGTCGATGCTCACGTCGATGTTCACTAAGGGTTTCTTTGAGCAGAAAGTGAAACAATTGTTTGCAAGACAAGACTGAGGGACGAAGGTTCACAGCATATGAACCCGTTATCTTTCTCGAGCGTGTGGTTGCTTTTGCCACCGGTGCTGTTTTTTTCCAGCTGCGGTGATAGTTCGCCTAAACTTCCATTGGCGGGCTTTAAAGTCGAGTTTGGCCCGCACAATATCCCGGCCACAATGATAGCCGCACAAACGGTATCGGCGGATGTCACCATCAAGAATGGAAGCACTAGGACTTGGCCCAGCAAACCGAACCCGAAGGGAAGGCATGCCGTCAATCTTTCTTACCACTGGCTTGACCTGAAGCGCCAAGTGGTAGTTTTTGACGGATTGAGAACCCCTTTGCCGCGCGATCTTGGTCCTGGGGAATCGGTTAAGCTCGAAGCGACGATCCGAGCGCCCGAGAAGGCCGGCTCGTATCTGCTCCACATAACCATGGTTCAGGAAGGAGTCGCATGGTTCTCAGAAAGTGATGGAGGTCAAATTCTAATCCCGGTTTCAGTCGCGCAGGATTGATCTTGCGGTCAGCTCAGCTAAAGCACGTTTCCCAACCGCCTATTCCGTTCCCTATTAGATTATAAATGATACGCCATGCCTTTCGTCAGCGGTCCGCATACCTTACTAAGGAAATTAGAAGGTTAAAATCAGGGAAATCCTGATAGCCGAAAGTCCTCTCTTTCCGGCAACTTTACAATCACGGATGGACGGCGGAGCCAGCGGCGCTTATTTTTGCCGGAAGTCCGGATCGACGAAAAGGCTTGGTCATTTGTGATTGGGCGTCTCTCGGCCCTGTCCGGAAAGCGTTTACCAAACACAGTCAATATGCGGGTCGCGATCATTCACGATTGGCTCATTACCACCCGCGGGGGGGAAAAGTGTTTGGAGAGTTTTTGCAGACTGTTTCCCGGCGCCGACCTTTACACTCTCGTTTATGCGCCCGACCGGATTTCGAATTTGATCAAATCAATGAAAATTTGTGTTTCCCAACTAAACCGTCTCCCAAGGATTGAACGTATGTACCGTTACTGTTTGCCGCTATTCCCGCGAGTCATTGAATCGTTCGATCTGCGAGACTACGATCTCATCCTCTCGAGCAGCCATTGTGTAGCCAAAGGTATCTTTCCGCACCGCGCCCTCCACATTTCTTACATACACGCTCCGATGCGCTACGTCTGGGATATGCACGACGCGTATTTTGGCAGCGAGGCTTCTCTTATCGCTCGGGCCGGAATGTCCGTATGGCGCGGCTACTTGCAACGATGGGATGTCGCGGCTTCGCAGCGGGTGGACTGCTTCCTAGCAAACTCGCGGAACGTCGCCGCCAAGATCCGAACGCTCTATGGCCGCCAAGCCACGGTCATCCACCCTCCGGTTGACTGGGAAAGATTCTGCTTGAGCACCAGACTAGAACCCTACTATCTTATCGTTTCTGCTTTGGTACCATATAAAAGAATCGATATTGCTATCCGCGCATTCAACGAAATGCGACTGCCGCTAAAAATCGTAGGCGAGGGCCCGTTGCGAAGCCGGTTGGAACGAAGCGCCGGGCCGAACATAGAATTTCTCGGTTGGGCTGATGATGCACTGTTGGCCGGTCTGTATGGTTCGTGCCAAGCGCTGGTTTTCCCTGGAGAAGAAGATTTTGGTATTGTCCCCCTGGAGGCTCAAGCCAGCGGCAGGCCGGTTATCGCCTACGGCAAGGGCGGAGTGTTGGAAACCGTGATTCCATTGGAGGCTGGCGCTGAGAAGAATGCGGCGCCCAACGGCGTTTTTTTTGGGGAACAGACCCCGGGGGACTTGATTAAGGCTGTGGAGCTTTATCAAAGGATGCAAAGTTTGTTCGAGCCGGCAAAGATACGCGAACATGCCGCGCAATTTTCGGCCCAACGTTTCAGGGAACAAGTTCACCAATACATCCAGGCTCGATTGAGCGAGCGGTGGGAGTGACCAACCCGTGCTAAAGCAGCGCAGTGAGTTCTTCCAGAGTCTAATGATGCTCAACGACCTCTGCTTTTTGAGTATCGCGTGGTGGCTTGCCTACCTCATCCGCTTTGATACGGATTTTTTTCCCGAACCCGAGCCGCATCTTTTTCTGGACTATACAATCGGCTGGCTCATCATTTTGATCGTATGGGGCGTGGTGTTTTATTGGTTGGATTTTTATCGTCCCCGGCGACTGTCTGGCCACAAGCGTGAGCTGGTCGACGTCGTCAAAGGTTCTAGCCTCGCCCTGCTGATTTTTTTCGGCGTTCTGTTTTTGCTTCGCGCCATCGTTCTTTCCCGGATCGTGGTGGTCCTTTTTGCGTTGTTGAGCTTTAGTTTTCTTAATCTGAGCCACATCGTTTTTCGAGAGGGATTGAGGTTCTTGCGCCGGCGCGGTTACAACTTGCGACACGTGTTGATCATCGGAACGCCGCGGCAAGTTGACGAGCTGGCGCAAAAGTTACACGCCTATCGTCAATTCGGTCTGCGCATCGCGGGGGTATTCCTGACCCGCCAAACCAGTCCCGGGTTGATGCGCTTTGAAGGGAGATACCTTAATGATACGACGGAACTCAATCGATTGGTCAAGTCGGGCGCCATCGATCAAGTCTTTGTCACCTTACCCTTGGAGCAAGCGGAGAAGTTGAATGAAATCCAGCAATGGCTGGATGATGAGCCTATTACGCTCCATTTTATTCCCGACTTGGGGGAACTGGCCAAGCTCCGCGGTAAAATGGAAGAATTCGACGGGTTGCCAATCATCAGTCTTCAAAGCTCGCCGTTGCACGGATGGAATTCCATTCTCAAACGAATCATGGATCTGTCGATCGGCGGACTGGCGCTCGCGGTTTTTTCACCTCTAATGCTCCTGATCGCTGCGGGCGTCAAGTTAACTTCCTCCGGCCCGGTTCTTTATCGACAGGAACGCATGGGGTTGGATGGCAAAAGATTTCGAATTCTCAAGTTCAGGACAATGGTCAAAAATGCCGAGCAGGCGACCGGTCCGGTTTGGGCCGCAACCAATGATCCGAGGGTGACGCCGTTCGGGCGTCTATTGCGGGCCACCAGTCTGGACGAGTTGCCCCAGTTGATTAACGTGATCAAGGGTGAAATGAGTTTGGTGGGTCCCAGGCCGGAAAGACCGGTATTGATTGAGTACTTTCGCAAATCGATCCCCGGGTATATGCTGCGGCACAAAGTGAAAGCCGGCATGACCGGTTGGGCGCAAGTTAACGGGTGGCGGGGAAATACTTCATTAGAATCGAGAATCCAGCACGATTTGGATTATATCGGCAATTGGTCGCTCTGGCGCGACTTAAAGATTCTAGCTCTCACCGTATTCGGCGGTTTTCGTAACAAAGGAGTAAGAGGCCTGCGAAACTGACTTTTCGACGTGCTTCTCACAGTATCGCATTCCTCTTCGTCGAACGCTCTCTCCCTATCTTAAGACAAATGGACAGAGTCATCGCCTGGTGGGATAAAGGCATTTTTGTTTCACTCTGTGTTTCTATCGTCCTGCTCGGCATCGGACCCTTGGAGTCATCTTTGCCCGGTGCAAGGGTTAGCGCATGGAGTGTTTCACGGACGACGTTTTTCCTCTGGCTGGTTGGGAAACTTTTGACCCGGTTTCACTATGGCAACTGGGGGCTTGGTTTCATCAAGCAGGCCGTGCCAATTCCTTTGGTTCTTTTCTTCATTTTTGTCACGTTATCTTTGCTTCCGGACTTCCGGCCGGAGGGTGACTATCGCTATTTTTTCTTCGGCTCGATGCACTGTTTAATGATCTTGGATCTTTTTTCGGACCCAAAAAGATGGCGGCTTGCATTTTACCTGTTGGCCCTATTGCCGGGTCTGCTTGCAGTTCGGGGGATTCTGTACGACCCATGGGTTCTTGAGCTGGATCAAATGCGGCGATTCGGCTATCCATTGCCGCATCCCAATATTGCCGGTTATTCGTTCGTGATCACCCTCCCGCTTTGCTTCGCACTAGTGGTCGGAGAAAGTGGACGGAAGCGTGCGCTGTCTATGCTCTCCTGGGGGGTCCAGTTGCTGGCCTTGATGCTTACCTATTCAAGGGGGTCCTGGTTGGGGTGGTGCGCCTCGATTATTTCCTTTGGCGTGATGCTGAGGCGATGGCGAGAATCCTGGATCATTCTGACGATTGTTGGGTTTCTCTTATCGTTTGCGACGCCGTTACAGGAACGCGTGTTTTCGCTGGTTCGGCCCCAGACCGATTTTTCGATCAACGAGAGGATACAAGCCATGGAAGCCGGTTTGCGAGTCGGGCTGGACCATCCGGTGTTAGGAGTAGGATACGGGCGTGGGCGTCTGAGAGAGGGTATAAGAGAGCTTTACCAGGGGACGGCGACTGATATTACCCGCATAGCGCACACCCATAACATGTATATTGAACTATTTGCCGGAACCGGATTGCTAGGATTAAGCGCGTTTATATGGTTACTCTGTCACGCTTTCTCACGGGCTCTAAAAAACGCAAGTTCACTCCAGGATGAAAGCCGGATATTCCAGTTCGGAATCGCGGCGTCCTGGATTGCTTTCGCTGTTACCGGCCTTGGAGACGTTCCTTTTTTTCATCACGAAATCCGCATTCTGTTCTTTACTCTCTTGGCTCTCACTTATCTCCATAGCCATAAAACGCTCCAACCGGGGACATTTAGTTTGCCAGCCTGATTAAATTTGTTATCATAAGGCGGTTTCACAATGGCTCATCAGACCTATCAGGGAAAAGTGGTTGAAAAGCCGTGGGGTTATGAACTGATCTGGGCTCATACGCCGCGCTACGTGGGAAAAATTCTGCATATCAACAAAGGAGAGTCGCTAAGTTACCAATACCATAGGGTGAAGGACGAAACGGTTCGACTTCTCAGCGGTAGTCTGGAGCTGGAAGTGGAGCTCGAGGGCGAGAGAACCAAGCTCATCTGTACACCTGGCGATTGTCTTCACATCGTTCCCGGGATGAAGCACAGAATGACGGCCGTCGAAGAATGCGAGGTCTTGGAAGTATCAACTCCCGAACTCGATGACGTGGTGCGGCTCGAGGACCGCTACGGCAGAGCGGATGCCAATAGATTGACGCGGCCGGAGTAACTAACAAATATGGATTTCCCGAGTCTCAGCGAGCGGTTGATTGAGCGACGGCTCCTGTCGAGCGAAGAAATGGAACGGGTCACGAAACTGCAACAGGAGCAGCAGGCTCCCTTAACCCGGCTTATCGTCGAGCTGGGCTTCCTTTCCGAGGATGATCTGTTGCCTGTGCTGCAGGATTTTTTCGATATTCCAATGGTCTCGCTCAAGGATTTGCCCGTGACCCCGCTGCCGGTGGAATTTTCCTCCACGGTGGGAGACTTTTTCAAGCAAGGTCGCATGGTGCCGATAGGAGTCGAAGGCCGCGATCTGGTGGTTGCCGTCAGCGATCCGTTGGATCTTTCGCGGCTTCATGCAGTCGAGCTTGCGGCCGGCTTGCCGGTTAAGCCCGTGCTGGCCAAGGAAAAAGACATCACGACAAGGATCGAGGCACTGTTCGGCAATTCCTATTCGACGGAGGCCGCCGCCGGATCGGCGGCTCGTGAGATCGAAGGCGCGGTCGATGAAGAGGACGTCGCTCATTTGCGCGACATGGCGTCGGAAGTCCCCGTCATCCGTCTGGTGAATCAGATGCTGGTCCGGGCCCTCGAAAGCCGCGCTTCGGATGTCCATATTGAGCCATTCGAGAATCAATTGAAGGTTCGGTACCGCATCGACGGCATTCTGCATGAAGTCGAGCCGCCGCCGCGGCAGTTAAAGGCAGCGGTAATCTCGCGTCTAAAGATTCTGGCGCAACTCAATATCGCAGAGCGTCGGTTGCCGCAGGACGGGCGCATCAAGATCCGTCTGGCAGGCAAGGATGTCGATCTCCGGATCGCCACCGTTCCGACTCTCTATGGTGAAAGCGTGGTCATTCGTCTTTTGGAGCGCGCGCACATTTTTACTCAACTCGATGCTTTGGGTTTCCCTGGGACCATCCTCCAGCAATTTCACGAGATGATCGCTAAACCGCACGGCATGATCCTGGTGACGGGGCCGACGGGCAGTGGTAAGACGACGACCTTGTACGGCGCCCTGCAAAAGATCAATGACCCCGGGAAGAAAATCATCACCATCGAAGACCCGGTGGAATACCAGCTTGGCGGTGTGAATCAGATTCAGGTCAAGCCGCAAATTGGCCTTTCTTTCGCCAACGGCCTGCGCTCCATTGTGCGCCAGGACCCCGATGTCATCATGGTCGGCGAAATCCGCGACGCGGAAACCGCCGAAATTGCCGTCCAGGCCGCGCTGACCGGTCACTTGGTTTTCTCCACGTTGCACACCAATGATGCCGCCGGTGCGATTTCGCGCCTGTTGGAGATGGGGGTACAGGATTATCTCCTCTCCTCTTCATTGCTTGGGGTTCTGGCTCAACGACTCGTTCGCCGGCTTTGTGCGAGCTGCCGCAAAGAGATTCCGTTCACGGGTTTCAGCGGGAACGAGCCCGAGTTGACGTCGCAAAATGCGGATAGACGACAAACGGTTTGGGATGCTGTGGGTTGCAGTCGTTGTAGCGGCACCGGGTACCTCGGCCGTGTCGGTATCTTTGAGCTTCTCCCCGTGACTTCCGAGATCTGTAAAGTCATCGTTCAGCGGGCCGATGCCGGAATGATCCGCAGCCTGGCGGTTCAGCAAGGCATGCGCCTTTTGAGGGAGGACGGCTGGGACAAGGTGTGGCAGGGCGTCACGACGGTGGCCGAGGTGCTGCGAGTTACCAGAGAGGAAGCTTAAGCCAAAGCCTGGAGTCTCATTGTTTCTTGGCTTTGCCACCTTGTTCGAATCCCAATGGCTTTTTTCCAATATCGCGCGACCGATCAAGCCGGAAAGATCGTCGAAGGGGTAATGGAAGCCGACGCGGAGAAAGGTGTGATCTCTCGCCTCCATGAGATGGGCTGCATTCCGTTGCGGATCGCAATGCCCGGCGACCGATTTATTGCCGGTTCGCAGCCGCGGCGGCCGCTCTTTCCCAAGCGTAAGGTCAATCAACAGCAGTTGCTCCAGTTCACCCAGGAACTGAGTACGCTGCTCGCGGCCGGGCTCCCGCTCGACCGCAGTCTTTCGCTGCTCGCTAGTTTGATCGAAGGGGAAGATTTTACCAAAGTGATGCGGACTCTTCTGGAGGCGGTGCGCGCCGGTAAGTCGCTGGCGGCGTCGATGGGGGAGCATCCCGAGGTCTTTCCCAAGCTGTACGTGAACATGATTCGAGCGGGCGAGGCAGGCGGTATTTTGGAAAGCGTGCTCCGCCACCTCGCCGAATACTTGGAGCGCTCGGTGGCTCTTAAAGAAGATGTAAAATCAGCGTTAGTCTACCCGATGATCTTGGCGTCGGCCGCAGGGCTCTCATTGATTGTCCTTTTCGTCTATGTCATTCCACGCTTCGCCGTAATCTTTAAGGATGTCGGCCAAGCCTTACCTTGGATCACTAAAGTGGTTCTCGATTTTAGCCAAATGTTAACGGAGTACGGTTGGCTTATTCTGCTTTTGCTTCTCATAGGAACAGTCGGCGGGGTATACTATTTCCGAACCCCCGAGGGCCGGGGCGAGTGGGACCGCCAGTCTCTGCGCGTTTGGCTTTTGGGCGACCTCTTGCGAAAGTTCGAAACGGCCCGCTTTGCGAGAACCTTGTCGGCATTGTTGAAGGGAGGGGTCCCATTGCTCGAAGCCCTCGGTACCGTTCAGGGTGTGGTGGGGAACCGCTTATTGTCACGGGCTATTGGGCAGGTCCAAGTTCGGGTCCGAGAAGGAAAGGGGATGGCGCAACCCTTGGGTGAAAGCGGGCTATTTCCTCCGCTGGCCTTGAATATGATTGCGGTTGGCGAGGAGACCGGGAAGCTTGAAGGCATGCTCGCCGAGGTAGCCGAGCATTACGATCAAGAAGTCAAACGTACGACCAAGAGATTGACTGCGCTATTAGAGCCGGCACTGATTTTGGTCATGGGACTTATCATCGGATTGGTTGTGGTTTCAATGTTGTTGGCTATATTTAGCATCAATGATTTACCTATCTAATAAAACTCACGGCCGTGATGGTTTCACGCTTGTCGAGCTGCTCGTGGTGATGATCATCATCGGGCTTCTTGCGGCGCTGGTGGGTCCGCGGTTTATCCGTCAAGAAGAAAAGGCAAAAATCAAAGCGACCAAGGCTCAGATCGAACTCTTCGGCACCGCCCTGGATACTTTTCGGCTCGATGTCGGGCGCTACCCGAGAGCCGAGGAAGGCCTTGAGGCGTTGAGAACCAAGCCGGGTGGCCTCGAGCGATGGGATGGTCCCTATCTCAAGAAGGAGTTGCCTCTGGATCCCTGGGGCAAAGCCTATGTTTACAAGAGCCCAGGTGAGCATGGCCCCTTCGATATTGTTTCTTATGGGGCCGACGGTGCTCCCGGCGGCGAAGGGGATAACCGTGATATTACGAGTTGGGAACGATAGTCCGGGGTTCTCACTCTTAGAGTTGATATTGGTTCTGCTGCTTCTTGGTTTAAGTAGCCTTATCGTTCTCCCCACTATTGATACGGGACTGCGCGGGAGGGAAGTCAGGCGATCCGCGCTGGCGCTGGCGGCGGTTGCGCGCGACCTGCGTCACCGCGCGCTGTCTGAAGGAATTCCCCAACGCCTCACTCTGAAAGTGTCTGATAATAGCTACTTCGTGTCGAGAGATCGCGAAGTTCTTTTGCCGTCGGATGTGAAATTCACTGACATCGAGGGCGGCCAGACCCTCGAACACAGCGTACGCCAATTTATTTTTTTCCCCAACGGCAGCAGCCTGGGCGGAGAGATCCGTTTGTCGGGCGGCCGGCATACGCCTTCCTATTCGATTCGTCTCGAACCACTGAGCGGCAAAATTGACGTTGTACAGGGTGGCAAATCTTGAAGCCTGATCAGATTGGGGTTTCGCTGTCAGCCGGATTTACGTTGCTGGAAGTCGTGGTCGCGATGACTATCCTTGGCATCGGCGTCGTCACTCTCCTAGAGATTTTCTCCTCGGGCCTTCGCTTGGGTTCCCGGAGTTCCGCCGCGACCGAAGCGATGGCCTACGGGCGTCAAGCGATGGACGAGATTTTGCTGCGACGCAAGATCGAGGAGGGTGCCCAACAGGGGGTTCTCAACGACAAAACTCGCTGGAGACTCGGAATTGAGCCGGTACGTGAACCATCCGAAAGACTGG
>Ga0105092_10001696_pt1 | contig 11795 bp, 11 predicted proteins | sample PPLLak2March2015_FD_87021 | JGI IMG/M metagenome (GOLD analysis project Ga0105092, IMG submission 87021) | Freshwater sediment microbial communities from Prairie Pothole Lake near Jamestown, North Dakota, USA - PPLs Lake P7 Core (1) Depth... | ecosystem: Environmental > Aquatic > Freshwater >... | reverse complement strand
TTATCCAACCGGCTGTGATAGACGCGCAATCCCTGCCAGGTGAGACGGATCCCGCGAATCTTGTCGTCGGGGAGAAAGGGTACGTTGACATTGAACAGGATCGCGTGAGGCAGATCGTTCTCGATCACCTGGCGAACAACTCTGCCCGCCAGGCGCGCTGCGGGCCCATAGTCAACTTCTCCGATGTAACTTTCCATTGTTTCGAGTGAAACTGCGATGCCCGGCACACCTGCGATTACGGCTTCCATCGCGGCGGTCACCGTTCCAGAGTAGGTAACGTCGTGCCCAAGGTTTGCACCGGCATTGATCCCGGAGACAACCAGGTCAACAGGCTCTTTGAAATAGCCAAGTGTGGCAAGCGCAACGCAATCGGAGGGCGCGCCGTCGCTGGCAAATGCCTGTATTCCATCTGCCAGACGGACCTCCTTGACGCGCAGAGCGCGGTCCAGGGTTTTGACATGCCCGCCTCCGGACCAGTTTCGGTCTGGTGCGAGGATGCTGACCTTTCCCAGCTTTCGCATTTCCTGTGCAAGGGCAAGCAAGCCGGGCGCAAAGACACTATCGTCATTGGTGACCAGAATGTGTTTTTCCATCTTATTTCCCTCCATCCAGGAACCTGCGGCGTTTTTGGACTGTGTCTATTGCAAAAGTAGCGATCAGGCTCATGATCAGGAATGTGAGAATGATCATTTTCTTTCAATCTCCATTTTGAGCAGCATCTTTCATACGTAGGGATATGGATACGCAACTGCCACTCTGGCAGGCGCGCTCATGATGTAGTTGATTGCCCAGGTGCCGAGCATCCGGGCAGAGTTCCACTGGCTGCCCTGTCGAATGTCTGTTGCGCCGACCCATAATGCCTCGAGCAGGTCGGCCGCTGTGCAGCCCGGAAATTCAGTGACACCCGAGCCAATTGCCTGCAAAATATGCGCATCGCTGTTACCGACCTGGGCGATGCCAGGGTGTTCTGCCAGAAGAGCTTGGGCGTTAAGATTACCTTCGCGGTCGAGGGCGGTGGCATTGTACGTTTCGATCCCGATCAAAATGCGGCCAGCCTCAGGATGCTGTAACGCCTGAATAATGGATGCAGCGCTCAGGCTTTTCATGCCCATGCCTCTCGCCATGGGATGGGGTGCAATGCAAATCCCACCTGCCTCGCCAACTTTTACGATCGTTTCGATCAGGGGCAGCCCGGGCTCAATTCTTTTGGTAACAAACAGCGCCAGCAGGTCGCCTTCGGCGGTCGTGATCTCTATTCCCGGGATCACTTCGATGCCAAACTCCGGTGCCAGCTCAAAGGCCTGCAACGCGCCTTTGATTTCATCATGGTCGGTGATGGCGATCACATCCAGACCGACTTGCCTGGCGCGCGCCAGAACGGCCGGGACGGACGCCGTGCCGTCGTAACTATAAATTGTGTGAATATGCAGATCAGCAAGTCCCATAGTTCTCCTTTTTGTACATTGCCAGTGTAACAGGGAGCAATTAAGGACAAATCAAGGATGGTTTAAAGTTCAGTTAACGGTTTTTTGGTACTTAAACGCACGAGAGCCCGGGAGGAGGTCCGGGCTCTCATGAGGAGGAGAACGAAATGTCTTATTGGCACGCTTGGGATCGTTTGGAGGCCTTTTCCTGCTGGCACAGGAAGGCACGCCGCTTCTGGCCTGTATCGACAACAACCACTGTCAGCAGGGCAGTCACGGCTGCAATAAGAATCATTTCCATGTTCATAGGATAGCACGGAGTCGAGAATGTGTGCTTTACAGGGAGTTTGCCAACAAAAAACAATTATGAAAACTTGAATCCCGGAAATACAGATTTCAACCCGACAGGTTTACCAATCATTAACAGGTCTTTCCAAGGGTGTTAATTATTCCGTGCTAAATTTGGATAATCTCAGGACATTTATTTGGAAACCAGTTATGTCGCATAAAACCTTCAGCCAGGAAATGCAGGAAATAAAAGATGAAGTCCTTCTGCTGAGCAGTATGGTGGAACAAGCCATCATCGAATCTGCGCAAGCACTGAAAAATAACAATGTGGAGTACTCGCGTCAGATCCGTTCAAACGATATCAACATCAATCGGAAACGTTTTGAGGTGGAAATCTCGATCATGGTTCTGATGGCGACCCAACAGCCGATTGCCCATGACCTGCGTCTGCTGGCTGCCAGCCTGGATATTTGCACAGAGCTGGAGCGCATGGGGGACTATGCCAAGGGAATTGCCACGATCAATATCCGTTCGGAAGGTTTGAGCCTTCCGCAGATCCTGATGGATATTTATTCCATGGCAGAAAAAGGTGTAGATATGCTCCATCGTGCTATGACGACCTTCGTCGCGGAGGATATACAGTCTGCCCAGGCCATCATCCTGGAGGATGATGTGATCGATGAATGCTATTCCAGGTTGTATCATGAAGCTATCCAGAGCGTTTTAAGGGATCCTCGAAACATCGAGCGGGCGAATTATGTCCTTTGGGCTGCTCACAATTTGGAAAGATTGGGGGACCGCGCGACCAATATCTGTGAACGAGTCGTGTACATTGTGACCGGCGAACGTCCCGAATTGGACGCCATTTCGCAGGAATTCAAACTTTCCATGAGGGTATGAATGTTACGGATATCTGCCATTGACGTAGGGTCGAATGCCATGCGTATGGTGATCGGTGAGGTGGATCAATCCTGGCAAGTCAAGACAATCGAGAATATTCGCCTGCCCGTACGCCTGGGTCAGGATGTTTTTAGCAAGGGCTATCTTGACGAAAAAACGATCCGGCAGACCGAGGAAGCTTTTCTTCGTTTTAAGCATATGGCGGAAAGCTTCGATATCCAACATCTGCGGGCAGTGGCTACCAGCGCCGCCCGTGAGGCTGGAAACAGTGATCTCCTGCTCGACCGGGTGTTTCGAACCAGTGGCATTGAAATTGAAATTATCAGTGGGGAGGAGGAAGCACGGCTCATTCACCTGGCAGTCGTCCATGAACTCAAGTTGAAGGGTAAACGTACTTTGTTGATCGATATCGGCGGGGGCAGCGTCGAGGTAACCATCTCCACCGGGCAGAACATCATTTCCACGGACAGCTATGGCATGGGAACGGTGCGCCTGCTGGAGAGATTGGATTCGAATGGCAAATGCGGGCCTCCCTTTGGCAAACTGATACGTGAATACGCGGAGGCCGCCCGGCACCGTATCGAACGGGACCTTGGAGACCAGAAAATCCAAATTTGTGCTGCGACAGGCGGGAACGTGGAGGAGATCGGGCGCCTCCGTCAGAAGCTGTTTAAAGCGGAGAGCGATCGCTGTGTCACGCTGGATGAATTGGGAAAGCTGATCGAACGTCTCGACCAGATGAGTTATGAAGAGCGCATGCGGAAGTTGAAACTGCGCGCCGACCGCGCCGATGTGATCCTGCCGGCCTCGATTGTCCTGCATTTGATCGCCCGAGAGGCGGGAGTACAACATATCGCGATCCCTAATGTTGGTCTGAAGGATGGCATCCTGTTGGAGATGGCAGGGAACCTCTCGAAAAGCCTGCATGTGCGCCGCAGGGATCAGGTTTGGGAATCGGCCCTACACCTGGGACGCAAATATCAGTTCGATGAGAAACATGCACGTCTCACCTCCAAACTGGCGGCACGCCTCTTTGATCAATCGAAACCGCTTCACAATCTGGATGACAGCAATCTGCTCCTGCTCGAGGTCGGCGCGTTACTACATGATATTGGGCATTTCATCAACACCCTGGACCACGATAAACACGGTCATTATTTGTTGAGCGTCAATCGCCTGGTCGGGCTGAGTCAACGGGAACAGAATGTCGTTGCCAACCTCGTTCGTTACCATCGCAGGCAATCCCCTTCCTCCGAGGATGAAAACTTCAAGTCCCTGTCTCAAAAAGATCGTTTGACTGTGATCAAACTGGCCGCCCTTCTACGCCTGGCGGATTCGCTGGATATCAGCCACATGGAAAATGTAACCGATGTGACCCTCAAGGAAACCAAATCAGGCTGGCGGATGAAAATATCCGGCCGGAAGGACCAGATGCTCGTGAACTGGGCGTTCAATAAACGCAAATCACATTTCAGGGAAGTATTCGGCGTATCTCTGGAAATGGATGGATGAATGATTATGACCACCCTTTTCGCCGAAGCTAGTCCATCTACTCTCTCTGTGAACCAATTTCTGCTTGCAGCACTGGATCAACGCTGGAAGAATTACCGCGCCGAACTCAGGCGCTGCCGCGCGGAGTTTTCAAACGAGGCGGTTCATGATCTGAGGGCCGCCGCCCGGCGCATGCTTGCCCTCATTTGGCTTCTGAATTCCATATCTCCACGCCCGCGCCTGCAGAAATTAAACCGGGCTTTTAAGGAACAGTTGGATAAATTCGACGATTTGCGGGACACACAGGTCATCCTGGCTGAAATTTCCGAAACAGTACAGGAACTACCGCAGCTTCAGGCGTTCCAGGATTATCTGCAAGGTGTTGAAAAAAGGCTTCTAAAAATCCTCCGTAAAGAATTAAAGGTCATTGATCTTTTCGATGTCTCCAAACGCATCCGCAGGCTGCGCGAATCTTTGAAAGCAGAATCGGATTCAAATGGGGAGCTTGTTTTGCACACCCTTCAGGCTGTGGACGATGTGTTTCTTACCACCAGACGACGCCAGAACTGGATCAACCCGGCACAGGCAAACACGATCCATCGTGTCCGTCTTACCTTCAAGACGTTTCGTTACATGGTGGAAATCATCAACCCCTTGTTGCCTGAGTTCCCGCCGGAGAATTTGAAAAAGATGCATGATTATCAATCTCTGATGGGGGAGATCCAGGATGTGGAAGTCATCATGCAGGCGCTGTCAGACGCCCCCCTGCACGCCTCTTCCTTCGATCCTGAACCTGTCCGCCGTTATTACGAGCGTTGTCATGCCGAAGCCATTTCCGCCTACATGAAACGCATGCAGCAACTCGATGCTTTTTGGCGCTCCGCGCCAGACCAACCTTTTCCCTGGGAGAAATAACATGAATCTTTATATTATTCGTCATGCCATTGCCGTCGATGAGTCCACCTCCGATTATGAACAGGATAGCGAGCGTCCACTCACTGACAAGGGGCGCAGGAAAATGCGCCAGATTGCCAAAGCCTTACGCAATCTGGGGGTGGAATTCGATCTGATCCTTTCCAGCCCATATGCACGCGCCTGTGAAACAGCCGAGATTCTTGCCGATGTGTTCAAGATGAAAAAGAAAATTGTCCTGAGCGACAATCTTATTCCATTGGTGGAGCCCGAACTTTTAATCGGTGAAATCAATGAAAGGTACTCTGTGGATAGTCTGGCAGTGGTTGGGCATGAGCCCTATCTGAGCACTCTGATCGGCCTGCTTGTAGCGGAGAATGCAAAAATCGACATGACCCTCAAAAAGGGCGGGGTATGTCACCTCACGGCGGACGATCTGCATCACCTTGACCATCGCGCCACCCTGGAATGGCTGCTAACCCCTGGCATCCTGATGGAAATTGGCGATAAATAATTACTCAAATAACCTTGCGAAGATTGTGATCCTTCGCCAGGTTAAGAAGTTATACCTATGCCCGAATCTGTCGATCTTTCCTCCCCGTCCCTGTATATCAACCGCGAACTCAGCCTGCTTGAATTTCAGCGGCGTGTCCTGGAAGAGGCACTCGATGAATGCAACCCGTTACTGGAACGTCTGAAATTTCTCGCCATTTTTGGTTCGAATATGGACGAGTTTTTCATGGTGCGTGTGTCCGGCATCCGCAAGCAGGTCGAGGCACACATCCTGGAGGTCTTTCGGGACGGCCTGACTCCGCCCGAGATCCTTGCCGCGACGCGCAAAGTGTCGCTCGAGTTATATGGAAGTGCGCTGCATTATCTCAACAAAAGGCTCCTCCCAAAGCTGGACAAGGTCGGGATCCACCTTTTGGATTATCGCAAACTGACAGAGACTCAGTTGAAGAAGGTGGACGATTATTTCAAGGAAGTGGTCTACCCGGTCCTGACGCCGCTGGCGCTCGACCCGGGGCATCCGTTCCCACACATTTCAAACCTCAGTCTGAACCTCGCAATTGTGATCAAGGATAAAAATGGCAACGACCGATTCGCCCGCCTGAAGGTTCCGGATACGTTGGCGCGCCTTGTGCCGATCAAACGTTCTTCCGGCGCGGCGCGCCGGGATGGTACGATCCCTCACCATCACTATTTTGTCTGGCTCGAGCAGGTGATCGCAGCAAATCTTGCCTCGCTCTTTCCGGGGTTGGAAGTTGTGGCCGCCTATCCCTTTCGCATCATCCGCGATGCAGATGTTCAGATCCAGGAAATCGAGGCGGATGACCTGCTGGAGACCATGCAGCAAAGCATTCGCAAGCGCAGGTTCGCTTCTGTAGTGCAGGTGGAGATCGATGAAAGCATGCCCGATCCCATCCGCGAGCTGTTGATCGAGAACCTGGAGATCAAACCAAACGATGTCTATGTGTTGCCGGCGCCACTCGGCTTGAGCAGCCTCTGGCAGGTTTATAACCATGTCGAAAGGCATGATCTGAAGTTCCCCGTCTATCAGCCGGTTGTCCCCAGGGTTTTCGAGGAGGCGGCACTGGTGGGTGATATTTTTGAAGCCATCAGGCAGGGAAATATCCTGTTACATCACCCGTATGATTCCTTTCATCCAGTCATTGATTTTCTGCGCGCCGCGGCGCGCGATCCGAACGTGCTTGCCATCAAGCAGACGGTGTACCGTGTCGGACAGAACGCGCCGGTGGTGGAGGCATTGCTCGAAGCCATCGAGCGTGGAAAGCAGGTTGCGGTCCTGGTGGAACTCAAGGCGCGCTTCGACGAAGAAAGCAATATCGGCTGGGCGCGCATGCTGGAGCAGGAAGGTGTCCATGTTGTTTATGGATTGGTGGGCGTTAAGGTTCATTGCAAGGTAACCATGGTGGTACGCAAAGAGGGGGATGGCATTCGCCGTTACCTCCATCTGGGAACAGGAAATTACAATGCCATCACCTCACTGGTTTATGAAGATATTGGTTTTTTTACCTGCGACGAAGACATGGCATCGGATATTACCGACCTATTCAACCACCTGACCGGCTACTCCACCAAACATGATTTCAGGAAATTGATGGTTGCTCCCTTTAATTTGCGGGCTGGTTTGGAGAAGCTCATCCGGCGCGAAATTGAACATGCGAAGTCGGGCCAGAAGGCACATCTCATTTTCAAGGTCAATGCCATTGTCGATCCGTATTTTATCGAGCTGCTCTATGAAGCTTCACAAGCCGGCGTAAAAGTGGATCTGCTGGTACGCAGCATGTGCTGTCTGAAGCCGGGCGTCAAAGGCGTGAGTGATAACGTGCATGTCGTTAGCATCGTTGGACGTTATCTCGAACACAGCCGGCTATATTATTTTTTCAATGGCGGGGCGGAGGAGATTTACATGGGCAGCGCCGATCTGATGCCCCGCAATCTCAATCACCGGGTGGAAGTGGTTTTTCCTGTGGAAGATGCGGAACATGTCCGCTATCTGCGAGATCAAATCCTGGACATTTATCTGCACGACAATATGCGCGCCCGCTTGATGCGGGAGGATGGAACCTATCTCCGTCTTCAGCCGCCCGGTGAGGAAAAGGCGGTGGACGTACAGGAGTTTCTTATGAAGAATTCCAGGGGGCAGGACCCAAAGAAACTTTCTCTTTCCCCAATTCATTCCCTGCCTGCTAGTGTGGGATCGTAAAATAAAACGTGCTGCCCCGCCCCTCGAGGCTCTCCGCCCAGATCCTGCCCCCGTGGGCTTCGACGATGTGTTTGGCGATGGACAGACCCAGCCCCGTCCCGCTGCCTGCCCGGGATTTGTCGACGCGATAGAAGCGCTCGAAGATGCGGGAGACTTCGTCCGCCGGGATGCCGATGCCCGTGTCACGCACCGCGAACCGGACGCCGCCGTCCGCGGCCTCCGCCAAAAGGACGACTTCGCCGCCCGGAGGCGTGAACTTGACCGCGTTGTGGATCAGGTTGACCAGCACCTGCTCCAGCCGCTGCGAATCGACCCGTACTTCCGGCAGCTCCTAGGCACACTCCACGCGCAGAGTGATGTTCGCGCGCTCCGCCTGGACTTGCATCCGCCGGGAGGCAGAGGCAAGCAGATCGAAAGCCGCGGCAGGTGAACGGTCGAGGGAGAAGCGGCCCGACTCGATTTTGGAAAGCTCGAGCAGTTCGTTCACCATTTGAGTCAGCGCATCCACCTCGGTCAGGATCTGGTCCACGAAGCGCCGCGCCGCGGGCGGGTCCTCCAGGGCACCCTCCTGAAGTGTCTCAGCTAAAGCCTTCAACGAGGCAAGCGGAGTGCGCAGCTCATGCGAGAGATTGCTCACGAAGTCCCTGCGCACCGTTTCGAGGCGGCGCAGGCGGGTCAGGTCCTGAGCCAGCAGGAGGCTGCCGCTGGTGTGTTTGTCGGGGATGACGACGAGCTGCAAATATTGATGACGGGTAGGCAGTTCCACCGACTCGCTCTGCATCTGACGCGTTTGCTGGCAGCGCCGCCAGGCTTCGACCAGCTGGTGGTTGCGCACCACTTCGGCAATGCTGTGGTGGATGGGATCCGAAAATTGAAAGAGCCTCCCCGCCGCCGGGTTGGCAAACTGGATCAGCCCCTGCGCATCCGCGATCAGCACGCCATCGGTAATTTGGTCGAGGACGGTCGCCAGCCGGGACCGTTCGGACTCCAGGGTCAAATGTTGCAGGTTGAAAGTTGAAATCAGGGATGAGAACGCGCTGGATAAACTTTCGAGTTCTTTGATGGTTGTGCCGGCATCCTGTCCCCGAATCTGGCTGGCATATTCATCGATCTCGCGGTGCAGTTTGTAATATCGCCACGCATACCACGCAGCGGTCAGGAGAACAATAATTGAAAAGATAACGGCGTAATTCATGTTGGGTTGTTAGCGCGATTAGCAATTAGCTAATCACCAAATCACTAAATTACCTCATCCCTCGAACCGATACCCCCCACCTCGAACTGTCACAATGCGGGTGGGCTTGCTGGACTCCTCTTCGATCTTTTGCCGCAGCCAGCGGACATGCACATCCACTGTGCGGCTGTCGCCAATGAAGTCCCAGCCCCAGACGCGCTCGAGGATAAATTCGCGCGAGAGCATCTGGCCCTTGTGTTCCGCAAAGAAGAGCAGCAGATCATATTCCTGTGGCTTGAGCGCAATTGGCGTGCCATGAAGGGTTACCTCGCGGCGCGTGAGATTGATCACGAGATTGTCGAACGTCAGCTTCTCCTGCGGTTTATCCTCGGGGTTTGTTTGCTCCATTTGCTCCCGCAATAAGCGTGAGCGGCGTAACTGCGCCTTGACACGTGCCATCAGCTCGCGCATCGAGAAGGGCTTGGTCAGGTAATCATCCGCGCCCACTTCGAGGCCCACGACGCGGTCGATCTCGTCATCGCGGGCGGTCAGCATCAGGATGGGCGTGATCATCTCCTGGCGCAGGATGCGGCAGACCTCGAAGCCGTCGATCTCGGGCAGCATCAGGTCGAGGACGATCAGGTCGGGCTTGAGCCGCCGCGCCGACTCGAGCGCCGCGCGCCCATCGCCGACCGCTTCCACGGCAAAGCCGTCCTTTTTCAGATTGTAGGAAAGAGTATCGCGCAGAGCGGGTTCGTCTTCCACGATGAGGATGGATTCAGGCATAATTGTTAACAAACTATACCATAAGTCATTTTTGCCAAAGTTAAGGTCTGGTTAATGGGTTGGCTCTTGAAACCGAGTGCAGGCGAGAGATCTTCCAAAATTGAACCGCGAAGGGCGCGAAGCTCGCAAAGATTTTGTCTTTCTTGGCGCTCTTCGCGAGCTTCGCGGTTCAAAACTCTGCCAAGTTCGCAATGGTATTTTCATGAACTTGCTGTAAAATTCAGACTATTCTACTCATCAATTGTTCAACATGACTCAGGAATTCTACTTCGACTGGCGCTGGGACCTTCTGTCTGCTCCGCAAGCGATCTGGCCGTTCGCGGCGGATACGAATCGCTTTAACCGCGATACCGGTCAGCCCGAGGTCGATCTGCTCGCGAATGTAAAGGGTGTCAAGCAGGTGCGGATGAAGCTCCCGGTCGTCAAAGTGGAATGGGTGGAGGATCCTTTCGAGTGGACCTACCCATATTCTTTTGGCATTGTGAGAACCTACCGAAGGGGACCCCTCCAGGAAATGCGCGTGCAAGCCAACTTCGATCCGAAACCCGAGGGCGGCACGTGTGTTCGATACCAGACCTGGATCAAGACAAACAACCTGCTTGCCCAGCTTGGTATCCCCTTTGTGATTGGGGTCATCGCGAAAAATCGGTTCGAGAAAGCCTTTCGTTCCTATGACCGCCTCGCACACGAGTCCGAATCTCCGAAAGAAGCATCCCGCCCGCGTGAACTTATCTCCAGGGTCCGTGCCCGCTTCCGGTTGCTGAGTCAGGCGGTCGTACGGCAGGGGACTGATCCGGCCCTGATTGCACGTCTCGAAGATTTTTTGGACCAGGCCGATAATCTGTCTGTCCAACGCATCCGTCCGTATGCCCTGGCGGACCGCTGGGGCGTGAACCGTCGCCTCGTCCTGGAGATGTTCCTGCGGGCGACGCGCGCCGGCATCCTCGATATGTCCTGGGATCTGCTTTGCCCCTCCTGCCGCGGCAAGGCCGAGGGGCATACCAATCTCGGCGATGTGACCGGTCAATCGCACTGTGATACCTGTCAGATCGATTTCACAGTCAACTTTGACCACAACATCGAAGTCATCTTCCGGCCGAACCCGCTGGTGCGTAGTGTGGAGATCGACGCGGCGTTCTGTGTGGGGAGTCCTCAATTCCAGCCGCATGTGGTCATGACGCAAAGGATCTCGGCCTTGCGTTCGTTACCCGTCAGCCTGCAGCTGGAGCCCGGACGCTATACCCTGCGCGCCTCGAACGTGCCGGGCTCGATCTCTGTGAGCGCCGCGGCAGATGGGCTGCCCCGAGCGGACGTCCGCGTGACGTCATTTGGATGGCCCCCTGAACAGGAATACATTTCGCTCCACCCTACCGTCAACCTGATCAATGCAACTGAAGCGGATCAAACCTTTCAGCTGGAGCGCACAGCCTGGAGCGACCAGGCGGCAACCGCAGCCGATGTGACCGCTTTGCAGGTCTTCCGCGATCTCTTTGCGAGCGAAGTGTTAAGACCCGGTGAGGAGATCTCCATTGGCTCAGTGACGTTGATGTTCACCGACTTGCGCGACTCGACCCGCCTGTACCGCAAGATCGGAGATGCCCCGGCATTTGGACGGGTGCGCGAACACTTCGAAGTGTTGGAGCAATCCGTTGCCTCCGCCGGCGGCGCGATCGTGAAGACCATGGGAGATTCTGTCATGGCGACGTTCCGCCATCCGGTCGCGGCGCTGATCGCGGTCTGGAACGCGCAGACGAAGATTGCCGAACGCGGCGAGCCGATGCTCTGGCTCAAGGTCGGCATTCACAAGGGACCCTGTATCGTCGTCAATTCGAACGAGCGGCTGGATTATTTCGGTTCGACGGTGAATGTTGCGGCGCGTTTACCCGGTTTCTCGCAGGGCGGTGAACTGGTCTTCACCGAAGAGATCAACAACGATCCGGAAGTACAGCAGTTCCTTGCGGAGAATACACAGCCTGGAGAAGCATTGCACTCCTTTACCGCAAACGTCAAGGGTTTCGATGAGCCGTTTACGATGTGGAAGTTGAAGGTTTGATAGCTGGGTCTTCCTTCTTACTTTTTACTCATTCCT
>Ga0105092_10001695_pt1 | contig 11810 bp, 5 predicted proteins | sample PPLLak2March2015_FD_87021 | JGI IMG/M metagenome (GOLD analysis project Ga0105092, IMG submission 87021) | Freshwater sediment microbial communities from Prairie Pothole Lake near Jamestown, North Dakota, USA - PPLs Lake P7 Core (1) Depth... | ecosystem: Environmental > Aquatic > Freshwater >... | reverse complement strand
GGCGCGGTAACCTTTAATGCGTTGATGGCGTCTGACTTGTTGATCATGCCGACCCAGGCGGAATTTTTCTCCATCAATGCGCTGCGAAATATGATGACAATTGTACGGCGCGTGCGGTCGCAGGGAAATGCGCTGCTGACCTACCGGCTGCTGCTCACCATGTTTGACCGCCGCAACCGGATCCACCGCACGCTGAGCGAACAGCTTCGTTCCACATTTGGCAATGGTGTGCTCGACACCGTTATCGAAACGGATACCCGGCTGCGCGAAAGCGCGATTGCCGGTCTTCCAATTATCTACCATGCGCCAAAAACCCGGTCTTCACTCCAATACCGGGCTCTGGCCCAGGAGATCTTAACGTATGTCAAAGAAACAAATTCGCAGCCGGCTTGAGAATCTCTTTTCAGAACTGGCCGGTGATGGCTCCGCGCCATTCGAGCAGGCGCCCACCGGTATTGAACCTCCCCCCGGTGGGCGTGAGGCTATACCCACAGCGGTAGAACTCGCAGAGGTTGTCCCTTCACAGCCAGGCAACCTCACCGGCTGGGCCTGGGAAATTGACAGCGGTCATCGTTATATCTCCTGCGGACAGGAGGTAAGCGATGCTATCCGTATCAATCCACGCAGCTTCCTCGGGCAAGATTTTCTTTCATACGGTTTACAACCATCATCTTATCCTGCTTTAAGTGCCGCGCTCCACAGTGAATCATTTCCGGTTGAGCTGACGGTTTCCTTTTCTGGCCCGCGAGGAACCACATTTCCGGTAAGGATACACATCCTCTCAAGGATTGATGCTGAAGACGGTCCGGCCGGATGGCGCGGGTTTGCCCAGCAGCTGCCAGATGAAGGCGAAGCGAATGAACCGGAAGTTCGGCCAAATAGTGAGAAACAAAGCCTTCCACCGTCTCAAACCAGCTCGCTGAACGGTAATGGAAAAAAGCGCACTGGCAGTCAATCACCCATCCAACTACAGCCAGCTCACACCAGGCGGACAGACAGCCCGGCTGCCCCTTCACAATCTCCCGGTATAAAAGGCGTTCCCCTGGCGAAAAAACGTGGCTACGCGCTCGAACTGGGAAATTTCCTACCATCAATCCAGGTATGGACAGAAACAGGCCGGCGCAGCCTCACCAACAACCAGATGGATCTCGAAAACGCCGCTGGCGAGAAACCCGCCGCGATTGCTCTACCGATGCAGACACAGGGCGTGGGCAGCTTGCTGCTCGAGATCGTGGACGATGCAGGCGATCGGGAATGGTCTGATGATGACCGCTTTCTGGTGATGGAAGTTGCCTCGCAGCTGGCACTGGCGCTAGATAATGCGCAGTTGTATATATCTGTGCAGCAAGAACTGGCCGAAAGAATCCGCGCAGAGCAGGCTATTTTGCGGCACAATAAAGACCTTTCTACCCTCAACCGGATTGGCCAACAGCTCAGCCGGTTAGCTTCTCGAGAAGAGATATTCGCGCTGCTTGCAGAGATGATCGGCGAGGTGCTGAACAGCGAAAACCTTTATATCGCTTCTGTGAGTGAGGATCAAGAGACGCTGTCATTCCCGATCTTTCGTTTCGATGGCCAGCCCATCGATGCGCCTGACCGCCCATTTAACAGCGGAATACCCGAATTTGTGATGCATAGCAAAGAAGCGCTGCTCATCAAATCCTCTGCCGCTCAAGTTCTGGCAGCGCAGCGCATCACACTCCCTGAGCCGCTGCCAGCCTCCTTGCTGGCAATTCCCATGATCGCCGGTGACCGCGCTGTCGCGGCGATTGTTGCGCAAGATTTCGATCATGAAAACAGCTTCGATGAGATTCAGGTCGAGCTTCTTTCAACCGCAGCAGCCCAGGCCACTACAGCGCTCGAAAACGCTGATCTCTTCCAGCAGATGCAGACCGCGCTTAAGGCGATTGAAAACCGCGAGCGCTATCAGGCCAATGTCGCCCGTTCTGCGGCAACACTGACCGAGTTTGGCACAAAATCAATGACCGAGGTGTTGAAGGCTCTCGGCGCAGCAGCGCAATGCAGCCGTGTTTATTTTGCACAGGTGAATGAAGACGAACGTGGAAACTATTGGACGGCTGTGGCCGAATGGGCTGATCCAACGGTTGCATATCTGTTTGATAAAACCCGCATTCTCCATATTCCAGCAGCCAATTATCCGGCCTGGTCGAAAATGCTAAAAGAAAAGGGTTGGGCCATCACTCAATCATCCGATACGCCCTCCCCGGAAAATGCGTTTATCAGCAGCCAGCACATCCACACCAGCCTGATGCTGGCAATTCCCGGTCCAAAGCAAATTCCAAGCTTCCTGGCATTCGATCAGCTCGGCTCACAGCGCGAATGGTTGAGCGAAGAAATTAACGCCTTGCGGGTTGGAGCAGACTCAATCGCCAACACCTTTGTCCGTGAAGGGCTGCTCGACCAGCTTCAAGTTACCCTGGATGAAACAGAAGGGCTGTACAAAGCCAGCAACCGCCTGGCTGTGGCGAACGATATGCAGGAGATGGTAGCCGCAGTGCTTTCCAGCGTGCGCAGCCCAGAAATTAACCGTGCCGTGCTGCTGCTTTTCGAGCTTGACTCATATGGAAAGATTTCCCAGATCAATGTAGGCGCCAATTGGTACAGCGGACGCGGTGCCCCACCACCCCCGGTTGGAACGGAATATCTACGGGGCCGGTACGAGCGATTCCTGCAGCAAAGCTCGCCGGTGTTCTTCAACGATTTGCTCGATGATCAAATCGATATAGAACTGCAAGAAGCATTCATGCACCAGAAAATTCGTGCTCTTGCCGTCTTGCCGCTCTGGATTGGCAAGAGGCAGATTGGCGCCCTTCTACTGCAGGCCGAGGACAGGCATAACTTCATCGGCCGAGAAACGCGTACGTACCCGCCGCTGGTAGACCAGATGGCGATCTCGGTTGAAAACCAGCGCCTGTTCGAACAGACCCAGATCGCGCTTTCAGAAACAGAGCTGCTTTACAATGTCAGCAACCGCATTGCGCAGGCTTCAGGAGCGCAAGACATGCTGGCATTGGTCGTTGATACGATTTTACCAAAAGGCGCTGACCACGCAGCGCTGATGTTAATTACCAGTGATGCTGATGGCGAGCTGATTGATATAGAAATGGTCGGGCAGCAGGATATTCGGGGTAAATTCCAGTTTATGGGCACGCACGCACCGGTCTCCAGCCTGCCGCTGATCAAGTCATTGACCGATGAACCCTTGATCATCACCGACATTAACAACTACCCGCTGGATCCTGCCTCAAGAAAATCGCTGGAACAGTATGGCGTGATGGCAAGCTGCATGGTACCGCTGCGCACCGGCGGGCGCCTGATCGGCCTGCTCAGCGCATCTTCTGGCCGGCCCACTGAATTCAGCCAGGATGATATACGCCTGCTGCGTATCGTAGGAAATGGAATTTCGGTCGCCCTCGAAAAGCAGCGCCTGCTTCGGCAGGCTCAACGCCGCGCGCTTGAGCTGCAAACCGCATCAGAAATTGCCCGTGACACCGCCAGCACCCTGTCACTCGACCTGCTGCTCAACCGTATCGTACAGATGCTGGCGGAACGGTTTGGCTTCTACCATGCTTCGATCTTCCTGCTGGATGAGGCCGGTGCATACGCGGTCATCCGCGAGTCCACCGGTGAGGCAGGGGCTGAAATGAAGCAAAGAGGGCACCGGTTTTCCGTTGGGTCACGCTCGGTGGTTGGTATGGTGACACAGACGGGTGAATCGCTCATCCTCAATGATGTGCGCAATGATCCCGTGTATTACCACAACCCGCTGCTGGCCGCTACACGCTCTGAAATGGGCATCCCGCTCAAGCTTGGACCGACCATTATTGGCGCCCTGGATCTTCAGTCTATGGAAGCCAATGCCTTCAGCCAGGACGATGTAACGGTGTTGCAAATCCTTGCCGACCAGATCGCAATCGCGATTGAAAATGCTCGAGCTTACGAACTTTCACAAAAAGCGATTGAGGATATGAAAGAGGTTGACCGGGTGAAGAGCCAGTTCCTGGCGAATATGAGCCATGAGCTCCGCACACCGCTAAATTCGATCATCGGCTTCTCGCGTGTCATCATTAAGGGAATTGATGGCCCTATCAACGAAACCCAAAAGACAGACTTGAGCGCGATTTACAACTCAGGCCAGCACCTGCTTAGCCTGATTACTGATATTCTCGACCTTTCGAAGATCGAAGCCGGGAAGATGGAGCTGGCGTTTAGCGAGGTCAATCTGACCGATCTGATCAACAGCGCCATGTCCACGGCAGTCGGCCTGGTAAAGGATAAGCCTATCCGGTTGAACACGGTTGTTCCAGAAAACATGCCGCAGGTACGCGCCGACAGCACGCGCGTGCGCCAGGTGTTGATCAACTTCCTATCGAATGCAGCCAAATTTACCGATGAGGGTACGATTACCGTTGAAGCCGCCCTTGTCATCGGACCAAAAGGCAAAACCGAAGCGCTGGTCACTGTCACAGATTCTGGCCCTGGCATCGCACAGCAGGATCAGGGCAAATTGTTCCTGCCCTTCTCACAGGTAGACGACTCACCGACGCGGAAAACGGGTGGTACAGGGTTGGGACTTTCGATCTGCCGGTCGCTCATTGAAATGCATGGCGGGCGCATCGGACTGCTGCGCAGCGAAGTTGGGAAAGGCAGTACGTTCTTCTTCACCCTGCCGGTCAGCGTTCCCAACGCGGAAGAAGAACCGCTGCCAATTGATAACGCAAACAGCATTGTGCTTGCGATTGATGACGACATAAAAGTCATCAATCTATACGAGCGCTACCTGAAACCGCATGGATATACCGTAGTAGCGCTGACCGATCCCAAGCAGGCACTTGCGCGGGTTAAAGAGATCAGCCCGCTGGCAATTACCCTGGATATCATGATGCCAGAAAAAGATGGCTGGCAGGTGCTTCGCGAGTTGAAGAACGATCCGCAAACGCGCGATATTCCCATCATCGTATGCAGCATTCTTGAAAACCAGGAAGAAGGCTTCAGTATGGGAGCAGCCGATTACCTGGTGAAACCGTTCTTGCAGGAAGATATGATCAGCGCCCTCAACAGGCTCAACCGTGACGGAAACATTCGCGAAGTACTGATCATTGATGATGATGCAGACGATTTGCGCCTGCTGCAAAAGATGCTGGAGGATAATCAGAATTATCACGTGATTCCAGCCCAGGGCGGCATTCAAGGTTGGGAAATAATTCAAAAGAAGCAGCCGGATGCAGTGATCCTGGATCTGTTTATGCCCGATTTGAACGGCTTTGCACTGCTAGAAAATATTCGTGCAAACCCCGTTCTGCGGCGTATTCCGGTGATCGTACTGACCGGCGCCGATCTTACACCTGAGCACCACCAGCAGCTCACTGAGTTTGGACAGAGTGTGATCGCAAAAGGCTACCTGCGCGAGAAGGATTTGCTTGTATCGCTGGAAGAGGCGCTGCGCGCTATCCACCCTGACGGCAAAACAGCACGCCAAGAATGAGCGATAAATTTAACAGGATTGGAGAATCTTTTACCGTTTATGGCTTCGAATTTTACCGTTGAATGTATGGACTGCGGTCACCAGGCGCCGTTTTTCGCCGGAACGCCATCATGCCCGCAGTGTGGGAGCTTCTGGAGAGAAGCGCGTTACGATTACGCGGAGCTCTCGAAAACCTTACTGCCCCTCCTACAGCGCCGGCCATTTGATTTATGGCGCTACCGCGAACTACTGCCGGTGCGCAGCCCTAACCCTGACCTTTCGCTGGGTGAGGGCGGAACGCCTTTGATCCGGGCAACAAACCTTGGCATGATGCTGGGCTGCCCCAATATTTTTATCAAAGATGAGCGCCAGGGGCCAACAGCTTCTTTTAAAGACCGCCAGGCGGCGGTGTCAGTTGCATCATTAAAAGAGGCTGGTATTCAGGAATACGTGATTGCCTCAACGGGCAATGTAGCCATCTCCTACTCCGCTTATGCCGCGCGCGCCAGCATCAAGCTTTGGGCATTCCTCACCAGTCTGGTTCCGGCGGCCAAAATGCGCGAAGTCGCTATATACGGCACGCAGGTGATCAAGATAACAGGCTCCTACGATCAGGCAAAACAGGTGGCCAGCCGGTTTGCCACGCAAAAAGGCATCCAACAGGACCTTGGAGCGCGATCGATACCTTGCATTGAGGCAATGAAAACCATCTCGTTTGAAATTGCCGAACAGTTAGCCACCTTGCTCGGACCGGAACCCGGAACGAACGGGAAAGAACCCACTCCTCTGCATGCCCCAGACTGGTATATTCAGGCGGTGAGCGGAGGCATGGGCCCGATCGGGGTGATGAAAGGATTTTCGGAACTGCAGCAGCTTGGCTGGACGAGCAGCAGCCCCCGGATTGCTGCCATTCAGGCCGAAGGCTGCGCGCCGATGGTGCATGCCTGGAAACAGGGTCGAGATACCGCGGCGCCGGTGCAGTCGCCACATACCCTGATCGCTACCCTGGCAACGGGCGATCCGGGCCGCACGTATACGGTTTTGCGGCAGAAAATGCTGGATGCATCAGGTGGAGCCTTTGAAAGCGTCAGCGATGAAGAGGCATATCGGGCAATGCATTTTGTCGCAAAAATGGAGGGGCTCTCCGTCGAACCCGCCGCGGCTGTAGCATTCGCCGGCCTGGTCAAACTGGTAAGGGCAGGTGTCATTAAACCCAGCGAAACGGTAGTGGTAAACTGCACCGGGCACACGATGGCCATTGAAAGCAACGTTCTGGGTGACGGCTGGTCGCGCGATATCGTTTTACCATCCAGCACGGCTGTTGCTGGCGAAGCGATTGAAGAAGGGCTGCTGGCGGCATTGAGTAAAGTGGCCACCGATCGTTTTCCGCGTATCCTCATTGTGGATGATAACGCCGATGTTCGCCGGTTGATCCGCCGCATCCTCCAATCACAAGGTGATTACACCCTTTACGAAGCCACCAATGGGCGCGAGGCTGTTGAGATGGCGCAAAAAGAACGCCCAAATCTTATCATTCTCGATTTAATGATGCCCGAGATGGATGGCTTTGCCGTTATGGAAAGGCTCCAGACCAGCTCTGAAACAGCGGAAATCCCGGTGATCATTGTGACCGCCAAAGAACTTACCCAGGCAGAGAAAGAACGCTTGAAAGGACACATTCAGAAATTGATGCAAAAAGGTGACTTCATGAGTGACGATCTCTCTGATGAAGTGCGAGCATTACTACGTTAAGGAAGATAGATGACATTTGAAGGGCGAAGAAAAGGGATCATCGCGGCGCTTTCATCCGCCGCATTCCTTGGGGTAGTTCCCATCTTTGGGAAACTGGCGATCAGCTTTGGGTTTTCGCCGCTGGTGGTGGTTGCCATTCGCACTTCAATTGCCGCGCTGCTGATGCTGTTGTTGATCGCAGCTCAGATGCGCCCATTCTTTTACATCTACCCGGTTGGCCTGGCCGGCTGCCTGCTGGCTGGCGTGATCAATGGCCTGGGTTCCATTTTTTATTACTCCGGTTTGAGTCGAATCGATGCGGGTGTTGGTCACCTGCTCTATTCATTCTATCCGCTGTTCGTTGCCTTCTGGCTGCTGCTGGACCGGCAGTCTATCACCCGCCTTACGATCTTCCGGCTGATCCTGATGGTTCCAGCGGTGTTCCTGCTCATTCTACCTGGTAAGAATGCGGTTGACATGCCTGGTGCGTTAATGATGCTTTCGTCAGCGGTGCTGTATGCGCTTCACATGCTGATCAATCAGCGTATTCTTTTTGAAGCCCCTGCCCCAACCGTCACTCTGTATACCTTACTTGCAATGGCAGTAACCGTGACCATAGGACTGATGGTTTCGGGACAGCCGTTACCGGCAGTTGCGCTGCCATGGTGGCCTGTGCTTGCGATGGCGCTGATTACTTTCTTCTCGCGCCTGAGCTTATTTATAGGCATAAAACACCTGGGCGGGTTGCAAACTGCTATGCTGGGCATTGCGGAGCTGTTCGTGACCCTCATTCTGGCACAGGTCTGGTTAGGCGAACATATGGCAACCGGGCAGTGGATTGGGGCCGGTTTGCTGGCAATCTCCTTGCTTCTGGTCGGTTTTGACAAGATTACACCACAGAAGCGCAGCACGACCGGGTGGCTCGCCTGGCTCAATTCGCCAAAAATTTCCCCCACCGATTTTCCGTGGAGCTCTCAACCATAACGCAGCAGCTCTAATCAATTTCTAGAACGTAACCTGCTCCACGGACATTTTTAATCCGGTCGCCCCATTGAGGAAGTTCTGACAGCTTCTGGCGCAGGCGGCTGACCACAGGGCGTAATATTTTTGCCGCCTCTTCTGTATCGATCTGGTATCCCTGGATCAAATACACCAGCTCAGAGTGCGGCACCATTTCATTTTTTCGTTCATACAAAATTTTCATCAACCGCGCTTCGGTTGGGGTGAGTGACAGCGTTCCCGTATCCCACGAAATCAGCCGCCGGTCCCAGGTGAGGGTGGCACCACCTGGCAGCGGATCAATCTTGCCGCGCAAATAACCCTGCGCATCTTGCTCTGCACCATGTGCCTGACTTTTCTTCTTTACCACCTGTTCAATACTTTCGAGAACCAGCTCTGGTGATACTGGCTTTAGGAGATAATCATGAACGCGATAGCGTATCGCCTGGATAGCAGAGTCGATCGTACCATAAGCGGTCATAATGATAATGGAAAGATCCGGGAAATCTTCCATCACTTCACGGAGGACCTGCATGCCGCTCATGCCCGGCATTTTTAGATCCAGGATCATAATATCAAATGGCTCACCCCGCAGAGCAGTTACTGCATGCTCTCCGCTGCCTACAGATTTCGTTTCATAACCTTCCAGGCGAAGAATCTCGGCAAGTGTCAGGCGAGCGACCTCTTCATCATCAACAATTAATATTTTTACCATCTTGAGCTTCGACTCCCAAAGGCAGTAACAATTCAAAACATGCCCCATCCCCATAACGAGGCGCGGGCGTTGATAAACTTCCCTGGTGTCTTTCCATAATACCATAACTAACCGAAAGGCCCAGGCCTGTACCGTGCTGCTTGGTGCTGGTAAACGGCTCAAAGATATGTTCGCGAAGACTTGCCGGAATTCCCTGGCCAGAATCCTCAATCAATATCCGCACCTGCCGCGGTTCATAAAAAACATCCACCCAGATTTGCCTGGGGCAGTTTTCTAGGCCACGCACAACCGCAGCCTCATCAATAGCATCCATTGCATTCAAAAGAAGGTTGAAGATGACCTGTTGGATCTGATCTGGGATAAGCGCTACGGACTGGCATTCAACGTTATAACGAACGTTGAACGTGACACCTTGATCGCGAAACTGTGGTTCAAGAATCGCAAGAACCTGATCGATTACAATGTGTATATCCGATAATTCCTTCTCAGCACCCCCTGGTCGGTAGAAATCCAGCATCCGCCGCACTGTCTGCACCAACCGCTCCAGCTCGCGGTCTGTCATTTCGATATAACGCAATCGCTGGTCAATCTCAAGTCCTTTGCGGCTTGCCAGGTGTACGCAGTTGCGCACGGCTTGAAGCGGGTTGTTGATTTCATGGGCCAATGATGCAATCAGCCTGCCAACCGCTGCCATCTTCTCTGCCTGGATTAATGCGCGCTGTGAATCTTCAACCTGACGAACATAGTCTTTCAACTCAGAGTACAGTCGCGCGTTTTCCATCGCCACCACAGCCTGGTTCGCCAGGATGATGAACATTTCCAGATCTGCCTCGATAAATGGAATGGCGCCATGCTCGCGGCACGTGCAAAAGTAAAACCGGCTGCTGTTGCGCTGAACAGGGGCGACCATGATCGTTTCGAGACCGCCTTCCTCCATCAATGCTTTCACCTGCGGACCAAGACCCGTTTCACCGAGGTTAACAATTAGAGGCACATCTTTTGCAACCAGTAGATTGTGAAAAAGCTCAGCCCCAGCCTGGCCCATCTTCAGTAGCTTCTCTGAAACGCGCAGCGGCTCTAAAACCGCTTCTTGATTGCGCCAACGATAAATCCCAGCGTAGTTGGCCTGGAACAATTCCTCAACCGTGTTTATGATCAAACTTTCCAACAACTGCGGAGAGGTCTCAGAAAGCAGCCTCTCGGTCACGTCAAACAGGGGACGTAAAGCTTGCAGGCGTGCTGAATCTCTTCGCTGGCGGCATTCTTCTAACACACGCTCAACGGTTCGCACCAATTCAGCTGTGCTTTCAAACGGTTTTAGAATTAGACCATCAACGCCCCGGTGCAAGGCCTGGATCGCATTTTCAATACTGCCGTACCCGGTCATAATCAGCACCGGCAAATCGGGTCGTTGCTGTTTCGCCCGGCTGATCAGCTCAAAACCATCCATCGATGGCATGCGAATATCTGAAAGCAGGAGGCTGACTTCCTGTGTTTCGATTATTTTGAGAGCCTCGAATGGGTCCATTGCAGTAAGCACCCGGTACGAGGCGCGTTCTAATAAACGCTGGCACAGGCGTACGATCGTCCGGTCGTCATCAACAACTAGTACTGTTGTATCTGCCATAGCTATCAAATATTAAGAACCGCGCTGCTTAGGACCGCCTCAGCAAGCTTTTTACAATACGTTTTTTCTTCAAGAGCAAATTGCGTATTGATCACATAGAACGATGATTTTTGGCGGCACTTCTAACCGCCCCTATTATTATCACCAAAAAACAACTTTACCGCAATAGTAATTTAACAGTTCTATCAAATCCGTTAGCAATCACCTTGCAGAAAAGCGGCAGTTCAACGATACTTATCGAAATTTCGTGGAAAAAAATTTGATATAACCAGACTAAAACAAAAAGCCGCGTTTTAGGCGGCTTGTGTGCGCTGGAGAGGACTTGAACCTCCACGGGTTTCCCCACATGGCCCTCAACCATGCCTGTCTGCCAATTCCAGCACCAGCGCGGGAAGTAGTGGTATTATAATCTGCTCTAGCCGATTGTCAAGTCAAAATTCATCCAGTTTCAAAATTCAAGGAGTGCATATGACGATCATTCTGGATGCAATGGGGAGCGACGCCTACCCCAACCCGGAAATCGAGGCTGCGCTGGCTGCCGTGGAATTATTTGGAGAAGACATTATTCTGGTCGGGAGAGAGGATTTACTGCGCCCCAAGCTGGATGCGCTCAACGTGAAGAAACTGCCCGTCGCCATCGAACACGCTCCTGACGTGCTCGAAATGGGTGAAAAAGCCGTGGATGATTCAAAGAAAAAACCCAACAACTCAATGGCGGTTGGGCTGCGGCTGGTGAAAGAAGGGCGCGGGCGGGCTTTTGTATCTGCCGGCAATACGGGCGGGGTTATGTTCAATGCACTGCGCTCGGGCAGCCTGGGCAGAATGAAAGGTGTGCTGCGCCCGGCCCTGACCCAGCCTTTCCCAACCCGCGCTGGTAAATGCGTCGTTCTCGATACAGGAGCCAATGCAGAATGCCGGCCTGAATTTTTGCTCCAATTTGCCGTGATGGGCAGCCTTTACGCCCAGAAGGTATTGAAAATTCAGAACCCGCGTGTGGGCCTGATCGCCAACGGAGAAGAAAAAGGGAAAGGGAATCAGCTCGTAAAAGATGCCTACCCGCTGCTCGAAAATAGCGGTCTCAACTTCATCGGCAACGTGGAAGGCAAAGAGATCTTCGGTGGAAAGGTCGACGTGGCAGTAACCGATGGGTTTACCGGCAACGTAATGCTGAAATCGGTTGAGGCGGTAGCTGAATTTATGTTTGCCATGCTGCGGGCAGAACTAACCGCTTCTCCGATTCGCCAACTTGGCGC
>Ga0105092_10001691_pt1 | contig 11825 bp, 11 predicted proteins | sample PPLLak2March2015_FD_87021 | JGI IMG/M metagenome (GOLD analysis project Ga0105092, IMG submission 87021) | Freshwater sediment microbial communities from Prairie Pothole Lake near Jamestown, North Dakota, USA - PPLs Lake P7 Core (1) Depth... | ecosystem: Environmental > Aquatic > Freshwater >... | reverse complement strand
CTGGACGGCTCCCAGGTGGACGACGGCACCGCCTGGGAGGTTGGATATTTCTTTTCCCAGGGAAAGCAGGTCTTGGGGCTTCGCACCGATTTTCGCCGCGCCGGCGAGTCCGATCAATCAAAGGTCAATCTCATGGTGGAGCACTCCTGCCGCCGCGTGGCCGCAAGCATGGAAGAGCTGGCGGAAGACCTCGCGAGGCTCCTGGATTGATCCAGCCCGTCTTCAACGCCCCCTTGCTTCTGGTGACGGGTGAGCAGCGAGTTTTAGTGGCCGCAGACCTTCATTTGGGCCTGGAGTTCGAGCTGTGGCTTGGCGGCGTTTCCATCCCCAGCCAAACTCCCAAAATTCTGGAAAGGCTGCGGCGGCATGTGGCCGAGATCAGGCCGGACAGGCTGCTGCTCCTGGGAGATGTCAAGCACAACGTTCCCAAGACCAGCTGGCAGGAGCGAAAAGAGATCCCAGAATTTTTGCGCGCCCTATCCAAAGAGGTCAAGGTGGATATTGTTCCCGGAAACCACGACAGCAACCTGGCGGATATGGCTCCGCTGGGCGTTCGGGTGCGGCCCTCATCCGGCTACGTCCTGGACGGTGTGGGCTACTTTCACGGCCACACCTGGCCGGACGAAAAGGTCATGCGCTCGGAGCTGTTGGTGGCAGGACACCTGCATCCGGCCATCCGGCTCAAGGAGCCCATCGGCTCCGCCCCGACGAGACCCGTTTGGGCCAGAGCGCCCCTGCTGGCCGACGCCGTGCAAAAGCAGTACGGATTTGCCACGGACGCGGAGCTGATCATCGCGCCTGCCTTCAACAACCTGTGCGGCGGCCTGCCCCTGAACGAGCCCTGCGAAGAGCTGCGCGGCCCTCTCTTGACCCTGGCGGACCTTGATCGAACGCGCATATTTTTGCTGGACGGCACAAATCTGGGGCTGCTCTCGGAGATTAAAACCATGGAAAAATCCGCAGAAAAAAAGCGGACCGGACGACGAGGATAGCCGCAGAAAAATCGAGAGCCGAGAGTTGGTAGCAAGAATTATTACCTTGCGCCGGAAGCATTTGACTAAGAATGGAGGAGATGAGGATAATGGCAAGCGAGAGAGAGAGGCTCTTGGAGCTTTTGAAGAGCAAATCCCTGGAGATCAGAGACGTCACCCTTTCATCAGGCCGGAAGAGCGACTATTATATCGACTGCAAACGCGTGACTTTGACTCCGGAAGGAGCATTCCTGACGGCCAAGCTGATGCTGGACATGATCGGCCCGGATGTGTCCGCAGTGGGCGGCCTAACTCTGGGGGCAGACCCGATCGTCTCATCCATAGCCGTCGTGAGCCATCTGCAGAAGAGAAACGTCGCCGCCCTGATTGTGAGAAAAGAGCCCAAGAAGCACGGCACCATGAGCTATGTTGAGGGGCCGGCATTGGAGAAGGGCGCAAAAGTGGCCGTAGTCGAGGACGTAGTTACCTCCGGCGCATCTTTGCTGCGCGCCGTGGAGCGCATTGCCGCCGCCGGATATCAGCCTGTGCAGGCCCTGACTATCCTGGACCGACAGGAGGGCGGCAGGGAAGCCATATCTGAGAAGGGATTCGAGCTGCAAGCACTGTTCACTCGCGCAGACTTGGATATTAAAAAACAAATTTAACTTTTAGACGCCAGGAAGAATTGCGAAGATCGGATCCAGTTAGCATCAAGATAGAAATCAAAAAAGAATCAAGGCTTTCAATGGAATTAATCGGATTTCTTTAAATGGAATTGACCGGATTTTCAAGGCCAATTAGGCTTCGCAGCGCATTTTTCCATGCATTTGCAGGCCTACAACCAGGACCTTCCTTCCGGCTCCCCGCCACTGCCGGGCTCACCGAAAGGCAAGCCTCCATCGTCCCTTCCGCCGGAGTGCCCGGAACGGCCATCGTTTGGCATTCCCGGCATTCCCTCTTCGGGAGTTCCATTGCCAGGCAACGGTTCACTGGGGACAACTCCGTCAGGGGTCACAACTCCGCCGGGAGTAACTTCGCCGGGGGTTATGCCACCGGGCACGAAAGTACCGGGAGTCACGCCGCCGGGTGTTATCTGGGGCTCCGTAGTTACCCCGCCGGTAGCCGTAAAGGGAGCTTCCAGTTGCAGGCTGCGCCAGGTTCCGTCGTCGCTATAGGCAATCTGAGTGGCGATCCAATATGTCCCACTCTGCTCGGCCCGGATGGGGTAGCTGACGGGTGAAAGGGCTCCAGGATATAGCTCAGACGTCTGGCTGCCCGGCATATCGCTCACCACGCCGCCGGGAAGATTAGGCGTGATCACAGCCTCCGTAGAATTGATCCCGTTATAAACGAGCGATACCGTCACCATCACGGTATCTCCAACAGATGCCGGGGAAGGTACCTGCTGGCTGGCAGTCAGCTCAGCACTCGCTAGCCCACCAATGAACCCCACTCCCAGGAGCAGAATAATAGGTACTATTCCCAAATGCTTCATCAGCATTTTGCTCTTTAGCCGGCGAGATTTAAAGATACCTGTCATACGAGATTGATATGAGACATACCAGTCGTTTGATGCCGCTAACCTGACCGAGATGACAATTTCTCGAAGCACGACCATTCCCCGAAGCCCGCAAGCGACTAGACATAAAATACTTATTTGGTTCGGAGATATGCACCTCTGATGGACGTCTCTTTCTCAGCCTGGCGGCACTCGCGAGAAGAGAGCTTGCAGCTCAAAGGAGATAGTTTCTCCTTTCTCTTCGATAGGCGCTACACCAATCGGCTCAACCGAATGAGCCGGGTATTCTTCGAGGCATACGTAGTCGCCACCAAGGAATTGGCCGCGCAGGAGGATCGCTTCCCGAGCCTCAGCGAGATAGACGCCAAGATGGAGAGCGGAGCCGTTTACGCATTCAAGGACCGTTTGATGAAGAACACAGAGTTCTTCGAGGAGGTAAAGATCTCCGGCGTCTCCTACTTGGTTCCTCGCGCGTTGAAGTTCATTGACGTCACAGGAACCTATACGGATCTTATTTTGAACTTCGAGGAGGGCGCGGCAGTGATGCCCACTCGCAGAAAGACGCCCTCTCCTCCTGAATCGGAACCGTTGCCTGCTGAGAAGATCATCGAACAGGGAGAAACGGATACAAATGAGACGAAACAGGAGGCCCCGCTAACTCCGGAAAAGATCGAACCGCCCAAAGAGCCGCAAACGCCGCTGGTCTCAGAGGCACCAGTATCTGCGCCGGTTTCTTATCCGCAGCATATCCCGGAGGCCTTTTCCGAGATCGAGGAGCAGCTCGCGACGCCGGCTGTCGCAACTCCAGCGCCGACTGTTCCGTCCGAGCCCGAACCGACAAAGGTTGAGCCGGCCCAACCGTCGCGAGAGGCGAACTTCGTCACCGCGACAGCGCCAAAGAAGCCCGATTCCAAATACCTCGATTCCAAGTACGCAGAAACCAAGAAACCAGGATTTAAACCGCAGCCGATGATGATTGCTCTGGCAGGTCTGGTGGTCCTGTTGGTGGCCGGGGCTGCGATATTCCTTGCCGGCAGCCCCATGAAGCCGGACGCGCCGGTCTTGGTGGAATATTCCGCGTATCTCTCCAACAGCAGCAATGACAGTTACCTTGGGCTGGATATCAGCAACCCCAACACAATGCCAAGCGAGATGGAGATGATTCTCCCGCAGAACATCGATCAGAGCATCAGCTCGCGAGGAGGCACGGTCACGATCTCGCATTCCAAGAATACTGCAGTAAGATTGAACACCAGCAGCGATGCCAATGTGAAAATATACTTGATGGGCAATTGGACGACAATCCCCGTGAGCCTCGACCTGGCAACGCCCTCCGGCTATGACAGCAGCCTCGTGGTGCACGGCAAGGACTATTTCGTGACGCGCAAGAACGACTCCCTCATACTGATGTTCAACCTAACCGCAGAAGGAGTCAGCTTTGAGCAGAGCTTCAACCGGAAAGGCTAACCTGGCGGCCAGGGCCAGAAGAATCGATGCGGACGCGACCCTGAAGGAGATCATTTCTCGCGGCCTTCTGGATAAAAGCCGCAAGGTCCTGGAAAGGGACGGCTGCGTGGAAATTCCCATCCTTGAGCCGATCTTTGGCTGGGACATTGTCCGGCAGGAAGAGCCGCTATTTTATAGGGGCTCGCCCGACCTCGCCAAATCCCTGGCCGAAGAACTGCCCCCGCAATGCATAGACCTGCTTCCGCGCGGTTGGTATATCCAGGGTGACATAATAGTCGTAAAGATTCATCCCGATCTTGCGCCTTATCAGTCCTGCATCGGACAGGCTCTCCTGAACTATTATCCTCGCTGCAAGACGGTCTTACGCGACTTGGGAATCGAGGGGCAGCTTCGCGAACCGAAGAGAGAAGCCATTGCCGGCACGAATACGAAAACCGTTCACAAGGAGAATGCAGTGCTCTTCGAGCTTGATGCCACAAAGGTGATGTTCTCCGCGGGCAACCTGAGGGAGCGCATGCGCATGAGCCGTTTCGGGAAGGGCGAGTTCGTGGTGGACATGTTCGCCGGAATCGGTTACTTCACCTTGCAGATGGCGGTGCATTCCCGTCCTCGCAAGATTCTTTCCATCGAGCTGAATCCGGTAGCCTTCGAATTCCTCTGCAAGAACATCTTGCTCAATCATGTAGAGGATATCGTTGAGCCGATCCACGGAGACTGCGCGAAGGTGACGCCACAGGGAGTGGCGGACAGAGTGGTGATGGGCATGGTTCAGGTGACGGACAGATATCTGCAGACGGGAATCTCGGCCCTGCGACCGGGAGGAGTGCTCCATTATCATCAGACCATTCCCACCAAGAGCTTTCCGGATGCCGCCGTGCAGGATGTGACCAATGCGGCCCTCGCCCTGGGACGGAAAGCAGAGATCTTGCAGTGCATCCGGGTTAAGAAATACTCACCCGGTGTGGTTCATGCCGTTATTGATGCGCGAATCGACAAGAGCAATTAGCAAAAGGATGCATTTTTGATATTATGATAGCAACGTGGCTTGGCCATTCCTGCTTTTGCCTGGTGGCGGAGAGCGGCGTGGTCGTGATTTTAGACCCATTTCTTGGCGAAGAGGTCGGCTATCCATTTCCGCGCATTCGTTCCGACATTGTTGCAGTGAGCCATGAGCATCCGGACCACAATAACGTCGCCGGAGTATCGGGCCATCCGCAGGTGATCCGGGGACCAGGCATCCACGAGGCTCTGGGCATACGGTTCTTGGGCGTAAAATCAAGCCACGACGAATCATGCGGCAGCGAACGAGGCCAAAATACGATATTCTGCTTCACACTGGATGCAATCCGAATTTGTCATCTGGGAGATATCGGCGAGCCGCTCCGCCCCACTCAAGTTGATGCCATCGGGCCGGTGGATCTGCTCTTTCTGCCTGTGGGGGGAAGATACACCATCGACGCCGTCGGAGCGGGCGAGGTGATGAGACAGCTTCATCCAATTGTGGCGGTACCCATGCACTACCAGACAGCGAACCTTGGCTTTGAACTGGACGGAGTCTACGAATTTCTCCGAGGCCGAAAGGTTCGCGGACCCATGAAGTTTCTGCAAATGGAGAGTGATGATTTGCCGGAAAACGGATGGGTGGCGCTCCTCAGTTGCCCTGCGGCGGGCGTCGCCGACGGATCGATAGATTAATAACCACCTGCTGCAAGGTTAGAGGCGAAGCCCGGTAGTGTAGCGGTCAATCACAGGAGGCTCTGGACCTCTTTACCTAGGTTCGAATCCTAGCCGGGCTACTTTTCTATTTTAGGGTTCAATATTCCGAATCAAAGTATGATTCTAAAATCAGCAATTATGTCTCGTTTTAAGCTCTTCGTGACGCACTGTATCCGATTCCGATTAAGCCTTAGTTCAGGGCTCCAGCCTATCGCGTCGCAGCTCATCCAGGGCCTCGCGGGTGAGCCGCACCTCGGCCATCTGAACCGCTCCCATCGAGGATATCATCTTGGTCATCATATCCGAGACCAATTGACCGAGAGCTTCATCGGGACTGGACAGGAACATGGACAATGCGCATGACATATTGTAAGCCGTCCAGCTCGCATAGGTGAAGTGGACCATAAGGTCCTCCAGGCCGCCCGCGATCCAGGGGCCTTCCGAGTCAGGCCAAATTATCCTTGACCTGATCACTTTCATGCTCTGAATCTCCGCCTCGAACTGAACCAAGCCATTTCCCATTAGATACACATCCCGGCCAATCAGAAGTCAGTTTGGTCTTTTATTTGGCCCTAATACATCATTTATCATGATCTCTTTCCTGATGAAGGTTGCCATTGCGAATATCGATTTGCTCAGAACGGGCAGGGCAACGGAAAATGCATAGAAAATGCAGGGGAAGCGACTGAGGCAAAGGCATTCATCTGAATCCAGGAATTGGGTCATCCCCCCAAGCTCATCTAAATTGACCCGAAAACTAGATATTCTATAATGAATAAAAGATATGTTTACCGCGTACCGTGCTGTAGCGACCAAGGACATTCTTAACCAATTAAGCCTGATTTGAAGGCGCCGCGCATTGGCCGTAGGTCTTTGGTGGTCCAAAGTTCGCGTGCTCGCAAAAGCGATCCCTCCAGTCGAATCGGGTTCGCGAGAGGGCAGCTTGGCGCGGAGCAGGGATGGACAAGACAGTTTGCAAGAGCGGGCCCACATCATAATGGTGTTCGGGTCCCTGTAAAACGGGTGCCGTGCAAAAATCCGGTGCTGCCTTGAATTGTCTTGCACATCATATCTAGGGCGAGATGAAACGACCGGCTAATGCGGATCGTTCCTCCAAAATAGGGCGCCGGGGAGCGGCGTTTGTCTCGGCCCATTCTTACCTGCTTCATCTGCTTTTTTTGTTTTGCAGATATTTTGCCTGTAGTCTTGCGAATTGGCCGCATTTTGGTTGAATGACGCTTGGCGCAAAATAGAGCGACTTATAATAGAGCGACTTATTATCGTTCGAATCTTCGCGAATGCGGAGCGAGGTTTGGATGCAAAACGGCGAAAAGCCGATGATCTGATACCTTTTTGGGCTGTTTTTCTTCTCACTACATTTGCCCGGCAAAAAATTTATATCCTATCACTACCCTTAAGTTAGTATAGACAAGTGAATATAAGGTGATATAAGATGTGGGACAAGAGATATCCATCCATATTCGATATATTCGAGAACTTCTCCAAGGGATTTCCCTTCGAGCGAAAGGAGAAATTTGAGGACGATTGGTTCAAAGAACCCTTCGAGGATATGATCAAGAAGTTTGAGGAATCCATGCCCGAGGACTTCAAGGAGTTTGTGCGCGAGGAAGATACGCCCGGCGGAGTGTCGCGCCGATACGGCCCCTTTGTCTACGGCTTCAGCTATACAGCAGAGCCGGGAAAGGAGCCGACCTTCCAGGAATTCGGCAACATCAAGCCGTCCCATCGCGGCATCGAGCCGAGCCAGGGTCGCGAGCCGCTCGTGGACGTCATGAGCGAGAAGGACAAGTTCAAGATCTTCGTCGAACTGCCCGGTGTGGATAAGGATAAGGTAAAGCTCGATGTGGCCGAGGACAGCGTGCAGATCAAGACGGACGACGAGAAGAAGTTCTACAAGATGATCCACCTCGAATCAGCCGTCGACGCAGAGAGCGCCAAAGCCTCCTACAAGAACGGCGTCCTGACCCTTGAGCTGGACAAAAAAGAGAAGAGAAAGGGCAAGGAAGTCAAGATTGAGTAGACAACGCAGCAGCGCCATTTCCCTCAATTATTTTTAAAATTTTTTTTTCAGCACAATAATATATTTATTTTATTTAATTTATGGGGGAAGACTTCTCAGAAAAACGGAGGCCCGGATCGCCGGCACCGATGTGCCAGCCAATCCGCTTGATGCTGCATATCAGAAGATTTTTTGAATTTTGAGTTAAGGCATTTGTTTATTGATCATTTGATTCAAGGCAATTGTTTTTAGGACGATTTCTCAAGATATGCCGCGGTGGATTCCGTCTGCGTGGCGTTGTAGGTCAGGTAAAGCGTTTCATATCCGCTCTTCTCGAAACTGAATTGCCAGGTGCCCGGCGTTCCGCTGACGATTGCCGTGCCGCTAGAGCCTGTCTTTTCTTCGAAGCTGTTTCCTGACGCATCGGTTCCGGTTACGGCCACGCCGGAGAGAAGATCGCCATCAATAGATCCGTCATGCACGTATACCGTCAGGTCGACGGAGTCCTGAGAAGACGCCCCCGACGTGGAAGCGTCGGAGGAGGACTTCTCCAGGTATGCTGCAGTATCTTCGCTGGTCGTTGCGTCATACTTCAGATAGAGCGGGTCGTAGCCGTCCTTCTCAAAGGTGAATGTCCAGGTTCCTTGTTCACCACTGATTTCTGCAATGCCGTCAGAGTTTGTGGTTCCTTCGAACGCATTGCCTGATGCATCGGTTCCGGTGATCTGGACTCCGGAAAGCAGTGTTCCATTGATATCGCCGTCATGAACATAGACGGATAAGGTTACCTCGGATGCTGCGCCGGCCAACATGGTCATGGAGCCCAGCAGCAACAGCGTTGCCAAATAGTGCCATATTTTCATATATTTTTTCCTCACTAATATAATGATGCTTGGCCAATTTATTTGAGCTATTCAATTAACTTATTCAATTGACCGCATAAATTATTCATTTGACTCGAACGTTTCGTCAATCGAACTTCTTGGATCTGTCTTCGCGTCTCTTTATGTAACGATTCTTTGCTTGGCTTGCCTCTATCATCTTGGAGGCGGTGATCTTGCGAACAACACCACTTCTTGAACCATATATGAAATTAGGACAGAACGAACGATACAGGGATTTCATGATCTTAACCACATTAACGTTCCATTTTTGATAAAAACAGCCATAAATGTTCTATAAATTAATTATTCCGCATTCCGATGTTTTATTATCATTTTATGGCTTAAAACATCTATTTTAATTTGTTAAAGCGCAGAATGGATTTTGTCAATCCATACAGAAATGATATTTTCGGCGACCGACTTTCTTAATTGCGCCCGGCGTTTCATCCGAAATCCTCCTGCTAATGAATCAAATCGCCCTCATTGTCTCCAGCCGACCCCAAATCAGCAAAAAGATGCCAATGACAATGAATAACATGGTGCGTATTTGGCCTTTAGAATAACCTATTCAAGGGCTAGATGAGATTCATATGATCCAAAAAATGAGATCAAAACATCCACAACACATCAATGTGAAAAATAGCTACTTAAATCAAGACAGGCCAAGCAGAGTACATGCACAGGGTGAGTGGGGTTAGGAAAATGGAAATGGAGAGTGAGGAGATGAAAGAGAAAGACGATAACCCGATCTTGGGCAGCCTGAAGAGATTATCGCATAATAAATACTGCGACCTGATACTTCTTTGCTCCGTCGCCGCTGCCTTTGGCATGCTCTTGGCGGTCTCCACTTTCGGCTAAGGCATATCGGGCAGGCAAGTCCTGCTCAAATGTCTTACTATTTTAGAGGCAGAATCCTCAGATCCGTTCGTATTCTTGATTCCCATAGCTCATAATCCAAATTATCCGAGGCTTGCTTAATTATTCAATTCATTTGAAGCTTGCTTATTTTTCCAATCATCCGTGAACCGCTAATCCCTAAATTATTCAATCCATTCTGATGCCAAATCCTGTAAATATTTAAGATTAATTTGTTATAACATCAACTACAAATAGAATCGCATTATGAAGAATAATATGCCAAATGGTATCGACTATCGTGCAGAAATCGTCGCTGCCTTAGACAAGTATAAGATAGCTTACTCAAAGAAAGATTCAAGCATGTTGCTGGCCACCACAGACGAAGGCTTCTTTGGTTTTGGCTCCGGCCCAGACGAGAGGGTTGACAATATTGACGAGCTGAAGAGGCAGCTTCATCGGGACTTTGCTCAATGCGAGGATCTCGACATTGATTTCGGCCCGATGGCGGTTGCAGGCGACGGCAATGTGGCCTGGTGCGCCGGCGACTGTATCATCTCCGCCACGGTCGGCGGCGAACGCATGCGGTTGCGGGGAAGGATGACAGTGGTGCTCCGCAAAGCGGACGGCAAGTGGCTCTTCGCACATACGCATTTCTCGGTCCCGGATAGAGAGCAGTCTGAGGGGCAGTCATTCCCGGAAACCTGAAGGCTTCCTTGGCCGCATACGCCCCCGGCCCCAATGATCGCGGCAAATTGAGCGACTTTAGGGCGGCAATTCTAAAGGCTGCCAACGCTAGACTTGGACAAAGATTAAATTACCTCTGGTGCTCTTAAAACCACAGCGAGGATTGGCATGGATAAGAACGAGAAGATTAACGAACTCGCCCGCAGGCGCGGCTTCCTTTGGCCGGCCTTTGAGCTCTACGGTGGAGCGGCGGGATTTTTCGATTACGGTCCCCTGGGCGCGCCCCTGAAGAGGCGCATCGAGGACATCTGGAGACAGTATTTTGTGATTCAAGAGGGCTTTGCCGAGATCGAGGCCCCCACCATCGGCGTGGAAGGAATCTATCAGGCATCAGGCCACCTGAGCGGCTTTTCCGATCCGCTAACCGGATGCAAGGAATGTAAAGAGGTCTATCGCGCCGACCACCTCATCAAGCACATCATCGAGGTGCCCGATGCGCTCAGCAATGAGGAGATCTACAAGACCATCCAGGAGAACGAGATCGGCTGCCCAGAGTGCGGCGGACAGCTCACCGAGGTCTACGAGTTCAATCTCATGTTCAAGACCATGATCGGGCCGGGCAACAAGATGACAGGCTACATGCGCCCGGAGACGGCCCAGGGCATGTTCATCAACTTCCCGCGGCTCCTGCGCTATTTCCGCGACTCTCTGCCCTTCGCGGCGGTGCAGATAGGCAAATCCTACCGCAACGAGATCTCGCCCCGCCAGGGCGTCATCCGCCTGCGCGAATTCACTCAGGCCGAGGCGGAGATATTCATAGATCCGCGCGACAAGACTCATCCGCGTTTCGGAGAGATCAAGGATATCCGCATGAAGTTCTACTCCCAGGCCGCTCAGGAGAAGGGCGTGGAAGAGGAGATGAGCTTTGGCGAGGCAGTAGAGCGAGGCGTTGTAGCTCACCAGGCGCTGGCTTACTACGTGGCCAGGACCTACCAGTTCCTGCTGGCCATCGGCGTTGCTCCCGACAAGCTGCGCTTCCGGCAGCATAAGGCGGACGAGATGGCCCATTATGCAGCGGACTGCTGGGATGCCGAGGTATTTCTGGACCGCCTGGGCTGGATCGAGATCGTGGGCGTGGCGGACCGCACTGACTATGACCTCAAAGCCCATGCGGCTACCAGCAAGGTCAACCTGAGCGTCTTCGTGCACTACGACCAGCCTGTGAAGCGGCAAAAGCTTGTGGTCAAGCCGGACTTCAAATCCTTGGGCCCCAGGTTTAAGGGCAAGGCCAAAGCCGTTGGAGAAGCCCTCAAAGCCCTTTCGCCGGATCAGCTGAAGGGCGATATGATCCGATTGACAGTAGACGGCGAGCCCATCGAGATCGAGCCCGCTCTCGTCTCTTTCGAGAGCGTGGAGGAAGAGATTCGCGGTGAAGAGGTCATTCCTCACGTTATCGAGCCGTCCTTTGGCATTGATCGAATCCTTTACACCGTGCTCGATCACTCATTCTACGAGGATGCAGTGGACGGCGAGAGCCGCGCCGTTCTCAAGTTCCTTGCGGCGGTCGCGCCCATCGAAGTCGCGGTACTGCCGCTGATGGATCGAAAAGAACTGGTAGGCCCCGCCCGGGCCATCCAGGAAGAGCTGCGCCGCCTCGGGCTTCGCGTCGATTATGACACATCCGGGTCCATCGGGCGCAGGTATCG
>Ga0105092_10001690_pt1 | contig 11826 bp, 4 predicted proteins | sample PPLLak2March2015_FD_87021 | JGI IMG/M metagenome (GOLD analysis project Ga0105092, IMG submission 87021) | Freshwater sediment microbial communities from Prairie Pothole Lake near Jamestown, North Dakota, USA - PPLs Lake P7 Core (1) Depth... | ecosystem: Environmental > Aquatic > Freshwater >... | reverse complement strand
AAGAGGTGAAGGACAGGCCCGTCCACCCGCGCGACCTGCTCGCAAGCATTTACGAACTGCTGGGTATAGACCCGGCAGCGCCGCTTCCGAATACGCGGGGCGTGACGGCGCAAATCCTGCCCCCCGAAAGCGGCCGGCTGCGGGAGATAACGTAGGGGAAAACCTACAGAGCCGCGCACGACGCGGAGCGAAGCGGCTCTGTGATGTTCCGCCCAAAGACACCACTATGACAGCTAGAAAAGGGCTTTCAATCTTTGCTCTGACAACACTCTTCGCCACTCTGGCCTCGGCTCAGCCGGCTCGGCTTGATCCGCACATTGGGTACCTGTACCCGGCGGGGGGACAACAGGGCAAGTCCTTTCAGATTCTCGCCGGCGGCCAATTCCTGCGAGGGGTTAGAGGAGTGCGGGTGTCGGGCGATGGGGTGCAGGCCAGGGTCATCCGTCATTATCCGCCTCTGCGCAATCTGGACAAGGAGCAACGCCAGGAGCTTCAGAGGCGATTCATGGATTTGCGCCGGAAACGCCTGGCTGAGGCGGGTGGCCGGGGAGCGGAGTTCAGAGGGCAGAGGCGCGGCCCCGAAGCTCCGGAAAGCGCGAAGCCGGTCGAGCTGCCGCAACATCCTCTGCTCGAAAATTGGGAGTCGCTGAGTCTGAGGGAGTTGGAGGGTCTGTCCAGAGAACTGCTCAACATCCGAAAGAAGCAGGCGAACGCGCAGATCGCCGAAATGGTGCGGATCGAAGTGACGATCGATCCGGCCGCCCAGCCGGGGAACCGCGAGTTGCGGCTGGAGACGCCGGCAGGGCTCACGAATCCGCTCCGCTTTCAAGTCGGCCTGTTGCCCGAGGCCCGCGAAGTTGAGCTGAACGATCCGTCGGCGCCGCCGAACTTACCTGACGAACCCGCTCTCGAACTACCGATCCTCGTGAACGGCCAGATCAAGCCGGGAGACATCGACCGTTTTCGGGTAAAGGCACGGCGCGGGCAGCGGCTGGTCATAAACATCCAGGCACGACAACTGATCCCTTATCTCGCCGACGCCGTCCCCGGCTGGTTTCAACCGACCGTCGCTCTATACGATGCGAGAGGAAAGGAGATCCAATTCGCCGACGACTATCGCTTCAATCCCGATCCGGTCCTGTTTTACCAGATCCCGGAAGACGCTGAATACGAGGTTGAGATTCGCGACTCGCTTTACCGCGGACGGGAAGACTTCGTCTACCGCGTTGTGATTGGAGAGCAGCCTTTCATCACGCAGATGTTCCCTCTCGGCGCGCAGAGGGGCGCTGCGGCCCAAGCTTCTATCAACGGCTGGAACCTCGGCACGAATCAACTGACGCTTGACACCACTCCGGGTGAAGACCACATCCGGGAAGGCGGCGTGCGAACCGGAGACTGGCTTTCCAATCCGGTCAGATACGCGGCAGACGAGACGCCCGACTGCGTGGAGACAGAACCAAACGACGCCGCTTCAAGTGCGCAACAAATGGTTCTTCCGATAACGGTTAACGGGCGTATCAACCGTCCGGGGGATGCGGATTTCTTCAAGGTCAAGGGCCGGGCCGGAGACCTGCTCGTTGCTGAAGTTTGGGGTCGACGGCTGTACTCGCCGCTTGATTCCCTGCTCCGTTTGACTGATCTGTCGGGCAAGGTCCTCGAATGGAACGACGATCACGAGGACAAGGAGATGGGTCTGCTGACGCATCACGCCGATTCTTATCTTCGCGTTCGCCTGCCTGTGGACGGCGTCTACTGTGTCCAGCTGACCGATTCCCAGAGCCAAGGGAGCGACGCGCACGCCTATCGCTTGTATCTCGGCCCGGCTCGGCCGGATTTCGCTCTGCGTGTCACGCCGTCAAGCTTGAACGTGTTCGCCGGAGGAAGCGTCGCGTTGTCGGTTCATGCCTTGAGAAAGGACGGGTTCGAAGGGGAGGTAGAGGTCTTTTTAAAGGACAGCCCGCCGGGGTTTCGCTTGAGCGGAGGCAAGATTCCGGCCGGAAAGGAACAAGTGCGCGTGACGTTGACCGCCCCGGCCCAGCCGTTTCCCGAGCCACTCGCGTTTCAGCTCGAGGGGCGGGCACGCCTCGCCGGTCAGACAATCAAGCGGCTCGCAATTCCCTCGGAAGACATGATGCAGGCTTTCGCCTTTCGCCACCTGGTCCCGTCCGCAGAATTGCTGGTGGCGGTGCGCGGAGGGAACCGGCGTCGGAATCCTCCTGTCCTGGCGGGAGAAGGCAGGGTGACTATTCCCCTCGGCGGCACGGCCGAGGTGCGAATCAAGACGGGTGCCGCGCCGCGGCGTCCTGTTCGTGCCAATGCCCTGGAAAGTATCAAGCTGGAACTTGATCAACCACCCGAAGGCTTGACTCTAGCGGACGTGCGGCTGTCGGCGGATGGGGTCGTACTGGTCGTTAAGTGCGATGCGGAGAAGTGCAAGGCGGGAACGACAGACAACCTGATAGTCGCTGTCTTTTATGAGACGCCGCCTCAGGAGGGGCAACCAGGTAACGGGAAGCCGGCGAGACAGAACCGGCGCATGTCGCTGGGCGTTTTGCCGGCGATCCCGTTCGAGATTGTCGAGCGGTAGGGCGGGTAGTGATTGTATATTTATTTCCCTATGCCCGTTCACGCCCGAAGTTCTGTCGGTCTGTTGCTTCTAGCCTTGTTTACAGCCTGCCTCTGGGCTCAAAATCCACTGGCTAAGGCCCATTCTCATAACGACTATCAACACGCTCGCCCGCTTCTCGATGCCCTGGAAGAAGGATTCTGTAGCGTCGAAGCCGATATCTTCCTCGTCAATGGCCAACTGCTGGTCGCGCACGACGAAGATGAAATTAACCCGGAGCGAACGCTCGAAGCGCTCTACCTGGAGCCGCTTAAATCCCGGGTAAAGCAAAACGGCGGCACGGTTCACACCTCCGTTTGCCCTTTCACTCTCATGATCGATGTCAAATCCGCAGCAGAACCGACCTGGAAGGCGCTCGCCAAAGTCCTCGAACGGTATCGGGACATGCTCACCGCTTTCGAGGAGACCAAGGTGAAAAGCGGCGCAGTGACGGTGCTTGTTTCAGGAAATCGAGCCGCATCGCTGATGATGAAGCACAAGGTGCGGTACGCCGGGCTGGACGGCCGTATTGCCGATGTCGATCTCGGCCTGACACCAACGTTAATGCCCTTGCTGAGTGACAATTGGACACGCTATTTCACCTGGTCTGGAAAGGGACGAATCCAGCCCAAGGAGCATGCCCAACTCAAGGCCATGGTCGAGAAGGCTCACGCGGCCGGTTACCTTATTCGCTTCTGGGCGAGCCCCGACGACCCCGCCGGGTGGTCGTTACTGCGGGAGGCCGGCGTCGACATGATCAACACCGACAATCTGAAGGGGTTAAGCAGATTTCTTAGGGAAGAATAGAAGGACCTGAAGGACCAGAAGGACCAGAAGGAACCTGAAAGACCTGAAGGACGCTCTTCGGTGTCCTTCAGGTCGTTCAGGTCGTTCAGGTCCCTACTGCTTATACGCAAACCGGTACTTCCCCGAACCGACTTCCACGACGACGACATCCCCTTCATTGCTGATTGCGGTGATGCCATTGCCCTGAGCAAGGGGCTTGCCGCTCTCGGTCACCTGGCTTGATGCGACTTTCGGGAGACGCACCGTGGCCCGCGCGTTCGCCGGTATTTCCAAGGCAAGGTCGAAGGTGCCGTCCTTGATGCTCCAGGCCGAAGACACTTTCCCGTACATGGTCTCGTGCCGAGCGCTCGCGCTTGTGAATCCTCCGCCGGGGCGAGGCTGAATCAAAACATGCTTGTAGGCCGGGGCAGCCGGGTCGATCTCAATTCCGGCCATGACTCGATACATCCACTCGCCGATCGCTCCGTATGCGTAGTGGTTAAAGGAATTCATCCCCTTGTCCTGGAATGACCCGTCCGGCTTCTGGCCGTCCCATCGCTCCCAGATCGTCGTCGCCCCCTGCTTGACCGGGTAGAGCCAGGACGGGTACTCCTGCCGATTGAGAAGGAGGTAAGCCTCGCTCAGATAGCCGTACCTCGTCAGTACATGGCACAGGTACGGGGTCCCGACAAACCCGGTCGTGAGGTGCTTGCGATCGCGCACTTCCGCCGCCAGTCTCTCTGCAGCCGCAGCACGGAGATTTTCGGGAAGCAGGTCGAAGTGAAGGGCCAGGGTGTAAGCGGTCTGCGTGTTCTCGCCGACCCGGCCCGTCCCAGTCACAAATTCCCGGACAAACTCCTGGGCAATTCGAGCGAACAGCTCCTCGTACTTTTTCGCATCCGCTTCTTTTCCCAGCACGCGGGCCGTCCGGGCGAGGAGGTCCGTAGAGTGGGCAAAGAAGGCGGTGGCGATAAAATCCTTACTCGTGGTCGCGCCTGGATAGTCGGACCGAGTGGTGGCGAAAGCCAGCCAATCGCCGAAGTGAAAATCACCCGTCCAGATAAGGTCATCACCCGCCCGCTGCCGCATGAATTCTACCCAACGGACCATACTGTCGTACTGCTCCTCCAGGATCCGTCTATCCCCGTAAAGGAGAAACATGTTCCAGGGAATGATCACCGCGGAATCCGCCCAGGCGGCGGATCCGGCGGACGGTCGACCAGGCCGGCTCAGCACATCAGGGATCACGTGAGGAACGCTCCCGTTCGGCAGCTGGTCCGCAGCCACATCCTTGAGCCATTTTGTGAAAAACGCGGCGACGTCCATGTTGAAGGCCGCGGTCCGGGAGAAGACCTGCGCATCGCCGGTCCATCCCAGGCGCTCATCCCGTTGGGGGCAGTCGGTCGGGACATCCACGAAATTACCCTTCTGCCCCCAGATGATATTGTGCTGGAGCTGGTTGATGAGCTGATTGGATGTCGCGAATTCGCTGCTCCTCGACATGTCCGAATGGATGACGATCCCGGTCAGGCTGTCCAGGGTAAGGTTGCCCGGGTAACCATCGACGTCGACGTAGCGAAAACCCTGGAAGGTGAAATGGGGTTCGAAGGTCTCGGCGCCGTCGCCTTTCAGAATGTACTGCACGGTCTGCTTGGCGTTGCGCAGGTTCTCAATATAGAAGTTGCCCTGCTTGTCGAGCACCTCCGCATGGCGCAAAGTCACCGTGGTTCCGGCCGGTCCCTGGACCTTGAGTCTGAGCCATCCCACCATATTCTGCCCCATATCAACGACGAGGTCGCCACCCGGGGTCTTCAGGATCTTGACCGGTTTGATCTCTTCGATCTTGCGGACCGGCGGACCGGCGGGCGCGATCAGGTTGTTTTTCTCGAGGTTCACGACTTTGACGCCCTTCCAGCCGCGGTCGTTGAAGCCCGTCGCGCTCCATCCGGGCTTATCCAGCCGGGCGTCATACGTCTCGCCCTGATAGATCTCGGACATGAGGATCGGCCCGGTTGCCGCCTTCCAATTCTTGTCGGTAACCACCGTTTCCTCACTGCCATCCCGATACCTGATGTTTATCTGCATCAGCAAGGCCAGTTGGCTGCCATAGAAGTTCCGTTGCTTGCTGAAGCCTATCTCTCCGCGGTACCAGCCGTTGCCGAGCAGGATTCCAACAGCGTTGTCGGAGCTCTGCAGCAGGCTCGTGACGTCGTAAGTCTGGTATTGCAGACGTTTCTTGTAGCTTGTCCACCCGGGAGTGAGTACCTGGTCGCCTACCCGGCGTCCGTTCAGGTGCATTTCGTAAAGACCGTAGCAGGTCACGTACGCCCGCGCCCGCTCGACCTCGCCTTTCAGCTTAAAGCCGGCCCTGAGCATCGGAGCCGGCCCCGGGGTGGAAACATCATCGGGCAGGTCCGGTACGATCCAGTTCGCTTTCCAGTCGGAAGGCTCAAGAAGGCCCATTTCCCAGAATGCCGGTTGGCTCCAGCCGGAATCTTCGCCTCCCGCGTCCCAAACTCGCACCTGCCAGTAGTGCCGCTGGCCCGATTGAACTGCAGGCCCGTCATAGGTCCGGTGAATAGATTCGTCCGAGTTCACCCGCCCCGAATCCCAGATCATATCGGTGTTGTTCTGGAGACCCGTTTCGCTGCGCGCGACCCGGATCTGATAGGCCGCCTGAACGATTCCTCGATCATCCGACTCAAGCTGCCAGCTCAGACGTGGCTTTCGGGCGTCGATCCCGAGCGGGTTCTCTTTGTACTCGGTGCGAAGCCGCTTCACCTTCAGATCTCCAGCGGAACTGCTCGATTGACCGGATGAGAGAACGGTCATGAAACAGATGACGAGAAACAGCGTGAACAGTTGATGCAGTCTCGCAGACATGTCTGGGCTCCTTTGTTCGTCGCTATCTTACTCCGGTTCACCGTTCACCGTTCAGCGTTCACCGTTCAGCGTTCTCGGCAGGGTTCCGCGTGAATGCCGAGTCAGACGAACACGGCGGGGAACGGGGAACGCTGAACGCTGAACGCTGAACGCTGAACGGTGAACGTCGAACGGTGAACTGGTATAATTCTTGTATATCCTCGATATCCGGTATCTCCTGCTCTTCAGTTTTGCTGGTCCTTGCGCTTCCAGGCTGCTTTGAAGGCTGGAACCATCATGATTTGGAGGCGATTTTCGCATGCGATTGGGCACGTCAGACCAGCTCGTTGCTGACGTCCGTGATGTAAACCAACAAAACCAGGATCTCCTTTTGGAATGGCTGACCGACGGTCATTTTGATGTCGATGAGGCTTGGCGTTTCACCGGGATCAGCGAACGCGCCGCGCAACTCTTAGGCTTTCCGGCCGAAGCACTAGAGGGGCGCGTCCTGTGGGAGGTGTTCCCGGCAGCGCTCGGAACACTCTTCGAACGAGAGTGTCGCGCGGCCATGCTTACCCGAAAACCAGGCCAATTCGAAGGCCCGGCCCTCGAGCATCTCGATTCGAGCACCACGGTCTATCTCGACCCCATATCACCCGGGTTGCGCCTTTATTATCGCGACAGTATGGAATGGGAGGAGACACAGGCGGCCTTGCGGGAGAGCGAGGCCAAGTATCGCAAACTCGTTTCACTCCTCCCCGCTGCTGTTTACACCTGCGACGCCGAGGGGCGGATTACGTTGTTCAATGCCCGCGCGGCCGAACTCTGGGGCCGTGAACCGAGGCTCTTTGACGAAGACGACAAATACTGTGGGTCCTTCAGGCTCTACACGACCGATCAGCAGCCTCTCCAGCACTCGGACTGCTGGATGGCGCGCGCCCTGAAAACCGCGACGCCTGTTCGCGGGGACAAAATCATCATCGAACGCCCGGACGGATCTCGCATCCTGGCTTTGGCCAACGTTGATCCTCTTTTCGACGACAACGGGAAACTGGTCGGTGCCATCAACGTTCTTCAAGACGTCACTCATCAGAGCAGAGTCGAGCACCAGCTCGAGGAGTTGAGCCAGACGCTCGAGCGACGGATCGCTGAGCGAACCAGCGACATCCAACAGTTGGCCGACCAACTGCGAGCGCTGACCGCCGAACGGACCAGGCTGGAGCAGAAAGAGCGGCGCCGTCTCGCCCTGGTTCTACACGATCACGTACAGCAGCTTCTTGTCGCTGCCAGGATGCAGGTGGAGACGATCATTCGGCAGACAAGCCTGGAAGCGTCGAAGTCGGCCGCACAGCAGGCCGCCTCTATCCTCATGGATGCGATCGCCTCTTCACGCACCTTGTCGGCTGAGCTCAGCCCGCCGGTCCTGTACCAGTCAGGCCTGACCGGCGGCTTGGCCTGGCTCGCCGACCAAATGGAACAGAAATACCAGTTCAAAGTCCATCTTCACGACAAAACCGAGGGAAAGCTCGTAAGTGAACCTGCCACCTTACTGCTGTTCGAATCAACGCAGGAGCTTCTGCTCAACTGCGTGCACCATTCCGGAGCCGGTGAGGCCCATGTGACTCTGACCTGGGCGGGAGAGCAACAAATTAGAGTGACGGTCGAAGATCATGGTCGGGGATTTGACCTGAAATCCCTAAACCGGAAGAAACCCAAACTCGGGAGCGTCGGCCTGTTCAGCATCCAACAACGACTTGGGTATTTCGGCGGTCGCATGGAAATAGATGCGGTGCCCGGAAAGGGCGTGCGGGTCACCCTCGTCGGACCGCCGGAGGAGAGAGAGTAGGGGCATTCTGCCAGCCAACCGTAGGTCCTATCTCCAGGGCGTGTCGCTCAAACCAAACACAGCCGCAAGCGCAGCGTTTTTTGCGGAGCGACCCGGCCCGAAGAGTCAGCAACGACGGACCTCACGGTTGGGTGCTGACTCTTCGGGCCGGGTCGCTCCGCAAAAAACGCTGCGCTTGCGGCTGTGTTCGGTTTGGGCAACAGGCCCTCTGCTACCCCTTTCTCAGTTTCAGAACTGGTACTTCAGACCGAGTTGGAAGATCCTCGCCGGGCCCGCGTTGGTGATTTTGCCGAAATTCCCACTGCTCATGGTCCCAGTTGGGGCATTCAGGTTCACCCTGTTGAACACGTTGAAGGTTTCCAATCGGAATATGACCGCATGATCTTCCCGGATCCTGAAACTCTTCGACAGCGTGACGTCCATGTTCTTGGCGCCGGGCCCCTGAACGACATTGCGTCCGAAGTTCCCGATTTGGCCGGCCGTGTTGGGCGCAAAAGCCGGCGTCTCGAACCACGTGCCGCCGGCTTTCAGTTCCGCTGGGGAAAGTGGGTCTTTTTTCCAGCTGCCAACCAGATTCGGCCGATCGTTGCCGGATTGGGTATCGAAGTTGTTATCCTTCCCCGTCGTCACTTTGACCGGATTCCCGGAGTAATACGACGCAATTCCGCCTAACTGCCAGCCCCCGAGGAGCGACCCGGCCAGCCCTTTGGAGTCCCGCAAGAACGGGAGATCCCACAGGAACGAGACGGCCAGTATGTGTCTTTGGTCATAATCTGCGCGCGCACGATCGAGCTCGGGGAAACGCGGATCGGCCCAGCTGTTCGCGGAATCGTGCCAGGAGGAGTAATCGAGTGCCTTCCCCAAAGTGTAAGAGGCCAGCACGGTGTAACCGCGACTGAAGCGCTTCTCGACCCGCCCCTGAAACGAGTCGTACCAGGACTTGACGGCGCTTTTAAATATGGTCAGATCCTTGATCGGTGCCGCGCCCAGCGGCCGCCGGGAGTCCGCGTTCTTGGACGTGCCGGTGGCGCTGATGACCGGCTGATTGATGTTAAAACTGCCGATCAGCTTGTCACCGCGGTTCGCGACATATGAGAGTTCGACCACGGTTGACGGGCCGATCTGTTGCTGGACCGAGACGTTGTACTGATGGACAAAACCAAGCGGCAGGTCCAGAGCGTTTGAGGTGTAATTGCCACTGGCCGGGAACTTCAGATTCGCCGGGTCGACGTCGGTGGGGAACGGGTTTTTGCCAGGGACGTTGAGCCAAGGATCGGCCAGCGAAATTGTCGAAACTTTGTTTTTCCCTCCGGTGTTGATGTACTCACTAATCAGGGCCCAGGGGATGTTGATCTGACCACCCTGCAGGGTGTTGAAAATCTGGAAGGCGTAGCTGATCCCGTAGCCGCCCCGGACAACCGTCTTACCGTCACCGCGTACGTCGTACGCCAACCCTATTCTCGGCGCCAGGTTGTTGTAATCGTTGTTCAGCCCCGCCCTCGGGATACCGGGGTCGCAGGGGAAAACGATGCCTTTGGGCGCCTGCGGCACACAGGTTGATTGCATGCCTGGAACGTAGGCGGTGAGCAAATCCAGGGGATGAACCGGATACATGTCGATTTCGTGACGCAAGCCCAGACTGAGCGACAACCGGTCGTTCAAGCGGAAGTTGTCCTGAACGAACCAGTAGAAGGCCCATTGGTTGTTGCTCTTGTAGCTCGACTCCCGCCACCGTAATCGATCGCTCACCTGTCCGAGCAGCAGGTCCGCCACCGCGTTGCCGGTAACGTCACCATTGAATCGGAAGTCTCCGCCGTTGCGCCCATCCTGGGTTACGTCGTAAAACCGCCGCAACCATACTTCCGACCCAAACTTGAGGCTGTGCCGCCCCTTCATCCAGTCCATTCCTTCGGCCACCGTGTAATGGGTCGAGGTTTTCGGCCCACCGGAGCTGGCAGTTGCCGTGGTGTATCCGGTCAGGACGAAGTCGGGAGACACGGGAGAACCGGAAGGCAAGTTCCCGTAGTTGATTCCGAGATCCGCCGCGGTGATCTGCGGCTCGGCGCGGAGGGCTCGAGCACCGGCGCTCCGGCTGAAACTCACCCGCAGATGGTTGAGCAACGTCGGACGGATGGTCCAGAATTCGTGCAGGTTCAAGTTCTGCTGCCGGGTCGTGTTATCTCGAAACTGGTAAGGAATCTGGCTCGGTGGGTCCTCTATCAGCGAATCGTTGAAAAAATAGGATCCCGATATCTTGTGACTGTCGTTCACAATATGGTCGATCTTCGCCAGCACTTCATCAGCGGGATCCGAGAGAGGGCTGACCATAGCGAAGGCGTTCGGTCCTCGCTCCGGCCTGTTCGGCAGAGGCATCACCATCTCGAGGAACTTCGAGGCGATTGGACTTATCCGGCCGGCAGGGATGACGTTCCCCGGGAACTGCTGTCCGGTCAGCGGATCAATGATGGTAACGGGCTTTCCCTGGAACACCGCTTGGGAGAAGTCGCCCCGGCGCTCCGCGGCCGTCGGGACGTTGGCGCTGTTGTCAAAAGCTTCCCGCTGCCGGCGGAATCCCTGGTAGGAAGCGAAGAAGAAGGTTTTGTCCTTCAAGATCGGGCCGCCGAGCGTGCCGCCAAACTGGTTCTGTTTCAGCTTGGTCGGGGCGCCAAGGAAGAAGTCGTCCGAGTTCAGGCTGTCATTCCGCAGGAATTCGAAAGCGCTTCCATGGAACTCATTGGTTCCAGAGCGGGTTACGACATTCACAATCGCGCCGGCCGAACGTCCGTACTCGGCGCTGTAATTGTTGCTCACCACGCGGAACTCCTGGATGGCGTCGGGATTCGGTACCGAGCTGCCATAATTCCGCAGCGTGGTACTGTTGTCTCCGCCGTCCAAAAGCCAACCCGATAACTCCGGTCTAACACCGTTAAATGCGACCGGGTTGATGTTGAACCCTTGCTCGCTTCGCGATTCCAGCTTCTGCGCGCCGGGGATCAAGCTGACCAGACTAAGCGTATTTCGACCGTTCAAGGGAAGGTCGACAATCCGCCGCTGGTCGACCAACGCTCCCATTTCATTGGTGGTCGCCTCGACCAGAGGAGCGTCCGCGTTAACGGATATCGTCTCGGCCAGTTCACCCAACTCCAGCTTGAAGTCCACGCGTGCGTTCCGGTTCAAGGAAAGCGCGATTCCTTCCCGAATCCCCGTCTTGAAGCCGGGGAGCTCGGCCTGGACTCGGTAAACACCGAGGGACAGATTAAGGAAAGTGTAGCTACCCAGGTCATTCGTCGCTGCACTCTTGCTTTCGTTCGTGAGGGTATTGGTAACGGTGACACTGGCCCCAGGCAAGACCCCCTGCTGCTGGTCGGTGATCGTCCCGTAAATCGAGGCGGTTGTCTGAGCCCAGGCAGGAGTGGCCGCCAGGGCCACAAAAAGCACAAACAGGCAAATGCAACCCGAATTACGCTTGCTTCTCATAGTTGATCCTCTCGTCTCCCGAGGCTGAGATGCCAATCTCGCTGGTGCCGAGATTGAAACGGAAAGATCAAGAAAAAGAGTATCTTGCGGCAACGTTACAGAGAGGTAACCGTAAGTCACGGTGATAGCCGGGAGGGGGTCGAGATAGCCGGGAGGAAAGGACCTCAAGGACCCCAAGGACCTCAAGGACGACTCTGGTCTCTTTTTGTCCTTGAGGTCCTTGAGGTCCTTGAGGTCCTTGAGGTCCTTT
>Ga0105092_10001689_pt1 | contig 11828 bp, 9 predicted proteins | sample PPLLak2March2015_FD_87021 | JGI IMG/M metagenome (GOLD analysis project Ga0105092, IMG submission 87021) | Freshwater sediment microbial communities from Prairie Pothole Lake near Jamestown, North Dakota, USA - PPLs Lake P7 Core (1) Depth... | ecosystem: Environmental > Aquatic > Freshwater >... | reverse complement strand
GCTGGCGCATGACCTCGAGCACGTTGGGCCTGAATTCCGGCAATTCGTCGAGGAACAAGACTCCGTTGTGGGCAAGGGAGACTTCCCCGGGCTTGGGGATGGTTCCGCCGCCGACCAGGCCGGCATCGGAAATCGTGTGATGCGGCGAGCGGAACGGTCGCGTGGCGATGATCGGCGCGCCATTCAAGACTCCCATGACACTGTGAATCTTGGTGGTCTCGAGAGCCTCGGCGAGCGTCAGGTCGGGGAGAATTGAGGGAAGCCGCTTCGCCAACATCGTCTTGCCTGAGCCTGGGGGACCGACCAAGATCACGTTGTGCCCCCCGGCGGCGGCGACTTCCAGAGCCCGTTTGACGTGCTGCTGGCCTTTGACGTCGTTGAAATCCGAATCGTATTGCGAATGCTGGTGAAAGAGATCCTCGAGGTTTACATGGGAGCGCGCAATCGTTTGCGTGCCGTTGAGAAACTCAACGACCTGCGGAAGGTTTTGAACGCCGAGAACTTCGATTTCGTGGACTACCGCGGCCTCCGATGCGTTGGTCTCGGGCAGGATGAGTCCTTTGTATTTGTCCTTCTTCGCCGCCATCGCGATGGGCAGGGCGCCACGAACGGGCTTGACGGAACCGTCAAGCGAGAGTTCACCGATCAAAAGATAGTCATCGAGAAGAGTTTTCTGAACCAGTCCCTCGGCGGCGAGAATACCCACCGCCATGGGTAGGTCATAGGCCGAACCTTCCTTCTTGATATCCGCCGGCGCGAGATTGATCGTGATCCGTTTGGCCGGGAACGTGTAGCCGCAGTTCTTTACCGCGGCGCGGATGCGGTCCTTGCTTTCCTTGACAGCGCCCTCGGGCAGGCCGACGGTCGAGAGCTGGGGCAGGCCGCTGGCCAAGTCGATCTCCACCTCGACGCGCAGGGCGTCGATCCCGTAGAGAGCCGCGCTGTTGACCTTGGCGAGCATAACCCCAGTTGAAAGCCGCCGTACCCTAGCAAACGCAAGGGCGAATAACAACGGGTCGGCCAAGCTAGCGCGATGGATCTCTCAAATAGACTTTAAGCTCAATAGGGCTGAGAAGCGGCTTTTTCTTGGCCTACTCCACTTTGCATCTTCTTCGGTCCGGCGGGTTTAGCGCGACGGAAGCACCACAAATCGCCCGATTCTCGAGGGTCGATAAATCTGAAAATCACGCCGGTCGATGGTAAAGACCCGGCGCAGCCGATCACGTTCGGCAACACGCACCAACGCCGCATCCGCCAGGTCCATCGGCAGATCACGGTACTTCCGCATCAATTCTCTCATGCGCGGAATATCATCGACTCCTAACGGGAGGACTTCCACGGCTCCTGTCTCGATCATTTCCATCAGGGCAGTCTGTGCTTCCCACGAGAAACTCAAGAGATAAATGGCTTCGGTAAGAACTGGCCACACGGTACCGAGCGGCTCGTTAAAGCCCGCAAACGCGTCTTTACAAGCACGATGCTCGTTATCGTCTTCGTGTATCAGGGCTACCAACGGCCCGGCATCGACGAGGATCATCAGCGTCGTCGGGTGCGGTCGACAAGCATCTGGCGAAACTTCTTGCCGGTATTCACGGAAAGATCGCGTGGCCCGCCCTTGACGCAGCCAATGAGATGGGCGACCCGATCGTATGGCCGTTGTTTGCCGGCGCCCCGCTCTTCTTGCTCCGCGAGCACGCCGATGGCATCGCGAATAACTTCCGATTTTGTCTGACGCCGCTTTCGCGCCAGACGCCCAATCAACGATTCCGTATCGGCGTCCAGACGAACGCTCAAAGGCATGTGAACCTCCCGTAGTGTCATACACAAGTGTACTACAGGAACGGGCCATGCTCAATGTCGCTGCACCGTTACCAACGCTTCGCCAGCCATTATAGAGCGAAACAAGCGCCCAAAACCGAAAAGCCATTGAACGGGAAGTGAGCAAGGCTGATATCGCCGTCGAAAAGGGACCCTCTGAAGTATCTGTCCTTGATGCCAATAGTTCCTAAGTGCAATCCTGAGCGAAATCACTACAAGGGAAGCGACTATAAATTTTTCTTAGTTGAAAGGAACTAGAATTTATCTTTCTTAAACGACTTGAGCGATGACGGCCGGCTGCGCAGCGCATCGTCCTTGGTGACCCGGTCGAAAACGTGAACGCCGCGATTGTGGAGCAGGGTAGGCTGCGAGACCGCCCGGCGCGCGCCGGCTGCGCAGACCGAGCACTTCTTCAAAGGTTTCTCGCTGACCTTCTGGATGGCTTCGAAGCGGTGTCCCTTTTTGCATTCGTATTCGTAAAGCGGCATAGACGATTCTGTAGCTATCATATTGAAAAAGGAGTGACAACGAGGATCGGCTGAACTTGTAACCGATACCGTTTACTGCTATAAGATTTTATGTTGCCTTGTAGGTTGAGCGGCAAAATGAGCCCAGGCCTTGGTCTGGGTTTTTTTTTAGCCGCGCTCGGAGGTGAGTCATGCTAGAGCAGGAAGTATTGCCGATTGGCTTGACTTTCGATGATGTCTTATTGATCCCCGCCGAGTCTTCCATCCTGCCGCGCGATATCGATGTCTCCACTCGCCTTACGGAACGAATCAGCCTCAACATCCCGCTGGTGAGCGCCGCGATGGATACCGTTACGGAATCGCGCACGGCCATCGCTATGGCCCAAGAAGGGGGCATCGGCATTATCCATCGCAATATGCCGGTGGCGGCGCAGGCCGGGAAAGTGGAGAAAGTCAAAAAGTTCGAGAGCGGCATGATCTCCGATCCGATCACCGTCGCCCCGGAGCAAAAAATTTCCGAGGCGCAAGAGATCATGAAAAAATACCGCATTTCGGGATTGCCGGTAACCCAGCATGGGCGGCTGGTTGGCATTTTGACCAATCGCGACTTGCGCTTCGAAAAGAAGCTCGATCGACCGGTGTCGGAAGTGATGACCAAAGAAAGGCTGGTGACGGTGAAGCCGGGGGTGGGGCTGGATGAAGCCAAAGAGATATTGCATCAGCATCGGATCGAGAAGCTCTTGGTGGTCGACGATAACTTCGAGCTGAAGGGACTGATCACGGTTAAAGACATTGAGAAAAAGATTCAGTATCCGAACGCGTGTAAAGATGAAAGAGGTCGGCTGCGCGTCGGTGCAGCCGTGGGTGTCGGCGCCGACTGGGAAGAACGAGTGGAGTTGTTGGTGCGGGCCGGAGTGGACCTGGTCGCGGTCGACACGGCGCATGGCCATTCCAAAAATGTCCTCGATACGGTGAGCCAGATTCGGCGGCGTTATCCCGATCTCGATCTCGCTGGCGGCAATGTCGCCACCGACGAGGGAACGACGGCCTTGATTCAAGCCGGCGTCAATGTCGTCAAAGTAGGTGTCGGGCCCGGCTCCATTTGCACGACGCGTGTAGTTTCCGGTGTCGGCGTGCCGCAGATTACCGCGATCGGCAGCTGCGCCAAAGCAGCGGCGCGCCGCAATGTCCCCATCATCGCGGACGGAGGCATCAAATTCTCCGGCGATATCACCAAGGCGCTGGCCGCCGGCGCGGATTCGGTGATGATCGGCAGTCTTTTTGCCGGTACCGAAGAAAGCCCCGGGGAAACAATTCTCTATCAAGGGCGAACCTACAAAGTTTATCGCGGCATGGGCTCTCTGGGCGCGATGGGACAAGGCAGCCGAGACCGCTACGGCCAGGCAGACGTGGAAGACTCCAAGAAGCTGGTGCCGGAAGGGATTGAAGGGCAGGTCCCTTACAAGGGTTCGCTCTCCTTCAATATTCATCAGTTGATCGGCGGTTTGCGCGCCGGCATGGGCTATTTGGGGTGCCGAGATGTAGCTACCCTGCGCGCCAAGGCTAGATTCATGCAAATTACCGCGGCGGGGTTGAAAGAAGGACATGTCCACGATGTTTTCATCACCAAAGAGGCCCCGAACTACAGAGTCGAATGATTCTCGTCCTTGATTTCGGTTCCCAATACACCCAGCTCATCGCTCGCCGTATTCGCGAATCCAAAGTCTACTGCGAGATCCATCCGTTCAACCTCGCCCTCGACAAGATCGAAGCGCTAAAGCCTGAAGGCATCATCCTCTCCGGCGGCCCGGCCAGCGTCTATCAAGAGAACGCTCCCAAAGTCAAAGACGATATTTTTAAACTGCCGGTTCCCTTTCTCGGTATCTGTTATGGCATGGGCATGATCAACTTGTCCTTCGGAGGCACTGCCGCGCGCGCCGAACGACGAGAGTATGGCCCCGCGGAATTGATGATCGATAGCGACGCGGACCTGTTTCGCGGCTTTGCCAAAAATAACTTGGTTAGAGTCTGGATGAGTCACGGCGATAAGATGACGTCGATCCCAAGAGATTGGCAGGTCCTTGCCCACAGCGCCAATTCCCCGATTGCGGCGTTCGCCGATCCCAGCCGCCGCCTCTTGGGCGTTCAGTTTCATCCCGAAGTGGCGCACACGCCCCGCGGCAAGGAGATTCTCGATAACTTTGTCTTCCAAATCTGCGGCTGTAAGCCGACATGGACCATGGAGCATTTCATCGAGACGTCGGTTGAGAAGATTCGCCAACGGGTGGGTGGCGGCCGGGTGCTCTGCGCGCTTAGCGGCGGTGTCGATTCTTCCGTGGCCGCGACCTTGGTTCACCTGGCGATTAAACAGCGACTGGTCTGCGTCTTTGTCAACAACGGCCTGTTGCGGCAGAACGAGGCGGAGCGGGTTTGCCAGCTCTTCGCGGAGCGCTTTGGCCAGAGTTTTCGCTACGTCAATGCCAGTAAAAAATTCCTTTCCGCGCTGAAGGGCATCGAGGAGCCCGAGGAGAAACGCCGCCGCATCGGTCATAAATTCATCGAGGTCTTTGAGGAAGAGGCCAAAGAGATCGGCACGGTGGACTTTCTTGCTCAAGGGACCCTTTACCCGGATGTGATCGAATCCGTATCCTTTGTCGGCCCCGCCGCGACGATCAAGACCCACCACAACGTCGGCGGTCTACCCGACAATATGAAATTTAAGCTTATCGAGCCCTTACGCGAGCTTTTTAAAGATGAGGTTAGGAATCTAGGCGAGCAGCTTGGCTTGCCGCCGGAGATGATTCAGCGCCAGCCGTTTCCGGGACCCGGTTTGGCCATCCGCGTATTGGGAGAAGTAACCGAGGAGCGACTGAAGATCCTTCGCGAAGCCGACGTTATCGTTCTAGATGAGATCAGAGCCGCCGGGCTTTATGAAAAAGTCTGGCAATCTTTCGCCGTGCTTTTGCCGATTCGAACTGTCGGCGTCATGGGCGATGAGCGGAGCTACGAGAACGTCATCGCCCTGCGCGTGGTCGATAGCCTGGACGGCATGACGGCCAACTGGGTTCCGCTATCGGCCGATCTTCTCGGCCGAATTTCCAACCGTATCATCAACGAAGTACGCGGTGTCAACCGCGTGGTCTACGACATCTCTTCGAAGCCGCCGGCGACGATCGAGTGGGAATGAGCGGGCAGCCGGGTCTCGATTGAAAATACCGTAAGTAGCCAAGCTGCATGAAACAGATCGCCATGGTTCTGTTGTTCGATCGCCATCGGCGGCTGCTGGTCTATTTGCGCGACGACAAGCCCGACATTCCTTTCCCCAATCACTGGGATTTTTTTGGCGGTCATGTCGAAGCAGGAGAGACGCCGGAGGAAGCGCTCGTGCGCGAGGTTAAGGAAGAATTAGGCGTGGAGTTGGCGCAATGGAGCTTTTTTCGCCGTTACGTTTGCACGGAAGGGGACGCTTATCCCAATGTCAAGTATTTGTATTGGGCGAAAATCGACAAGATTGCCGAAGAATTGACACTCTACGAAGGGCAGCGACTTTCGAGCATCGCTCCCGAGCAACGGCGCGATCTGAAGTTTGCCAATATTCTCGGCCAGCTTTTGGAGGATTTCATTGCGGCGAAGCTCTGGCCGCAGCCTGTGGATAACTTTTAACCTCGATTTAAAAAAGATTAATTGAGGCCAGGAGCGCTTTGTGCTAATGATCATCTAGTTTCAAATGGAACACTCTCGTTTCGTTCATCTTCACTGTCATACCGAATACAGTCTTCTCGACGGCGCCAATAAAGTTGACAAGCTTTTTCAACGCATCAAGTCGCTGAAGCAGCCGGCGGTGGCGATGACCGACCATGGCAACATGTTCGGCGCCATCGAATTTTACCGGGAAGCGATGAGCCATGGCATCAAGCCGATCATTGGCTGTGAGATCTACGTCGCGCCGACGAGCCGCTTTGAAAGGAAGGGTGTCGACAAGGGGCCGAAGGAATACAATAATCACCTGATTCTTTTGGCGATGAACCAAGAGGGTTATCGCAATCTTTGCAAGCTGGTTTCCATCGGCTATATGGAAGGGTTCTATTATAAACCGCGGATCGATAAGGAGCTGCTCAAGGAGCTAAACGGCGGTCTGATCGCTCTCAGCGCTTGTTTGCAAGGCGAAGTGTGCCAGGCGCTTTCGGCTGGCAACGCCGAGAAAGCCAAAGCCGCCGCCGAGACTTACGCCGCAATCTTCAACAACCGCTACTACATCGAGATCCAGGACAACAAGCTGGCTGAGCAGGAAAAAGTAAACCGCCTGTTGGTTGAACTGGCCAAAGATCTGTCGGTTCCCGTCGTTGCGACCAACGACTGCCATTACGGCGAGCGCGCGGACTTTCATGCCCACGACGTGTTGCTCTGCGTCCAGACCGGAAAAACGGTTGATGAGGATAACCGGCTGAAGATGGAGACCGACGAGCTCTATCTCAAGTCGGCGGAAGAGATGAAGCAAGGGTTCGACTACTGTCCCGGAGCGGTGGAGCGGACCTTGGAGATCGCCGATCGCTGCAACGTGGAAATCGAGTTTGGCAAGTATCATTTCCCCACTTTCACCCCGCCGAAGGACATCAGCCTGGACGACTATCTCGACGAGTTGGCCCATAGCGGCCTCGAGGAACGTCTCGAGGGTCTCGAAGATCCCGCGATCAGAAAAAGCTATCAAGAACGGCTCGACTTCGAACTCGATGTCATCAAACGGATGCAATTCCCAGGTTATTTCCTGGTGGTGGCTGATTTTATCAACTACGCCAAGCAGAACGGCATCCCGGTGGGTCCCGGGCGAGGCTCTTCAGCCGGTAGTTTGGTTGCCTATTCGCTTAAAATCACCGATCTCGATCCCATCCGCCATGTGCTTTTGTTCGAGCGCTTTCTCAATCCGGAGCGGCGTTCTATGCCCGACATCGACGTCGACTTTTGTATTCGCGGCAGAGCGCAGGTGATCCAATACGTTAAAGACAAATATGGCGCCGATCGGGTCGCGCAGATTGCGACGTTTGGCACGCTCAAGGCGAAAGCGGCGATCAAAGACGTCGGCCGCGCGCTCGGATTTTCCTTCGCTGAGACCGATGCAATCGCCAAGCTGATTCCCGCTCCCAAGCAAGGTTTCGACTATCCGCTAAGCGAATCCATCAAGATGGAACCGCGGCTTCAGGATCTGATTAAAACCGATCCGCGGGTCAAGAACCTGATGGATCACGCCCTGCGCCTTGAAGGTCTCACGCGCCATGCCTCGACCCATGCGGCGGGGGTGGTGCTGTCGAACCTTCCTCTGGTCGACCATTTGCCGTTATTCGTCGATAAGGAAGGCGGCATCGTCACCCAGTTCGATATGGGGAGCGTCGAGAAGATCGGTCTGGTCAAGTTTGATTTCCTGGGTCTCAAAACGCTGACTCTGCTCCATGACTGTTTGAAGCTGATCGAAACGGCGCGGGGCGTGAAGCTTGATCTCGGCCGTCTCCCTCTCGATGACAAGAAAACTTATCGGCTTCTCTGCAATGGCAACACCACCGGCGTCTTTCAGCTGGAAAGCACCGGTATCCGTGAGATGACGGTCAAGATCCGTCCCAACTGCTTCGAAGATTTAGTCGCTATCTTGGCGCTCTATCGGCCAGGACCGTTGGACAGCGGCATGGCCGAAGAATACATCAAGCGCAAACACGGCAAGGTAAAAATCAAGTATCTCCATCCGTTGTTGGAGCCGATTCTGAAAGATACCTACGGAGTTATTGTTTATCAGGAACAGGTGATGCAGATCGCCCAGGTTCTCGGCGGCTACAGCATGGGTGACGCGGATATTTTACGGCGCGCGATGGGCAAGAAAGATCCCGAGGAGATGGCCGCGCAAAGAGAGCGGTTTGTCACCGGGGCGCAAAAGAAGAAGATCGATGGGCAAAGAGCGGCCGAGATCTTTGACCAGATGGAGACCTTCGCCCGCTACGGGTTCAACAAGTCTCACTCGGCGGCCTATGCACTGGTCTCCTACCAAACCGCCTATTTGAAGAGTCATTATCCAGTTGAATTCATGGCCGGGCTGATGACCTCGGAGATGGGCGACACCGACAAGGTGATCAAAAATCTCTCCGAGTGTCGTAACAAGGCGATCGAAGTTCTGGCGCCGGATATCAACGAGAGCCGGTCACACTTCACCCCGGTGGGCGACAAGATCCGGTTCGGCCTGGCAGCTGTAAAAAACGTCGGCGAGAAGGCCGTCGAAGTGATCCTCGAAAGCCGCGAAAAGGAAGGCCCGTTTGACTCCCTGTTCGATTTTTGCCGTCGCGTCGATTTGACCGCGGTCAACCGCCGCGTGATTGAGAGTTTGATCAAATGCGGCGCCTTCGACTCCACCGAGATCAGTCGCGCCCGCATGATCGCGGCACTGGACGAGGCGATACGAGGAGCCCAGGCGCACCAGCGCGATCGCGAAAGCAACCAGATCGATATCTTCGGTTTACTGGGCGGCGAGGGCAACGGAACCAAGAAGCCGGCTAACGTTTATCCCGAAGTGGACGCGTGGTCGGTTCAGCAGTCGCTGGCTTTCGAGAAGGAGTCGCTCGGCTTCTATATCACCGGCCATCCTCTCGATAAGTACGATAAAGCGATTAAAAAGATCACCAGCGGAACCATCGCCGAGTTGAAGGAAAAAGCTTCGGCCGGGGACGTTAAAATCGGCGGCGTGGTGTCGGCTCTCAAGTTGCGGAACACGAAGAAAGGGGATCGCTACGGCAGTTTCAATCTTGAGGACAAAAGCGGGTTTGTTGAGGTGGTAGCCTGGCCCGACGTCTACCGCAAATCGGTGGAACTGTTGAATACAGATGATCCGATCTTCGTCAAAGGACGCATGGAAGTCGGGGAAGAGCGGATACAGATCTTTGCCAATGACATTACCCCGCTCGCAGAAGAGGTTGCGCGAATCCGCGCCAACGGCAGTGTTAACGGCAAGGCCAACGGTAATGGCGACCGGGTTCACCTCTATATTCGCGAATCCCAAGTTTCGGCCGATGAGCTTTTGCAGTTGCGCGAAACGCTGCTTGAGTATCGCGGGCCCTGCGTGGTTTTCTTGCACCTCTGCGGGGCGGTTAGCGGTGAAACCGTCATTGAACTTCCCGATCAGGTCCGGGTCGCCTCGACGCCCGAGCTTGAGGCAACGCTACAGCGGCTCTTCGGCAGTCGAGTCAGCTTTCATTCTTTGGAATCTTGAAACAGCCGAACTCCCATCCGCGTCGCCGCCAGGAAAAAGCCCTGTTGGTAGGCGTCGAGTTGCCCTCGAACAACCGAAAGGTTCCCCTCGAGTATAGCTTGGAAGAGCTCCAGCGGCTCACCGAAACCGCCGGCGCCAAAGTCGTCCAAAAATTCAGGCAACAAATCCGCAGCGTGACACCGGCCACACTGATCGGGCGCGGCAAGGTGGAGGAAATCCAAGCCGCGCTCGCGGAATTGGAGCCGGACCTGATTGTCTTGGACGAGGATCTCACGCCAGCGCAGCAGCGCAATCTAGAATCGGCGTTCAAGATCAGGGTCATCGATCGCAGCCAGCTTATTCTCGATATCTTTGCCCAACGGGCGCGAAGCAACGAGGGGAAACTTCAAGTGGAGCTGGCCCAACTCGAATATCTTCTGCCGCGGCTTACCCGACAGTGGACTCACCTATCAAGGTTGGGCGGCGGCATCGGCACCCGGGGGCCGGGCGAAACTCAATTGGAGGTTGACCGGCGCAGAATCCGGGAGCGGATCGCGCACTTGAAGCGGCGCCTGAAAACGGTGGAACGGACCCGAACCCTGCAGCGCAAGGAGCGCGATGAAGTCCCTTTCGCCACCGTCGCTCTCGTCGGATACACCAACGCGGGAAAGTCGACCTTGATGAATGCCCTGACCCGCGCAGGAGTTCTTGTCGAAGACAAGCTGTTTGCCACGTTGGATCCGACGATCCGCTCGCTCAAATTGCCGACCGGGGACAAGGTGATGGTTGTCGATACCGTGGGTTTCATCGACAAGATACCCCATTCGTTGATCGAAGCCTTCAAGAGCACGTTGGAAGAAGTCAGAAGCGCCGATTTGCTCTTGCATCTGGTCGATATGGCGAGCCCGCGGTTCGAGGAGCAGATCCAGGTGATCGAGGAGGTGTTGCAAGAGATCGGCGCTGGAACTATTCCATCGATCTTGGTGCCGAACAAGATCGACCTGGTTTCGGCCCTCCCGCTTCAACAGTTCAAGCGCCGGCCGGCGGAAGGGATCGCGCCGATCTCGGCATTGACCGGTGCGGGGATCGACCGGCTGTTGGATTTGATCGGCAAAGTGCTGGACCAGGGAAAAGAGCAATTTCACGCCCGGCTTTCTTCCGGGCAGGGAAAGCTCCTTTCGCTATTGCGGGAACGCGGCAGGATTCTCAAGGAAACCTATCACGAGGACGAGGTCCATGTTACCGCTCTGGTAACGCCGAAATTGGCAGGGCAGATGCGCAAGTTGATTGCTGCCGCCGGCCGGGGGAATCACGCCTTACTTATAGATTAATGCTCAATCTACCTAATTTCCTGACGCTTATTCGTATCGTGACGATCCCATTTTTCCTGGTCTATCTTTCCTACCACCGGTATTTGGAGGCATTCATTATCTTTATCATTGGCGGCATGACGGATTTCCTCGACGGTCTGGTGGCGCGCTGGATGAACCAGCAGACCGCCTTGGGGGCTTATCTGGACCCGATCGCGGATAAGCTGTTAGTGATCACATCATTCATCATGCTCGGACTGATCGGCGGAATTCCCGAGTGGTTGACGGTGGTGGTCGTAAGCCGGGACATTCTAATCCTCATTGGTTATGGAATGATTTATTTTTTAGTTGAAGAGCGATTGCCGGTGCGGCCTAGTATCATCGGCAAATGCAGCACCATGCTGCAACTCGTTACTTTGGGCGCGGCGCTGGCGTTGCTTCACGATGGAGGTATCCTGGATCGTCGGCTATGGAATCTCCTTGTCGCCGCCACCGCTCTTACCACGGTGGCGTCGGGCCTCCAGTATCTTTACCGCGGCCTTCTATGGCTTCAGCAGCGGGCGCCAAAATTGCCCGCCTAGGTTGACAGTCATCCGAAAAATTGGTAATAAAATCAAACTCTTGCACCGCCCTGGGAAAATTTGCATCAATGCTCTATTCGACACGCCTAAAAGGCCTGGCGGAAAGCTAACTTTTGAGGTCTTGCAGGCACGTAGCTCAGTGGGAGAGCGCTTCCTTGACACGGAAGAGGTCGGCAGTTCAATCCTGCCCGTGCCTACCATTTTGCCCTAATTGTTTGCCATGGAAAGCATTCACGTAACATTACCGGACGGTCGGTCCGTCGAGGTGACTCGCGGCGCGCGCATTGACGATATCATCCCGCCCAATGCCGCCAACGGTAATATTATTGCCGCCAAAGTCGATGGCCGTCCCGTGGATCTCAGCCGGCGACTCGATAACGATTGCGCTTTGGCCTGGGTTTCGGTCGAGAGCCCCGAAGGGCTGGATGTG
>Ga0105092_10001688_pt1 | contig 11830 bp, 11 predicted proteins | sample PPLLak2March2015_FD_87021 | JGI IMG/M metagenome (GOLD analysis project Ga0105092, IMG submission 87021) | Freshwater sediment microbial communities from Prairie Pothole Lake near Jamestown, North Dakota, USA - PPLs Lake P7 Core (1) Depth... | ecosystem: Environmental > Aquatic > Freshwater >... | reverse complement strand
GCCAAACGGACGCGCAGGGTGCGCCGGGCGAACCAATCTCGCCAGAATTTATAGGTTAAAAGTCTTTTGACTATGGGCGCAACGAACTTCAGACTAGCTGCCAGGAGAGACGTTATTCGCTTCATGCGCCTGCCTCCTCTCGCGGGGACGGCAGCAGGCGGTATCCCTGCCCTATGACCGTCTCGATGTAGCCTGGGGTTTCGCCCGGAGCGTCGCCCAGTTTGCGTCGCAGTGAATTGATATGCACCCGCACCACATTGGTGAACAGGTCGACGTTGGCATCCCACACGTGCTCGAGCAGGCATTCCTGGCTGACCACCTCACCCGGGCGGCGCAAAAAGTATTCGAGGATGGCGAACTCCTTGCGTGTCAGCTCCAGGGGGCGGCTGCCTTGCCAGGCCTGCCGGGCCGCAGGATCGAGCTTCAAATCTCTGAAAACGAGCAGGGGCTCGCGCACGCGCAGGTCGCGGCGCAGCAAGGCACGCAGGCGCGCCGACAGCTCGCCAAAGTGGAACGGTTTGGCCAGGTAATCATCGGCGCCCTGGTCGAGACCGGTAATACGCTCCTCCGGGCGACCGCGTGAAGTCAAGATCAAGATGAGCAGGTTGGGCTGTTCACGGCGCAGACGGCGGCAAATCTCCAATCCATCGATGCCGGGCAGGTTGAGGTCGAGAATGAGCAGGTCATATACGTTCGTCTCAGCCGCCAGGCAGCCCTGTTCTCCGCCAAGGGCAATGTCAACGGCATACCCCTGCTGGCGCAGCCCTTCTCCAATCGCTGTGGCAAGATCGATTTCGTCTTCGATAATGAGGATTCGCATGGGCAGCCTCGTGTTTGCTTCGATTCGATTATACCAAGAGGCTGTGTCGATGATGGTTCTTTGATATTAAATGCCGGCTGTTCCCTGTTTTCCCCTTGACACGCCTAGTACTTTGCTGTATACTATACTTAGTTACACAAAGTATTATGCGACAGAAAGAAGGTGCAATGGCTAAAGAAATCGATCGCGAGCTGAAACGAGGAACGCTGGAGATGATCCTCATGAAGCTTCTCTCCGAGCGGCCCATGTATGGATACGAGCTGGTCTCGACGCTCGAAAAACGCGGCGGGGAGCAGTTCCAGCTCAAAGAAGGTACTCTCTACCCGGTGCTCTACCGGCTGGAAAACGCCGGTTTGCTCGAGCCCCGTTGGGAGACCCTCGAACGCGGCGTGCCGCGCAAATATTACCGGCTGACCGGGGCCGGCGAAACCAGGCTAAAAACACTCACCACCGAGTGGCAAGAATTTGTTCATTCCGTCAACCGGGTGTTGGAATGGGAGGGCGAATCACAATGAAGGAAATTGATGTTTACGTTGGAGAAGTCATTCACAATATTCACGCTCCGTCAGAAGAACGCGAGCGCATTAAAACCGACCTGCAGGCTCATTTGCAGGAAGCTGTCGTGGCAGGCGAGCCGGTAAAAACCGTGCTCGAGCGGATGGGCACCCCGGCTGAAGTCGCGGCAGGCTTCATGGCCGAAATGAAGATCGTCTATGCGGGCTTACCAGTCCGCTTGCTGGCCTTTGCCGTCGATCTGGCTATCATCATGCTGGTTACAGGGCTGTTTATCCTGCCCGTGATGGTGTTTAGCGAAAGTGTTCCCCAGAATCCGACCGGCATAGAATATATCTCTGGGGCTGCCCAGATTCTTTTGTTAATCGGCAGCACTTTAGGGGCGATGAGTGCTTTCTTGCTCTACTTCCCGATCCTCGAAGGGCGCTTCGGCCAGACCATCGGTAAGCGGCTGTTTGGACTGCGGGTGCTCAAAGAGAACGGCCTGCCGGTGGGTTACAAAGAAGCCATTCTTCGCCGGTTGTCTTTCTATTTCGAGATCATCGTTTTAGACGCTCTGTTCATCCCGTTTACCGACAAAAAACAGCGCGCCTTCGACATCGTGGCGAAGACCATCGTGGTCAAAGACTGATTAACGTCAGAACTGGATATCGGAGAAGAGCTTGAATTATTGAATGTGTTGTGCGGCGTTGCTGCACAACACATTCAATAATTCACCTGGCGATTTATCTTCGTGAGAAGCTGACCGTCATGGGCAAGAAAAGCTGGCTGGCATCCAGCCACACCGCGAAGCGGTCCAGCAAAAAAATGTCCCAATCCTGTTTCAAGTCGTCGCCCACCAGGTTGGCGTAAGACTCGAACACAAGGTAGCTTCCATCCTTAGAAAGGTTTGAAGCAGTCGAATCCCACGCCACTTCGTTACCGTTCGAATCTGTCGAAACCAGGCTGGTTTGCCCGGAAAGGCTTTCGAACAAGAAGACGTTTTGGGCTCCAAGGGACGTACCCTCCCCAAGGTCCGTGGCCCTGGATGGGAAGCTGACGAAGCGACCTGCGAACGAGATCCCCAGGCAGCGTTCCGGATAATGTTCGTCATTGCAGCCGGAAGCCGCATCGCCTGGATTGCCTGCTCCATTCGCCGATACCAGTATGGTTTGGCCTGCGGTGATATCGTAGAGAAAAACATCCAGCTGGCTGTTGGTGTCGCTGATCACCAAATTGGCAGCCAGCGAAGAGAAAGCCACATAACGCCCGTCACCCGAAACCACCGGTGTGCCCGATGCGCCATCCGGGTCGCCGCCATCCATTGCCACAGAGACCCGCCGTGTGTTGCTCATCACCGTATCGCGCAGGAAGATGTCGGCCGTGTCGTTCTGATCGTCCAGGACCAGGTTATCGGCCCACGATTTGAAGGCCACGTAACGCCCGTCGGCTGAAATAGATGGCCCGCGGGAATAAGTGTTGCCTGCAGACCCATTGCCATCGATCAGCGAGACCAGGCGCGTTTGGCCCAGGGTACGGTCCCGCAGGAAGATATCACTCGCACCGCCGTTCGTGTCTGATGAGGATAAATTGCTGGCCCACGACTCGAATGCCACGAAGCGCCCATCGGCTGAGACTGCCGGCCAGATGGAGATATTGTTACCCACTTCATCGTAGGAGGAGACCGAAATCAGCTCCAGGCTCTCGCTGATCACTGCGCCTATGCTGAAGAAATATACATCTTCGAAGGTGTTGGTATCGATCGGAAGCAGCGCATCTCTCGAAGTAAAGGCTACATACCGCCCATTGCCAGAGACAACCGGCTGAACACCCGGGGCGATGGCGGTTTCGGTGCGGGTTTCGCTATCGTACAGGATTACCTGCTCGCCGGTGGTATACGCAATGTAACGCCCATCGTCAGAGATCGATGGCTGGCGGTTATTGAAGTCATTGCTGCTGATGCGCTCGACCGAAAGCGCGGCCCGGGCAGGATTGAGCCCAAAACCCGCCAGCAGCGCTATCCAAACAACGACTCGCATGATCCGTTTTGTGTAAGTGGAATGAGTGCGGATCTGGATTAAATACGCCTTGGTTCCCTGATCCATTGATTACCCCTAAATAGATTGCATACCAGTATAAAATTTTATATACTAAGAGTCAGCCCATAATTGTGGAGGCACTTTTAGAGTGTGTGCAGCATCGCTGATACATGTCGAATAAGCCAACCACATTAAGACATTTATGAAATACATTGTCCCCATCATTGGCCTATATTATACAGATATGTTGAATATCGGGAAGGATCAAGGTCATATATGGAGCAGACCAAAACCCAAGACAAACTGGCTACTTTTGCCCTGATCAGCCTGGAATTTACCCTCATATTTATTGTGGCAATTCTCGGATCGAATGGGTGGGTAAATGGGTTACCTGGCCTTCCTATGGATACCCAATTCTTTTGGGAGCGAGTGTTAGTTTTTGTCCTTGTCGTCCTCGCGATTTCAGGCGCTTTTTTTATCTTCATGCTCAGAGCTCCACAGGTTGAAGTCAAACGGGCTCATTACCTGATCATCTTGTTATGTATTCTGGTTGGCCTGGCGGGAAGCTACCCGGCCATTTATCAAGGCGCCTGGGGCACGGCATGCTGCGAGAGGTGCGTCTCGTACTTGCATGGTCTGCCGTTTAGCTGGTTTAGTACCTGCCCGGATCCGGATTTTTCCCCCTGGAATATAGGGGTGCCCGGCCTGTTTGCCGATCTTCTCTTCTGGGCAAACGTTGGGCTACTTCTGGCGTTCGGCCGGACGATGCTGTATTTCTATTCATCTTATTTCAGGAGGATTTCCACAGCCCCAAAGTCCCCTTCTATTTGAAGGCAATGGTCTATCACGCCTGGAGCTTCTTTTATTCTATGCACAAAGTGGCAATCCCCAGAGAAGACTTGAAGGCTGCCAGGTTCAGAAAAAGCGCTCCCTCGTAGTGACAACCGGTTTTGAGTTTCCTGGGATGTGGGCAGTTGCCAACGATAACCTCTATTGGCGCTCCAGAACCCCGTTCGAGATGAACCTTTCCCCACCAGGCAAGGTGAGGTTGAACGCGTACGCGAGCGTGCCGTCTGCCTGCAGCTCCAGGCGTTCGATCCCACCGGAGACGCAAGACTCTGCCCCAGTGATATCTTCCTCCAGGAACACGAACGTGCCGCCGTCGATCTCTTTCAAAACGATATTCCCCTGGCACGCCATCTCGGGGGTTGTTACCATCCCGCAAACCTGGTCCAGCGTGCAGCCAGGTTGGATGGATAGCTCTACCAGGGCTGAAAAATTGTGGGTTTCCGAGAAGATCGTGCCACTCCAATCGCCTGCAATCAGGTCAGTCGTCGTGGGAGCAGCCTCAGAGGCTGCCGGCCCGGTCTGAGAGCCCGGTTGGGTAAACATCTTAAACGCAATGTCATCGGTGAAATCGGGCAGACTGATGGTGATGCTGCTTCCCTGGCGTGTCGCGGTGGTAGAGCTCACGATGTCTGTTCCGTTTTGCGTGCTGTAAAAGTCCACTTGCCAGGTGGGTGTTGATCCTGGGACAACGATGCTGACCGTCTGCCCGGAGATGACCGGCTGCAAATTCCAGTCCGGTGGCTCGCAGTTAGCATCACGCAGCCAACCGATGGCGCTGGTCTCATTGCCCACAGCCGCTCCCCAGACCTGCGTCCCGGGTGGGAACCGGATGTCCAGCGGCTCGAACCCGGCAAAATCGACATCCTCGATGAACCTGTATGCTGGCAGCTCCAGGTGCTGATATTTTTCCAGGAACGACCAGCTCAGGGTCTGGAAATAGATCCCAAAACCGTCTTCCCAATACAACGACCGTGCGTTGGCCGATCCGGAAACCACGCCCGCCCACACCGCATGCCTGACGCCAATTTCGGCGTTGGGCGGGTATTTTTCCGGGCTCTCGGCGTTGAGCCCCGATTCTCCAATGATGACAGACTTGTCATAATTTTCCAGCCAGTAGTGAACGTCCGCGATGATCGTCCGGTCTAGCTGTGCAGATAATGGGTAAGGGTGGATATTGATGAAATCGACAGCATCGCTGTTGTAAAACCGGGTCCACTCTTCGAAGTGGGCCATCGAGGCTGTCACCGGGCGGTGCTGGCTATCATTTTTGCGGATCACCGCGGCAGTGCGCTCTATAAACTCGACCCCCGGTGTTTGGGTCGCCCCGGTGATCAAATTGACCTCCGAAAAAATTTCCCAGGCGAAAATATTCCTCCTCCCCTGCCAGCGGGTAACCAGGGTCTTCACCCACTCGAGCCATAAATTCTGGGTATCGGAATCTTTGGTTAAAAGCTCGTAGGGTGTTGCGGCAGGGCCGCCGTTCTTTTGGTTCATCGGGTTTGCCGCCCATCCCCCAAATCCGGGATCACTCCACGGAACCCAGCTTGAAAATACCACCAGCACCTGGACGCCATTCTTTTCGGCCTGGTCGAAAACCCCATCCCAGTTCCTCGCCCAGGCCTCATCCACTTCGCCTGTGTTCGTGTAACCGTTCCCACCTGCGACCAGGTTGTCGAGCTGGATGCGCACGACCTTTGTCCCCGCCTCCCCCGACCATTTCATGAGGGTATTAAAATCGGTCAGATACCAGGCGGCCACATTCCTCGAGAAGAAAAGCTGCTGCCGGCCGTCGATCGAAAAATAAGAGTCCCCGTCCATCAAGGCAATCTCCGGTATGGGCGCCAGGGTAGCAGTGGGAACCCGGGTTCGAGTGGGTGTGGGCGTAATCGTCACTACAAGCGGCAAAGTTGGCGGGAGAGTTTCAGATGCCAATGGCGGAGGCGTTTGAGAAACCGGTTCACCTGTGAGGGGCGCCTGCCTGGGCGTGCAACCAGAAAACAGCAGGCCAATAAAGGCGACCAGCATCAATAAACGCATCAATATTGATGGTTGCATCTTGCTCTCCCTTGGGACTCTTCCCTCACCTTCGGGCTGGTAATGGCGAAGGTAGAATTGCACTATACCGTGGTTGTCTTTGAAGAGCGGGCTTCACCCTCCAAAGGATCGATTTTTGGATAGATATGCCGCACGAATGTGCGGCATATCTATCCAAAAATCGTTTTTCCTGCCCCCTTCGGGGAGTCACGCCTCCACGGCTTAGTGGAGAGCTACCTGTTGAGTGAGCATGGCTCACTCAACAGGTAGCTGTGTTTCGAACAATCTACTAAGTGATTAACTCATCTTTGCGAGAACGGCAGGTACACCAAATAGGTATTCTCCGTTTCCAGGAAATGTTCGTAGTGAACGTTACCATACACCGAATCACCTTTACCACCAGGATTACTGTCAGCCGTAGGTCCGGTGGGGTCACCCCACCAGTTGTACGTGGCTCCAACCGTCGCGGCCGGGTCGGTGTTGTTGATGGCATACGAAGTGTTACCTGCCAACCGGTTCAAGTACAAATGCACGGTTTCCGCTGTCGGGGCCATCATTTGCAAGCCCGTTAGGCTGGCTGGCGGAGGTGGGGGAGAGATGCGGATTGCATCGCTGCCGCTGTAACGCAAGGTGCAGAACCCGAAATTGACGTCGGCATTTTCGATCCCCACCATCGCCCCGCCGCCGTATCCGCCATATTCGAGGGTTGTATATTTAAAGTCGCCGGTCGCGTGCCTGGCGGGCTCGCCCACGAAGGTAACTCCTATCCATTGCCCTGGGACAGGGTTCACACTGGTAAAGAGGATCGGCGCTGTGACTGTTCCTATTGAGACCAACCGGCCGTTGACGGTCATATCCCGGCCTTCGTGGAACCGGAGCGTCAGGCCGGGATCGATGGTCAACACACCGTTGGCCGCAACGCTGACATAACCATCGATGTCGAAGGTATCGATGCCTGAGTCCGTCCAGTGATGGTTACCCGCCATCGCGCCGGTGTGGATAGAAATTGTGTCGGTCATATTTCCACTGGCGGTGATACCAGACAGGTTGAACTGGTCTTCCGCCTGCCACACATCAATGGCATAACCATGATTTCCGATGATTTGCGTATCCGTCATTACAATCGAAGCCTGCCGGTTCAATCCCACCCCTGAGCCGCCACTGTTTTCAATCCTGCTGTTCGTGACAGTGGCGCTGCCGTAGTCGATATACAAGCCATTCGCCAGGTGGTGGCCGCCTTCTGAGATGATCACATGGTCGAGAAGGCTTCCCGTGCTGGGCTTCACATCCGTTCCGGCGATGAGCACTCCAGACCAACCAGTCTGCGGATCGGCAGCCCTGATGCGGACAGGATTTGCGGCCGTGCCGTTGACCTGCAAGCGGCCAACGATATCGAGCCCGTCGTTACCGGGAAATGCCATCACGTCCACCCCGGGCTCGATCGTCAGCACCCCGTCCTCGGCGACAATGGTGCTGAGGATCAAATAGGGCAATCCCATATACTCCCAGGTATGGGCGCCGTGGAGGTAGTTATCATTGATGAAAACGAGGTTACCTCCATAGGGCAGCGAAGCCCCGTTCCCGGTGGCGGTCAGGTTCGAAAGCACCGGGTTAACCGAGCCATTTTCAAAGGAGATGGCATAACCCGCATTATTGGTGAAGCTTGAGTCAGACACGTGAGCCACCCCGCCGGAGCCGCCATCGTTGCCCAGAATGCCGTCGCCGTGGCTATCATTAAACTGGCTGTGGCGTACAGTGACCTCACTGTAGCTGAGGACCAGGTTGCCGCTGGCGCCCGGTCCGGCATACCCGCCCCCGTATAAATTGACATACTCCAGAACCGATCCCTGGTTAATCTCGTCGATGGTCCCCGAGATATGGATTCCCGACCAAGCCAACGGGCCGGGCAGGAATTGTATCGGAGCTACGGCTGTTCCCTGGGCCAGCAGGCGTCCATACACATCGAAGTTGTAGTTCTGTGAAGCGCCACCAGCCGGATAATTTTCCACGGTGACCCCAGCCTCGATTGTCAGGGTGGCCCCTTTGGCGACCTCGATAAAGCCATCCACCTGGTAGGGGCTGCCTGACTGCGTCCAGGTGGTATCCGAGTTGATGTACCCGGACACCACCGTTCCGTTGGGAGCGCCTTCCACTCGGGAAGGAAGAACGAGCGCCATGATAAACAAGATACAAACGATCAATGATTGTATTCGAGAGCGAGCACTTAATTCCATTTTGTCCTCCACGCCGGCGCAGAACGCCAGGCAAGACTCATGATACCCATTTTCACGTAGGATAACAAATGAGTATCTTACAATCTTCTCAAAGAGCCGGGGATTATAAAAAACCCCCGTGCAACTTTTGAATCAGATTATTTCTCAAGACCCCAATCGATCTCTCATTATCGTATAATTAATCATTGAATGGGGATAAATTTTACCCATTTCTCACCACAAAAACCTTCGCCATTGATGACCAATGATCCATTTATCCTCAGTTGGCGAAGATGATACATCTTACTAGTAGAAAAGGATTTACCTTGACGAATTCACCGTTGAATTTTTTGACCCCCTCCTTTTGGCGTGAGCTCTGGCGAGATGTCAGGCTCGCCTGGAACCTGGCCCGCGACCCGAGAGTACCGTTCCGGACCAAAGCCATACCCTTGCTTGCAGTGGCCTATATCGTATCACCTTTCGATATCGTCCCTGGTTTTATCCCCCTTGTCGGGCAGTTGGACGATTTCGCCATCCTGCTGCTGGGCATACGGGCATTCATACACTTTGCCCCACAACCTGTCGTCCAGGAACACAGAAGCCGGCTAACCTGAAAATCCCCCCGGCCACACCGGGTTAATGCGTTCCTATGGGCAAGATTTACGCTGCGAGAGTCAGCGCTGTCTTAGCGCGCCTCTCAGCTCCTTAGAAAAACACAGGGTCGTAGAGCCAGGCCACGGGGTCATCATAAAGTCACTCAAACCCGCCCGAATTGGGATTGGTGCGTGCGGAACCGCACGCACCAATCCCAATTCGGGCATTTTCCCCCCTTCCCAGAAAGGAACCTTTTCCTGAGAAGGATCCTTTCTGGGAAGGGGGGTTAGGGGGGATGGGTCAGGGATTTCTATGTTAAGAAAGCCCTGGGCCAGGTCTTCTCACTTTTATGGTTATAGAAGATAATTATGATAATCCTGTCATTAAGAAAACCAACCTGGTTGACTGGTATGACCGCCCGAAACCGTGGTCGGCTTTGAGGGGCGGGCAAAGCCCGCCGAAATGTCTTCTTCTGCTCGTTGATGATACCGTTGAACAAAACGAGGTCTCTTTGATCGCACTCTTGATTCTCAATATCTCATCCGGTACGCTCCTGGCGCTGCTGGCCTTGCCAATGCTGCGGAGTAAAATTCGCCCAAACCTGTTCTATGGTTTCCGTGTGGCCAGGACCCTGGAGGACCCCGATCTTTGGTATGCGGTCAACAAGCATTTCGCCGTCCGCATGATCTTTTCCGGGGCAAGTATCGTCTTATCATCTATACTCCTTTACTTCGTGCCCGGCATCAGCGTCGATATTTACGCCCTGGCTTGTGCGGCGGTATTCGGGGTTGTATTCACCGCCGGCTTGATGCAGAGCTTCAGATATCTAAAATCTCTTTCCACCTCTCAAAAATAAACTTCGCTCTTTGAAGAGCGGGCTTCGCCTGCCGATAGATCGATTTTTGAGTGGATTGGCCGCACGAATGTGTGGCCAATCCACTCAAAAATCGATTTCTTCTACCCTCAAAGGGGTCACCGGTAATTGGTGCATACCTAAAAATTTGGTATAAAATAATAGCAATCATCCGCCAGCGATTTCATTGATACCTGCAAGGAATCTGACATTGATCACTAACCCACTCGAGAACATCTGGTTGTTACTTATCCTTTGGGGGCTGGTATATCTCGCCGACTTCTACCTGACTATGTATTCGGCTCGGATTTTCCAGGGGAGGATGAGAGAGCACATTCGCTTTGAGGGAAGTCTGGAGCTGACCCCGGTATTTCAAAAAGACGTCGACGCCATCCGCATGCTCAGCCCGAACTTCTTTATCCGCTGGCTGGCGTCTTTCCCGGTGCTGTACCTGGTCGGGTGGCTTTCTATTAACTTCCTGGGTTTGCCGCAGTATTTTACACTCGTCATGGGCGCCTTGCTGCTGCGCGAAGTCGCCGTGATTCTGCGCCACATCCGCAATCTTGGCCTGGCTCAGCTTTCCAAAAACGGTGGCATCCAGGGCGCCATCGAATACGCTCGTTGGCTCAGTCTCAGGCTCTCGGCAGTCGAGCTGGTCAGCTTCGCCGGCTTTTTCCTGATCCTGGCGTTTCTTGAAAGCAGCTGGTTTTTCCTGGGCGGCGCCCTGTCATGTTTATTGACCGGTTACCAGCATTGGGTTTACGCCCGCAAACGCATCGCTATGCAGCAGCGATCTTAGGAAGCCAGGTAGAACGATTTCGTGAGATAATGCCGGTATCAACGCTCGTGCTCCCGTCATTAACATAACAGTCGAGGAACCCCATGAAAAGAATCTTAGTTGCCTACACGACCAACACCGGGTCGACCGAAGAGGTCGCCCGGGCTGTCGCCGAAGAATTGGGCAAGGCCGGCGACCAGGTTGAAACCCGCCGTATCGAAGAAGTCAGCGATATAAGCACTTACCAGGCTGTGGTGGTGGGAGCCCCCATGATCCTGGGGTGGCACCGCGCTGCGCTCAGGTTCGTGAAGAAAAACCGCCAGGTGTTGAGCCGCGTGCCGGTGGCCTATTTCTTCACCGCCATGAGACTGACGGCTACAGGTGAAACCAGCATAAATGGCGTGCCTGTATGCGTCGATCCCAAACTGGCTGCGCCGCCCCAGAAAACCGGCCGATTAAGCTTCAAAGAGCGCTACGCCACCGTAAAGAACTACCTCTCGCCGGCGCTGCGGGCCGCACCCGAAGTAAAACCGGTAAGCGCAGCGTTTTTCGGCGGCAAGCTGGAGATGTTCCGCCTGAAACTGCCGCAGATGCTGTTTGTCATGGCGATCATCCGGGCCCAGCCGGGTGATTTCCGCAATTTCAGCTTTATCCGCGAGTGGGCCTCCGGGCTGCGCTCGCAGTGGACGCGTGCATGACCGGACTGAAACGGAAACCATTCGACATCATTGCCTTCGACGCAGACGACACCCTCTGGCATAACGAAACGCTGTACACTTCCACGAAAGACAGGTTCTTCCAGCTGCTGGCAAAGTACCACAGCCCAGAGACGATTGCCAGCCAGCTGGAGAAGACCGAGCTCCGCAACCTGGACCATTTCGGATATGGCATTAAAGGGTTTACCCTCTCGATGATCGAAACAGCCATCGAGATGACCGGAGGCCGCATATTAGGGTCAGATATCCAGAAGATCATCGACTTCGCCAGGGAGATGTTGAGTGCCAATATCCAGCTTTTCGAGCATGTCCAGGACACGATACCGTCTCTAGCGCAAGAATATCCCCTGATGCTGATCACCAAGGGTGACCTGTTCGACCAGGAAACGAAAATTGCACGCTCGGGCATCGGCGGCTACTTCACGCATGTGGAGATCGTCAG
>Ga0105092_10001687_pt1 | contig 11831 bp, 8 predicted proteins | sample PPLLak2March2015_FD_87021 | JGI IMG/M metagenome (GOLD analysis project Ga0105092, IMG submission 87021) | Freshwater sediment microbial communities from Prairie Pothole Lake near Jamestown, North Dakota, USA - PPLs Lake P7 Core (1) Depth... | ecosystem: Environmental > Aquatic > Freshwater >... | reverse complement strand
TCCGCATGTGGAACTGGTCGACGACATCATCGGAGTCCTGATCACCGGCGTCGTCCTCGCATTCTTGTCCAAGTTGTGGAACGACCTCTTCGACGTGCTCTACGAGTTCAAGCGCTGGCTGCGGGGCAAGGCCAACGCGCTCCGGCCCGACGAAGTCGCCCGCGTGCGCGAGGGCCGCGAGGGCCGCGAAGGCCGCGACAATCGCGACCGCGACATGCGCCGCGGACGCCGCGGCGGTTCGCGCGGCGGTCGCCCGATGGGCGGTCCCGGCATGGGTGGAGACCGTGACAACGATCGCGACCGTTTTCGTGACCGCGACCGTGAACGCGGCGACCGCGAACGCAGCGATCGCGAACGCAGCGATCGCGAACGGGAAGTGAGGCGCCCCGAGATACCGAGGGAGCCCGGTGGCAATCCTTGACCGCTTTCGTCTGTTAGGTCGAAGCGGACTTCGCGTCTCGCCGTTGTGCCTCGGCACGATGACGTTCGGGACCGAATGGGGTTGGGGGGCCGAAAAGGACGAGTGCCGCCGCGTCTTCGATGCTTACGTCGAAGCCGGCGGCAATTTCGTCGACACCGCCGATTTCTACACTGGCGGCACCAGCGAATCGTGGCTCGGTGAGTTCGCGGCGGAGCGCCGCAACTCGCTGGTCCTCGCCACCAAGTACACCATGTGCACAACGCCCGGCGATCCGAACGCGGGCGGTTCGCACCGCAAGAACCTCGTCCAGTCGCTCGAAGGAAGCCTCCGGCGCCTCAAGACCGACCGCGTCGATCTGCTTTGGGTGCACGCGTGGGACTTCACCGTCCCCGTCGACGAAGTCATGCGCGCGTTGGACGATGCCGTGCGCGCGGGCAAGGTGCTCTACGTGGGCGTGTCGAACGTGCCGGCCTGGGTGGCGGCGCAAGCCAACACGTTGGCTGCGCTGCGCGGCTGGTCGCCGTTCGTCGGCATGCAGGTGCAGTATTCGCTGATCGAACGTTCGATCGAGCGCGACATTCTTCCCATGAGCCGCGAATTCGGCGTCGGCGTAACGACGTGGTCGCCGCTCGGCGGCGGCATTCTCTCCGGCAAGTACGCGCGCGCCGACGCCGGCAGCAAAGACGAGATCGACACCAGCCTGCGGCGAACGTCGAACAAAGCGCGTGCCAGCGAGCGCAACCTGGCCGTCGTGACGGCACTGGAGGCGGTGGCGAAGGACGCGGGGCGCACGCCGGCCCAGGTCGCCATTCGCTGGCTGATGCAGAAGCAAGGCGTAACGAGCGTTATCCTGGGCGCGCGCACCACGCGCCAACTCGACGACAACCTGCAAGCGCCGGCCTTCGAGTTGTCGGTCGAGCATACGGCCCGTCTGGACGACGCGGGCAAGATCGATCTCGGCTATCCGCACGATTACCTTCGCAGCCAGACCATCACCCGTTTCATGTATGGAGGCGTGAAGATCGAGTAGTTCTTTCACCGACGCTCTGCCGCCATGTCCCGAACCACCCTCGCAATCGCGTCGCTTCTGCTTGCCTTGCTCCTCCCCGCCATGGGCGGAGAAGCTCCCGTCGCGCAGCGCAACAACCGAGCGCCGCGCACGACGGCCGACTCGCTCCGCGCCGCCGTCGAACCGCTGTTCGCGGCCGCGCAGTACGATTCGATTCTCTCCCTCATCCCCTACTACATCCGTCGCGCCGAAGCGACGCGCGACTCCGTCCTCCTCGGGCGCGCGCTCACGCAGCGCGGTCGGGTCGAGCTCATGCAAGGACGACGCGACGCGGCCGAAGTCGACATCGACCTCGGCATCGGCATTTCTGAGGCGGTCCACGACACGGTGGGGCTGATGCCAGCCGTCCACTTCAAGGGGTTCGTCCTTGCGTCGCGAGGAAACCACGCCGGAGCGCTGCGTTGCTACGAGCGCCGGCTCGACCTCGCGCTACGCACGCGCTCTCCCATCGACGAGGCATTTGCACGGGAGGGCATCGGCTACATGCTGCACCGACGCAGCGACAACGCGCGCGCTCGAGAAGAGTACACGCGCGCGATCCAGCTCTTCCGCGCCAACGGGATGGAACGGCTCGAGATCTCGCCGCTCATCGGGTTGGGGCGCGTCGAAAGCGCGGTCGGAAACGAGCAGGAGGCCATTCGGTGCTATCAACGCGCGTGGGTGGTGTCGCGCGAGGTGGGCGACCGCGTCAACGAAATGTGGGCTAGCAACAATCTCGGAGCATTGGAACGGGACCGCGGCGACTTGAGCCGTGCGGCGCGGTATCAACAACACGCGTTCGACCTCGCCCGCGAACTGAAGTATCCGTACGGAATGGTGATCTCTGCCGCCAACATGGCCGATCGCGCCAATGAATTGGGTGACTTCGAAACTTGCGCGCGAATTCTCGCCGAGACCCGCGAGCTTTGCGAAACCGAAGGCGCCGAGGAGTTTCTCCCCATGGTCGACTTTCGCATCGCGGAGCTCGAGATGCAGCAGGGCCGGACCCGGTCGGCTGCCGAGATGTTTCGGGCGATACTCGCGTCGCCGGAAGCGCTGGAGCCGCAACACCGCGACTACGCGGTTCTCAATCTGGCCGAGATTCTCGCGTCGAGCGACAGCGCCGCGGCAGCGATCGAATTGCTGGCGCGACAGCTGAATCAACGGGAAGGGATTGTCTACAGCGACGTGATTCCGTACTCGTGTCTCACCCTCTCCGGGCTGTACCTCGAGGCGAGCGATGGCGCAAGGGCGCTCGAGTACGCGCTACGCGCGCGCGCAGCGGCGCAGAAGGCCGGGCGCAGACGCGTCGTCGTCGTCGCCATGCTGCGCGAGAGCGTGTGTCGTGGCCTGCTGGGTCAAGAGGGCGCAGCGCTGGCTACGTTCTATACCGCGCTCGACAGCCTGGAAGCGTTTCGCGGCGGCATCAGCACGGCGGAGTGGCGCGAAGTCTACGGGCAGCAAGTCGCGCGCGGCGTCGTCGACGCCGGCCGCGTGCTGCTCGAATACCCGGAATCGACCCCGCAGTCGGCACGCGACGAGGCCTTCTTCGACGCCATGCAGCGCGTGAAGACGCGCACCCTGCTCGACCGCATCACGGAGCCGCGCTTCGGAGCCGACGACATCGAAGGCCGCTGGGCGCGCCGCGTCGCGACCCTCGGGGACCTGCAAGCGGTGCTCGCCCCCGGAGAAGCGGTGCTCGACTTTCATGTTGGCAGCCGCGGGTCGTTTCTGGTGGCGGTGACGCCGGATTCCTCGCGTCTGGTCGAACTCCCCGGCCCCGACTCTCCGCTCGCCGAACGCATCCAGCTCTTTCGCAGCATTCTCGAGAGCCCTGACCCCTCGATGCGCGAGGAGTACCCCGTCGAGCGCATCGTGACCATCCAGCGCGCGCTCGGTCGCGACGTATTGGGAAGCGTGGCCGATATGGTCCTTGCGTCGTCGCGCGTGTTCGTCGCGGCCGACGGCTTCTTCGCCGCGATTCCGTTCGCCATGCTTGTCGTCGGCGACGACAGCGGCGCGCTCCTTGTCGCCCGCGACGTCGTCCAAGTACCGTCGGCCAGTGTCCTGGTGCTCGAGCGTTCCACTTCTGCGACTGCGTGCGTGAGCGACGCCCAGCTGGTTGCGGTCGGTGAATCCGAGTCGAATCTGGCGGGCGCTCGCGACGAGGTGAAAGACCTCGCACGACGCTACGGGAGCGCCGACGCGGTGGAGAACCTGGCCGGTATCGAGTCGTTCGAGGCTGCGACCGATCGATGCGACGTGCTCCATATCGCGGCGCACGCGCTGGTCGTGGACCGGTCCCCGTGGGAGTCGGGGATTCGATTGAGGGGGACGCCGGGCGCTATCGATTCGCCACCGGAGGCGGGAGCCCGAGACGAACTCCGCGGCCGGACCGCCATTCTCCCGGCCGCCGATTCGATGCTCGTCGCGCAAACGTTTCGAGCCGACCCGTACGTGCGCGCGTGGCAGATCGCTCAACTGAATCTCCCCGCCAAGCTGGCGGTGCTCTCGGCGTGCGAGACCGGCGGTGGCCGCGAGACCAGCGGCGAAGGAACCCTCGGCATCACCGCAGCTTTTTTGAGCGCCGGTGTACCCGTGGTCGTGTCGAGCCTGTGGCCGATCGACGACCGTGTCACCGCCGACGTCATGCGGTTCTTTTACCGCTACTTGGCCCTCGGTAAGCCGGTGGCGACCGCGCTCCGCCTGGCCCAGCTCGACGTGAGCCGGTCGCGCAAACACGCACACCCGTTTTTTTGGGCCGGATTTACGGTAGTTGGAGACGGCGCCATGACAATTGACATCGAGGAGCGCGGCTCCCGCCTTTGGCCGGCATTTCTTGCCGCCCTCACCTCGGTCGTTCTCGTTGCCGTTGCGGCGGTTATCCGGCGTCGACGGACCCCTGCGTCCGTGGGATAATCGACTATCGGCAATTTCGCTTGTGACAACCCATGAACCCTGCGTCTAAACATGCATGGGACGGGAACGTCCCCGACGAGCACTTGCTCCGAATCGCCCAGAGCGAGGGCGACGCCGCGAGGCGCCGCGCCGCCGCCACGGAGCTGGTGACCCGCTACCGCGATGCGGTGTACCTCTGGTGCTTCCGTTACACGCGGGACCGGGATCACGCGCTCGACCTTTCGCAGGACGTCATGGCGACGGTGTGGGAGAAGATTGGGACGTTCGAGGGACGGTCGAAGTTCTCGTCGTGGCTGTTCGCGGTGACGCGGAACCGCTGCATCGACGCGAGCCGCCGCGTCGACTTGCTCGAGGACGAGTTCGAGCTGGGCGAGATTCGCGACCCGTCGCCGCTGCCGGATGCGATGCTCGAGGCAGGGCGCGACGAAGACTGGCTCCTGCGTACCATTCGCGCCGAATTGGAGCCGCAAGAACAGCAAGCAATCTGGCTCCGTTGCGTCGAACGCATGCCCGTCGACGACGTGACGCGGATCCTGGGGGTGGATGGGGCGTCGGGTGCACGAGCGGTGCTGCAGCGGGCGCGCCGGAAGCTGCGCGCGGCCCTAGAACGGCGCGCCGGCGATTGAGTTCGAGAAACATGGGAGGAGCGTCGACGTGGAAACACAATGCATCGACGTCGAACGAATCGGTGAAATTGTCGACCTGGCGGTGGACCACCCGGAGCGGTTGCACGCCGAATCGTGCCCGCGGTGCCGGAGTTTGGTCGAGTCGTACTTGGCGTTCATGAAGGCCGAAGCCGTCGCGGGGTCGGGCGTGGAGAAGTCGCGCACGTCGCTCGATGCGCGCATTCGCGAGGGCGCCGAGAAGTGGACGCCCGCGGTTACGCGGTCGTCATCGCTCGTGCGAGAAACGTGGTGGCGTGGATTTTGGAGGCCGGCCCCGATTCTCGCGGGTGTCGTCGTCGTGATTGCGGCGATGTTCGTGTGGACGTCGCGCGGGCCCGAGGAAGGCGTGCTACGCGACGATGCTACCGACGCTTCGGCGTTTTCGTTGCGACCGGCGCAAGTCGGTTCCGACGGAACGCTGCGTCTGTCGTGGACGCCGCTGACGGGAGCGGACGGTTATCAGGTTCGAATCTACGGACCCGACTTGAGCGAAATCTACCGGACGGCGAACGTCGCCGAGACGTCGGCCGTGATCGATCGATCCGTTCTGCCGAGTGGTTTACCATCGAATCTCGATCTTACGTGGCGCGTTTATGCCCTCACCAGCGGCGACGTGATCGAGGTCTCCGCGCCCGGGTCGATCCGCAGGCCCTGACTCGTCCCGTGGGAACAGCCATGTGGGTGGCGCGGCTCGCGATCCTTCTATGCGTCGTTGTTATTGGGAGCAGTTCCGGCGCGCCGACGTCGCGTGAGCGACCGCATCAAGAGCGTCTACTCGACTCCCTTTTCCACACCGCTCGCTACGACACCATCCTCCAGATCCTTCCTGCCATGATTCGCGACGCGCAGGAGCGGAGCGATTCCGTTCTTTTCGGTCGACTGACTTTCCAGCGAGGTCGCGTCTACATCACGCTCGGGAAACAGGACGCGGCTGAACGGGATTTCGACGCTTCCATTCGCCTAGCGGAGTCCGAGCGCGACACGCTCGGCCTTCTGCACGGGCTGCACTTCAAGGCATTCGTTCTGCGGGACAAAGGTCGCTACGACGAAGCGATGGCAAACTTCGAACGGGAGTTGATGCTGGCCCGTCGGATCGGCGACATCGCGGGCGAAGTGAGCGCAGTGATGAGCCTAGCCTACCGGGATCTACGCAGGGGCGATCTCGAGTCCGCGAGGGAGGGTTACCAGCGCTGTCTCGATTTGCTGGAGCGGATCGAGCGACCGGACCTCGATGCCAGCGTTGCCTCGGGTATGGGCTTGCTGTGCCGGGAGCTTGGTGACATTGACGGTGGGCGGCGGTGGTTCCGTCGTACGTGGACGATCGCACGTGCGCACGGCTACCGTATGCAAGAGTTGTGGGCCATGAACAACCTCGGTCTTCTCGAGGCCGACGCCGGCAACATGGATCAAGCGGCGCGTTATTTCGAGGCGGCGCTGGGGGTCGGCCGCGAGATCGGCTTTGCGCGCGGACAAGCGTTGCCGGTACTCAACCTAGCGCTCGCGTGGAGTTACCTCGGGGAGCGCACGCGGGCGCTTGCCGCTCTCGACGAATCCCGCGCCATTTGCGAACGCGCCGGATTCGATGACCTCGAGGTACTCACCACCATGACGCAGGGAGACTTGTACATGAGTGCGGAGAGGTACGGCGCCGCTACCGCACTGTATCGTGAAATCCTGGGTCGAGAATTCGTTTACGAATCCCTCCATCGTCACTTGGCCGCGTCCAATCTCGCGCTCGCGCTCGCCGAGCTCGACAGCGTCGATACGGCCGTGAAGGTGGTCCAACCTTTCGTGATGGGACGGGCCCCGGTGCCGAGTGAGATGGCGCAGGCGTATGTGGAATTGACGTATTCCGATCTCTTGCGTCAACAACACCGCTACCGACCCGCCCTCCAACATGCCGTATTGGTGCGCGACGGGGCCGATGGCGCCGGCCAAACCGGCCTGGGCGTCCAGGCGCGTTTGGTGGAAAGCGCCTGTTGGCGGGGTCTCGAGGAACCCGAACGAGCCGTCGCGGTTTTGGGCGCGGCGCTCGATTCGATGGAGGTCGCGCGAGCTCGGGTGGGCGACGCCCAGTGGAGGGAGGCGTACGGCCAGCACGTCGTCTCCGACATAATTGATGGATGTCGTGTGCTTCTCGAGCACCCCGCTTCGGCACCGGGCTCGGAACGGGCGACAGCGTTCTACGACACGCTCCAACGGTTCAAGACGCGAACTTTGCTCGAGCGCATACGAGATCCGCGATCCGTCGAAAGCACGAGCGTGGCCGGGCTCACGCGCCGATCGATAACATTGCAGGAGATACAGGAGGACCTGCTGAAGCCAGGCGATCTCCTGCTCGACCTATTCGTCGGTGAGCGTGAGTCATACCTCTTCGTTGTTTCGCAGGAATCACAGCAACTCGTGGAATTACCCGGCGCCAACTCCACCCTGGCGGAAGAGGTGGAACTGTATCGCGACCTGTTGTCGAGCCCGTCGCCGGCGAACCATGAAGACTATCCGGCGGAGCGCTTGGCCACCGCACAACAAGCGCTGGGCGAAGCCATTCTGGGCGGTGCGGCGGCCGCGATTGCCCGTGCCAAGCGTGTGATCGTCGCGCCAGACGGTTTCATGACTTCGATTCCTTTCGGGACGCTGATCGTCGAGGGTACCGCGCTCGCGGACCATCTCGATATCGTTCATGTTCCGTCGGCCACGGTCCTTCAGGTGCTGCGAGAAGAGAGCCGGACGGATGATGGTCCGTCGCGGATTGTCGCGCTCTCCGCGACCGAGAATGCCGGACTTCCCGGAGCCACCGAAGAGGTGGAAGACCTCGCGCACCGGTATCGAGGGGTCGCACGCGTGGGACACATATATGACGATGTCGAGACGTCGATGGGGGGTGCGGGTCGGAACGACATCCTGCATATCGCGGCGCACGCACGCGTCAACGACGAGTCGCCGTGGCAGTCTGGCTTCTGGTTTGATCAGCCCGGAGACTCCCCTGGACGCCGGGGATCCGACCCCGCGCGCCCGGGGGATACCGACTCGCTCGCTTTCGTTCGGAGATTTGGCATCGAGCCCGGGGTCCGAGCATGGGAGATCGCGCGCTCGCGCCTCCCCTTCGGGCTCGCGGTTCTATCGGCGTGCGGAACCGCCGGCGGGCGCGTGACAACGGGAGAAGGTGTGCTCGGGCTCACTTCCGCGTTCATGAGCGCGGGCGTGCCCGTCGTCGTCGCCAGCCTATGGCCGGTCGACGACGCGGCGACGGCACGCCTGATGAAGGCTTTCTACGAGCAGCTCGGCGCGGGCCAGCCGGTCGCGGCGGCGCTGCGACTGGCTCAAGCTCAACTCCGGCGCAGACCCGAGACGGCCCACCCATTCTACTGGGCGGGATTTGTGGTGATCGGCGATGGATCGAGAGTCATGCCACTCGAACGAACGCCGTCTCCGGTCCGGTGGTTTGCAATCGGCTCCATCATCTTGCTTGCATTCGGCGCCATCCTGCTATGGTCGCAACGACGCTTCATGGTGACTGGCAATTAGGTACTTGGATACAATCCGGAACGAGCGCTGATCGCCGGGCTCCCGCGATCGCCTCGTTTGTTTCGTCTCCCACCCTTGGCGAATCGCGCGCGTCGCGGTAGCATAGCGGCGTGCGAATACTCCCGGTGTCCGGTGCAGCGGTCTTGGTCGTGGTTGCAATGGGCGCGCGTCCCGCGCGCGAACCGATCCGCGACCCGTTGCAGGTCGCGACGAGCGCCGAACTGGAGGAGGCCCTGTCCGGGACCCGTCGCGACGCGACCATCGTTCTCGCCCCCGGCGTCTACGCCCTCGACCCCGAATCCGCGATCGACTCCACCTGCGGCAACTGCGCCGACCCCGACACCCTCGTTCCCATTTCGATCGGTCTAACGATCTCGGGTCGCAACGTTCGCATCGAAGGCCCGCGCGACGGGTCGGCGGTCATCGTTACTCGCGCCGGGTACGGCCTCTATTTCAAGGATTGCATCGATTGCGAACTCGATCGCGTCACCATCACCGGCGGCGCACGCGACGCGTCGGGGGCCGCGACCGATGCCGCCATCGTGGCCAGGAACAGCTCGGTAGCGATCACGAACTGCGTCATTCACGACAACATCGGAGACCCAGAGCGCATTGCAACCCACACCGTCGGCGTCATGGGCATCTGCGGCCGCGAAGGTGCCGATCTCACCATCCAGAACTGCGAGATCCTGCGCAATTCGTGGGACGGCATCGCGCTCTACCGCGACGCGCGCGCGACCATCTCGAACAATTTGATCGACGGCGTCGACGAGACAGCCGGCGAAGCCGGCAGTGGTCGCGGCGTCGCGATCAAGGCAACCTGGAACAGCAATGCGAGGATCGAGCGCAATCTCCTCAAGCGCTACTGGAAAGGTATCGGGGTGTTTGTGGACGCCGACGTGGTGGCGCACGGCAACATCGTCGAGGAAATGCGGGAGTGGGGATTCAACGTGTCGGATGCCGGCGCGGGACGCCCGCGGGCATCGATGGAGCGAAACGCGGTTTACGACTGCGGCGCGTGCGGGATCGCAATCACGCGCCACGCCGCCTACGCCCGCGACGAAACGCCGGGGTGGCTCATTGCGAACATCGTCGTGCACACGGGCCAGAATCCGAAGTACGATGCACCCGACTATTATTGTCAGCAATGCGCGCTCGCTCTGGAAGCGGTGCCCGACGGGTTCTCCATCCGTGGGAACGTCTTCTACGACAACCGCGAGGCGAGCGAGGACCTCTTCGACGAGGACACGACGCGAGAGATGTTTTGGCGCGAGCGCCGCGGTTGGGTGCGGACGTTTCGTAACACCGGCGTAGGGGTCGACGGGCGCGTGAAGTTCCACCAGAGCGCGTTTCTGACCCGGTATCCGAGGTGGTGGGATTGATCGAGCGGAGCATTCACGGGGTTCGCTTTTTTTCATTCGAATCGCTCGGCGCGCACGCCGGCCTCGACGCCATCGTCACGACGCGCCACGGCGGCGAAAGCACGGGCCCGTTCGCGACCCTGAACCTCGGGCTTCGCACGGGCGACGACGCGGAGATCGTGCGGAGGAATCGCGCGCGCGCCGCTTCCGTGGTGGGGGCGGCGCCGGCGTGGCTCACCTTCGGCCGGCAAGTCCACGATGCCCGCGTGGTCGTCGTCGGCAACGCGGAGCGCGGTGCGGTCTTCGACGGCACCGACGCGCTCGTCACGACTGCGTCGCTGGTTCCGCTCGTGATTCTCACCGCGGACTGCGCGGCCATCTTCTACTTCGACGCCGTGCACCGTGCGGTGGGCATCGCGCACGCGGGATGGCGCGGAACCGTGTCGCGCATCGCGGCCCGCACCGTGGACGCCATGCGCGTCGCGTTCGGAACCGATCCGGGCGATTTGACGACGGCGATCGGCCCGTCGATCGGTCCCTGCTGCTACGAAGTGGGGAGCGACGTGATCGACGCCGTCGCGAACGCGTTCCCCGACCACGCCGACGAATTGCTGCTCGAACCCGACATGGCCTCGGCGGGGAGCTTCCGCGCCTCCGTCAACGAGGACCGGAAACACTTCGACTTGTGGCGTGCCAACGAGCTCACGCTGCAGCACGCGGGCGTTCGCGACGATCGCATCGAAGTGTCGAGACTGTGCACGGCGTGCCGCACCGATCTTTTCTATTCGCACCGCGCGGAGAAGGGGAACACGGGACGCTTCGGCGGCATTGTGATGCTTCACGAGCCTGTGCTAGAATCGCGTCCGGATTAACACAATGCGAGGTCTAGCCATGCGTCTCGAACTTCTTGCGCTCGCCGCGTTCGCGGCGGGTGCCTTTTCGGCGGCCGCGGCGCACGAGAATCAGTCCGAATCCGACGTCCAAATCAAGTCGACCCAGGTTGCGGGCAGCGTCTACGTGCTGGAGGGCCAGGGCGGCAACATCGGTGCGTGCGTGGGGGAAGACGGCATTCTCATCGTCGACGACCAGTTCGCGGCGCTCTCGGAGAAGATCCGTGCCGCGCTGAAGGCTCTCAATCCGGGCCCGCTCCAGTTCATCTTGAACACCCACCATCACGGCGACCACGTCGGGGGAAATCCAGTGTTCGGCAAGGAAGGGACCATCATCGCGCACGAGAACGTTCGTACGCGCGTCAGCACGCCGCAGCAGCGCGGCGACCGCACCACCGAGCCCCTCGAGCGCAGCGGGTGGCCCGTCGTCACCTTTGAGGACAACGTCCACGTTCATTTCAACGGCGAGGACATTCGCTTCATCCACCTGCCCGCCGGCCACACCGACGGCGACGCCATCGTGTTCTTCCCGAAGGCCAACGTGGTCCACATGGGCGACTTGTTGTTCACGGGTCGTTTCCCGTTCATCGACACCGACGGCGGCGGAACCGTCGAGGGGTATATGAAGAACCTGGCCTGGGTCATGTTCAACATGCCCGCGACGGCGCAGTTCATCCCCGGCCACGGATCCCTCGCCACCATGGACGACGTGAAGGCGATGCACGAGATGATCCGCGAGACGAGTGCCTACGTGAAGAAGCTCATGGCGGAGAACAAGAACCTCGGCGACATCAAGAAAGCAGGCATCCCCCCGGAGTTCAAGTCGTTCGAGTGGGAGTTCATATCGGGCGACAAGTGGCTCGAGACCCTCTACACCGCGTATTCGAAATAGGAGTCGCGCATGCCCGAGCCCCAGATCGACGTCGCGCCGTACTACAACCAGGGCATGTCGTGGACCCAGTTCGTGGAATCCGCCGGCGAACACGCGTCGCGCATGCGCTC
>Ga0105092_10001686_pt1 | contig 11833 bp, 11 predicted proteins | sample PPLLak2March2015_FD_87021 | JGI IMG/M metagenome (GOLD analysis project Ga0105092, IMG submission 87021) | Freshwater sediment microbial communities from Prairie Pothole Lake near Jamestown, North Dakota, USA - PPLs Lake P7 Core (1) Depth... | ecosystem: Environmental > Aquatic > Freshwater >... | reverse complement strand
TTGACCCACATCGAATATACGCTCGACATACCCAACAGGCGCCGGGCGTTCGCAGTAGGGGCGGTATCGAAGACATATGCATCATACTTGTTCTCAAACATCAAATCAATCATATTCTCGAACATTGCTGACTCTTCGAACGCCGGATTCATCGTCGCCGATTCAACAAACTCATCAGCTTTTGTTTTGATATCCGCGTACTTCAAGAACCACTCGATCTTTTCACGGATTTCTTTCTTCGATTTCTCGATCGTTTCCTTGGTGTCGATTTCATAAGCTGTCAGGTTAGGTACTCCTTTGACAGGTGTGGGTTTACCAAACACATCCTGGTCCAGCATGCTGGAGAGTGAATGGACCGGATTGGTAGAAGCAAGCAGTGTATTTTTACCTTGCTCAGCGGCCCATAAAGCTGCTGTTCCAGCCAGGACAGTCTTTCCTACACCGCCTTTCCCACCGAAGAAGATATATTTCAGGGTAGGTTTCTCAGCCAGATATGCCCTCATTGGCTTCTCGATCATCCCGCACCTCCGAACAGTTCATTTGCTACTCGTTCGATCATTGGCAAACCAGTGATATCTCGTTCGAACTCCGGAACCTGAGCGAGAACCTGACCTCCGAATACCTGGTTGATTTCTTTCATATAGTTATCCTGCATGATTATCCGGTTCCGGAGGTATTCGGGGATATCCTGTGATGCCAGCTCGGTCGGAATCACCCGGTTGACGATGTACCCTGAGAGGGGTACCTGGAACTTCGCGAAAAGATCTGCTGCCTTTTTTGTATCCAGGATAATCATTTCCTCCGGAATAACGACGAAAAAGAATGCAGTTTTCGCCTTATCCGTGAGTATCCCTGAGGAGGTATTGATCCGGTATTTAATTTCTTGCAGCTCACGGAGGATCTGATCTTCTTCTGACTCTTTGTTGCGTTTCATCACCGCAGCAACCTTGTTATACTCTTCCATCTCCGTCCGCAGCTGAGTGATCTTATCGATCCATTCGTCATATACTGACGCCATACTTAGATAGTAGAGAGCGTGACCTAATGGCACAAGGTCGTATATGTAATAATCATATTGCCCGCTGACAACGATATCGACGACGGCATCGAAGATGGCACTCTCTTCCATGGCAGGTTCTGCTGCTGCTGCCTGGATGTAATTTTCCACTTCGTCTGGTATCGTTTCCATACCGTACATGTCGATAATCTTTTTACGGATCTCATCCTGGTACGCTTTGATCCTTTGGTCAGCATCAATCTCCTGGGCGTATAGATTGGGCATAATCTCGACAGGGCCGCGGCCAAAAATATCGCATTTGAAAATATCAGATAAACTGGCTTGTGGATCAACCGAAAATACCAGGACTTTGAATCCCTGTTTTGCCAACCAGTAGGCCGTGGCAGCGCTGAACGTAGTTTTTCCCAATCCGCCCTTACCACCGAACATAATATACCGGCGGTTTGGATTTTTTTCGAAAGTTTCGCGCAGTGACATCGTTATCTTCCTTTATGCTAGCGCATCCGTCAGATCTTTTTCACGAAGCATCCTGCGCTTCCAAGTGCTGATCTGAGGCACAACATAGGGCAGTATGCGTAAACTGTAGTAAGGAGGCAGGATAGGAATTCCGAGCAGATCTCCCATCGTGATGAGAATAAACAGGTGCTCCATACTACCGCGTGTCTTGAGTGCATAGCGGGCCATATCATGCCCAGCCATACCATATAGAATACTCTTGATACCGTCGAACATAGATTTCTTTTCTTCTTCAGACATGTTAACTCCTCATTGTCGATGCTGATTGCTGGGCTTGTTTGACGTCAGGTGATTTCCTGGTCGCATAGGTCGGTGAAGTCGCGCTCACGCAGCATAGACCTGCGCCAACCTTCAAGATCTCCGATTACGTACGGCAGCAATCTTAAGGTGTAGTACGGTGGAAGAATGGGAACACCCAATACGTCACCGAACACCACTAATATAAACAGACGATGTATGGAATTCCGTTCTTTTTGGAGATCGCGAACAGCCTCGTAGATGGTCATTCCATATAGAATCTGCCCGAGTGCTATTGCGGCCTGACGACCACGATTTCGTATAGATGATATGATGTCTGCTGCCGGCATTTTCATCCTTTTCCAACGAATTTCTCCGTTGAGCTCACTGAAGGTTCGAGTACCCGGAAGGCAGTTGTGTACCTTCCGAGTACTCGACTCGCTACGATGCTAATCAGTAGCGGCTGGAACAGCTTTCTGGCGATACTTTTGGAAAGCTTTGATTGAATCGAACATCAGGACGAAAGCAGCGATGATGAGGATCACACAGATACTGCCAATCAGTATGTTTGCCAATGTAACCTGACCGACAGTATATTTCTGCTTCTCAGCGATTGCAGCAGCATTACCGAGGTTTTTCACAAAGGATTCATAAACCTTCCATCCTAAAGCAGCGATGGTCGTTACGAACATGAAAATCATCGGCCACAAAGTCCACTGGTATGATTTACCCTTTGACATGAGCCAGAGAGTCACCAGGAGGAGTGCAAGGGATGCCATCAACTGGTTTGCAGCTCCGAATACGACCCAAATCTGAAGGAACGGTACCAGCCAGATCAGCACCAGGGTCAGAAGGAGTGCAATGATTGTTCCAACGTGCTGGTTGCGAAGAGCCGGGATTCTATCTCCAAGAGCTTCTGCTGATGCAACTCTCATGAACCGTACGACGAGGTACATGATGGTAAGCGCCATCAGTGTGAGGAATACTGCACCATATGCCTGTCCAAAGACCGGATCGAGTCCCCATTTGTTCATGAAGGTAGCCAACCCCTTGGAGAACACGGTCCCAGCTGCTGCACCACCACCCGCATCCACATACCCCTGAAGACCGCCAAACGCCGCTGTCGCCGTCAGGAAAGATACAATGGCGAAGAACATCTCCAGGAACATCGAACCGCCGCCTACATACAACCCATCCGATTCTCGTTCGAGCTGGCGAGCCGTGCCGGATGAAGAGACCAGGCTGTGCCAGCCAGAGATAGCACCGCAGGCGATTGTGACGAACAAGATAGGCCATAGGGGTCCTAACCCGGCCACATTGAATGATGTGAACGCCGGGAAATCACCCATACCTGGGCGCCAGATGAGGAGTCCAACCAGTCCACCCAGGATCCCCAGGGAAACGATCCAAAAGGCGACATAGTTGATCGGTTGAGCCCAGCGCCAGATGGGAAGCACGGCACCCAGGTAGCAAATCACCAGGAGCAGGAGTGTGCCCAAGAAGCGTGCTTTCGTGACCGCCAGGAACCAGACGGGGCTGGCAGCACCGCCCGTGGTGCCGTACAGACCCATAAAGAAGTTGCGGACAGCTTCCGTGGTTCCCAGCCAAATCCCAAGGAAAGCCAGGACAACAGTCACGAGGGTGGTAATCAGGATATCAACTTTCCACTTATACGTCATCTGACCAGCCAGCAACCCGACCAGCATAACAATGATGACACCCAGGGGTACAGCCGGATTGGTGAACAGGTTAAAGCCGACCTGGACGCCGAATGCGCCCATGATCAGTACGAGGTAAAAGTAGATGAATGTGATTAAGATCGAGCGAGAACGTGGGGAAATCAGACGGTAGCTGAGTGCTCCAAAGCTCTGGCCTTCTTCCCGTACCCCCATCATAATACTCGCATAATCTTGTACCCAGCCAATGAAAAAGGTGCCGAAAACAATCCACAACAGTGCCGGCAGCCACCCATACTGTACAGCAACGATTGGGCCAAGAATTGGCCCAAGAGCAGCAATGGATTTGAACTGGTAGCCGAACAACACATTCCGGTTTGCCGGAGTAAAATCTACCCCATCCATATACATCTTTGCCGGAGTGGCCTTTTTATCGTCTGGGCTGATAACACTTGTGTTAATCCTTCGGGCATATACGCCGTATCCAACCAGGATGGCAAGTGCACCGAATGCCAATACAACGAGAGAGTTCATGAGTTTGCCTTCTCCTTTTCTGTTAAGTATGAACCCGGTATTCGATTGAGGAATAGGTTGGAATATTTTCGGCCGATACTGCACCTCCTTTCCTGATCAGGACAAGTGCTGTTGCCTGAGACACAAGCTACGGCATCATCCTGCAACAAGAACGAACCAAGAACGATTTCTGTTCTGTCGCTAACAGGAAAGAGAGGCTTAAGGGTGCTTTATGGTGCGGTGAGGACTTGTTGGTACACCTGTCTGCTAAGGTTATTCTTTCCCATTAGAGAAAAACATTCATGGGGTAAACCGTGCTAGCAACCCGTTTGATATAGCCTTTATTTGTGACAATATTTGGACGCAATGATATAGTAAAAACATTATAATACTAAACACAAAGAAAGTCATTTACTTTGCGCAACCAGATCTACAGCTGTTGAAGAGTGAGGTGCACTGTTGAGCCATCCATTTCTTATCCTGCTTCTCGGTTTTCTCTACGCAGTATTATTCGGTTTTGTTTCTCTACTGCGCAGAGACGCACTTTCTGTTCGCTTTGCTGTTGAATCCATACTCATCACTCTCACCGCGGCAGCACTTTCCTATTTCACAGGGACGGAATACAACCCGGTTTTCTTCCTGGCAGTCCTATACCTGATTACCATGCGGGTCAGGTTCATCGTCGATATCGGTATCTTTCTAGCCGGGCAAGGAAAATTGGAGTCGGCGAGCAAAGTGTTTGAGTTTGGTATGAAGATTTTCCCTGACGCACCCGGACGCACGCTCGTCCGCTTAAACCAGGCGATCCTGCTTCTTCATAGGGGACGAGCGGACGAGTCGATTGAAGCACTAAAAGAATTACTAACCTCAGGCGAACACCTGAGCCCGAAAAATGAATCAGCTGCCCATTACAATTTGGCCCTTGCATACTTAAAGAAAAACCAGGAATCAAAAGCAATTGACGAACTGAATGCAGTCCTCTCTACCCACCCAGGGTCAATTTATGCTCGCCGGGCAGAAACACGCCTGGCTTCGCTGCAAAACCCTAAAAAGTTGTAGGTTTGCTGCATCATTATGCTGGGGAAAAGGAGGGTACAGTCTCATGCAAATCACAAAAGCAGAAGTCATCCCGGTAGAGCTCAAGCTTCAAAATCCGGTCAGAATGGCGAGCATAAGCTCAGATATTCAAAGCGTTACTGCCATTTTTATCAGGTTGGAAACACAGAAGGGGCAAAGTGCCTGGGGATGTACTGTTGCTCATCCTGATCTTACCGGTTTTACACCAGAGGAAATCATTCAGACATGCAGAGATTGCGCAGAGGTTGTAAAGGATCTTCATCCTACCAACATCGAATTTTCTCTCGCCGAATTAGAGCGCTGCAGTAAGGGCCAACGACCTGCGCTCTGTGCATATGACCTGGCGTTTCATGATTTGCTTGGATTGGCCTCCGGCTTACCGTTATACAGGTTGTTGGGTGGATTTCGCGATCGCATCCAAACGTCTATCACGGTACCCGTTCTTCCGGTAAAAGAGAGTGTCGAATGTGCGGAAGAAAATACAAAAAACGGATTCCGCATGTTGAAGATTAAAGGCGGGCTGGATCCGGATGATGACGTCCACCGGGTGCGCGCAATTCATAGGGCTCTGCCAAATATCATTCTTCGCCTGGATGCAGATGGAGGTTACACGGTAGAAGGCGCGATCGAAGTAGCACGCGCCCTGGATGGATTATTGGAAATGCTCGAGCAGCCCACTCCAGCAGATGACATGGAAGGACTGCTGCAGGTTACCAGGAACAGTCCCATTCCAGTCCTCGCCGATCAAAGTGTTACAGGTCCAGATACAGCATTGTATGTCGCGGCAAACCACATTAGCAGCGGGCTGAGCATCAAAGTCGCCACATGCGGGGGTATTCGCTGCGCCAGCGAAGCCAATACAATTGCCCGCGCTGCCGGTATGTTTACAATGATTAGCTGCCTCATTGAACCTGCGCTGTTGGTCTCAGCTGGATTGAGCCTGGCTTTAAGCAGCCCAAACGTGCGGTATGGAGATCTGGATGGACACCTGAACCTTACCGGCGACCCATCCCTGCCTGGCTTTGTACTCCAGGATGGTTGGCTCATTGCCAGTGAAGTACCTGGGCTGGGAGGAAACGTACAATTGGGATAGGAATTGGGATAGGAAGGTAATTTACTTGCCTGCAACTCATTCTTGACTCTTGCCGATTTTTCGTTTTTGTGCTATTTTTATCAAGCAACCAAACTTGAAGGAAAATAAGAGGTATTTCCATGGGTGACAAAAGTCCGAAAAATAAAGAAAAACGAAAAAAGAAACAGGAAAGTAAGAAGGAAAAGCAAAAGGCGCCCACCATCACTTCTGCCTTGAATAAAAAGGGCTAATTATCCGCTCGCAACAGCTATCGCCACTTCCTGCCATCGTATTCGACTTTGGCGGCGTCTTGCTCGATTGGAATCCGCGCCACCTATATCGTAAACTGTTTAACAGTGACGAAGGAGCGATGGAACGTTTTCTCGCGGAGATTGGCTTTTACGAGTGGAATGTTCTCCAGGATGCTGGCCGCCCCCTATCTGAGGCAGTTTCCGATCTTTGCAGCAGGCATCCGCAATACTGCAATCTGATCCGTGCCTATGATGAGCGGTATGACGAATCGATCAGCGGACCGATCGAGGGCAGTGTTACTATCCTCCGGCGGCTGCATTCCTTGGGACACAAGTTGTTCGGATTATCCAACTGGCCGGCAGGCAAGTTCCAATTGATGCGCAAGAAGTACAGATTCTTCGATCTGTTTAACGAAATTATCGTCTCCGGCGAGATACGGATTGCCAAACCTGACCCGCGCATCTTCGATGTGCTGCTTGCCCAGGTGGGCATACCTGCTTCGGATTGCATCTTCATCGATGATGCACTCGCGAATATAACGGCTGCAAAGTCTTTAGGATTTCAGACTATTCATTTTCAAAGCCCAGAACAGCTGCAGGTAGATTTGATAACTATGAAGATCTTACCCACTCGAATAGACTAAATTTCAGCTTAGTCTCCTGACTGCTGAGGCTGCTCTTCAGTAACTGGCTTTACTGCCGGGAAACCTCGCATCCGTCGAATGGGTTCGTCCCAAACTTTCAATTTGAGAGAACGATAGCCTTCTCCTAAATTGATCTGGCGAGCCCATTTTTGGATCAGGGGAGAATTTTCATGCGCCTGTTCCAGGAAGTAATTGGGTACACGCGGGCTGAGATGGTGAATGTGATGGTAGCCGATATTCCCACTGAACCACTGCAAGACCTTTGGAAGCTTGTAGAATGAAGCCCCCAGCAGCGCAGAGGCAACATAATTCCACTCCTCATCTCGTTCCCAATAATCTTCTTCAAACTGGTGCTGGATATAGAACAACCAGATTCCAACGACTCCGGCGATATATAGGACCGGCAGCTGGATCATCAGGTACTGTTTGAAGCCAATCAACAAGCTTAAGCCTGTTGCGATCCCAAGCAAAGCCAGGTTGGTCCAGACCACGCTCATCGTAAATTTCTTCCCAAAGTTCGGAAGCGGCAGGCGGTGTGCAATGAGGAACATAAAGATGGGTCCCAATCCAAACATGACCAGCGGGTGGCGGAAGAATTTGTAACCGAGGCGCTTGAACCATTTCGCATGAATATACTCTTCCATGGTCAATGTTTTAACATCCCCTGTGCCGCGTTTATCCAGATTGCCGCTGGTGGCATGATGGATGGAGTGTGAGCGCCACCACTGCTCGCTGGGAGTCAGAACCAACACTCCTAACCAGAAACCAACCAATTTGTTCGTCCTTGTTGCCGGAAAAAACGAATTGTGCCCGCAGTCATGGAAGATGATAAACAAGCGGATCATGAACAGCGCTGTTAAGACCGACAGCCCCAGGGTCACTACGTACGAAAACTGAAGGCTATAAATCATCAGCACCCAGAGGAGCAGGTAAGGGATCAGGGTGTTCAAGAGCTGCGCCAGGCTCTGGCGCATACTGGCCTTCTGATACGGAGCAAGGATCAGATTCAGCTCCTTCATGGATGGCAGGGGTTCTTGGGGCATAGGTTTCATATATTCAGTCCTCTACATTCTAATATTCAGGGATAAAAGGAAGAGAATCATTCTACCATCCGAAACGCAGAGGAAATGTGAAAATTGGATAAGTATTATCCTATTAGCTTACTACTCGTTCCTTGTGGAAAACGACCAAAGGATGTCCAGCAGATATGAGTGCTCGAACGCGGGTACCAACGGGAAAAATTTCTGTATGTTCCTTAAATGCATGCAGTATCTGTCCGGAATCCAGTCTCAGCCGGTAAACGTTAAATGCACCACGGAAAAAACGCTCGATGATGACAGCATTGCCAATTTCATCTGGCTCGAAACTCACATCGTCTGCCCGTAATGCAATATCTACCGGTGTGGAGCCATTTACTGCTAATGGCTGAGACAGTATACCTAGCTCCGTACGGATGCCTTCTGGTCCGGCTTCGCCTCTTAAAAAGTCACTATCTCCCATAAATTCTGCCACGAAGCGTGTCGCAGACGAATGAAAGATTTGCTCCGGGCTGCCGATCTGCTCGAGCTTGCCGTGGTGGAAAACTGCCAGGCGATCTCCCATATATAGTGCTTCTTCTTGATCATGGGTCACGAAGATAACTGTTGCTTCGATGGATTTCAAAATCCTGCGAACCTGCTCTCGTACCTCCCCACGCAGATCCGCGTCTAGACTGCTGAAGGGTTCGTCCAGGAGGAGAAGCGCAGGCTTTGGAGCAAGGGCTCGCACCAATGCTGCACGCTGGCGTTCACCACCAGAGAGTTCATGGGGATAACGATCAGCGAGCGATTCCAGGCCAACCAGGCACAGCATTTCGCTTACAACTGTACGGACCTGTGCTGGTTTGCGTTTTCGAAGTCCAAAGGCAATATTTTCAAAGACGGTCAGATGCGGGAACAATGCGTGATCTTGAAAAACCATGCCGATTCCACGACGTTCAGGAGGGACAAATTCAGTCTTAGATGTAAGAATCCGCCCATTTAACTGGATCGACCCTGAATCAGGGTAGTCCAGCCCGGCGATCAACCGCAGTGTTGTTGTCTTCCCACAGCCGCTTGGACCGACCAGGGCAAGGATCTCTCCATTTTCTAAATCGAATGAGATATCATCGACAGCGGCAAACTGAGCTTGCGGATAATACCTGGTGAGATTTTGAACTTCAAGGGTTGTCATCTGAAAATTTGCTCCTGGCGTAATAGAAACCATAACGGTACAACTGCAGCAATCACTAGGAATAGAGCTGCAGGTGCGGCTTGCGTGTAAAAGCCGTCGACTGCCCACACCCAAACACGTACTGCTAATGTATCGAAACCGGCAGGCCTCAGCAGAAGTGTTGCAGGCAGCTCCTTGAGTGAGGTCAAGAAGACGAGAGCTCCACCCGCAAAAAGACCCGGCAGAATTAGTGGCAGGGTCACCTTGAAAAATGTCTGCAGCGGGGTACGTCCAAGAATGCGTGCAGCCTCTTCGTAGGAGGGAGATAACTGGTTGTAAGCTGCCTCACTGGCTCGGACTGCCTGAGGCATATGCCGTAATACGTAGGCAATCACAACAACGAGCGGTGTGGCATATAAAAAAGGCAGAAACCGGTTCACGAGCAGCACAAGGCTAAGCGCGATAACAACACCCGGGATAGCATAACCTACCTGGCAGAATCGGGAAAGGAACCGTGAAATTCGGCCGGGAAAACGAGATGAGAAAAGGGCAACAGGGAGAGAGAGCGACACGGCAATCACTGCTGCCGTTGAGGATGTCCACAGACTGTTCCAAACGAAATCTCCAAAATTTTGCGAACCTGTGCGAAAGACGGAAGCAAGCGTTTCTGGCTCCAGGAAGGCCTGTATGCTCCATATAGTCAATACCGTCATTGGTACCAAAAGGCCGGCAGAGACCACAAAGAACACAAGTAGAAATGCCGGCAAACGCCACTTCGCAAGGGACACTGGTGGTGAAGGTTTCCAATTGCTCCCCATTTGAGTGAATCGGGCTTTTCCCTGCAGTCGCAGCTCACCCCAAAGGATCAGGATTGCCAGAATCACCAGGACGCCGCTAAGAATCGAAGCTGAGGAGCGATCGTAGCGCCCGGAAAGCTGGATGAAAATTGCTGAGGAGAATGTCTCATACCGCATCAATGCGACTGTCCCATACTCAGCCAGGATATCAAGGGCTACCAGAAGGGCTCCGGCAAGCAGCCCAGGACGTAAAGCAGGCAGGGTAACTTGCCAGAAGGTTTGCCAGGGAGAACGCCCAAGCGTGCGAGAAGCTTCTTCCAGGGAAGCATGCAGCCTGCGAAATGCTGCACCGCTCAGTAGATAAACGTATGGGTAAGTAAATAAAGTCAATATGAAAGCTGCACCCCAGAAACCGGTTGGGCCTGGAATCGACACTGGTTGGCCTAAAAGATTCTCCAGGGCCAGGGGTATGATGCCGCCGCGCGGACGCAGCAAGGTCAGATGGACGATTCCGCCGATATAAGCGGGTATGGCAAGCGGTAAAGCGAGCATCCAACGAAAGAGCTTCCGGCCGGGTAGGTCTGTGCGTTCTGTCAGCCAGGCCATCCCAACGCCAGTCAACAGCGCCCCGCCCGTAACAACGAATCCCAGGGCTAACGTATTTCCTAATAACTCCCAGAGCCTCGACTGGAGCAGCCTTTCCCAGGCTTCAGTTTCTGCAGATAGGGCGCGGGCAAATATGTAGATCAGCGGGATGGCGACAAAAAGCGCAACCAACCCGGCGGCCAGGATTAGCCGAGGGTTGATACGCAGTGTATTCCACTTGATGGATGAGAAACGGGCAGCATCTATTCTTTGCATAGGCGATGAACAAACCCTTAGGGTAAACCGACTCTCTCCATTAAATCGAATGTGGCATCAAATTCCTGAGCAGCCTGGGCAATATCAACATCGACCAATCGAAAATTTTCTAAGGTTTGGACGCCCTCTCGCAGAGCCACACCTGGCAGCAAAGGATATTCATAATTCTGCTCGGCAAACAATTCCTGGCCTTCCGGTGAAACCAGGTAGTCCAGAAATGCCTGCGCCGCAGCAGCATTGGGTGCACCCTGCACAACTGCAGCTGCCGTGGCATTTGTAATCAGCCCGATCTGATCTGGCGCTTGATCCGGATAGACAACACCAACTGGACTACCCTCATCCTGTTGTAGGTGGAAGTAATAGTGATTGACCAGACCAAGTTTGAATTCTCCTGCTCCCACCGCTTTACGCACATCCGTATGACCCCCAAAAAATGTTACATCGTTATCGATCAGATCGTTTAGCCACTGTTCGGTCGCATCTTCACCGAGGAGTTGAGCCATAACGGCAATTTGGGCCTGCATAGATCCGTTCGTAGATCCAGCGGCTGCTATCTGTCCTTTCCATTTTGGATCGGTCAGGTCAAAGATAGATTGGGGAGCTTCGTCAGCCGAGACAAGTTCCGTATTGTACATAATCACGCGAGCCCGGCGAGTGAGCCCAATCCAATTACTTTCAGGGCCAATAAACTCAGCAGGTAGTTGGTTCGCGCCTTTGGGAAGGTAGGATTGGAAAACGCCTTGTGAGGATAATGATTGCACTGTGAATAATTCTGTTGTGATAAATACATCTGCCTGGGGATTATTCTGCTCTTCAATCAGGGCATTTGCTAGCTCACTGTTGCTGCCAGCTTTTAGCAGAACTTCTACACCGGGGTGTTCAGCACGAAAGGCATCGATGATCGGTTGAATGAGCGGCTCGGACCGGCCGGAGTAGACCACGAGATTTCCGGTTAAACCCGATTTAGATACTCCGGTATCG